>Ga0066675_10000950_pt1 | contig 11910 bp, 7 predicted proteins | sample GraSoiAngelo_124_FD_62295 | JGI IMG/M metagenome (GOLD analysis project Ga0066675, IMG submission 62295) | Grasslands soil microbial communities from the Angelo Coastal Reserve, California, USA - 14_0927_05_20cm | ecosystem: Environmental > Terrestrial > Soil > Grasslands | place: USA... | reverse complement strand
CCCGCCACAAACAGGAAACCGTAGATGGTGGAGGCCCAGTGCGGCGACAGAGACATCGCCCAATCGATGGACGCGAAGGTCATCACAAAAACGTAGAGAATGATGCCCGGGCCGGCCAACATCTTCAGCCGGAAGCGCAAGGCGCGGTCTTGGGGGTTAAGGTCCTGCTGCTTCGACGAAACATTGAAGATGAACATCAGCCCAAGCCAGATAACGAAATAAATGACCGCGCGTGTGTAAAAACCGCTGGCGGTGAGGTAGGTCTTCTGAAAATCGGAGAGTGCCCCTTCTCCAGTGGCCGGGGCGTTGAGCCAGCCCTTCCCCTCCCCGTGACCCATATAGAGATACTTCATTCCAAAAATCGCAATGGGAAGAAAAGTGATGACCATCAATGGGAGTGCGCGCGTGGCCGATTCCAGCGGACGGCGGATGATGATGCCCCAGTGTCCGCTGGTGAGATGTTGCAACATCAGGAGGCCCAGCGAGCCCACGGTCAGACCGAGAATCAGGAGAAAACTCATCAAGTAAGACGGAAAGAAAAGTTCGGGGGCGCGCACGGCGCCAAAAATGGAGACGAGCAGAGCGACGCCACCGACGAAATAGGCCCGCTGCTGAAGGCGGCTAACGCTTTCCGGCGCCTGATATTCCTGCGCAGCCATTAGAAGCTGCCTCCTCGCGAATCGTTCGTCCCGCTCGGTTTGGCGGCCGGAGTTGCACCTTGATTGAGCTTCTCGCGAAGCTCCGCGGGCAGATCGGCAGCCTTGGCGTTGCGGCTGAGCTGCAGCGCGCGAATGTAGGCAATGATGGCCCAGCGGTCGCGTGGAGGAATCTCGGCGGAATAGCCCAGCATCTGGCCAAACCCGTTGGTGATGTTGTCGTAGAAATAGCCGTTGGCCGCCTGCCGGAGGCGGTCTTGATGATAGCTGGGCGGCCGCTTCATGCCGCGCACGGCCACCATGCCATTGCCGTCGCCCTGCAAACCGTGGCAGGGAGAGCAGAAAATTTTGTAGCGCTCTTCGCCGCGCTCAAGAAGCTGGAGGTCCACGGGCAACGGGAAATTGTTCGAATCCTTCGGCAGGAAGAGTTCGTCGTCAGCAAGCGCTCCGCGCGCCACGGCGTTTTCCACCAGCGGGCGTTCCGAGCGGCCATCGACAAAGAATTCGGAGGGCGACAGCGGCCGGTTTTTCGGCTGGTTGGCCATGTCCTGCCGGAGATATTCACAACCGCTGCCGAAACTCAGGCACAGAGCGACCGAGGCAGCCACGAGGAAGCGCGAGGTGTCAGTCATTGGACACCTCGGTGATATGGTGGGCGTGAACTTCCTGGAGAAGGCGCGCGCATTTCTCCAGATGGAAGTTAGGATCTTTGGCCTCGATACAAACAAAAAAACGGTCCGAGGAAGCGTGCGTGAAACGCGCAACGTTGAAAACCGGATGATGGGGATGGGGCAGTTTGTTCAGCGCGAGCATACCGAACACCGCGGCGAGCGATGCCCCCAGAATCGTCAGCTCAAAGGTGACGGGAATAAAGGCGGGCCAGCTATTGAGCGGGCGGCCGCCAATGTTTAGCGGGTAGGTGATCGCCGCAGCCCAGTATTGAAACCCAAATCCTCCGATGCCCCCCGCCAGGCCGCCGAGCAGCGTAATGGCGGGCACCAGATTGCGTTTCAGGCCGAGGGCGTCCGAAAGACCTTCGATAGGGAAGGGGGCATAGGCATCCAGGCGGCGGTAACCCGCCTGGCGGACTTTTTTGATCGCCTCGAGGAGTTCTTCAGGAGTGCCGAACTCGCCCATTACACCGTATAGGTCGGAGGGCCGCATTATTTCTCTTCCTCAGACGTCTCCGCCACCAGTTCGCGCATTTCCGCGATGGAAATCGCCGGTAGAACGCGGACGAACAGGAAGAGCAGAGTGGCGAACATTCCCATGGTGCCGATGAGGGTGGCCCAATCCCAGAACGTCGGGCTGTAACGGCCCCAGGCGGAAGGCACAAAGTCGCGCGTCAGGCTGATGACCACAATGACGAAGCGCTCCAGCCACATGCCGATATTCACGACGATGGACATGAGGAACAGGACCACCACATTGTGGCGCACCTTGTAGGACCAGAGCAGTTGCGGCACCAGGATGTTCGACAGAATCAGCGCAAAGTAAAACGGAGCATACGGACCGTGGAGGCGCTGCTGGACGAGGAAGACGTCAAACTTGTTGCCGCTGTAAAGCGACAGGAAGAACTCGAAAAAATAGCCATAAGCGACGATGAGCCCGGTGGCCAGCATGACCTTGGCCATGTTGTCCAAGTGGCGCATGGTGATGAAATCTTCGAGGGCGTAGGCTTTGCGCAGCGGAATCGCGATGGTCAAAACCATCGCGAAGCCCGAATAGATGGCGCCGGCCACGAAGTACGGCGGAAAGATTGTGGTGTGCCAGCCGGGAACGATGGCGATCGCGAAATCAAAGCTCACCACCGTGTGCACGGAAAGAACCAGCGGCGTCGCGAGTCCGGCGAGCAGCAAGTAAGCCGACTGGTAGCGATGCCAGTGGCGCGCCGAACCGCGCCAGCCCAGCGAAAGCAGGCCGTAAATGATCTGCAAGGGTTTCCGGATGGAGCGATCGCGCAGCGTTGCCAGGTCCGGGATAAGACCCACGAACCAGAACATCAGCGAAACCGTGCCGTAGGTGGAAACCGCAAACACGTCCCAGATCAACGGGCTTCGGAATTGCGGCCAGAGCCCCATGGTGCTGGGGTACGGCATCATGTAAAACGCCAACCAGGGGCGGCCGGTGTGGATCAGGGGAAAAATACCGGCGCAGGCCACGGCGAAGAGTGTCATCGCTTCGGCAAAACGGTTGATGGAAGTGCGCCACTTCTGATTCAACAAAAATAAGATCGCGGAGATGAGCGTGCCCGCGTGGCCAATACCGATCCACCACACGAAATTGACGATCGCGAAGCCCCAGCCGATGGGGATGTTGATGCCCCAGATACCCGTGCCTTTGATGATCAGCCAGCCGATGGCAACGGTCATCATCCCCATGACACTGAAGGCGATCAAAAATCCAACATACCAGCCGAGGGAGGTTGGGCGGGTCAGGACGATCGCGCTGATTTTGTCGGTGACCGACCCGTAGGTATACCCGGGACCTATCACCGGGCTCAGCCGGCGGATTTCGGGAGAATCGAATGGCGGCTGGCCGGCGCTCATGCCGACTCCAATTCCGGATTCGGATTGCGCACCGCCGCGAGATAGGTGGTGCGCGGTCGGGTGTTCAGTTCGCCGAGGAGTGTGTAATTCCGCTGCTGTGCTTTCAGTTTGGCGACGCGGCTGTCCTTGTCATTGGCATTGCCGAAGACTATGGCTTCGGTCGGGCAGGCTTGTTCGCACGCCGTCACGATCGCGCCGTCGTGAATCGGCGCGTTCAGCTTTTCCGATTCGATGCGCGCGTCGTTGATGCGCTGCACACAATAGGTGCACTTTTCCATGACGCCGCGGCTGCGCACGGTGACTTCCGGATTGCGCAGAAGTTTGAGTTGCGGCGTCTCCCAGTCCTGGAAGCGCAGGAAGTTGAAGCGGCGAACTTTGTAGGGGCAGTTGTTCGAACAGTAGCGCGTGCCAACGCAGCGATTGTAAACCATATCGTTCAGGCCTTCGGCGCTGTGGACCGTGGCACCGACGGGACAGACCTGCTCGCAAGGCGCGTTCTCGCACTGCTGGCAGGGCACGGGCTGGAAGAAAGTCGGCGGATTAAAGAGCGACACGTCGTAGCTGGACGGATCGTTGGTGGGGGACTTCACCGACTTCTGGTAATAACGGTCGATGCGGATCCAATGCATTTCGCGTCCGCGCATGACTTGCTCTTTGCCGACGACCGGAATGTTGTTCTCCGACTGGCAAGCGACGACGCAGGCGTTGCAGCCGTTGCATTTGTTCAAATCGATGGCCATCGCCCACTTGTCGCGATGGTAGGGAAATTCCGCTTCACCGTTGTAGAGCGAGAGTTCCTGGGGGGGCAATTCGGCGTGCTCGTTGGCAAAATTTGGATTCTTGCGATACTCCTCGAGAGTACCGGTGGCCAGAATCTGCCGGCCTTCCATGTTGAAGTGATACTGCGTGCAGGCGAGAGGATACTCTTCGCCGGTTTTTCTAATGGCGCTGCTGGGGGCAAAGGCGGCCCACAGCGCGCCGGAAGTGCGCACCGCATAGGCGTTGAAACCCTTGTTCGTTCCGGTGTAGCCGGCACGCTTGCGGCCGTAACCGAGCGGAAGAACGACAGTATCATCGGCTTGGCCAGGCACGATCCAGGCAGCCGCAGTGACTTTGCTGTCCGAAAGCCGAATGTCGATGACGTTCGAATAAACCTTGCCGTGTTCGCCGCCGCGCCAGGCGACGTTGTGGGCCACTTTCAGATCTTCAGCGGTCTTCGGGCTGACCAGTGCGGCATTGTCCCAGGTGAGCTTGGTGACGGGTTTGGGCAACTCCTGCAGCCAGCCGTTATTGGCGAAGCGCCCGTCGTAGACGCAAGGATCCGGGCGGAAGATGAATTCCATCTCGTTAGCGGGTGCGGGCTTAGACGTCGGGAGGCTCGCCGGACCGAACTTCAGCGTGGCCGCGAGGGGCGCAAAGGCAGAGCCCGCAACGACTCCATCATGGAGCGACTTGCGCCAGAATCTTTCGAAAGAGCCCGGTTCCGGCGAGGACCTGGGAAAGAGACGTTGCCCCATGGCTTCCGAGTTGGCGCGGACGGCGTCATAGTCGCTGACGCCGGACTGGTCGCTGAAAGCCGCCAGTACCGCCCGCAAGGAATGCGTGTGGTACAGCGGCGCGATCAACGGCTGAATCACGCCGACGGTGCCGTCGAACGCGCGCGCATCGCCCCAGGTTTCGAGGTAGTGCGATTCGGCAACGTGCCAGTCGCAGAGTTCCGAAGTCTCGTCAAAATGCGAGCTGACGTGGATGGTAGTTCTGACTTTCTTCTGCTTGGTGGTCTTGTCCAATGCAATCTTTGAGCCGAAATCGAAATCATGCGGCGCGGTGTAAACAGGATTACCACCGAGAATCAGCAGCGTTTCGACTTTGCCCGCCTCGATATCAGCGCACAATTCCGCCAACGATTCCAGGTGATTCACCGGATGCGCTTCCACTGGCTCGGTGTAGTAGAGCGTTGTCCCGACGTTGCCGAGCGCCGCGTTGATGGCATGCGCCAGAGCATGAACTTCAGCGGGCTGCTGTTCGCCTGCGGCGACCAGCGACACGCCCTTGTGCTCCTGCAAATCTTTAGCGACGGTGTCGAGCCACTTCTCCGCGCCGCCCGGAAGGGTCACCGAACCGCCAAGACCGAGCTTCGCCGCAAGCGCGCGCGCGAAGAGCTCGACTTCGGAAGCCCGTAAGGGCAAGCGATGATCCGCGGTCGCACCAGTGACGCTCGGCGTCGGCTCGACCGCATAGAGCCGGTTCATCGTGTCGTCGGGGCCATTCAGTTTGCGGCGCCGCGAGAATTTCTTCGCGTAGGGAATGTGTCCCGGACCGCTGCCCAGAAAGTCGGAGTCGAGTGAAAGGATGACGTCAGCCTTCTCCGGGCGATAGACCGTGTTGAGGTAACTGCCGAAAGCGAGCTTCGCGCCCTCGCGTGTGCCGTCACCGACGGCGGGCTCCCACTGGTGCCATTTGGCCTTCGGAAAAGTCGTGAGTAGTGATTGAATTTGCCCGGCCAGCGTCGGCGAAGTAACAATGCCGCTCAGGATGCGGAATCGCGCGCCGCCATCGCCCTTCATCTCCGCTGCGAGCGCCTGCGCGCTTTCGACAAACAACGACCAGGTCTGGATTTCTCCGAATTTCGTGACCGTCTGCGCGCGATCCGGGTCGTAAAGATTCAGAACCGAGGCTTGCGCGAAGACGTTGGTCGCGCCCAGGCTGGACGGATGGTCGGGATTGCCTTCGATTTTCGTGGGCCGCCCTTCGTGACTTTCCACCAGCAGGCCAATGGCATCCGCGCCAAACGGCATGGCGGTGGCATAGAACTGCGGCCTTCCAAGAGTCAGCCCATCGGGCTGCTTGACGTACGGCACTAGGTACTGTTCGGGCGTACGGCCGCAGCCGGAAAGACCCGCAAAAGCCAGCGAAGCGGCCATCAACTTCAGGAAATCGCGCCGGTCGACGGAGTTGTCCCAGTCCGAAGGCGCCTGGCGCGGGAATTCGCGATGCAGCAATTCTTCGAATTGCGGATCACCAGCGAGCTCTTCGAGCGTGCGCCAGTACTGCTTGCCAGTTTTCGATTCCAGCTTGGCGCGTACCGCGGCCAAATCCATCGGTCCATCCTGCAGCTTCGCATCTCCGGCCGGATCGTCATGATCGTGCCGGCCCTCCATGTGTTCGTGTTGTTCGCGCTCGCGCATACCGTCCATTAGCGATGACAGGTCGAGCAGCTCGTTAGCTCGGCCGTTGTGCGAAGCTGGTACTCTTCCCTCAGCTTGGCGCCGACTTCCTCCTGATTATCCGGGGCCCTCCAGTCCATATTGAAAATCTGATCTTTGGGGCGCAGAACCTGCTCGGGGTTGCGATGGCAGTCCAGGCACCATTGCATCAGCAAGGTATGGGCCTGGAAGACCAGCGGCATTTGGTTGATCTGCCCGTGGCACGACGAGCAGCCTACCCCCTTGTTGACGTGAATGCTGTGATTAAAATAGACGAAATCGGCCAGGCGGTGAACTTTGACCCACTGGATGGATTTATCGCTGCGATAGCTCTCGCGGATGGGCTCGAGGTAGGCCGCATTGTTGAATAGCACCGCATGGCAGTTCATGCAAGTCTTGGTCGGTGGAATACCGGCAACGGCGGAAGTTTCGACGCCCGTATGACAGTAGCGGCAATCGATGCCGTCATCGCCCACGTGATGCTTGTGGCTGAATTGCAGGGGCTGCCCGCGAGAAATGTTCTGTCGCGTCATATAGGGCGAGCGCGCCACGGCGAGCACGGCTATGAGCGCCACTCCGACCAAAAAGAGGGCCGAAAACACACTGAACCGCGCGATGAAATTGGTACTGCGATGAAAAATCTGTGCCATGTCTGTTCAGCACTCTGCGGGGGAGCAGCTCCGGGTAGGGAGCTGCGGTCAGGGCGTCCCACGAGTTTAGCCGGAAAGTGCAAACCCGGATCATGCTTGACGCGATAGTGTCCAACAAAACATTCGGGAATGCAACCTTCCGACAATTTGTCATTCGCGGTTTCCAAAATTTCAGAGGCTTGCTTTTCGCCGCATGTTCTTCGGAAAAAAGTCCGCCCCCTGCCGTTGCGACGCCCTCGGTCTCACCGATTCCCCTGCCAAACGGAATCATTTTCCGCGAAATTTCCGAACGGTACCGGTGGTCGTGGTGGGAGGTTTTTTTCGGCCACGGGTGATCTCCCTCCCCAACCCGAGAGAGTGCACTCGCCTGCCAAAGATGCGTTCTAACCGAGACCGCGAGACGGCGGTCCCTTCTTGGGAGAGTGGCCGGACTTTCGACACTTTTCTCGACAACTGTCGAGGTCTACAACGCTCAAATCGGGATTTTCCTTCTCTTGCTTGCTCCCCATAAGTTTTATTTAGACGCGTCCGCCGGAGCGCTCACCCGTGGTATCTTGGAAGTAGGCTCTCGACGTTCGTTTTGCGGCGGGGCCTAGTTAATACCTGAGCGTCCCGGGGACAAACCCGGGGCGAAGACAGCCCGCTGGGGCGTGGTCCAACTGGTAGGACACCTCACTGTTAATGAGGACGGTGAAGGTTCGAATCCTTCCGCCCCAGCCAACTTTCCTCTAGAATCGCTGCTAAATTCGCTTCGGCTGATTTAATGCCGACCCACCGCCCCCAGCAATCTAAATTGGAAACGGGTTTTGTGAGCAAACTATTTTTGGTGTACCGCCATGTACCGTCGGCCGGCATACGTCTTTGAACCTTTTCTCAAATTGAGCGCCCCGCCTCGTAACCAACGCTAGGATGTCGCGCTGACGAGATTCTTTTCACTGTGCTTACGTTTTCGACGCTCCGGTAAATTGCTCGTTGTGCGACAGAGCAGAATGAAGCGTTTGCTGAACGGAAGTCTGGTACTTGGATGCATACTTGAGCAGCTTCCTCTTATCCGTCACCTTCAGATTCAACTCGTCAAGCACCACGGGCAATCCCTCCTGACGCTGCAAGTAGATCCAATCCAAAAGTGCTTTCTCTGGTTCGGCAATCTTGTAGGAGCCGTGCCGCGTTCGTTTTTCCTGGAAGCCCCAATACAGATGTTCCCCAATGTGGCGATAGACAATGCGAATGCTTGGCGTGCGAAATTTTCGAGGAAAGCCCGTTGTGACGCACGTCAGGCTGGACGTACTCTGCGTCGAAATTCCCCATTCTGCCAGCGCCGACTCCAAAGAAATATAGGCATTCACTCTCAAGATGCCAACAACCTCCCGTGGGGAAAAATCATGGGCCAGATTATTAATGTAGACCTTGTTTGAGATGTGTTCTACGAGCCCGCGTCGTTCTTGTCTGCGCAGCGCGTTCCCGACGGAGGATTCCACGATGCCGTAGCGACGCGCAATGTCGTCAGATCGCAGAATCGCTGACCTTTGCGCTTCCTTTCGAAGTGTAGCTGCCCAGTCCACAGGGTACTCTGTTCTTCTACAACCAATCGGCGAACAAAGTTCTAACCGCCGCTCGCAGGCTTTCGAATTCTTCGAGTTCCAGACTGCTGTACACCTCTTCCGGCAGCACGGATTTCAGCTCGGCCCGACAGAGCTTCGGAGTGATCTGCTCAATCCTCTCGTTAATCTGGTCTGCATCCAGTTCGCGCCACATAACGAGATCGTTCAAGTGCGCCTTCAACGTTTCGTCAAGCACTGCTCCCTCGTCAAGCAACAGCCGCATATCAAACGCATCTCGGGTCTTCACCGTTCTTCGCGAGACAAAGGTTTCCGCCTTTTGCAACAGTTGATATTTCATGGAAAACGCTTGGGATGAGCGCCGCGCTCCCGTCGAGCACGATCGTTTCTTCGACGATTTCCTGTGCCAGCACCGAACCTCCGATGCGCGTCAAGTCGACCGTGAAGAGCCTCTGGCTTCTAGAACCGATAATCCATAAACGAAGAAACTGTTCGCCGTATTGTTCCGGCTCAAATGTCACTGGTCCTATGCCAAAAATTGTGGTGACTTCTTGAACGCGTTCTTCGATTGCGCTTTGCAACTCCCCGGAACTAGGAAGCGAATCGACCCGAGCAAGCAGGTCGAGATCCTTCGATAGCCGTGGACTGTTGTGAAAAAACACGAGCGTCGCACCTCCGAACAACACAAAGTGTTCGGGCAAGGCTGCGAAGAGCGCGATGGCTACTTCCTCCATAAGCACCAATATCTGAGCCTGCTCCAGGCTGAAGTCACGCTTCAAATATTTTTCAAGCCTCTCCTCGATATTCATTTGCATAATCTACCATAAATGGTTGATTTCGCAAACATAATAAGACTCGTTTTCAAAAACACTCCTATATGATAGATATTGAAAATTAAAGGCAGGTGTAAGTATTGGATTGTGAAGGACTTCGGAGAGCTACAATCGGGGAAAGCGGCAGAGGCTGACGTCGAACCGCGCGTGGCGTCCCGCCATCGACATCAACGCAACAGGAACTGTTGGGGCATACGTGGTTCATTTTCGAATCCTTCCGCCCCAGCCAATTTCCCCTCGGAAAAAGCCGGCATCCGCTCGGGCCAGTAGGATCGCGACAAGGATGGGCATACACGGGGCGCAACAATTGCAGAAAGGAGCGCGAAAGGCAGGAAAGAGCCTAAGGTGCGAGGGAAGAGTTACTGCTGCGCGTCCATCAGACGGGGGATGGTGCGGTTTAGGTCTTTGTCCGAGCGCCGCAACTCTTCGATGCTATCGGTGGCGTCGGCTGTTTTTATATCGCATGCCCAATAGAAGTATGGCAGGCGAGGGACGCACCTCGCGTGGTCTCGCGTGGCCCTTGTCTGGCGCCGGTCTTCTCGCGCACAATAACCAGAAACGGCGAAGGAAGGCATGCCATGGAATACAGAAATTCTTCTGTGCCAGCACGCATCTTCAGAACCACTTCTTATCTGATTCGAATTCTATTTCAGGCCGTGATTGTTTTGCCCCTAGCCGCGCAGACGCGCGTTCCCCTTCAACCCTTTGCGCAGCAGGTGCGTCAAGTGGAAACGAGCCTTGCTTATCTCGGGCAGCCCCTCGGACAGAATGATTCGGACGCCATCAATCAGGCTATCGGCAATACCAGCGAGGCTGCCGCAATTGATCTTCTGGAGCAGATCCTTGACAAGTACAGTCTGGCGATCGTGGACATCAATGCCGAGGGGCGCGTCAAAGTGCTGCCGGGCCCCGCGAAGCCCGTACTGGTGGAAGCTGGGACGCGCATCTTCCTGGTGAAAGTCATCAACAAGGCTGGAGTAACGGCTCCGCTCATCGCGGAAAGCCCCAATGCACTTCCTGTGTTTGCGCAATCGGATTCCAGCCCAGAACCGCCAAAGAAAATCTCTGCTGCCGATGCTCGAGACAGGTGGATGGGCCTGGAGCTCTACGACAAAGATCCGATGTCCTCGCGACTCTCAGGTCTGCCGCTCGAATATCGAATCCTCCAAATCTACAGCCGCGAACAAGGGCAACGCTCAGCCGCGATCAGTTTTAACGTCGGGCAGGGAACGCAAGACATTGGGTTTCGCAATGAGATCGTGCTGGTCTTCACAGCGCTGCCCGCCCGCGCATTGCGGCTGCGGGTCCGCGACGAGAACGGGGCACCGTCGATGGCCGCCTTCACGATCCGCGACGCATTGGGCCGACTGTACCCCAATCCCGCAAAGCGTCTGGCACCCGACCTCTTTTTCCAGCCGCAGGTCTATCGTGAGAACGGCGACACAATTCTCGTGCCGGCGGGTTCTTATACCGTGACCTCTTCAATGGGACCTGAATATCACCCGCAAACCAAACAAGTCGAGGTAACCGCAACGGGCCCAAACGAAGTTTCATTCGCCATGCAGCGCTGGATCGACCCCGCGAAATACCGCTGGTATTCCGGCGACCATCACGTGCATGCCGCCGGCTGTTCGCACTACCAGAATCCCACCGAAGGCGTGCAACCGGATGACATGATGCGCCAAATCCTGGGCGAGAAATTGAATGTCGGCGCAGTGCTGACCTGGGGACCCTGTTACTACTACCAAAAGCAGTTTTTCAGTGGCAAGGATCATCCCCTCTCGAAGCCGGATGGGCTGATGCATTACGACCTGGAGGTTTCCGGGTTCCCATCGAGCCACGCCGGACATTTGGTATTACTGGGGTTAACGAATCAGGATTATCCGCATTGCCTGCGGATCGAGCAGTGGCCCACCTGGGATCTCCCCGTTTTGCGATGGGCGAAATCGCAGGGAGCTTCGGCGGGCTTTGCGCACTCTGGCTGGGGACTTGCGGTGAAGTCGCGCGAACTTCCAAATTACGAAATTCCGGGCTTTGACTCCATTGGGGCTAATGAATACATCGTGGACGTGACGCATCCCGACGCGGTCGATTTCATTTCTACCATGGACACACCTTACCTCTGGGAACTCAACATTTGGTATCACACGCTGAATGTCGGGTTCCGCACGCGTATCTCCGGAGAGACAGATTTCCCTTGCATCACAGACGCCCGCGTCGGGCAGGGGCGTGTCTATGCCAAGATGGACCGGTCGCTCAGTTACAGCGGCTGGGTAGAGGCGCTGCAAGCCGGCCGAAGCTACGTGTCCGATGGCAGGAGCCATCTGATGGACTTCAGCGTGAACAATATTGAGGTGGGAACGAATGCGAGCGAGGTGAGACTCGCGGGAACAGGGACGGTGCACGCTCGAGTGAAGGTTTCGGCTTACCTCAGTCCCGTTGCGTCGGGAACCGAGA
>Ga0066675_10000941_pt1 | contig 11937 bp, 11 predicted proteins | sample GraSoiAngelo_124_FD_62295 | JGI IMG/M metagenome (GOLD analysis project Ga0066675, IMG submission 62295) | Grasslands soil microbial communities from the Angelo Coastal Reserve, California, USA - 14_0927_05_20cm | ecosystem: Environmental > Terrestrial > Soil > Grasslands | place: USA... | reverse complement strand
GCCAACGAAGAAACTAATTTGGGCGCGCCGATACCCCGCGACGCGTGCTCGATCAAGTTCGTAGTTGAGTAGCGCCTGTGCTACACCGGTACCGCGGTACTCAGGCAGCGTTGCCATGTTCTCAATGACCCATGCGCCGGCCTCACTTGTGGCACATGAGAGAATGAAAGCGCCGCGCGGCCATAGCTGGGCATGCGCTTCTTCGCTCAGGCCCATCTTTTGCGAGGGTTCCGCCATCGCAGCCGAAGATGCGCCGTATAAAGATTCATCGGCAAAGCCACACAAGGCAGCTGCGCGCCGGCCGTACACTTCAGCGACCGAAAATAAGGACCAGTGCCACCATGAACGCACCGCCGCGCTTGCAAGCTTCCCGCAGTAGTCAATGCAGAACGCCTCATCCCGCTGCAGCACTACGTCGAACCATCCGCGTTTCAAATGACCGCGTGCTGCTGTGAAGATCACCCACGCAAGAAAATCCGAGTCGTCAGTCCGCGCAGGTCTGATCTTGAGCATGGTCCTCCGTTTCTCTAAATATTCGCATCCTGATAAAGCGCGAACCACGCGGCGAGCGCAGCGAGTTTTTGCTCTGCGCGCCAGGGACCATCGATCAATTGGCTGAAATTTTGTATCGTGCTCCGGAGATCAACGTTGGATTTTCTAAGCCGCGACGTGGCTTTATCATAAGCATCGCGCTCTAAGAGAATAGTCGTGCGAATGCCGTGTGCATTCAAAGCCTGCTCGAGCACCAAGCGAAACAATTGGCCTTCGAGCGCGTGCGCGCGAATGTGCGGATTTGCGATGATCGTCGGATCGATCTGGCTTCCCACCACGAGGACGGCCCGCCTGATCCGGTAACCTTTTTGCCGATAGCCGGTCAGAAGTGTCCCAAGCGACTGTTGTGCAATGCGCCGCACCAAGCGCTCGCGTCGGTTCACTATTCTGGAGTCCGTTTCCAGTTTTCCCATCCTCGCGTGGTATGGTTGCCGCGTTTCGAGAAGTCGCGGATCGGACAGCTCGACTCGGTTGACATCCGCGAGCTGCGGCGCATCGCCCGGCCTCGTCAGGAGTACCACCACAGCCCAACCTGATTTCACTCGAAACCCGAGAGCGGCAGTTTGGGTCACCTTGTTTTGAACGTCACTGGGACTGTAACTTGCCATCCCTGGCTGGGAGCAGACTTCCATTGCCGAAGCGTTTTGATCGCCGCCTGGTCGAAGTACGGGTTTCCCGTGGATGAGACGATCTGGATATTGGTAACGTTCCCTGCCGCATCAAATGTTAAGCGGAAACGGCCCGTTCCCGATTGCCCCGGCAGAGATTGCCCGGGTGGAAAGGACGGCGCAGGCGCATAGATCAATCGTGGCTTCGGCGTGGCGTGCGGCGTCGGACTTGTTTCTGCCAGTTGCGGCCAGCGCGCCTGAGTATCAGCCGTGATTCGAGACAAAACCGAATCCAATGCGGCAACAGAACGAGCTACGGTTTTTTCCCCAGCCGACGTGACGATGCCAACGACATCGCCATTCTCATTAACGACTGGCGATCCAACCGAACTCGCAGGAATCGCGTCCGCAATTTCCAAACGATCAGACGTTTGCGCAGTGATCGTCGTTTCGTGAGCGGCGCCTTCGTTTCCAGCCAGCGCGCTGCCGACCACTGCGACCCTTGCGCCCGTTGTCAGCTCGCCAGCTTTGTTCAGGTCAAGAAACCTTAACAGTTTTCGCGGTTTCACCTCCGCCTGCGAAACCGAAATGTCCGAACCCTTAGATGCGGCGACAATTCCACTCACGTTGTAGATTCCGCCGTCGACCGTTTTCGCCACAGCATTGACCGCACCTTCAATTGCGTGCGCTGTCGTGACGAATCTGCCATCTGCGGAGATAAAAAAACCAGTCTCCGTTCGCAACAGATTCCCTTTTGGATCAAAGGCTGTCACCCAAATCACAGAAGGCCGCACCTTGCTTTCAAGCTCTGCTATTTTTGACGATGGAGTTTGGCCGGCGCCTGCTTGAGGCGACTGACTGATAGTTGCGGTCGTCGGTGATTGCGCGGTACTCGTAATCGGCAACGGCGGTTGTGATTGCTGTGCGAGTAGAGATCCAGCAAGAACCTGATTCGGCGCATGTCCCACAGTCACAAAGACCGCGATCCAAAACGTGTATCGAAAACCGAAGCGAACCTGGCTCATTGCATGCAGTATAGTCTCGGGCAGCCTGGGTTAATCAAGCCGGCAAAAATAGGTCTTCGTTCGGTTTTGGAAATACCCGTGATGACAAACCGGCCTCAGGTCACCGGCTACAGGATTCCTAAAACCGTTCTAGTGACGCTTGAAATATTGAACCGCGCGTTCGTGTTTCTTTGCCGCAGCCTTGCTGTTAAACGTGCCGAGATTTTTCCGCTTGCCCGTTCTCGCATCTTTCTTGCGGGAATACAGCCGATACTTGCCGGATTTCAGTTTCCTAATCACGGGTATTGCTCCGCACGATGCACGTAGGCGAATATTATGCTTGTAGCGCCATCCAATATTCGCAGTTCGGTCGAGTCGCGCTCGTTAAATTGTAGCGCCACGGCTTCAGTTGCCGAATCAAGACTGGCGGGCAGAGCGCCCGCCCTACAAAGGCTTCCTCAAGCGATTCGAAATGCCAAGTGCGAGAAGCGCGGCCAGAATTGCGAGATTGGTCGCGAGATGAGACGGGAAACTCCAGTTTTGGCTGACGTGGCCGAAACAGCCACAAGTAATGTCGAGTCCGCGAAGTTTCGCGGCAGTGATGGCGAGCGTGAAGACCACGATCAGCGTGATTAAAAGCGCTAGCGCTCCGCGATACAGAAAGCGAAATACCAGTCCGAGCGCACAAGCAATTTCCAGCCACGGAAGGTAAAACGCGAGCGCAACACTCATGGGCCACGGCAGAAGTTTGAAGTTGTCGATGCCACTGGCGAATTCAACGGGGTTTGCTAGCGACAAATTCCGAAGATCGGTCAAAGCGTTGGCGAATTGCAGATTTTGAAGATCAGCCATCAAGTGATCCAAATCGAGGATCTTCGAGAGTCCCGCGAAAATGAAGATTCCGGCCAGAACAAAATCGAGAATGCGCCAGATGATGTTTGCTGTTCGATTTTTGATGTTTGATGCAGGGGCGGCCGTCGCGAGTTCGACGTTGAGCGTTGGGCGTTGAGCATTCGGCGTTGAGTTCATGTGCTTTTCTTCAGCCACGCTTCCCAACCGCCTTCGAGCACGAACACCTCAGAGAGTTGCGCTTCCTTGCGCAGGCGGCGGGCCACTTCCCGGCTGGCGTTACAACTCAAGCTGCTACAGTACACGACGATCTTTTTCCCCGGCGACCACACCGCCAAGAACTGCGGTAACAATTCGTTCCACCGATCTTCATTCAATGAGAGCGCACCCGGGACGTGATCGCGCGCAAATTCATCGTCCGGCCGCGCATCGACCCAGATCGCAGTGTCGCCCCAGGCTCGCGCCTGATCGACAGTCACCATTTCCGAGGGCGCTATCGCCGAGCGCCACGAAATGTTGTTGCGAAAATAAATCGCCTCGCCTGCCGCCGGGAGAAGCGCCACCGCTGCCAGTACGGCAGCCTGGCGTGCCAGTAAAAACTTCAATGCGTTTGATCGGTCGGAGCAGTTGGATGAGCCGGCGCAGTAGGCGCAGCTGGAGCACCTGGAGGTTTCTGGCCAGCTGGAGCAAAAGGCATCATCGGAGCAGTTGGCGCGTTGGTGATCCGCGCAGTGGCGTAAAATACCTTCTGTGAATCCTCAGGCTGAATCGTCAGCATTGAAGCCACCGGTTTATTCGTGTCCTGAGGTTTCACGTTGATCTTGAACTGGCCGTTCCCGGCTTCCTCCACCTTGGCCTCAAAATTCGGAGTCGCTGACGTGACCTTGATATGTTTCACGGTGAAATCTTTGCCCACTTTTACGTTAATCGTCTTTGTGTCCGGCTTGTCGCCCTGTTTCCAAAACACGAAGTTTGGGGTGATCTCGAGTTGCTGCGGGATTTCCGCCTTCAGCGTCAGCACCGTTTTTTGATTTGGGGCCTCATCGGTCTCGACTGTCACTGTTTTAACCTGAGTTCCGGTACGGTCGCCAATGTTGAACGTCGCTGTGATCTCGCCTTTGTCTCCCGGCCCCACTTCTTCCTTCTGGGTTTGTGCAGTAGTGCAACCACAGGAGGCCTTAACAGACTTAAAGTGGATCGGCGTCTTGCCGACGTTCTGATATTTGAAATGGCCGACGGCTTGCTTGTCGTTCGGCGCAGGATGCAGCTCGACATTGGTCTGCTCCCATTTCAGTTCGGCGCGCGCGCCCAGGCACATGATCATCGACAGGGTGAAAGCAAAGAGTGGTGTTTTCATCTTTTGGAATAGAAGCGCGTAATATAATCAGCAACTGCCTCTCGCCAAGCCCGAGGTGTCTTGCCGGTTAGCTCGGCATATTTGGCGCTGGAAAGTACCGAATAAGCAGGACGGCGTGCAACCCAACTGGACATATCTCTCAGAGTAAGCGCACCGACTGTCGTCGTTCTAAGAGGAATACCGCCGTCGCGACAGCAATCCAGCGCCCATTGCGCGTATTCCTGCCAACTGCATTTGCCGGCATTCGCGAAATGCAAAATGCCGCCAAAGTCGCACGCGCTGTAGCCGGGGGCGGTGACCCCGGCATCGCATCGTCCCGCTGCGACCCGGCCGGGATCACCGATCCCGGCTACAGTTTCGCCCGGAAAAAAGCGCCGGAGCATTCCGGCAATATCATGCGTATATGTGGGCGTGGAAAATTTATCCGCTATCGCATCGACCTTTTCATTTTCTTGCGCACGCTTAATCATCGCGTCGATAAAACTCGGCCGGTCAGGACCAAACACCCAGGAGACGCGCACAACGAGATGGTGGTTCTCAACTGCAAGCACATTCTTTTCTCCGATCAGTTTTGACTCGCCGTAAACGCTGATTGGATTCGCGTGATCCTCTTCTGTGTACGGTGTCCGTTTCTCGCCGTCAAAAACGTAATCGGTGCTGAAGTGAATTAGCTTCGCGTCTTTCGCATTGCAGATCGTCGCAAGAACACCCGGCGCTTCGGCGTTAATCAGAAATGCGCGATCGCGCTCGGTTTCGCAGGCATCGACATTGGTGAACCCCGCAGCGTTAATGAGCACATCGAAACTCATCGGGTCTAGTGTCGTACGTAAGCCATCCAGATCCGACAAGTCGAACTGCTCTCGATTGAAGCCTGTGACGTCGTAGTCCTGGAATTCCCGCGCGAGCGCGGCGCCGAGGCGACCGCCCGTGCCGAGAATCATAATTTTCATCATTCAGAAGCGCGGTTTCTGATCGTCGTTTGATGATATCGGCGGTCGGAGACCGCCGCTACAGTTCAATATCTGCCGGCTCGTTCGAGAAGCGGTTGCCACCAGGAGAGATTCTCGATGTACCACTGAATGGTCTCATCGAGGCCTTGTTTGAAACTGCGGCGCGGTTTCCAATCCAATTCGCGGTGTGCAAATGAAGCATCGATCGCGTATCGGCGATCGTGGCCAGGTCTGTCAAGCACGAATGAAATGAGGCTGTGTGGTTTGCCAAGTCGATCGAGAATCATTCTAACAAGGTCGAGGTTCGCCATCTCATTGTTGCCGCCGAAATTATAAACAGTTCCAGGCTTGCCCTCGAAAAGGGCAGCCACAATGGCGGCGCAATGATCGTCCACGTGGATCCAATCGCGCACATTCATGCCATCGCCATACACCGGGAGCGGCTCCTCACGGAGTGCCTTGATAATCATGAGCGGGATGAGTTTCTCAGGAAATTGATATGCACCGTAATTGTTCGAACATCGGGTCACCAAAACCTCCTGACCGTATGTTTTGTGTGACGCGAGCACGAGAAGGTCCGCGCTGGCTTTACTGGCTGAATAGGGCGAACTGGGATCGAGTGCTGATTGCTCAGTGAACTTCCCCGTTGACCCGAGCGACCCATACACTTCGTCCGTTGAAATTTGTATGAATCGCTGAACGCCGTGCCGTCGCGCGCAGTCCAACAGCACGCTCGTGCCAATGACGTTTGTATGAATAAAGTTGAGCGGGTCGTTGATGCTTCGATCGACATGCGATTCTGCCGCGAAATTGATGACCGCATAGAACCGATGGTCGGTCATCAATGCGTCCATCAGGTCAACGTTTGCAATATCGGCTTTGAAAAATTCGTAACGCTCGCCATGTTTTTCGACCACGCCATCAAGGTTGGCGATATTACCGGCATAAGTGAGCACATCGACATTAGTGACGTATGCGGGCTTGTAATGTTGCAAAATATATCGAATAAAGTTGCTCCCGATGAATCCGCAGCCACCGGTGACAAGGATGCGCATGGCAGCGCGTACTAGCAGTGCCGAGCGCACCGCGCTAGTAGAATCTCCTCCCGCAGCCACGCGCATCGGCAGTTACGCCGAGCAGTGGAAGTCGCGTTTCGCGGGAATGGATTGGGTGCCCTGGCTGATCATCGCGCTGGCTGCGTTCCTGCGATTTTTCCTGTTGGGTATCAAGCCGCCACACTTCGACGAGGGAATTAACGGCTGGTTTGTGGATCAGGTGATGAAAAACGGGTTTTATCGCTATGACCCGACCAATTATCACGGCCCGCTTCACTTTTACGTTCTGCTGCTCTTCGAGAGTTTGTTTGGCCGAAACGTGTGGGCGCTGCGTTTGCCTATCGTGCTGGTGAGCATCGCTTGCGTGTGGCTTGCGTTGAAGTTCGAGCCACTGGTCGGGTCAAAAGTAAGCCGAATCGCTGCGCTCGCCATGGCGGTATCGCCCGGGTTCGTCTTCTACGGCCGCTACGCCATTCACGAAGTCTGGCTGCAATTCTTCTCGATGATGTTCATTTTGGGGCTGCTCGGTTTGTGGAGGCGTGGCACGCTGACTTACTTGTGGTACGCCGGCGCGGGCTTAACCGGCATGATCCTCACGAAGGAAACTTACGCCATCCACGTCGCCTGCGCGTTACTTGCGATTCCAACTCTGGCGGTTTCCTACGCGCTAAATCGATTTCCGGACACCAAGCCTGCCAAACAAACCTGGAGCTGGATCGATCTCGCCATGGTCGTGATCGTAGGCGGATTTGCTGTCATCTTTTTCTACTCGGGAACTTTCTTTAACTGGAGCGGTGTCAAGGGTCTGTACCTAGCTTTCAAAGCATGGACTGAGACTGGCGCCGCCGGTCATGGCCACGAAAAGGCGTGGGATTACTGGTTGAAAATAATGGGGCCAACCTGGGAAGTCGGCCGCGCCGATTTCTTGGGTTACGAGCTGCCAATGCTGGTCGGCCTCATTCTGTGCCTTTTCTGCCAGAAATTTAAAGACCTCAGCTTGCGTTATCTGGCGATCTACGGCGTCGGCAGCTTCGTTGCTTACAGTTATGTAAAGTATAAGACACCGTGGTGCGTAATCAGTTTCGGCTGGCCGTTCCTTTTCGTCTTTGGCGGGGCCATCCTGCTGGTTCGTCCGAAGCATTTGCGTCTCGCGCAACGCATCATCGGCGTGCTGCTGGCGATCTCCCTCGGCTCAAGTATATGGCTAAATTATTTCAGGTGCTCTTCGCCGGACGAACCATACGCGTACGTCCAGACGTACAACGACATGTTTAAATTGACAAAGCCGCTGCTCACGCTGGCGAAACGCGACCCGTCCAATTACCACCTGATAGGACATCTAATTCGCTCCAGCGTGTACCCGCTTCCTTGGGTTTTGGGAGATTTCGATCGAGTCGGCTACTATGAAGGGAGTATGCCGCCGAATCTTGATGGCGATTTTCTGCTCGTGCAGCAGGACAAAATCAAAGATGTCGAATCGAAACTGAAAGGGACCTACTACACGGAGATGATGACGCTGCGCAATTACCAGGATCCGTCGAAGATCTTTTTCAGCGCAAACGTATTTAAGGACGTGTTCCCGGGTAGAAAACCGGAGTTTGTCGGGGGCGCTCAGAAACTGGCGCCTACTCCGGCACCCCAAAAAACTCCATGAAGTGGGTCACGGCTGGGGTCACGTTCGTCAATTTGTCGGTGGTCTGCGGACTTTTTCTGGGACTCGCCGGAAGAGGATTCAATACGTCGAGCGCAGCTCTCGCCCTGGTGTGCGGCGCCGCGTTTGCTGTTGCTGCTCTTCTTGGAACTCGTGACGGCCCGCGCAACAGCGCCGCAAATCGGCTTGGACAAGAACAAAAGCAGCAAAAAGTTTCTGAACCGGAAGAGCCCCAAAATGCAGGTATTCCGTCAGCGCTGATGCGCTATCGCCGTGTTTGGTTTTGGGCCGTCGCAATCTGTTTCGCGATGTTTGCTGTGCGATCGTTTTGCTGGCTGCTGTACATCGATGGGAGTGAACTGAAAATTCAGTCGCCAAATAATCTTGGCGATCTGTCGTTGCATTTGACGCTCATCAAAAACTTCGCCAACGGCGTCGCGCTTTGGCCAGACAGCCCAATCTTCGTCTTCAGTAAACTGAGATATCCGGCCGGCATCGACCTGTTCAACGCGCTGCTTTCGCTGATTCACATCGATCTGCTAATCGGGTTGGTTTGGGTTGGATTGCTCGCTTCGCTCGCGACGTTCTGGGGATTTTACCGCTGGGGCGGCACGTTTGCCGTCGCAGGCTTTTTGTTCAACGGTGGCATAGTCGGATTTCAGTCTTTCAAGACCTTCAAGTTTTTGGATTATCAGGGTACAGCGGCAGACATCGCCCACAAACCGATCGCCTGGAAGAGCATTGCGTTATCGATGCTCGTTACACAGCGGGGGTGGCTTTACGCAATCCCTGCAGGGTTGGTGCTGCTTTGGCATTGGCGAGAAAAATTCTTTACCCAATCTTCTGTAGCCGCGGTCGGCGACGCCGGCCAGCTTACCGGAAACGATGTGTCTGCTTCATCTTCGACGCAGGCAGATGGTTCCGAGCAATCTGCCGCGGTTACCGAGCCCGGTTACAGCAAGGGTCCCCTGCCCTGGTGGGTTGAGTTTTCGATTTACGCATCGATGCCATTGTTCCACCTGCATACATTCATTGCGCTGACAATCGTGCTGATTGTTGGATTGTTTTTCGAACGCGCAACGGAACTCAATTTTGTCGTCAGTCTGCTTCGCCGCGAAGGAATCGGCGGCATCGGTCGCATGATTTCGCATCCGAAATCATGGCCCGAGATTTTTCGCGGCGCGCCGATCCGCAGACACGCCGCCGCCATACTGATCGCGGCATTCATCCCCGCAACGTTCTTTGTTTGGCTGACTACAGACCAATTTCACGCGTCATCGGTGCTCAAATGGCATCCCGGCTGGGCACAGGATTCGACCGAATTGGGAGCGCCTTTCTTCAAGCTCGGGCCAAAGGATTTTGGATCTTCCACGTCGTTCGGTCTGTTGTTGCAAAAAACGTGGAACGGAGTCATTGCTCCATTTTTTCAATTTTGGCTACCCAACTTTGGGTTATGGGTGCCGTTGGCGCTGGGGCTTGTTGGGTTCTGCGCTTGGCGCATTTGGAAAGGCAAGTGGCACTGGGGCGACAAGCCTCCGGCGGATATTGCTTGCGTGGTGGCGGCCGTCGTAATTTTCGCTTTCGGTTATTTTGTCCAAACCGCTCCGTGGGATTGGGACAACCTCAAGCTGATGGTATGGGGGTACTTTCTCATTCTGCCTTTCCTGTGGAGCGACATCATCTCGCGCTGGGCCTTCCCGGAACGGGCGGCGACATGCCTGCTGCTCTTTGGTTCGGGATTCGTCACGTTGCTTGGCGGCCTCTCTGCCGGGCATCCCGGCTTTGGATTGATTGAACGCGCCAGACTCGATCACATCGGCACGGCGCTTCGACCGTTGCCCGTGGAAGCCCGATTCGCCACGTACCCGACTTATAACCACCCAGTCTTGCTGCAGGGCCGCAAAGTTGTCCTCGGTTACCCGGGCCATCTGTGGACGGAAGGGTTCGATTACGGAAAGGCCAATGACCAGTTGACGGCATTGATGAATGGAGCGGCAAACTGGCGCGATGCTGCGAAAGCGTTGGGAGTGCGCTATATCTTTTGGGGCCAGGACGAAAAAACGAACTACCAATCAAGCAAGCGCCCTTGGGAAGCGACAGCATTTCTGGTCGCGTCCGGCGACTGGGGCGCAATTTACGACCTAGCGAAGGAGTCACCTCCGCATTAAGGCGCCACATCGGTTTTGAGTACCAAAGAGGTTCTTACATCCTGCCGAACCTCCGGCGGACCTGAAATGGATGTTTGAGGAAAACAAAATAGATCGCGCTTACAAAATCTGGCATGCTCGAAGGCGGACTTGTTAGGCGCAGCGGGCCGCTGCGCAATCCCGCAAAAACATTCTCGACCGTGAGCGCAGGCGGCATTGGCATACTCGTGTAGTGCCGCCCAAAAGCATGCAGCCGATGTGCGTCGGAAGTGGCAATCAACGGTTTGCCAAAACGCGCTGCCATTTTTTGCGCTCGACGATTTGGATTGAAAAGCCCGATGTGAAAATGACAGAACTCAATCGCATCAAAACAATCGATCTCCGCGAGCAGCCGCGACCCGATTGAGCCGCCGAAAATGTAGAACGGGTGCGGCGCAATCGTGTAAATAGAGTTCCCGCGGCGCGACCGAAGCCGCCGCAGGTCATCGAAATTTTTCAACTGCGCGATTTCTTCCGCGGTGACATTCAACACGATCACATCAGCGCCAAGCAAGCGCACTTCGGCCGCAGGAATCAGCAGAATGCCCATTGCGGCTGCATCGGCAAACACTTCTTTTCGATCAAAGACGGCATCGTGCAGGGTGATCGCGAGGACGCGAAATCCAAATGAGCGTGCCCGCTCCAACAATTGATGCGCCGAGAAGTCCACCGCGTCCTTTGGATCATCCAGAGTGTGAATGTGCAGATCGATTTTGATCCAATCCTCTTCGTCGGTCGCGTGTCGCGCCGTAGCTTTATGCGAAGGCTGGGTGTTCCTGCTCATGCTCGTCCTGCCCGCCGTGCTGTGCGAAGGCCGGTGCTCTAAGTTTAGTCGTGAATCGCTTGGATTTCATTCTCCCTAATCGTGCTTGCACTTCTGTTTAGGTTCGCAATCGAATTTCGATTAGAAGCATACGCACGAAGAGAAACGAAACTTGCCAGCCGCTTCCGTTTGCGGAAAGTTTGCTCCCTCCCAAACGCTCGGGTGGTGGAATGGCAGACACGTACGTTTGAGGGGCGTATGCCGAAAGGCATGCGGGTTCGAGTCCCGCCCCGAGCACGATTTCAGAGGTGGATCGGCTTCTCCGAAGGCGATGCCAACTTAATTGCCGAAGGCCTGGGGATCAGCGGCCAACGCCACAGCAAATTCCACGAACGCGTTAAGGACAACGCGTTCCATCTTTCAGTAATTAGACTTTCCGGGCTGTTTCTCTTCCGATACTCTCCGCAGCAACATGGAATCGCTTTATCTGATCGGGATCGCGGTGCTGGCGCTATTCGCATTCGTTCTCGCGATCGTTCTCTTTAATTTTTTCGGTCTTTGGCTGCGCGCACGCATCGCCAATGCGCCGGTGAGTCTTGGCAAAATGGTCGGGATGCGGCTCCGCAAAGTGCCGGTCGGGATGATCGTCGATAATCGGATCACTGCGGTAAAAGCCGGCATCGAGATTCCCAGCGATCCGCTCGAGGCGCATTACCTGGCAGGCGGCGACGTTAATCAGGTCATCCTCGCTTTAATCGCAGCCGATAAAGCTGGGATTTCGCTTGATTTCAACCGTGCGTGCGCCATCGATCTCGCCACGAAAGGAACTGGCAAAACCGTGCTGGAAGCCGTCCGCACCAGCATTAATCCGAAGGTCATCGACGTGCCCAACCCGGCGATGGGTCGCGTGACCATCGACGGTGTCGCGAAGGACGGGATCGGCGCGAAAGTAAAAGCGCGGG
>Ga0066675_10000939_pt1 | contig 11938 bp, 13 predicted proteins | sample GraSoiAngelo_124_FD_62295 | JGI IMG/M metagenome (GOLD analysis project Ga0066675, IMG submission 62295) | Grasslands soil microbial communities from the Angelo Coastal Reserve, California, USA - 14_0927_05_20cm | ecosystem: Environmental > Terrestrial > Soil > Grasslands | place: USA... | reverse complement strand
GACCTAAGGCGCCGAGCTGGTGGCACTGCTGAAGAGAATGAGCTCATGTCCCAGACGCAGGGTTCCTCGGCTGAATTCCACGGTCCGCCTGAAACCGGTGACAATATTTCTCAGCCGGAAGTACCTCTAACCGCAAACTTAACTCGGCCACAAGCCTGCGCTCTAGGTCGGCCAGAATTCTTGACCACCGCACGAGTAGCATCTTTGTCCTTACTTCGTGATAGGCAACATGGATATCATAGGTTCCAAGCCGATGCGGAAATAAGGTTGTTTGCATGACGCCTCTGCAAGCCGCAGGTAAATGGATTTGAAAACTCTTCGCACCGCCGCCGCTCTTCGCTCTCTCCGAGCTCAGTCTCTGTGGCGGCTTTTGGCCGCTGATAAAGCGCCGGCGATTCTAGCCCTCTTGCAGACGTTGTTGCTTGACAATGAGAAGATCCTTTCAAGCTCTGTTCTGAAGGAACGACTCACTCGCGAGATCGAGCAGTTGCGCGCGAGCGGTGAGGAACTGCCTCAGAGCGCCCAAGCGTATATAGCCGATTGGCTGGCTCAGGGATGGCTAACTCGGCGTTTTCCTGCTGGTGCCAGCGAGGAAGAATATGAACTGACGACAGATGCTGCCAGCGCCATCCGCTCTATCTCTGCTCTTCTTAAGCCACGCTTGGCTGCAACGGAGAGTCGTTTGGCGACGGTAATACAACAGCTTGTGCGATTGGCCGAGGAGACCGACTCTGATCCCAAAACTCGTTCGGCGGCTCTAATCGCTGAGCGCGAGCGCATCGAACGCGAACTGGAATTGGTGCAGCGAGGCGCAGTGAGGGCACTCCCAGATGATCGCGCACTAGAACGAACCCGCGAAATTATTGCCCTCGCCGATGACTTGGCTGGTGATTTTCGACGTGTGCGAGACGAATTCGACAAGCTCAACCGTCATCTGCGAGAGAGCGTGATGGAGAACGAAGGAAGTCGCGGAGATGTGCTTGACGCGTTGTTTGCAGGTGTCGATGTCATCGGAGAGAGTGATGCGGGGAAGACCTTTGCTGCCTTCTGGCGTCTCTTAACTGATCCTGAGCAATCAAGCAGCTTGGAAGCGGCGGTCAGCGAGGTGATCAGCCGCCCATTCGCGCATGGTCTCGACGCGCGGGAGAGACGTTTTCTCCTACGCCTTACTAGGCTTCTCATGGACGAAGGAAGTAGCGTCCACGACGTCCTACAAAACTTTGCGCGAAGCCTCAAAAGCTTTGTCCAAAGTCGCGAATACCTTGAACAGCGGCGCTTGCATGCGCTCCTGAAGGATGCGTTGCGAGCGGCCCTCGGGATGAAGGACTATATTCGGCTGAACCGAGCGCTGGACTATTCCCTCACGCTTACGAGCAGTAGAATTCGTTCGATATCCCAATGGGTGATGTACGACCCGTCACAACGGCTCCCTGACTCGGAGATGAAAGATGCAGAGTTGTCAGAGATTGGGTTGGACTGGATCAGTGAATTGGTTCGACAATCGGAAATCGACTTCCGCACCTTGAAGCTGCACATTCGCCAGTACCTTGCCGAGGAAACACAAGCGTCCATTGGCCAGCTACTTGAAAACTTCCCGGCGGAACAAGGCTTAGGCAGCGTGGTCGGCTACATTGCCCTCGGTGCCAAGCACGGCGAAATTGCCGGTGAGGGGCAAATTGTGTGTTGGGAAGGCGATGACGGGGTCATTCGTCGTGCTCGTATCCCGGCAATCTATTTTCTGAGGGAGCGCTGTGCAGAACTCGCCGATTGAAACCAATTCTGACGAGGAGTCAGAATCTGTAGTCAGTAACCAGAGCCACGACGTTCTGTTCATTGGCGACCAGGGGACTCTTCCGGTCGAGACGCGGCGAGTTCTCGTACAGCTGCTTCTCGGACCGGCCCTTGACGCCCGCCGACAAACGAAGCTGTGGCCGATTCTGCTACGAGATGAATCCACTATTCGCTCCCGCCTGCATGAGCTATTCCTGGAATTGGTCATTGATCGGGACCTGGAAGTTGCATTCACTCGACAGGTGGTGTCGGACGAACTCGAAGTACCGATATTGCTTCGCAGAACGCAGCTGACATTTCTGGATTCATTGCTTCTCCTTTTTCTACGCCAACGCCTGACGCAATCCGATGCTCAAGCGGAACGCGCGGTGCTTGCTCATCAGGAGATGGTGGACCACTTGGCCATTTTTCAGCGCCAGGGAAACGTTGATCACGCCAGATTCGGGAAACAAATTGCCAACACCATTGAGAAGGCAAAAAGGCTCAGTCTCTTACAGAAGATTCGTGATAGCGACGACCGGTACGAGGTATCACCAACCCTGAAGCTTCTATTCCCAGCCGAGGAGATTCAGGCGTTGGCTCGCATTTATGCCGAGTTAGACAGCAGGTCGCCTAACGCGAATCTGGATGACGCGGAGTCGCGAACCGAGACGGACGACGAGGCCGAGTCATAATGAACGAAGCAAACGCAAACCAGGAAATATTTACCGAACCAGAGGGCATCTTAGACCAGTTTCGGTTGATCCGAATCCAGACGTTTAATTGGGGCACATTTTCTGGCGTTTTCAATTTCCCCGTCTCAGAAGTGGGATTTCTGTTCGTCGGGCCGTCTGGTTCAGGCAAGTCTACCGTTCTCGATGCACATGCAGCGCTATTAACTCCGCCGCGTTGGGTGGATTTTAATGTGGCGGCCCGCGAAGCCGAACGCCACGGCAAAGATCGCAGTGTTGTGACCTACCTACGCGGAGCTTGGGCTCAGCAAACTGGTGACGATGGTGAATACGCATCGCAGTACTTGCGACCGGACACAACCTGGTCGGCAATTGTGGAGACGTATCACAACCGGAACCGAAAATATGTCGTCCTAGCGCAGCTCCTATGGATCCGCGGTAAGTCGACAGCAACGAGTGACGTAAAGAGGCTATATTTGATCCTAGAACGAGAATTCGAAATTCGCGAGCTGGACTTTTTCCCAAAGAGTGAATTCGAAGTGCGAAAGATTCGCTCCGCCCTGCCCGATGCTTTCGTGAAGGACGAATTTAGTGGCTATCAGGAGCGATTTCGTCGACTTCTCGGCATCGACAACGAACTTGCTCTCCGGTTACTCCATAAGACTCAGTCGGCAAAAAACTTGGGAGACCTGAATATCTTCCTTCGAGATTTCATGCTCGATACCCCGCAGACCTTCGAGATCGCCGATAGGCTTGTGTTGGAATTCGGTGAGCTCAATGCTGCTCACCAGGCTGTAGTCGCTGCCCGCCAGCAAATCGAAACCCTCTTACCAGCGCGCTCGGAATTCGAGATCTTGGTGCAGAAGCGCCAGGCTATGTCGGCATTAGATGACCTGCGCCAATGTAGCGAATTTTATCGAGAGCAATACCGCAGAGATCTTCTACAGGCGCGGTTAAACGAATTGCACGTCGAAATCGATGGGGCCAGACAAGAGGAGAAACGGCTCACGGAAATCGAAGCTCAGGAATTTCTGAAATTACGAGAGTTGCAAGACCGGCGCTACGGCATGGGTGGGGGCTTTATCGAACAACTACAAAAGCAACTTGAGGAATGCGAGCGCGACAAGAGTGATCGTCTTCACAAGCGCGACAAGGCGGCCGTCGCGTGCAGAGGAATGAGTTGGTCTCTGCCCAACGGTCCAACTACTTTTGCTCACCTGACAGAGACTGCTCGGCAAAGAGTTCTCAAGGCAGCGGACCTCAGCGAAAACCTCGAGGGTCGCAAGGACGATCTCAAGAATCAACAACGTGAGAAGGAAGACGAGTTTCGGCAGGTGCGCAGAGAGATCGAAGCTATGGAACGTCAGCGGTCCAACATTCCTTCCCGGATGCTTGACGTTCGACACGCTCTGGCTGCAGCGACAGGTATTGCTGAAGAGAAGTTACCCTTTGCTGGAGAGCTGCTTGAAGTGCATCAAAACGAGGGGCAGTGGCAAGGTTCCATTGAAAGAGTTCTACATGGGTTAGCCTTGTCCCTATTGGTGGACGAGAAGTACTACGCGGCTGTTTCCTCTTACTTGAACGATCGGAATATCGGTGAACGACTGGTCTACTTGCGGACCCTACCAAGACCGGCAATCCAGAAGTCCCTCTCATCCAACTCGCTTCCTCGTAAGGTGAACGTGGCGCCCGGCTCTTATCACGAATGGCTCCGTGACGAGTTGAGAGCCAGATTCGACTACGAGTGTGCAGAAACGATTCACGCGTTTCGAAATGCCTCGCGGGCGATCACACAGCAGGGGCAGGTTAAACATGGCCCCTCCCAGCATGAAAAGGACGATCGTTTTCGCGTGGACGATCGGAGCCGGTGGGTTCTTGGATTCGACAACAGGAGCAAACTGGACCTATACAAAACGCGGGCATTTGACTTGGCAGGGTCTCTAGAAGCTCTCCGGAAAAAACTTGAGGATGCCAAGGCAGAGGAAGCCGGCCAGCGGGAGCAACTGCTTCACTGTCAGACCCTGGCAAACCTAACCTGGGCCGACATCGATGTTGCTGCAATCCTGAAAAAGATAGCTGATCTCCATGAGCGGATTGCGACCGAAACCTCAGCAAGGCCTGATCTAGCCAAAGTTGGTCAGGAGATCGAATCCCAGACCACTGTTTATAACAATGCTGTGGCTGCAAAGAACAGTGCAGCGGGAGCCGTTCGATCTAAAACGGCTGACATCGAAAGGTATTCGAAGCGGCTTGAGTCTCTTTCTGAACAACACCTCTCCACGTCCCTCAACTCTACGCAGAGAGAATGTCTGGACGAGCGCCTTCAGCGGATAGGCAAAGCCGTCACATTAGAATCACTCGACTTGGTCGTTTCGTACGTCGAAAAAGCCCTGGCCTCGGAGAAGGAAACACTCATTCGGGAGACTGGAAATCTTAGGCATTCCATCGAGGGGCAGTTCGCCGAATTCATCCGAATGTGGCCAACGGAAGGTGGGGGGCTCGATGCCACACTAGAGAGTGCCAATGATTTCTTCGCGAAACTTCGACGCTTGGAAACCGATGGGCTTCCGCGGTTTGAAGAGCGATTCCTGACCCTCTTACGAGAGCAGAGCGACCAGAACCTGACACTGCTTTCAGCCCGCCTGGATCACGAACGGAAAGGAATTCTCGACCGGCTGGAATTGGTAAACGATAGCCTGAAGACCGCTGAGTTCAATAATGGCACGCATCTGGTCATCGAAACCTCGGATCGGTCTCTCGAAGAAGTAAGGCTGTTCAAGGCGAGTCTGAAGGAAGCTCTTAGCCACTCGTTTAGTGAAGAACCAGCTATGGCGGAAGGGCGTTTTGTAGTCTTAAGTACGTTGGTCAAGAAGATCGCTAGTCAAGAAACCATTGATAAGAATTGGCGTTCTTTAGTTCTAGATGTTCGCCAGCACGTGGAGTTTGTGGCTAAAGAACTTGACTCCGATGACCGGGAAGTGGAGATTTACCGCAGCGGCGCGGGCAAGTCAGGGGGGCAACGGCAGAAATTAGCGGCGACGTGCCTGGCAGCGGCGTTGCGTTATCAATTGGGCGGTCAAGATCGAGCGCTCCCGAGTTTCTCTACAGTAGTCCTCGATGAAGCATTCGACAAAGCCGATGCCGAATTCACCGCTACGGCCATGAATATCTTCAAGACTTTTGGCTTCCAGATGATTGTCGCAACGCCGCTAAAATCGGTGATGACTCTCGAGCCTTTTATCGGTGGTGCATGCTTTATCCATATCCGAGACCGCAAGGATTCGTCTGCCCTCATGATCGAGTACGATACTGAAAAGCAACGACTGAAGCTGCCGGCACACGTACATGACTCGCAACAAGTTACGTTACCCTGACGACATTCGAGAGTTCTTGAGCCGCCGATTTAGTCGGCAACACCGGAACTGGCTTAGCGGGCAAGGGCAATGGCCGATTGTGGTGTCATTGGGCTCCCCGACTGAACACGACGTCACGGAAAACCCATCTGACATTCGTACGTGGATCTCCGCTTGGCACAATTGGAAGGGAATAGGTGAGGTTCACTGGGAGGCTCGCCAATGGCCTCGGCTCGGGCCGCAGCGGATTCCTCTTCGCTTCAGTCTGACCTCGCCCGAGCAAGTTGCCGAAGCCGTCGGTGAACAACAGCGATGGGCGTTCTCATCCGAGCGATATGACCGCTTGACCCATCGGTGGCCGGTTTTCGCAAATAGTTCTGTGCTTCCTCGTTACTTCGACGTGCTTGCCGACTATGACGCGCCCAATTTCGAGAGACTGTATTCCTTGTTGTTGTGGCTGGACAACAATCCGCAGTCAAATTTGTATCTTCGCCAGCTGCCGGTTGAAGGTTTGGATACGAAATGGGTCGAGCAGCGCAAAAGTCTTGTGTCCGACCTAGTTCAAGCTATGCGAGGCCAGTCTTTGGAGTCCGATCTCTTTGTTTTGTGTGGACTGCTTCGTCCTAAGCGTCGGGTTCGAGTGAGAGTTTTATGTCCGAACTTACGAAAGGCTGTTGGGGGTGTGGAAGATCTCGAAGCTCCTCTTGAAGAGGTTGCGGCCTTGCCGGTGACCCCTGACTCCATCATTATCGTGGAAAATCTGGAAACCGGTTTGGCCTTAGGAGACACTCCGGGTGCTATAGCTTTCATGAAGCTAGGCAATGCCGTGAATATTCTTGCCTCAATCCCATGGGTGCAAAATACCGATGCGGTGTACTGGGGAGACGTTGATACTCACGGGTACGTGATCTTAGATCGAGCGCGCCGTATACTCCCCGGTTTGAAGTCGGTATTGATGGACAAAGAGACGCTCCTCAAGCATCGAAATCTATGGGGAGAGGAATTTCCACAGAATTGTGGTGTGGAGTTACAGAGTCTTCTGGGGCACGAGATAGAGGTCTATGAAGGTCTGTGCCGACAGACCTGGGGAAGAAGTATCCGACTAGAACAGGAACGAATTCCATGGGCCTCTGCCGTGCAAGCGCTGGGAAAAGCCCTTGGCGGACCAAGCGCTTCCATGAACTGCTAGGTTAGACCTCCTGTCGGTATTGTCTTGTTCCTATTCTGCACTCTGCAATCAAGAATGACCGTGGAAGTGCCCTACACTGCGGCGGCGTTCCTCAGCAAAATGATGCGCTGCCTCACCTTAAGGCAAAGGATTAAGGGATTAAGATCACCCAACCGACGCTCTGCCCACTCGATCAGTGTCTCGCCGACGTTCCCAAGAGTCCGGGATTCCCTCTTTGCGTACATCTCCATACTCCCTCGCACGATCGACCAGAGGCAGAGCGAGTCTACGAATTACAAGCCGGACCGTATGAGTTTCAATTCAGGAAAGTCTTGTTTGTATCGTTTCGGATCGAGTGTCATGAGACGATCTGCCTGCGCCAAGGCATGCGATCCAATGATGAAATCAGCAAGCAAACGCCTCGGCCCTTGTTGCGCGGCTCTTCGTCGCCGCTTTGCGTACCGTGCAAACCGCCGGCCAGCCTCAAGCCATACGCGTTGTTGAAACTCGAAGTCGACGTCGATGCCTGTATCCGCCAGAAAGCTGTTCACAAAGGATTCCGTGGCGTTGGGATAGGCCAGCAACTCCGCGTAGACTGGCGCGCCTACAACTAAACCGCCCTCAGTCTTTGCATTGCCGAGGGTTTTCGCTATATCTGAGGCTAGGGGTTCCTTGGACCAAAGGGCGGAAAGCACGTTGGTATCGATTGCCGTTCTCATTGTTCCTGAGTTTCTTCGTCGCGCAGGGTCTGGATCCAGGCATTTACCTCATGCACCCCGGAAAAGGCGGGCAGCGCACCCACATATTTTGCGAATGGATTTTCAGGTGGGCGCGCGGGACGGATGGTTGTTCGATCATTCTCAACGACAAATTCCACGCGATCTCCCTCTTTCAGCCCGAGGCGATTGCGGATCTCACGAGGTACTGTGATCTGTCCCTTACTGCTAATTGTGCTAGAACGCGCCATCTTTACCTCCCCTCTTTACAGTAAGGATATCACAATCTGCATTCCCGATCGCATTGGGTATGTGTGGAAACGAGTCCGGATGTTGGACCGGTACGAGCCTTAGATAGGACTGAAAGGCGAGGGTTCCCATCGAACCGCGTAGACGTTCTCTCGCCCACTAATCTAAAGAGGGGTCGAAATACCGACCTTTGATTCGCGATAGTGCCACAAGCAGTAGGTCGGCGCTGATGAAGTACCGGCAGTTAGCGTAATTCGGAAGGAATTCGCGCGCAAAGGTCGTTTTGCCCACGCCGTTCGGTCCCGCAATGATGTAAATACTCGGACTCATAGGAGGGCGTTGACGATGATACGGGAGATCGCTCTCGACATGTTCCGAGGCAACTTTCCTTTCCCTCCCAATTTTCATCTTCTTCTTATTTGTGTGGGTGAGAGTGCCGCCCTCTCCACCACCTCAGTTTGGGTGACCGCCGTTTCTCGATGTTTACTCCAAAAAGAGCGTAAACAAAGACTTCTGAGACAACCCTCTCATGGCTATAAGTTCGAGGTTCACGCTGGCGGCCCACAAGTCAGCCACCAACACAGACACCATGAATTCAAGGGAAGGAAAATCAATGATGACTAACAGAACTGGCGGAGAGGGTGGGATTCGAACCCACGGTACGGTTTCCCGTACGCTCGCTTTCGAGGCGAGTACTTTCAACCGCTCAGTCACCTCTCCGCGGTTGTTGCAGGCTTAATCGTAGCAGAGCGCTGCGTTGTTCGGCAATCCAGGGGCGGACCGTTGCAAATGCTTTGCGCAGAGCAAACTACTAAGCTTGCAAAATGACCCCGCATGGCGGGGCATCGCGAAAATCCCGAAGAGCGCTTGCTAAGCGCGGCGTTTAGCGAAGAAAGACTGGATGATGGCGGTGCAGTCAGCGGCCAGAACGCCGGCGGTGACTTCTACCCGGTGGTTGAGGCGGGGGTGGGAGAGGATTTCGAAGCAGGAACGGACGGCACCGCCTTTGGGATCGTCGGCGCCGAAGACAAGGCGCGGGACGCGGGCTTGGACGAGGGCGCCCGCGCACATGCTGCAGGGCTCAATGGTGACGTACAGCGTAGTATCAGGAAGGCGGTAGTTGCCAAGCCGGCGGGCCGCTTCTCGCAGACTGACGATTTCGGCGTGGGCGGTGGGGTCGCAATCGCGAATGGTGCGATTGCCAGAACGGGAAAGGATCTTGCCGTCGTGGACGAGCAGGGCGCCGACGGGGACTTCGCCGGCCTCGTCAGCGGAACGCGCTTCAGCGAGTGCTTCCTGCATGAACTGGATGTCAACATCCATCGTCGGCGAGAGAATAACATGCGCAAACGGGTTGAAACGAAATTAACAAACTGCTGGGTTGAGGGAGGCACCAGGCACGAAGAGAACAGGAGAGGGCAGAGAACGGAGGCTTTAACGCGGAGAAGCAGCGGCATAGAGAAGAAAGAGATAAAAGCAGTTGCTTGACAATTACGGAGTGGGGAAACACACTAAGCGCATGCGGGAACTCCTGGAGCGGTTGTTTCAAGTGGATTTTTTGAAGGGCCTCGCGGTTACTTTTCGGGCTCAGCATCCCAAGAATATTGTCACCGAGCAGTATCCGCTGGAACGGCCGATGATTGCGGAGCGCTTCCGTGGGGCGCCGCGGCTCAACAATAACCCCGAGACGGGCGAGACGCTGTGTATAGGCTGCAATTTGTGCGCCTTAGCCTGCCCGGAAAACCTAATCGTAGTGGGCTGGCAACGTGACGACGCGACGCGGAGGAAAGTGCTCACACACTTCACCTACGATACCTCGCGGTGCATGTTCTGTGGACTCTGCGAAGATGCTTGCCCTGTGGACGCGCTGGAACTGACGCAAGATTTCGAGATGGCCTACTTCACGCGGGAAGGCGCGATCTGGGACCGTCACCGCCTCGAACAGGGGCCCACGCCTGCACGCTATACCCGCTGAAGATACCGAATGGAACTTCGCAGAGATCCCATCACACAAAGCTGGGTCATCCTGGGACAGGGAGAAGCACTTGCTGCTGCGCCGGAGGAATGCCCGCTGGAGCCGGCCAAGATCGAGAAGCTGCGGTCCATTCTGACCTGGCCGGCGGAAGGGGCATGGCAAGTGCGCGTGTTGCCCCATCCGCAACCGCTCTATCACGTTGAAGGGGACCCCGGACGCCTGGCCGAAGGGATGTACGACAAGATGGTGGCTCTTGGCGCCCACGAGGTCGTGGTGGAGACGCCGCTGCACGACAAGCGAATGTCGCAGTTCAGCGACGAAGAGATCGAGCGCGTCTTATGCGTGTGGGCGTGGCGTATCGCTGATTTGAAGAAGGACGCCCGGTTTAAGTATGTCAGTGTATTTAAGAATCAGGGTGCGCTGGCCGGAGAAGAATGGTCGCATGCACACTCGCAGGTGACGGCGACGATTTTCGTGCCGCGGCGCATCAAATACGAACTCAGCTCCGCGCACGAATGGTTCAAAGATAAAGAGCGCTGTATTTTCTGCGACACGGTGCGGCAGGAGGAGAAGCAGGGTAAGCGCATCGTGGACGTGCAGGGAGATTACTATGCGCTGTGCCCGTATGCGTCGCGCGTACCATACGAGGTGTGGCTGATGCACCGGCGGCACAATCATTTGTTCGAGCAGCCGCGGCCAGGATCGAACCGCAGGCAGTTGGCGGCGCTACTGGGGCGGGTATTGCGCCGGCTGGAGAAAATGTCACTGGCATATCATCTCGTCGTGCATACATCGCCCAATACAAAGAACAAAAAGGGTGAAATGGCGGGCTACTGGAAGACGCTGGCGGATGATTACCACTGGCATATCGAAATACTTCCGATAGTCGAAAAGACCAGCAAGTCTTACAGCATCAAAGAGGTGTATTTCAACGCCGAACTGCCGGAGCAGGCGGCCGCGAACTTGCGAGCGTTGGACCCCAATTCATGAAGCACGGCCATGCGAATCCAGGTGAATTAGGCGGAATCTTCCTTAACTTGATCATTTTGCTGTGTTTTGTGATTTTTTGCGCGCTGTTGTACCTGGTGAGGCGTCCGATTCTCCGCTATACGGCGGAATCGTGGATCATCGAGGATCCTCTCGACAGAGCAGACGCGGTCATGGTTTTAGGCGACGATAATTTCTACGCCGATCGGGCAACGCGAGGAGCAGAATTGTTCAGGGAAGGGAAGGCGTCTGTGATGGTCGCGAGCGGAAGACGCCTGCGGCCGAATGCGGGGATCGCGGAGTTGATGGAACACGACTTGGTCGAGCGCGGAGTGCCCAGGGATAAGATCGTGCGGTTTGCCCACGACGCGGATAGCACGCTGGAAGAAGCGCAGGCACTTGCGCGACTCGCAAAAGAGAGAAAATGGCACAGCGCAATCGTAGTGACATCGAATTTTCACACGCGACGCACGCGCTATATATTCCGGCGAGTTTTTCCGCAGGGTTTGGAGGTGCGTATTGCGAGCGCGCGGGACGGAGACTTTGATCCCCAGCATTGGTGGGAAAAGCGCAAGTCTATCAAAGAGTTAACGCGGGAATTCACCGGCATGGTGGTGGCCTTGTGGGAGCTAAGCGGGAGAAAGGAGACAAGTGAGACACCGCAATCGGTAGTGGGTTTGGGGGGACTAATTCCGCCATTAGTGGTATAGGCTTTCAGGAAACACCTAAATTTGCTATCCCCCATTCTTGTTTACACCTACTAAGTCGTGTACTATGTTCAATCTTCCGCGTCGCAGTTCCAACCAGCCCTGCGATGAGCGGCTTCGAAAATCCAGTTTTCGATGTTGAGGTGTGTGATGTGGAAAAAAGAAGATTCGAAGCCCGCAGGAGTTTCCGGCGACCCCGTGAATTCTGCGACTCGGTCCAGCCTCGCTGCGAGCAGTTCACCTGCAACGGTGGGTGCGCTTCCAACTTCACCGCGAGCGGCAGCATGCATCAGCCAGGGTATCAGGATCAAAGGCGAAATA
>Ga0066675_10000936_pt1 | contig 11962 bp, 12 predicted proteins | sample GraSoiAngelo_124_FD_62295 | JGI IMG/M metagenome (GOLD analysis project Ga0066675, IMG submission 62295) | Grasslands soil microbial communities from the Angelo Coastal Reserve, California, USA - 14_0927_05_20cm | ecosystem: Environmental > Terrestrial > Soil > Grasslands | place: USA... | reverse complement strand
TCAGTTCAAATGCGGCTCGCGCGAGATCGCTTCTGAAGATTTTGCCCGCAATCTCGAGCTGCAGGCGCAGGTCGATACTTATCTTGTTCTCCTTTTGTTTGTCGCATTTTTTCGAAAAACGCAGCGCATCTCACGAACGGATCGCCGCTGGCTGCGCTTTCATCTTTTCGCCCGCCAATGCCCGGAGGAGTTTCGCGACAAAAACCTGCGCGGCCGTTATCTCGAGACAAGCCGGCTCGCCGCGAGCTACACACATTATCTCGACACCCTCAACGGCATGCGTCGACTCGATGAAATCCGGCGTTTCCATTCCCTCGATTACGGTGCAAAGAGGGCGCGGATCTTGGCGCTAACGGACAGGGCCGCGAATTAGTCCAAATCTGTGCTCATTCCCTAGCGATGGCGACTCTCAGCTTTCGAGGGTAGCGAGGTCAGCGATGTCTTGCGGCCTACCGATGGCACGCTTGTTTCGTATCAGAGCGTCAATGCCGCGGGAGTTTAGTGATTCGAGAAACTCTCTCAACTCGTTGCTCAGGCGCATGGTTCAGTAGCTTGACCAGAATTCGCAATCTCTCGTTGCCGGACAGCTTTTTGTAAAACTCGCGGTCAGCTTTCTCTGCTTCGGCTAAGCTGTCGAATCTTTTCACGGTTTTCTGCACGGCGAATGATAGCGCCGACGCTACGTCTTTCCGACTGATTTTCTGCGAAAATCATGTGCCAATATTGCGCCGCAGGGGATGACGAGATTTATTTGGGGATGACGACCTATCCGAAAAGTCCGAAAGAGATGACCCGCGGAATGATCTATTTCCCGCGAATGCTGGACAAGATTCGGCTGCATGCCCGCGGAGAGCTGCACGAAGATTATCACAAGAATCTCGGCGCGCAGCGAGCGGCTGATGGCGCTTGCTGTAATTTCTTGCGGGTCCATTATGGAGATCTCCGCGAGCGCGTCCTGCAAGGCGGGACCAATGAAGAGATTCTTGAATGGTGCTTCGAGAAAGGCCGACGCCTCAATCAAGGCGATTTAGTCGTCTGGAATGGGTTCGCCTCGAAGTTAGGCTGGCGCGATTTCGCTACGCCAAACTTGGAGGAGGCAAAGCGCAAACATGGCATCGCGGATCGCGTTGACATTCTCACTATTCCCGACTTAATCGATTTCGACGAAGATCGAGTCCCAGAGAAAAAGAAGGCCCCCTGAATTCATCGAATTTTATTTGTCGACGATTAGGCTTCGGCGTCGCTGTTTGTCTGTGCATCCTGGCTTTCGCCGCTTGCGAATACGAAGTTCCAATCACATCGAGTCCCACTCGCAACGATTGATGGTCAGACACTTTTCTGACAGAGTCCGGGATGTCTGAATCGAAAAAGCGATTTTGCGCGATCTGTCTTCTCCCGCTTTCATTATTTCTTTGTGCTCCGCGAATTGATGCGCAGCAAACGCCCGTAGCAGAATCCAATTCGAGCGCTTCGCCATCGCCAACACCGGCTGTCTTTTCGCTGCAGACACTGGCGGAATTGAAACGACTGCAGCAGGCAGCTTTGAACAGCGACTACGCTTATCGGCAGGTCGCGCATCTCGCCAATAACATCGGGCCGCGACTGAGCGGATCGGCGCAGGCGGCCAAATCTGTTGACTACGTCGCGAGTGAATTGAAGGCCATCGGCTGTGAAGTGCAGCTCGAGAGAGTAATGGTTCCGCATTGGGTGCGTGGTGAAGAAACGGCGGCGCTCGTTCAGTTTCCCGGTCAGGCGGAGAACACGACGCAGAAGATTGTGCTTTGTGCTCTCGGAGCAAGCGTCGCGACGCCTGCAGATGGAATTGTAGCCGAAGTGATTACCGTCAGAAATTTCGACGAGATGAAAGCGCTGCCTCGGGACAAAGTCGCAGGCAAAATCGTGCTGTTCAATTATCCCTTCGACAAACAAATGGCCGCGGAAGGGCATGGCGACGAAGCATACGGCGAAGCAGTCGTTTATCGCAGCGACGGTCCGAGCGCGGCCGCGCGACAGGGCGCTGTTGCGTGCTTGATCCGTTCGGTCGGCGGCGCCGATTATCGGCTTCCACACACTGGACAGACAGATTACGCAAACGATGCGCCGAAAATTCCAGCCGGCGCAGTCACCGCAGAGGATGCGGATTTAATCGTCGACCTGCTCCGGCAGGGACCGGTGAGAATGAAATTGATCCTGACGCCACAGCAATTGCCAGATGTTGAAAGCTACAACGTCATCGGTGACATCAAAGGCAGCGAACACCCCGAACAAGTGATCATTGTTTCTGGTCATTTGGATTCATGGGATCTGGGTACAGGCGCGATCGATGATGCCGCAGGTGTCGGGGTTTCGATGGAGGCGGCGAATCTGATCCAAAACCTTCATCTCAAACCCAAGCGCACGATTCGCGCGATCGCTTGGATGAATGAAGAAAATGGCTCGGCCGGATCAAAACAATACTGGAAAGATCACGAAAAGGAGGCGTCCAACCATTTCGCAGCCATGGAAACAGATGGGGGCGCCGGCCATCCGCTTGGAATCAACATCAAGGGAAAGCCAGAGGTGAAAAAGATGCTCGCGCCCGTCGCGGCGATTTTGCAGGAGTCAGGCGCGGGCGTGCTGAATTTCGTCGAACATTGTGGTGCTGATATCGAGCCGCTGGAGAAAGCCGGGGTGACCGCTTTCAGTCCGATCCAAGACAGTCGTTTCTATTTCAATTATCACCACACTGCCGCGGACACGCTCGACAAGATCGTCCCGAAAGAATTGGCGAAAGATTCCGCTGTCGTCGCAGTCGCTGCGTATGGACTCGCGAACATGGAACAACCGCTGCCTCGTTGAGCTGAATGTTGACGTTCCGCTTCGCTTTCTTGATCGGCTTCTTCGCGATCGTACTATCTCCGCCACACTGTCCGGCGCAGGAGGCAACGGAAAGGACACCAAAGACTGACAAATTCGTCACGGTTTATGGCGCAAAAATTCACTACGTGGAAGCAGGCAGCGGTGCTCCACTGATTTTAATCCACGGCCTGGCAGACAATGTCGCAGTTTGGGATTCGGTAATCCCGTCGCTGGCCGCCAAGTTTCGCGTCATCGCGTTCGACCAGATCGGTTTCGGCCATTCCGACAAACCGCTACTTAGTTATCGTGTCAGCACGTTCGTGGATTTTCTCGATGGCTTTATGACTGAACTGAAAATCGAGCGCGCATCACTGGTTGGCAATTCGTTAGGCGGCTGGGCCGCCGCAGCTTTCGCATTGACGCATCCGGAGCGAGTTGAACGCCTTGTCCTTTCCGACGCGGCAGGCTACGCGGCGCTGGCAAAAACCATGGATCCTCGCGCCTTGCGTGCTCTTCGCTTAGCCAGCCGCGAAGATATTCGCTATCTCGGCCCGCTCACATTTCACGACAAACGGTTCTATCAAGATGTTGACCTTGCGTTTAAAGAGCGGGTGACCGCCGGCGACAGCTACACTGTTAGTCAACTCCTCGACTCAATGACTCGGGGAGATGATGTGCTCGACAACAGACTTCACGCGATCAATCGACCAACGCTCGTAATTTGGGGTCGCGACGACAAACTCATCCCGCTCAACTTCGGCGAGCGGTTTCATCAAGAGATCGCGGGTTCTCGACTCCGGATCATCGATAATTGTGGTCACATGCCGCAGGTTGAGTGCGCCAATGAATTCACCGCCGCCGTGCTCGAATTTTTGAGCGAGGCAAAGTGAAGCCTACTTGCGCTTCAAATTGCGCATCTCGTTGAGCATGAGATTTTGGATCCGGCGGCCACGATTGCGCACAAATCGCCACGGCCCGGCATCGACGAAATACGTCAGCAAAATGCTATCTCGCGTCTTCACTTCCGGCCCCACGGGGTCGGCCGAATGCCATGTGTTATCGGCAACTGCAAACGCATAGCCGGTATTAGGCGAAAATGGCATCTGTGCCTTCTTCGGCTTCCTTCCATTGGGAAGCACCTCGTGAAAGATGGTGCCAATATGTGGCGTCGAATTGTCGGGCGGCAGGTAGAGTTGCACCGTGATGCCTTTCCAGAGGCTGTCCGTATGTTTGAAGACGCGATATCCCGGAATGTCGCGAGTCAGGATCGGTACCGGATACATTCGCACCTTTGCAAAGTTCGCACCGAACCGGCGTTCCAAGCCCGGCGCGAGTCGCTGCATGAAGACTGCCTCCAACTCTTTGGATCGGAGGACGCGGCCCGCGACGTCCCACACCGCACGGTTCTTCAGCGGCAAATGACGAATGTATTCTGGAAAAAGATCGATTTTGGTTCGAGTCGGTTTCCCATCGGGCCGAGTGCTGCCCATTTTGCTCTTGCCGGACATCGCGCGGTAATCTTCGGTGACGGGCATCGCTTCCAGCATCTCCACGTAGAAATCGTCGGGGAAGACGCGGTCGAATCTTAAATGACGGAACGGTGCATCGTCCGCGTGTGCGTTTTGCACCGAGTCCACCACGAAATCGGTCAAATTGTTGACGGACCACGATTGTCTCATTGATTGAATTGTTCCCGTGAATCATGAGTCAAACAACTGAAAAACGCTCACGTTTCTCGCACTTCTGCGGCTGGGTTGCCGAATTAGTTCTGGTATTCGTTGGCGTCTACGCGGCGTTCTGGCTCAGTAATTACCAGCAGCATCAGCAGGATGCAGAACGGCGCGACCGAATCCTGGCATCCATCGAGCGAACGTTGCGCGAAGGAATCGAGAGCGGAAAAATTAACCGCGCGAATGAAGAACGACAAGCGGCCGAGTTTCGACGCGCGCTCGACGCCGGTGAGATGCCGCTGCTGCATCCGTTTGTTTTCATCACGGACTACAGCCCGGGTGACTTCGCCACGATGTTGCAATCAGGGGGCATCCAGCTGCTCGACTTGCAGACGCTTACCGCGCTGCGCAACGACGAATCGGTTATCCGCTGGGGACTGAGCCGCATGGCGCGTTATCAAAAATTAAGCGACGAACTGATCGTGCCGAATCTCGACCAGGACATTTCCTTTTTTTACGATCCGGCCACCAAGAAATTGCGAAAACGGTTCGAGATATATCCCGAAGCTCTACAAGCAACTGTGAAATTTGCTAACGATCTTGAACGAACCCACACGGAGCTGCTCAAACGAATCCAAGCCGAGCGTCAACGAAATCGTTAACATGAATCCAACAATCCGAATCTTCGCACTTCTCTTGTCCATCTTGGCAGCGAGTTTCGGGTCGGCCGCCGACTATCCGGCCCCGACTGAGGGCGACTATACGATTCGCGATTTCAAATTCGCGTCAGGTGAAACATTGCCGGAGTTGCGTCTCCACTATCGGACGCTGGGAAAACTAGAGAAAGATGCGCAGGGCAAAACGACGAATGCAGTTCTCATCATGCATGGGACAACCGGCAGCGGCGCGCAATTTATCCGGCCCGAGTTTGCCGGCGAGCTGTTTGGGAAAGATCAGCCGCTCGATGCGACGAAGTTTTTCATCATCCTGCCCGACGCGATCGGCCACGGCAAATCGAGCAAGCCGAGCGACGGCATGCACGCGAAATTTCCGCGTTACGGTTATCTGGACATGGTAGAGGCGCAGTATCGGTTGCTTACCGAGGGCCTCGGCGTGAATCACGCGCGCCTAGTGATGGGAACATCAATGGGCGGAATGCATACCTGGTTGTGGGGCGAATTGCATCCCGATTTCATGGACTCGCTGATGCCTCTGGCGAGTTTGCCGACACAGATTTCAGGTCGCAACCGTGCATGGCGCCGTATCGTCATCGACGCCATCCGCAATGATCCGGCCTGGGGCGACGGCGATTACAAAACGCAACCGCCGAGCCTGCGCACCGCCGCCGAGATGCTTTGGTTCATGAGCAGCAATCCAGTTCTGCGACAGAAGGAAGCGCCCACGCTCGCGAAAACGGATGAAGTTCTCGACAAATTCGTCGAGCAAATCATTAAGACTGACGACGCAAATGACGTACTCTATGCGCTGGAAGCTTCACACGATTATGATCCCGAGCCGAATCTCGAAAAAATTCGCGCGCCGCTCTTGGCGGTCAATTTCGCCGATGATCTAATCAACCCGCCCGAGCTCGGTATTCTCGAACGCGAGATCAAGCGCGTCCCGCGAGGTCGCGCCATCATGATTCCAATGAGCGACAAGACCCGCGGTCACGGCAGTCATACCGTCGCGCCATTGTGGAAAGATGAATTGCTGAACTTGCTGAAGGAATCAGAGAAACGATAAGAGATTCCTCGACTTCGCACGGAATGACAGGCGAATCATTGCGCTGTTCCGACGCGACCTGCTCGCATAAACAAGCCTGATTAATAGGAATTGCGCCGCGGTGCTTTCGGTCGTGCGCCGCGCCGGCGATTAGGCCGAGCGATAAAAACGCGCGGCTATGACAGTCACACCATCGCCGGGTTATGAAGGAATCCCATTGACACATATACGTTTATCCATATATATGTATTCGATGAGGACACACAGAAATGGCGAGGCGGCGTTTCTGTTTAAGACGTTGGCTGATCCAACGCGGTTACGCTTGCTCAATCTACTGGCGTGTGGCGAGACGTGCGTCTGCGAATTGACCGACACATTGCGCGTGGTGCAGCCGAAAGTGTCGCGGCACCTCGCGCACCTAAAGCGCGCCGGTTTGGTGGAAGTGCGGCGCGATGGAAAATGGATGCATTACCGCTGGGCGAAACATGGCGATCTGCTAATACGCCATGTGCTGACCGGATTGCGCGAGTGGATGGCGAAAGACGACCGCATGAATGGCGAGCGCCGCAGACGCAACAAAGTTTGCTGCAGAATTAGTCGAAGAAAACCGAAGAGAACAAAAAACTAAATGAAAACGAACGAATTCATCTCCACATTGCGCGCTGCGCCGAGTAACCAGTTGATCTTTGCCGATCTTGACGGCCACGCTGTGCACAGCGGTTATCATCTTACGGAATTAAAAGCAGCGTCATTCGAAACGGTTGATTGCGGCGGCCAGGTGAACCGCTGGCCGGAAACGATCGTGCAACTTTGGGTGCCCTTACGCGCGGATAATGAGTACATGACGGCGGCGAAGTTCCTAAAGATTTTCGACAAAGTGCGCGGGCTGATTCCGGTCGATCTCGATGCCGAAATTCGTGTTGAGTACGGCGACGACAATTTCTTTCCATCGACATATCACGTTCGTTCGATGACGGACGATCAAACCACGACGCGTGTGTTGCTCGAACCGCCACACACAACGTGCAAGGCGCGCGATCGCCGTGTCGAGACTTTGTCAACGACAGATTCGTGTTGTGCGCCACCGACGGAAGAGTGCTGCTTGACCTAACCTTTCGGCAAACGTTTTGAGATCGACATCATTGCTCGGCGCTTCTTGAATCAGCGCGATGAAGCGCAATCTCTTTTGCCTCGGCGTTTTTTTTACAATCGTGGTCGAAGCGCTCGCGCAGAATCGGTCGCCATCACCAAGTGCTGCAGATTTCGACGTTATCATCAAAGGCGGCACCGTTTACGATGGAACCGGCGCCGAACCGAAACATGTGGATGTTGCCATTCGCGGCGATCGGATCGTCCGTGTCGGCGATTTCAAAACGGCGAAGGCCAAGACGATTATCGACGCAAACGGGCTAGCAGTCGCGCCCGGGTTCATCAACATGCTCTCATGGTCGACCCAATCGTTGATTCAGGATGGCCGCTCGCAAAGCGAAATCCGGCAGGGGGTCACCACTGAGATCATGGGCGAGGGCGAATCGATGGGGCCCGTCAACGATCGGGTGCTCGAGCACATGATTCGTCAGCAAACTGACATTAAATACGACATCAAATGGAGCACGCTGGCGGAGTATTTGCAGTATCTGGAAAAACGCGGCGTCTCGTGCAACGTGGCGTCGTTCATCGGCGCGACCACGATTCGCGAGTACGTGATCGGTTTCGAAGATAAGCCGCCGACGCCAGAACAACTCGATCAAATGCGCGAACTCGTGCGCAAAGAGATGGAAGCGGGTGCGCTCGGCATCGGCACGTCGCTTATTTATCCGCCGGCGTTCTACGCGAAGACCCAAGAGTTGATCGAACTATGCAAAGTCGCGGCGAAATACCAGGGCAAATACATCTCCCACATGCGCAGCGAAGGGAATCGACTGCTCGAATCCCTTGATGAACTGGTCCGGATCAGCCGGGAAGCGGGAATTCCCGCCGAGGTTTACCATATAAAAGCAGCCGGCAAACAAAACTGGGACAATCTCGACAAATTACTTTCACGAATTGAAGCCGCGCAAAAAGAAGGGCTCAAGATCACAGCCAACATGTACTCGTATACCGCGGCGGGTACCGGGCTCGACGCGTGTTTGCCGCCGTGGACGGAGGACGGCGGCTATCCGGCTTTGTTCAAGCGGCTGTGCGATCCGGCCACGCGCGAAAAAATTGCCGCGGAAGTCAGCAAAGACAGTGACGAATGGGAGAATCTTTATATTGGGGCAGGTTCGCCCGAAAGGATTTTGCTCGTTGGGTTTAAATCCGAAAAACTGAAACCGCTCACAGGAAAGTCGCTTGCCGAAGTGGCGAAGATGCGCGGGAAGGATCCCATCACGACGATCATGGATTTAATTTCGGAAGATCAGTCACGAATCGAAAGCATTTATTTTTTGATGTCGGAAGAGAACGTCAAGAAAGAACTCGCGAAGCCATGGATTTCCTTCGGCTCGGATGAAGCTTCGCAGGCCCCAGAGGGCGTGTTCCTGAAATCAAACCCCCATCCGCGCGCTTACGGAAATTTCGCGCGGTTGCTGGGCAAATACGTCCGGGACGAGAAAGTGATTCCGATGACCGAAACGGTGCGACGATTAAGCGGGTTGCCCGCCACTAATCTCGGCCTCGATCATCGCGGTTTTATTAAAGAAGGAATGTTCGCGGATATGGTCGTGTTCGATCCCGCGACGATTTCCGATCGCGCGACGTTCGAGAAGCCGCATCAATACGCCGTGGGCGTAAAACACGTTTTCGTTAACGGTGTGCAAGTCATCAAGGATGGCGAGCACACGGGCGCCAAGCCCGGCCGCGCGTTGTGGGGCCCGGGAAAGGTCAAGTAATCACGCAACCAGAGATAAATAGGCCAGGGTTTTGACGCTGGTTGTCCCATACGCCCCATATCGAAAAGAAACACGCGAAGATGGTGTTCTCCGCGAAATAGAAAAGGGAAAGCATTCAAACCAGATTAAGGAGGAAAGGAGTTTATTATGGCAATTATTCCACGGAAAAAGAGCGAAGAACGTACGCTGGCGACGCGCGCTGGCGATCCGTTTGGTTATTTACGGCACCAGATCAACCGTGTGTTTGACGATTTTTGGGGCCAACCGTGGCTGGCGCCGCGCGAAACGTTTGCCGGTTTTTGGCCGCAGGTGGACGTGACCGAGACGGACAAGGAAGTGAAGGTCTGTGCCGAAATTCCGGGCGCGGACGCGAAGGATATCGATGTGAGCCTAGAGGATGGAACGCTTACGATCCGCGGCGAAAAGAAATCTGAGCGGGAGGAAAACGAGAAAGGGCAATATCGAATGGAGCGTAGTTATGGCTCGTTCGAGCGCGCCATACCGTTGCCGACTGAGGTCGATGAATCCAAAGCAAAAGCCGAGTTCAAGAAAGGCGTGCTCCGATTGACCCTCCCCAAACGCCCGGGAGCGCAATCGCGCCGGAAGAAAATTCCCGTCGCATAACCCAAGCGAAATTCCGCGCAACAAGTCGTGCATTAATGATCGCGCTTCGGTTGAAAACGGAGCGTGCGCGGTGGAGGTTTATATTCTGATGGACCCGATTAGCAGCATCAAGTTGCGCTGGCTGCACGGCGCGCTGCATGACGTGACTTCCGAGCTGGCGCGCTCGCGATTCTCGCGATTTGCGCCGCATACATGGGAGCCGGCAATCAATGCATATCGCTGCGAAAACTGCGTTCGCATTTGCGTCGATTTGGCGGGAGTCGCTCGCTCGCTCATCGATCTCACCGTGGAACCGCGACGGGTAGTGATTCGAGGCGCGCGCGAGCTGCCGGAGCCGAGCCACGCGGAGGGGGACGCCGTGCAATTGCTCGCAATGGAGATCGATTACGGACCGTTCGAACGCGAAGTCCCAATGCCGGCGGAAGTAGAGATCGACAAAGCGCACGCGGAACAACGTAACGGATTGCTCTGGATTTCGCTCCCGTTGAAAAAAACATGAACAAAGGACAAATCACGGCGTTGCGGGCCGGCACCGGAGTGAAGCCCGGAACGGAAAGCACTATTGCGGCGGGAGCGGACGAAAGCCGGTTGCAGCGGATCCCGGAGGAATTGTCGATCTTGCCGGTGCGGGGATTTGTTGTTTTCCCGGGGACGGTTGTGCCACTCAATATCCAGCGGGCAGCATCGATCAAGCTGCTCGATGACACTTTGCCACGAACGAAGGTCATTGGTCTGCTGACGCAGCGCGATGAAGCAAAGGAAGATCCGGAGCCGGGGGATCTTTACCCGGTTGGAACAGCCGCGCTCGTGCTCAAGCTTTTGCGGCAGACGGACGACCATGTGCTCGTCATCGCGCAAGGACTGCGCCGCTTTTCCTTGCGCAAAATCGCGGCGACCTCTCCGTTTTTGCGGGCGGAAATCGACCTGCTCAAATCGGTTTCGCCGCCGGAGAGCAAGGAATGGGAGGCGACATTCCGGAATTTGCGCGACTCGGCCGCGAGACTCTTCGAGCTGACGCCGGACGCACCAGAGCAGGCGCGCTTGATGGTGCTCAACAGCGAGAACGCGGAGCAACTCGCTGATTTTCTAGCACCCAATCTCAACGTCGATGTCGCCCAGAAAGAGGCGATCCTCGAAGAGCTTGATGTTGAAAAGCGCGTGCACGCTGTGCAAAAACACATCTCGGCGCAGCTCGAAATTGCGGAGATTCAACAAAAACTGCAAAAAGATGTGGCCTCGCAGTTTTCCGATGCGCAGCGGCGCGCGTACCTGCGTTCGCAAATCAAGGCGATCCAACATGAGCTGGGCGAAGGCGAGGCTGGCAGCGAAGAACAGGCGCAGCAATTGCGCGCGCGACTCGAGGAAGCCAAGCCGCCCGCCGAAGTGATGAAGCAGGCCGAGCGCGAATTGAAGCGGCTTGATTTTATTCCGTCGGCCAGCCCGGAATTTTCCGTCATCGTTAGTTACGTCGAGATCATTGCCGATTTGCCATGGAATAAATTGAGCCAGGACAATCTCGATCTCGATCAAGCGCAGCAGATTCTCGATCGCGATCATTACGATCTCGAAAAGGTGAAAAAGCGGCTCATCGAATATCTGGCCGTGCGCAAACTCAATCCGCAAGGGCACGGCGCGATCCTCTGTTTTCTCGGCCCGCCCGGCGTTGGCAAAACCAGTCTCGGCCAATCAATTGCCGACGCGCTCGGCCGCAAATTTGTCCGGATCAGCCTCGGCGGGATGCGCGACGAGGCAGAAATCCGCGGTCACCGCCGCACATACATTGGCTCAATGCCAGGCCGAATCATCCAGGAACTGCGCCGCGCCGGCACGCGCAATCCGGTTTTCATGCTCGATGAAATCGACAAGATCGGCGCGGATTTTCGCGGCGATCCGGCCAGCGCGTTGCTCGAAGTGCTCGACCCACGGCAAAACAATACATTTGTCGATCGTTATCTCGACGTGCCGTTCGACCTTTCGCAGGTGATTTTCATCGGCACCGCAAATTACATTGACGGCGTCCCCGAACCATTGCGCGACCGGATTGAGGTGATTTCACTGCCCGGTTACACCGAGCGCGAGAAAGTCGAGATCGCGAAACGGTATCTGGTCAGGCGGCAGTTGGAAGAGAACGGGCTTAAACCCGAGCAATGCGAGTGGCAGGAAGAAGCGATCCGCCACATCATCAACGATTACACGCATGAAGCTGGTGTCCGTGAACTCGAACGCCAAATCGCGTCT
>Ga0066675_10000908_pt1 | contig 12097 bp, 9 predicted proteins | sample GraSoiAngelo_124_FD_62295 | JGI IMG/M metagenome (GOLD analysis project Ga0066675, IMG submission 62295) | Grasslands soil microbial communities from the Angelo Coastal Reserve, California, USA - 14_0927_05_20cm | ecosystem: Environmental > Terrestrial > Soil > Grasslands | place: USA... | reverse complement strand
TCGTGCTCCGCCTGCGCGAGCATGTCGCCGGCCACCCAGGCGGGGTCGGCGACGGCGTCGGCCACGACGACGACCTCGCTCGGTCCCGCCATCATGTCGATGCCGACCTCGCCGAACACGCGCGCCTTCGCGAGCGCAACGTAGATGTTCCCGGGGCCCACGATCTTGTCGACGCGGCGGATCGTCGTCGTGCCGTAGGCGAGCGCGGCCACTGCCTGGGCGCCGCCGAGGCGGTAGCCCTCGGTGACGCCGGCGAGCCGGGCCGCGGCGAGCACGACCGGCTCGACGCGGCCCCCGGGGCCCGGCGGTGTCACGAGCACGATCTCGCGGACGCCGGCGACGCGCGCCGGCACCGCGGTCATTAGGACCGTGGACGGGTAAGCCGCACGCCCGCCCGGCACGTAGATCCCCACCCGATCGAGCGGCCGGACCTCCTGGCCGAGGACGGAGCCGTGCTCATCGGTGAGACGCCATGACTTCGGCACCGCCGCCGCCTGATACCGCTCGATCCGCTCGGCCGCGTACACGAGGGCCGCTCGGATGTCGGGCGCGAGCTGCCGCGCCGCCGTCTCGAACTCGTCCGGGGTTATCACGAGCTCGGCCGGGGTCGCCGCGGTGAAACCGTCGAAGCGGGCGGTCAGGTCGAGGAGCGCCGCGTCGCCGCGGGCGCGCACGTCGGTCAGGATCCCGTCGACGGCGCGGTGGATCTCGGGCGGGACGGCCGCCGGCGGGCGCGCCAGCGCCGCGACGACGGCGTCGACGCCGAGCTGCCGCGCGTCGAGCACGCGGATCATGGCAGTGCGAGCCGAGCGGCGGCCGCGGAGGCTCGGCGGAGCGCGCCGCGAGGCGAGTCTGCAAACTGTGGTCGTGCGAGCGGTAGGACGTCGCGGGGCCGCAGTGCGGGCCGCAGCCGCACGGCGAGGCGAGTCTGTGATCGGGGCCCCGCCGTCCGAGGCGAGCCGATGAGCAAGTTGCGGGCGACGCCAATCGCCGGCATGTCGCTACTCACTCCACCCGGGCCCGCACGGCCGGGGTCAACGGTGGGTGGCTTCGGGCCCGCCGCATCGCCTCGATGAGTCCGGTCACTCGTGCGTGCTCGGTCTTCATGGACGCGCGGTTCACGATGACCCTGGCCGTGGAGCGCGTGATCTCCGCGACCTCCACGAGCCCGTTCGCGCGCAGCGTCTCCCCCGACTGGACCAGATCCACGATGCGCTCGGCAAGCCCGACCAGCGGCGCCAGCTCGATGGAGCCGTCGAGCCGCACGATCTCGACCTGGATGCCACGGCTCGAGAAGTAGGCCTCCGTGAGCCGCGGATACTTGGTGGCCACCCGCACCCACGACCATTTCGCGGGGTCGTCGCGCTCCCTGAGTTCGCGTGGCTCGGCGACGACGAGGCGGCAGAAGCCGAACCCCAGATCGAGCGGCTCGTACACGTCCGGCTCCTGCTCGAGGAGGATGTCCTTGCCGACGATCCCGAGGTCGGCGGCGCCGTAGACGACATACGCTGGGACGTCGGCGGGCTTCAGGAACAGCACGCGCAGGTCGCGCTTCGGGTCGGTAAAGATCAGTCGGCGCGAGTCCTCCTCGATCCCCTCCACGCCGAGGTCGCGCAGGAGCGTGAGCGCCGGGTCCAGCAGCCGTCCCTTGGGGAGCGCGAGCGTCAGCACGTCCTTCATGCGCGGCGCTCGATCCGGGCGCCGAGCCCGCCGAGCTTGGCCTCGAGTCGTTCGTAGCCGCGATCGAGGTGGTAGACGCGCGAGACGATGGTCGTTCCGTGCGCGGCCAGCCCGGCAAGCACGAGCGCCGCGGAGGCGCGCAGGTCCGACGCCATGACCGGCGCGCCCTGGTAGCAGGGCACGCCGCGGATGACCGCGATCGCGCCGTCGGTCTCGATCCGGGCACCCATCCGCGCCAGCTCGGCGACGTGCATGAAGCGGTTCTCGAAGATCGTCTCCGTGACGCGCGACTGCCCGTCGGCGAGGCCGAGCAGCGTCATGACCTGTGCCTGCATATCCGTCGGAAAGCCCGGGAACGGGCTCGTCGTCACGTCCGCCGGGCGGAGCCGCTCGGGACCGCGCGCGCGAACCCACGTCGGGCCCGTCTCGAGGACCACGCCGATCTCGTCGAGCTTCGCGAGCACCGAGGAGATGTGATCGGGTACGAGGTCCGTGACCGTGACGTCACCCCGCGTGATCGCGGCCGCCACGATAAGGGTTCCGGCCTCGACGCGGTCGGGGACGACGCGATGCACGGCCCCGCGGAGCTCGGCGACGCCCTCGATCTCGATACGCGCCGTGCCGGCGCCCTGGATCCGCGCGCCCATGGCGGTGAGCAGCGTCGCCAGGTCGACGACCTCGGGTTCGCGCGCCGCGTTCTCGATGACGGTCGTGCCCTCGGCCAGGACCGCCGCCATCATGAGGTTCTCCGTCCCGGTGACCGTCACCAGGTCGGTCGTAATTCGCGCCGCCTTGAGCCGGCTCGCCCGCGCGATGACGTAGCCGTTCTCGATCGCGATCTCGGCGCCGAGCTTGCCGAGCCCTTTCAGGTGCTGATCGATCGGGCGCGGGCCGATGGCGCAGCCGCCGGGCAGCGCGACCCGCGCTGTGCCGTGACGGGCGACGAGGGGACCGAGGACGAGGACCGAGGCGCGCATGGTCGAGACGAGCTCGTACGGCGCGAGGTCGCTCGTCACGCCCGCGACCTGCACGCTGAGCCCCCCGGGGCGGCGCGACACCGTCCCCCCGAGGGTCTCGAGGAGCCTCGTCATGGACCGCACGTCGGCGAGGTCGGGCGCGTTGCCGAGCGTCACGGGCGCCGCCGTCAGGAGTGCCGCGGCCATCGCCGGCAGGGTCGCGTTCTTGGCCGCGCTCACCTTCGCGGTGCCCCGGAGCGGGACGCCGCCCTCGATCTCGAGCCGCGCCGGCATCACGCCCTCCCCGCGACGAACCGGTCCACGCCCGCGAGGTCGGCGCGGACCGCCACGCTCGCGAAGCCGGCCACCCGGAAGAGCCCCGCGACGGCGCCGGCTTGGCTGCCGCCCGCGGATTCGAGAACGAGCGGCGCGCCCGGGCGGAGCGCCTGGCGCGCGGATGCGACGATGCGCCGGATGACCGTCAGCCCGTCACTGCCGCCGTCCAGCGCCATGCGCGGCTCGTGAACGCTGACCTCCGGCTCCAGGCCGGAGACGATGGCGCTCGGCAGGTACGGCGGGTTGCTCACGATCAGGTCGGCCCAAGCCGGGCCCAGCGAGTCGGCGAGGTCACCGACGATGACCGAGACTCGACCGCCGAGATCGAGCCGCCGCGCGTTGTCTCGCGCGACGGCCGCCGCGGCCCACGACACGTCGATCGCAACCACGTCGACGTCGCTTCGCTCCGCGGCGAGCGCACACGCGATCGCACCCGAGCCCGTGCCCAAGTCGAGGGCGCGCAGTCGGACGCCGTTCTCCGCGGGAGGCAAGAGCCCGAGGGCCCATTCGACCAGCGTCTCGGTCTCGGGCCGCGGGACGAGGACGTCCGCCGTTACGCGGACCCGCAGCCCCCGGAACGCCTCCCAGCCGAGGACCTGCTGCAGGGGCTCACGGCGCGCGCGCCGCCTGACAGCCGCCGCGTAGCGCGTGGCGACCGGTGAGGGAAGCGGGCGATCGAGGTCGAGCTGGGCCTCGACGCGGCCGACCCCGAGCACGGCGGCGAGCAGCCACTCGGCGTCCACCCGCGCGGTCGAAATCCCGGCGGCGGAGAGGAGGTCGACCGCGGCGGTCAGCTCGGCGCGGCGTGTGGGTGTCACGGGGGCCGCGCGCATCAGCTCGCCACCCGCGTGAGCTGATCCGCCTGCTCCGCTGCGGTCAGCGCGTCGATCAGCTCGTCGAGGTCGCCTTCGAGGACGGCGGGGAGGCGGTGGAGCGTCAGGCCGATCCGGTGGTCGGTGACGCGCGTCTGGGGAAAGTTGTAGGTTCGGATCCGTTCGCTCCGCTCGCCGGTTCCCACCTGGCTCCTGCGGTCGGCGGCGATCGCCGCCTGCTGCTCCTGCTGCGCGCGCTCGAGGAGCCGGGCCTTGAGCACGCGCATCGCCTTCGCCCGGTTCTTCAGCTGCGAGCGCTCGTCCTGGCACGTGACGACGAGCCCTGTCGGCAGGTGCGTGACGCGCACCGCCGAGTCGGTCGTGTTCACGCCCTGCCCGCCCGGCCCGGAGGAGCGGTACACATCGACCTTGAGGTCCTTCTCGTCGATCTTGACGTCGACGTCCGCCGCCTCGGGCAGTACGGCGACGGTGACGGTCGAGGTGTGGATCCGCCCGCTCGCCTCCGTGACCGGGACCCGCTGGACACGGTGGACGCCGCGCTCGAACTTGAGCCGACTCCACGCGCCGCGCCCCTGGATGAAGAGGATCACTTCCTTGACGCCGCCCGTACCGGTCGTGCTGACGTCCATGACCTCGATCTTCCAGCGCTGGCGCTCGGCGTACTTCGTGTACATGCGCGCGAGGTCCGCGGCGAACAGCGCGGCCTCCTCGCCGCCGGCGCCGGCACGGATCTCGACGAAGACGTTCTTCGCGTCGTTGGGATCGCGCGGGAGGAGCAGGCGCTTCAGCTCGTCCTCGAGCGCCGTCTGGCGGGCGGTGAGGTCGTTCACCTCGGCCTGCGCGAGGTCCATGAGCTCGCGGTCGCCGCCCTCCGAGAGGAGGTGGCGCGCCTCGCCGAGCCGCTTGAGCACCTCGCGGTACTCGGTGAACCGGTCGACGATCTCAACCGTCTCGGCGTGCTCCTTGCGGAGGCGCGCGTACTCGGTCGGCCGCGCGAGGATGGCGGGATCGGACAGCGCCCGAGCGATCTCGTTCGACCGCTCTTCGATCTGACGGAGCTTGTCAAACAGCATCGGGCTCAGCGCCTCCCGCAACAGAGCCCCGGCTGGAGCCCACTCCAGCCGGTCGCGGAGCGTTCGCTACGACGACGCGCTCTGCCGCTTGTACTTCCGCTGGAAGCGCTCGACGCGCCCGGCCGTGTCCACGAGCTTCTGCTTGCCGGTGTAGAAGGGGTGGCACTTCGAGCAGATTTCCACCCGGATGTCGGACCGGGTCGAGCGGGTGCGGACGACCTCGCCGCACGCGCACGTGATCGTCGTCTCCACGTACTCCGGATGAATACCCACCTTCACGATCGCCACCTCCTGCGAGGAGACAAGGATACCAGCCCGGGCGGGAAAGCGCAAAAATCCCGGGGACTTCGGGTGGGGTCGCTCCTATCCCAAGCTGTGCATCGAGGCCAGGAACTCCTTGTTCGTCTTGGTGAGCTTGAGCTTGTCGAGCAGGAGCTCCATGGCTTCCACAGGGTTCAGCTGAGAGAGGGCCTTCCGGAGGAGCCAGACCTTTTGTAGCTCATCCTTCTCGAGCAGGAGCTCTTCCTTCCGGGTACCTGATTGCTCGATGTTGATGGTCGGGAAAATGCGTTTGTCCATGAGCCGCCGGTCCAGGTGGACTTCCATGTTGCCCGTGCCCTTGAACTCCTCGAAGATCACGTCGTCCATCCGGCTGCCCGTGTCGACGATGGCAGTGGCCATGATGGTCAGCGAGCCACCCTCCTCGATGTTGCGGGCGGTGGCGAAAAACCGCCGGGGTCGCTGCAGCGCGTTGGCGTCGAGGCCGCCCGAGAGGACCTTTCCCGACGACGGGATGACGGCGTTGTGGGCGCGGGCAAAGCGTGTGAGCGAGTCGAGCAGGATCACGACGTCGCGCTTGTGCTCGACGAGCCGCTTGGCCTTCTCGATGACCATGTCGGCCACCTGGATGTGCCGCTGTGGCGGTTCGTCGAACGTGGACGAGATGACCTCGCCCTTCACCGACCGCTGCATGTCGGTGACCTCCTCGGGTCGCTCGTCGATCAGCAGCACGATCAGGTAGACCTCGGGGTGGTTCGTCGCGATCGCGTGGGCGATGGACTGCAGCATCATGGTCTTGCCCGTGCGCGGCGCCGCGACGATCATCCCACGCTGCCCCTTGCCGATCGGGCAGAGCAGGTCCATCACGCGGGTCGTGAGGTTCTCGGGATCGTACTCGAGACGCAGCCGCTCCATCGGATAGAGCGGCGTGAGGTTGTCGAAGAAGATCTTCTCGCGCGCCTGGTCGGGCGTCTCGAAGTTGATCGCCTCGACCTTCAGGAGCGCGAAATACCGCTCCGTGTCCTTCGGCGGTCGAACCTGTCCGGAGATGGTATCGCCGGTGCGGAGGTCGAATCGCCGGATCTGGGATGGAGAGACGTAAATATCGTCGGGCCCGGGCAAGTAGTTGTAGTCCGGCGCCCGGAGGAAGCCGAAGCCGTCGGGGAGGACCTCGAGGACGCCCTCGGCGTAGATGAGCCCGTCCTTCTCCGCCTGCGACTGGAGGATCTTGAATATCAGTTCCTGCTTGCGCAGGCCACCGAAGTTCTGGACGTTCAGGTCACGGGCGATCTGGTTGAGATCCCCGATCGTCTTTTCCTTCAGCTCGGAGAGGTTCAGGCCGTTCGTTTCGGGGGTCTGCGTCGGGTTTCCTTGACCTCGCTCTCGGCGGGCACTCATCAACGGGCTCCGGGTGCGGCTTCTAGGGGCCGCGGGCTAATGGGTTGGTTACGCTGACTGCTAGATTTCCTGCGGGGTTGGAGCGATAACGCCCGGCGTTATCTTCCCATCCGTAGTAGGGATTGTCAATGAGTTTCCACGGCGGTGTTTACAGCCGGACCTCGATGACCGCCCGCTGCTTGATTTCCTTGAGCCAGGCGTCCAGGCGCGCGTCGTACTTCTCCCGGAATAGAATCTCGCGGATCTGCGCCTTGGCCCGGGCCAGCGCCTCCCCCTCGAGGGTCTCCTTCGACTCGAGCCGGAAGATGTGGTAACCGAGCGACGACCGGTATGGCTTGGAGATCGTCCCCGGCTCCAGGCTCAGGATCTGTGCCTCGATGTCCTGGGCCAGCTCACCCCGCTTGAGCGTCCCGAGGTCGCCGCCGTCTCTCCCGCTGGCGTCGCGCGAGTGCTGGCGGGCGAGCTCCGCGAAGTCGGTCCCCTGGAGCAGCTGAGCACGGAGCATCTCGGCCTTGATGCGGGCAGCCTCCCAGGCGGCGTCGGGGGGGACACCCTCTGGCACGACCAGGATGTGCCGCGCATGGTATGCGAGGCCGGTCTCGAGTTTCTGGCGGTTGGCGTCGAGGTACTTGTTGATCTCGATCTCGGTCACGGAGATCCGGAGCCGCACCTTCCGGTTGATCACACGGGCCACGCGGATCTCGTCACGCACTCGCTTCTTGATCGTCTCCGCCGTGAGGCCCTGCGCCGTGAGGAGCCGATCGAACTCCTCGCGATTCGGGACGCCCAGCTTTTTGATCCTCTCCGCGAGCTCCTCCTCGACCTCGGCTTCATCCACCGTGATCTTCTCGCGCTCTGCCTCCTGGACCTGGAGCCGGTTGTCGATCATCTTGGTGAGGACCTGCTGAACGAAGTCGTTCGACACCGGCGTCTCCTGGCGTGTCTGGGATCGGTACGCGTTGATGGCCTCCTGGAGCTCGCCCAGGGTGATCGCGTCGTTGTTCACGACGGCGACGACCCGGTCGGTCACGTCCTCATCCGTGGGCTTCGCCGGGGCCCTCGGCTCCGGGGATCGCTCCTCCGTCGACGGCGCGGGCCGGCCCGCCGTGGCGGGAGTCGGCGTTGGCGTGGGCCTCTCCTTCGTCCCGCCGACCCCTGGCCCCGACGAGACCGCCGCGCAGCCGCCGAGCGTGAGTGCCAGCAGTCCGGCCGCAGCGAGCCGGCGGATCATGAACGGTCGAGGTTCTCGAGGAGGCGCAGCAGCGAGTCGCGGACCCGCGCCCACTCCCCTCGTTCCACGACCGCCTCCATCGTGAACTCCCGCTTCATCTTGAGCCGCCCCCGGCTCCCCTGAATCGCCCGGACGAGCCGCCGGGGATCGAGGGGTGTCCCGGGCGCGAACGTGACGAGCGCCACGCCCTCGCCCACTTCCAGCTTCTCCACGCCCAGCCGGCGCGCGGCCACTCGCAAGTGGACGACGTCGAGGAGCTGCTCGGCCTCTTTGGGTAGCGGGCCGAACCGATCCACCAGCTCTGCGCGCAGGTCGTCGACCTCGGGGTCATTGACCGCGCCGGCGAGCCGCTTGTAGAAGGCGAGGCGCTGGTTGACCTCGGGGACATACGCGTCCGGTAAGAAGCCCTCCGCCGCGACACTGATCACCGGCTCGACGGCCGCGGAGGCCGGTTCGCCCTTCAATTCTCGCACGGCCTCGGCCAAGAGCTTCGCGTAAAGATCGAAGCCTACGGCCGCGATGTGCCCGTGCTGCTCGGCCCCGAGGAGGTTACCCGCACCGCGGATCTCGAGGTCCCGCAGCGCGAGCTTGAACCCCGAGCCCAGCTCCGTGAACTCCTGGAGCGCCCGGAGGCGGCGCTGTGCCTGCTCGTCCACCCGACCGTCCGCAGGGACAAGCAGGTACGCGTACGCCTGCTGTCGTTCGCGGCCCACGCGGCCCCGGAGCTGGTAGAGCTGCGCCAGGCCGAATCGGTCGGCCCGGTTCACGACGATCGTGTTCGTCGCGGGGATGTCGAGCCCCGACTCGATGATCGCGGTCGCGACGAGCACGTCGGCCTGGCCGCTCACGAACTTCACCATGGTGGCCTCGAGCTCGCGCTCCTTCATCTGGCCGTGCGCCATGATCACCCGCGCGTTCGGCACGAGCTCCTGGACGAAGCGCGTCACCGAGGGGAGCGACTGCACGCGGTTGTGGACGAAGAAGACCTGGCCGCCCCGCTCGAGCTCGCGCGTGAGCGCCTCCTTGACCACGGCCTTGCTGAACCGTCGGATGACCGTCTCGACGGGCAGCCGGTCGAGCGGGGGGGTTTCGATCACCGACATGTCTCGAACGCCCGAGAGCGACATGTAGAGCGTCCGCGGGATGGGCGTCGCCGTCAGCGCGAGCACATCCACCGACGCGCGGAGCTGCTTCATGCGCTCCTTGTGGCCGACGCCGAACCGGTGCTCTTCGTCGACGATGAGCAGGCCCAGGTGCTTGAACGCGACGTCCTTCGAGAGGAGGCGATGGGTGCCGATCACCACGTCCACCGTTCCCTGCCGGAGGCCCTCGATTACGGCCTTCTGCTCCTTCGGCGACCGGAACCGTGACAAGAGCTCGACGCGCGCCGGGAAAGCGGTGAACCGGTCGGCAAACGTCGTCCAGTGCTGCTGGGCCAGGACCGTCGTGGGCACGAGCACCGCCACCTGCATGCCGTCGGCGACCACCTTGAACGCGGCGCGGAGCGCCACCTCGGTCTTGCCGTACCCGACGTCGCCGGCGACCAGTCGGTCCATCGGACGACGCGCTTCGAGGTCGCGCTTGACCTCCTCGATCGCGCGCAGCTGGTCCGGCGTCTCCTCGAAGCGGAAAGCGGCTTCGAACTCACGCTGCCAGGAGGTGTCCGGTGAGCACGCGTACCCGTCCGCGACGGCGCGCTGGGCGTAGAGGCGCAGCAGCTCTTCGGCCATTTGCCGGAGGGCGGCGCGCACCGACTCCTTCACGCGCGCCCACGAGGCGCCGCCCAGGCGGTCGAGGCGCACGGCACCCGCGTCGGCGCCCAGGTATTTCGAGACGAGGTCCAGGCGCTCGACCGGCAGGTAGAGCTGGTTGCCCTCGGCGTACTCGAGGACGAGGAAGTCGCCCTCGCGGTCTCCGATCGTCATCGTCTTGAGGCCGAGGTAGCGCCCGAGCCCGTGGTCCTCGTGGACCACGACGTCGCCGATCGCGAGATCGGTGAACGCCGTGAGCGCCGCACCACGCTGGTACTTCGGCCGCCGTAGCAGGCGCCGGCGGGCGCCGAAGATCTCGGCCTCGGTGAGGACGATGACGCCGAGCGCGGGGATCGAAAATCCGGCGGAGACGTCGCCGACGACGATCGCGAGGGGCGCGTCCCCGTCCGGCGTCGCCGCCGGGAGGGCCTCGAGCGCGTGCTCGCGCAGGATCTGGCGCACGTGCTCGACCTGGCGCTCGTCGGACGCGACGAGACAGACTCTGAACCCCTCGCCGCGCCACCCTGCGATCTGGCTCGCGAGCTGGGCGAACCGGCCGCCGAACAGAGGAACCGCCTGCGTCTCGAGCGTCACCTCCACGGCCTCCGGCAGCGCTCCCGCTTGCGCGCTCGACGTCCCGGCCACGAGCGAGAGCTCGATCAGTCGGCGTCCCGCGAGCCGCTCACGGAGGGGCGGGCTCGCCGGCGCGTCCTCGCGGGTCGCGTCGAGCACCCGCGGGGCGTCGACGACGATCGACGCCGCGGCGGGCACGTAGTCGGTGAGTCGCGCCGGGGCCGAGCCATCGCTCTGCGTCACGAGGGGCAGGACGAGGAGCTCGTCGACGGGCGTGCTGGAACGCTGGGAGGTCGGGTCGAAGAGCCGGATCGACTCGATCTCGTCGCCGAAGAACTCGAGCCGCACGGGGCTCGCGTGGCTCGGCGAGAACACATCGACGATACCGCCGCGGGGGCTCCACTGACCGACCTCGACCACCGTGTCGACGCGCTCGTAGCCGGCGTGCTCGAGCGCCTCGAGCAGGAGCTCGCGGTCCAGGGAGTCGCCCCGCGCGAGCCGCAGTGTGCGCGCCGCGAAGTCCGAAGGCGCGGCGATTTCGGCGTCGAGCGCCGCGGGGGTCACGACGACCACCGCAGGCTCGCCGGCGGCGAGGCGCCGGCAGATGACGGCGCGCTCGGCGTCGGCCTCCCGCTGCCGCCCGCCCCGCCAGAGCCAGGGCTCGCGCCCCGGGAACTCGACCGCGGGCGCGCCGAAGAATCTGAGATCCTGGGTCCAGCGATGGGCGTCGGTCGCCGACTCCACGAGGACGAGCGCGGGGCGCGGGTGGGCCTGGAGGAGCTCGGCGACGGCAAGAGCGCGGGCGGCTCCGGTCAGCCCGGCGATGCGCAGGCAGACCGGTCCCTCGGCGAAGGTCTTCGCCAGGGCGTGAAAGGCGGACCAGTCCCTCAACATCAGACGAGCAAGCCTACCCTACCACGAGACCGGCTCGGCGGCCCTAGGAGCGCGAGCCCTTCGCGAGGTAGAAGCTGAGCGTTTCCAGTTCGATCGAGAGGTCGACGTTCTTGAGCCGGACGTCGCGGGGAACCTTGAGGCGCGCCGGCGCGAAGTTGAGGATCGCCTTGATCCCCGCCGCCACGAGCTGATCGGTGACGGTCTGGGCCGACTCCGCGGGCACGGCCACGATCGCGATTTGGGCCCCTCGCGCCTTGATCTCGCGGGCCATGTCGCGACTCGCAATGACGGGCATGTGGTCGATCTCGCGGCCGACCTTCGCCGGGTCGTCGTCGACGACCGCTACGATGCGGAAGCCCTGTCGGGCGAACCCCTTGTAGCGAGAGAGCGCCGAGCCGAGGTTACCGAAGCCGACGAGCACCACCGTCCACTCGCGATCGAGCCCGAGGATCTTCTGGAGCTCGGCCTTCAGCCCGGACACGTAATAGCCGATGCCGCGGACGCCGAACTCGCCGAAGTAGGCGAGGTCCTTGCGGACCTGCGCCGAGTTCAGGTTGAAGCGATCGGCGAGCTCCTGGGAGGAGACGGTCTTCACGCCGTCCTCCTCCAGCTGGAGAAGACAGCGCGTGTAGACCGAGAGACGACGGATCGTCATCTCGGGGATTCGGGTCAGCCGATAGCTCGGACGGGGCGCCATAGTCGTGCGTGGCGGCGCATCACGCGCGTCGACGCGCGCAATGCGCCGTTGGACCGGGTCGCTCTTACTTGATCGGCTGCACGAACAACAAGATGATGCCGATGACCAGCATGTAGATCGCGAGCGACTCGATCAGCGCCAGGCCAATGATCATCGCGGTCTGGATACGCGCCGCCGCACCCGGTTGCCGGCCCATGGCCTCCACCGCCGCGGCGACCGCCCTGCCCTGCCCAAGTCCGCAGAGGCCGGACGCGATCGCCATCCCCAGGCCCGCGGCGATGACCGCGAATGGCCCGATCCACCCACCGCTGTTCGCCGCGCCCTCGGCCGCGAACGCGAGCGCCGGAACCCCGAGTACCGCCATGCCCGCCCGAATCAGTGAACGTCGCACGAACG
>Ga0066675_10000897_pt1 | contig 12165 bp, 8 predicted proteins | sample GraSoiAngelo_124_FD_62295 | JGI IMG/M metagenome (GOLD analysis project Ga0066675, IMG submission 62295) | Grasslands soil microbial communities from the Angelo Coastal Reserve, California, USA - 14_0927_05_20cm | ecosystem: Environmental > Terrestrial > Soil > Grasslands | place: USA... | reverse complement strand
GGCCTGCACCATCTTGTGTACGAGGTGGTGGACAACAGCGTCGACGAACACATGGCCGGGTTCGGCGAGGCGATCGAGGTCACCCTGCACATCGACGGCAGCTGCACGGTGATCGACAATGGCCGCGGCATCCCGACCGGCATGCATTCGACTCAGAAGAAGTCCGCCGCCGAGGTTGCCTTGACCATGCTCCATGCGGGCGGGAAGTTCGAGCAGGGCGCCTACACGGTCTCGGGTGGTCTCCACGGCGTCGGCATCTCGGTTGTCAACGCGCTCTCCGAGTGGCTGGAGCTGGAGATCTGGCAGGACGGTCAGGTCTTCGAGCAACGGTACGAGCGCGGGAAGGCGCTGGCCCCGCTCAATATGACCGGCAAGACCAAGAAGCGAGGGACGAAGGTCACATTCAAACCGGACGGCCAGATTTTTGAAAGCCTGACCTTCAGCTTCGATGTCCTCGCCCAGCGGCTTCGGGAGCTGGCGTTCCTGAACAAGGGCCTCGCGATTACGCTCAAGGATGAGAGCCGGGAAAAGGAAGAAGAGTTTCGGTACAAGGGCGGGATCATGTCGTTCGTCGAGCACCTGAACGAGGCAAAGACGCCGCTGCATAAGCCGATCTTCATCGAGGTGGAGCGGTCCGACATGGTCCTCGAGGCCGCGCTCCAGTACAACGACAGCTACGCGGAAGTCCTCTTTTCGTTCGCCAACAACATCAACACCCGCGAAGGCGGCACGCACCTCGTCGGCTTCAAGGCCGCGCTGACCCGTACGATCAACAACTATGCGAACGCCAACGATCTCCTGAAAAAGGAAACAGAGTCGTTGACTGGCGAGGATGTGCGGGAAGGGCTCACGGCGGTCATCAGTGTGAAGCTGCGCCAGCCTCAGTTCGAAGGACAGACCAAATCCAAGCTCGGCAACAGCGAAGTCAAAGGTCTCGTCGAGGCGGCCATCAATGAGGCCCTTGGCGCCTATTTCGAAGAGAATCCGCCCATTGCCCGTAAGATCATCGGGAAGGCGCTGGATGCCGCACGCGCGCGCGAGGCGGCCCGCAAGGCCAAGGAACTGATCCGACGCAAGAGCGCGCTCGACGGCGGCACGCTTCCCGGGAAACTCGCCGACTGCTCCGAAAAGGACCCGGCGCACAGCGAATTATTCATCGTGGAAGGCGACTCCGCCGGAGGTTCCGCAAAACAAGGCCGCGACCGGAAGTTTCAGGCGATCCTGCCGCTCAAGGGCAAGATCCTGAACGTCGAGCGGGCGCGCTTCGACAAGATGCTCTCCAGCGATGAAATCCGTACGCTCATCCAGGCCCTCGGGACCGGCATCGGCCGCTCCCGCGAAGATGCCACCGAGAAGAACAAGGACGATTTCGATATCGCGCGGGCGCGGTATCATAAGATTCTGCTGATGACCGACGCGGACGTGGACGGCAGCCACATTCGGACCCTGCTGCTGACGTTCTTGTACCGCCACATGAAAGAGCTGTTTGAGCGCGGGTATGTCTACATCGCGCAGCCGCCCCTCTTCCGGGTGAAGAAGGGCAAGTCGGAACGGTACCTGAAGGATGAAAATGCCCTGAGCGAATATCTCGCCGACCTTGCGGTCGAAGCGGTGGAAGTCTACGTGGAGAGCGGGCAGGCGTATATGACGGGACGGCGGCTGCTGCCCATCTTGAAGAAGATCATCCAGTTCGAAAACCTTCTCGCCCGCTTCAGAAAGAAGCAGCATGAGGCCGACATCCTGCGCGCATTCGTCGATGAGTCCCAGCTCGATCGTGACCTGCTGAAGAACGTGGCGGCTTTGAAGAAAACCGTCGCGAATGCGAAGAAGGCCTTGGAGTTCGTGTATCCCGGCGCGCCGGTTACCTTGGAAATTGCTGCCGACGAAGAGCACGAATCCAACAAGATCATCTGCCGGGTGCAGACGAACGGCATGCCGCATCACCTGGTGATCAATCACGAGCTTGTGGGTTCGGCGGATTTTCGAGAGCTTCAAAAGCTTGCGCCCTCTGCGATCGGATTAGGACGGCCTCCGTACAAGGTCAAGGCGGATGGTGCGGAGACGCAGTACCAGGGCACTGCCGAGCTGTTGCGAGGGATTCTGGAACTGGGGAAGCATGGGCTGGCCATCCAACGGTACAAGGGTCTCGGTGAAATGAATCCCATTCAACTGTGGGAGACCACGATGAATCCCGAGACGAGGACACTGCTCCGCGTCAATCTCGAAGACATCGCCGGCACGGAGGACATCTTCTCGACGCTGATGGGCGATGAGGTCGAGCCGCGGCGGAACTTTATCCAAAAGCATGCGCTCGAAGTTAAGAATCTGGATGTGTAGTGAAGGCGAAGACGGATCCTGTCGCCGAATTACCGGGGCACCTGTTGCTCCGTTCAATGCAACGGGTCATCAGTCAGAGCCTTTCGCCGTCGCAGCCCCGCAGACTCGGCTGCAGGCCCTTCCGCTCCGCCAGGGTCCCATTGGCGCCACCCGCATGAAATTCCGGCATCCTGATGGAGGAGTGATCGATGCCCGTTGATGAACGTCTAGTTCAGGTCAACATCGAGGATGAGATGCGCTCGTCGTACCTCGATTACGCGATGAGCGTGATCGTCGGACGCGCCCTTCCGGATGTCCGCGATGGCCTCAAGCCGGTCCACCGCCGCATCCTCCATGGCATGAACGAGATGGGTCTGGCCGCGAACCGGGCGTACCGCAAATCCGCCAAGATCGTCGGCGAGATCATGGGGAACTATCACCCTCACGGCGACACGGCGATCTATGACACGCTGGTCCGAATGGCGCAGGACTTCAACATGCGCTACGCCCTGGTGGATGGTCAGGGCAACTTCGGGTCGGTGGATGGCGATCCGCCGGCGGCGATGCGGTACACCGAGGCGCGCTTGACGAAGCTCGCCGAGGAGATGCTGGCCGACATTGACAAGGACACGGTGGATTTCGGGCCGAACTATGACGAGTCGCGCACCGAGCCGCTCGTGTTGCCCGCCAAGGTCCCCAACCTCCTCGTCAATGGCGCCGGCGGCATTGCCGTGGGGTATGCCACGAACATCCCGACGCACAATCTCTCAGAGGTCGTTGCGGCGCTGATGATCTTGATCGACAATCCTCAGGCCACGATCGAAGAGCTCATGCGGGTGCTTCCTGGGCCGGATTTCCCGACCGCCGGCTATATCTATGGGATGCAGGGAATCAAGGACGCCTATCACACGGGACGCGGCCTCCTGACGTTGCGGGCGAAGGTCTGCGTGGAGACGGACGAGCGCACCGAGCGGGACAGGGTCCTCGTGACCGAGATTCCGTATCAGGTCAACAAGGCGAAGCTGATCGAGAAGATCGCGGAGCTCATTCAGGACAAGCGCATCGAGGGCATTTCCGATTTGCGTGACGAATCGGACCGCGATGGCATGCGGATCGTGATCGAGCTCAAGAAGGGCGAGATTCCGCAGGTCCTGGTGAATCAGCTTTACAAGCATACGCCGATGCAATCCACGTTCGGCGTCATCATGCTCGCGCTGGTCAACAACCGCCCCGAGCTCCTGAACCTCAAACAAATTCTGGCCGCGTTCATCGAGCATCGCCGCGAAGTCGTGGTGCGCCGCACCGCCTACGATCTGCGAAAGGCCGAGGAGCGCGCGCACATCCTCGAGGGCCTGAAGATCGCCCTCGGCAACCTGGATGCGGTGATCGCGTTGATCAAACGCTCCCGTTCGCCGGAAGAGGCGCGCGTCGGTCTCATGCGCCAGTTTCGTCTTTCGGAGGTCCAGGCCACCGCCATTCTGGACATGAAGCTCCAGCGCCTGACGCAGCTCGAACAGGAGAAGCTGACCCAGGAGTACGAGGAGATCATCAAGAGGATCGCCTATTACAAATCGGTCCTTGCCTCTGAAGCCCTCGTGCGTCAGATCATCAAGGATGAACTCGGCGCGCTCAAGGATTCCTACACCGACGACCGGCGGACGCAGATCATCCCCGAAGAGGCGGACATCAATATCGAGGACCTCATCGCTCAGGAAGAGGTGGCGGTGACCATCTCCCATGCCGGGTACATCAAACGAAATCCCGTGTCCCTCTACCGGGCGCAACGCCGCGGCGGGAAGGGGAAGATCGGGATGGGGATCAAGGAGGAGGACTTTGTCGAAACGCTCTTCACCGCCTCCACGCATGATTACCTGTTGTTCTTCACCGACGCCGGAAAAGTCTATTGGCTGAAGGTACATGAGATCCCCGAGGCAGGCCGGGCTGCGAAAGGCAAGGCCATGGTCAATCTGCTCGCCCTGGCGGGGGACGAGAAAGTGACTGCAACGTTGCCCGTGAAGGAATTCCGTGACGATCGCTACGTCGTCATGGCGACGAAGCAGGGCGTCATCAAGAAGACTGAACTGTCGGCATACGGCAACCCTCGTCAGGGCGGGATCATCGCGTTGACGCTGGACGACGGCGACAAGCTGATCGGTGTCGAGATCACCGACGGCCAACGGGAGATCCTCCTCGGCACACGGCATGGGATCGTGATTCGCTTCAAAGAGGAGGACGTCCGGCCTATGGGCCGCACGGCGCATGGGGTACGGGGGATCATGCTCGATGAAGGCAATGAGGTGATCGGCATGGAGACGATCACCCCGGACTCCACGGCCTCGATTCTCACGGTGACGGAGCATGGCTACGGCAAGCGCACGCTGGTGACCGAGTACCGCATCCAGGGCCGGGCAGGCCGCGGCATCATCAGCGTCAAGGTGACCGAGAAGAACGGACCGGCCGTGTCGTTCCACCAGGTCCGCGAAAGCGACGAGATCATGGTGATGACGGCGGAAGGCAAAATCCTGCGGACGAAAGTGGACGATATCCGCGAGATCAGCCGCAACGCGCAAGGCGTGCGCCTGATGGACATGGCTGAAAACGACCGGGTCGTCGGTGTCGCGAAGCTCGCCGAGTCCTCTCCCGACGTGTCCGTCGAAAGCAATGGCGAGGAACCGGCTCCTGATGGAGCCTGAAGAGAGTTCTTCTCCCACCAAAAAGCCCCTCGATCCTCTCGTTAAAACGGCGCTCAGCATTTCGGTCGGGCTGATTGTGATCACCGTCATTGGGATGATCCTCACCGCGCCCGATCGCTCCATCCCGCCGTATAGCGTGATGGCCCAGGCGGGCGATATCGTGACGGTGAGTGTCCCGCCGGGCACCACCGACACCGAGATCGAGGCTCTGCTCGTCCGCTTCCGTGCGATACGCAGCGAAGGTCGTGAATTTCAACGGCTGAAGATCAAACCGACGACGCCGAAGGAGCCCAATGCGCGGTACGACCGACTGACGATTTATATCATGGCGAATCCAGGATTAGCGGAGGACGCTGTGCTCCATGACTATCTGGCCGGGAACGATCCCACCGCCAAGGCCTCGTTCGAACGGGGGGTGCGCGGGCTCTATCACCTGACACCGCAGACCGAATTCGCGGCGGTTGGATTTGTGCCGGGGGATGCTAGATCATGGACCGGCCAGACGCCGACGAGACGGGTTCTGTTTGAAGAGAGGCTCGACGGGAAATAACTGCGGCCGATCGCATCAACAGCCGGCGAAGCCGTTCCCGCAGTTCCGTATCTTGAATGTGCTCCAGGGAGGCTTCCACCTCGATGGCGAGGCTCGGTTCGACGGCGTCAGAAGGTTGGCGATCGCCTGTTTCCGTCGGCGGCTGCGCGTCCCGGCGAACCATGCCGACCCGCAGCACGATGTCCGTAATAACTTGGCTGCCGGCGGCGGCATTGATCTTTGCCAGTAGTTCGCGTTTGAGGAACATCAGTTGCTGAAGCCACGTGGAGCTTTCGGCGATCAGAAACAGACTCTGATGGCGGATGGAGTCAGGCCAGGTATGACGGCCAATCTGTTCTCCGATAATGTTCTCCCAGTGTTGCTGGAGAGAATATTCCAGCAGCCGCTTTTCCATACCGTGACTTTTCAGAAGAGGCGTGAGGATTTCGGGAAGTGAAAGTAGGGGTCGAATCCTAGCCATTTTCCCTATTACTTTAGTAGGGGACGGGCCGGCCGGTCAAGTGACTTCTTCAGGTTTTATACGGCAGTGAATAGGCTGTGGGTAACTTGATATCACCTCGGTCAAGTGTTATTGCTTTCAGCACGAGGGCCTGTGGCCGTGAGTGACGCCGCCAAAGCCGAAAAAACTGAAAAGGTGGTGGCCACGAACCGCAAGGCCTTCCACGACTACCGCATTGACGAGCGATTCGAAGCTGGCATGGTTCTGCAGGGGACCGAGGTAAAGGCGATGCGCGAAGGGCGAGTGAATCTCAAGGACAGTTTCGCCCGCGTGGACAAGAATGAGGTGGTTCTCCACAACTGCCACATCAGCCCGTACAGCCACGGCAACATCATGAACCACGATCCTGTCCGGCCGCGCAAACTGCTGCTGCACCGGAAGGAGATCAGCAAGTTGTTAGGCCGCACCCAGCAGAAGGGGTTGACGCTCGTGCCGCTCCGGATGTACTTCAACGCCGGCGGCAGGGCGAAGGTCGAACTCGGGCTGGGGAAGGGCAAACACGATTACGACCGCCGTGAAGACATCAAAGGTCGGGAGGTGCGCCGTGATGTGGAGCGCGCGATGAAAGTCAGCAAGAGATGAAGGCGCCTGCGGCGTCCGTAGCCTCAAAGGCGGGGTCCCCGTTGCTCAATGGCTGCAACGGGTCATGAGATGCGTTATAATAACGAAAGGGGGTGACAGGCTTCGACGGGGATCATGAGGCAAAGGTGGCATGCCGAGCTCCGGGAACTCGTTAAGTCCGGAAAAAGACAACTGCCAACACTGAACTGGCACTCGCCGCTTAATAACCGGTGACGTCCTTCTTCTGACGCCTGCGCAGGAGAAAGGGCGACGATAGCGGGCTGGCCTGCCGCTGGTGCTCAGCGGCGGTGGGCGAGACATACTGGGCTAGCGACCGTTCTAAGCCTGCCGACGGGCGTGGACGGAAGCGAAACCCCAAATCGGCGGCTAAGCATGTAGAGGCCTTTCGCTGACGGTCTTCGGACAGGGGTTCGACTCCCCTCACCTCCACCATTCGTAGGCTCCTGGACCATGACGGCTCAGGGGCCTTTTGTTATATTTGTGTATGGCTCGCAAATCAGCCGGCACGACTAGCGCGACCCACCTGACCATCGATGGCCAAAAGATTGCGATTTCGAACCCGGAGAAGGTCCTCTATCCAGCCGGCTTCACCAAAGCTCAGGTCATTGATTATTACGTGCGCGTCGCGCCGTTCCTGCTGCCCCATCTGCATGACCGTCCCGTGACGTTGAAGCGCTACCCTGACGGTGTGCGCGGCGAATTCTTCTATGAAAAGGATGCGCCGAGCTTTACGCCGAAATGGGTGAAGACATTTCCGGTCCCGCGCAAAGGCGGCGGGTCCCCCATCAGGTACATCCTCATCAACGATCTTCCAACACTGGCCTGGACGGCGAACCTTGCCAACCTGGAGATCCATCCCTTCCTGCATTGCATCCCCCGCATTGACCGTCCCACCTTCATGGTCTTCGACCTGGATCCCGGCGAGGGCGCGGATATCCTTACGTGCGCCGAAGTCGCCTTCCTCTTAAAGGACGTGCTGGAGCGGCTGGAATTGAAATCGTTCGTCAAGGTATCGGGATCGAAAGGACTACAGGTCTATGTGCCCCTCAATACGCCCGTCACCTATGAGCTGACGCGGCCCTTCGCATGCACGACGGCGGAGTATCTGGAACAGCAACACTCGAAGCTCATCGTCTCCGATATGGCCAAGGCCAAGCGCTCCGGGAAGGTCTTCATCGACTGGAGCCAGAACGCCGATTTCAAAACCACCGCGGGGGTCTATTCGCTGCGAGCCAAACGCGACAGCCCGTTCGTCTCATTGCCCGTGAGGTGGGAGGAACTCGACCGCGCGCTTTCCAAAAAAGACGCCGAGAGTTTGTATGTCGATCCCGAGGCCGCGTTGAAGCGGTTGAAGAAAGTCGGCGACCTGTTCGCCCCCGTGCTGCGGCTCTCGCAATCCTTGCCTGCATCATTCATGGCAAAAGTTCCCGCCACCGCCCGGCATGAAACCCCGAAACCGGACGCCTTGCAGACATACCGCCAAAAACGCGACTTCGCGAAGACACCTGAGCCCGCGCCTGCGGCCCCGCGACGAGCCCGGCAGGGAAGTCGCCGCCGGTTTGTGATTCAAAAGCATGCGGCCAGCCATCTGCACTACGATTTCCGTCTTGAGATGCAGGGCGTGCTGAAATCATGGGCGATCCCGAAGGGCGTGCCCTATGGGCTGAGCGAGAAACGGCTCGCGATGGCGACGGAGGACCACCCGATCGACTATCTCGATTTTGAGGGCACGATTCCAAAGGGTCAGTATGGCGGCGGCACGGTCATGGTCTGGGACATCGGCACGTATGAGCTGATGGAAGGCAGCTACGAGAAGGGAAAGCTGCACCTCTTCTTGGAAGGAAAGAAGCTCAAGGGCGAATGGGTCTTGATCAAGGCGGACAGAATAGGGGAAAAGAACTGGTTACTGATTAAAACGGACCGCGCGCTCGCGCGGCTTCCAAAAGAGGATGCGTCAGCCGTCACCGGTCGTAGCATGGCGCAGATCGCGAAGCACAACGACGCGCAGTGGCAGAGCAATCGCAAGTCTGCGACTGCGAAGTTCACCTAATGCATTATTCTCTTCTTGCCGGCCATGGAGTCGAAAAGAAGGGGCGATCAGATCAACGCGTAATAGCCGGGCTTGGCAAATTCCAAGAATCCTAGGTCTCGGAGAACTTGGAGTTGTTGCTGGAAGGTTCCTATTTCACCGCCTTCACCGTTTCGATCAGCCGGTCGAGGCCCTCATCGAGAATCGGTCTCGATATCGTCAACGGCGGCATCAACTGGATCGTGCTCTCGTGGTCGCACACGATGTGGAGGTCACGCACGAACGCCTGGTGAACGATCGCCTCCACCTTGTCGGGGGCCGGCTCCTTCGAGCGCTTGTCTTTCACGATGTCCAGGCCGATCTCCATGCCGACGCCGCGGATGTCACCGACGCGGTCGTGATCGGCGAGTTCCTTCTTCAGCCGGTTCATGATGTGCTCGCCGTCGCGCGCCGCTTTCTCCCAGACTTTGTCGCGTTGGTGAATCTGCAGCGTCCGGTGCGCAGCCGCGCAGGCAATCGGCGTCCAGCCGAACGTGGATAACAGAATGCTCTTCGCGAACGTCGCCTCGGCGATGTCTTGACGGGTCACCATCGCGCCGATGGCCGCGGTTCCGTTCGAGATGCCCTTTGCAAATGTGACGATGTCCGGCACAACGCCGCCCACTTCCAGGCCGAACAATTTACCGCACCGCGAGAACCCGGTGCCGACTTCATCGAGGATCATCACCGTGCCGTACTTTTTCGTCAGCTCTCTCACGACCCGCAGATAGCCTTGCGCAGCGACGTACACCGAGCCCCAGCCGGTGATGATGCCGGCTTCCGTCACGATCGCGGCAACGTCCCGTCCGGCCAAGGCTTTCTCCAACTCGCCGGCAAAGTCATTCAGGATGCGTTCCGGAGACTTGTCGGACCTATAGGTCTGCGGATATGGGATCTGAATAAAGTGCGAGGAGGCCGGGACGCTATCCTCCATATAAGGGGCCGGTAAGCCGATCGCGAGGGTGGTTGCCGACTGGCCGTGAAATGTTTTTTGGAATCCCAGAATGTTTTTGCGGCCGGTGTACGCCCGTGCGGTTTTGATCGCCATCTCGTTGGCCTCGGTCCCACCGGTAGCCCGGCCGACGGCGGTCAGTTCGGCGGGTAACGCCGCGGTCAAAAGTTTCGCGTACTCGATCTGCGCGGCATCGGCCGTCCACATGGGGGTATATGTGTTCTTGCCGACTTGAGCGATGATGGCTTCGGACACCTCCACGTTATTCCAGCCAAGATTCGTGGTGTTCCACCCCGAGGTGAAATCAATCAGGCGCTTCCCGTTGGTCCACAGGTAGCTGCCCTCGGCGCGTTCAAGGTCGAATGCCCAATCCACATAAATGTTGTAGATAAAATGATGTTTAATCATGGTTCCTCCATCGCGCTTAAAGAGAGCGTTAGATTGCGCTCAACAAAGGTCTAGTTCAAGAGGGGCGTGCTCCCGATAATGTCTCTACGAGCTGGGGTGCGTACCGGATGCGTCTGAATGTTGGCAGGCAGTTCTACCAGCTTTGCGAAGGGGCGCCGCTCAGCTTGCCGAAAGGGTCTGGATTTGATGAATCAGTTTTTGGAGCTTGTCGGCGGCATGGGTTCGTTGTCGTGGCGTGACCGTGCGGTCGATCTCCAGCACGATCCTTTTGATGTTTTCTTTTGATTGCCGCACGGCTATGGCGTACTCAGGCGGCGCATCTTTCTCCGGAGTGGCCATCCAATCATGCAGATGATTTTGGATGACCGCCGCCGGCGGTTTTGATTCGAGCAGCTGCACGAGCTCATGCTGCCGGTGAACACGATAGGCAAGGTGGGCGTCGGCCGTATCCGGCAGGCCTCTGACGAGCCGATCGATGAGATGTTCCTGCTCGGAAGTCAGACGGCCGAGCCAGTCCTTGGCCCACTGCCGCACATTTTTGAGACGTTTGGCGGTGCGCGCCTCCGGCGTCATCCCCACCTCCGATTGCCAGCGTCGGTTGTCTCGTTGAGCCTCCTTCTCGAGGTGCCGTATCTGCGTCTCATCCACCGTAGCAAGGAATACCGAGCCTTCTGCGGCCACGCGCTCGGCCAGTTCCGTGCGAAGAACCTGGAAACCGTCAAAGGTCTCGTCAATTTCCTCGGCCGTCAGGCCATCTTGCCAGCGGGTCTGAACTTGAATGAGAAAGTCCACATAACGCGGCAGCTCCGCCTTGCGGTGCCATGTGTGGAGGTCTGCAAGCCGGCCACTGACCCATCCTTCCTGCTCAGCCGAAAGATCAAAGTAATGATTGATCCGGGCCATCAGCAGCCAGTCCACAAAATTATAGCTGATGGAGAGCGTCGAGCAGCCGGCGAGAAGCAGTGGCACCAGCAGCACGAGCCATCGGCTCTTAAGATTTCTCATAGAAGTTAACAAATGTTAGCACACCAACCGCGAAGCGAGAAAATTGTTGGGCTGTTAGAATAGAACATGGCGAAAAACAGCGCGAACCTGCTTCTGTCCGACATTGTCCTCACCTCCCAGCAGGTGTCCGGGACACAAAGCCGGCTGGAGAAGATCCGGCGTCTCAGCGACTGCCTGCGGCGGCTGCCACCCGATGAAATCGCGATCGGCGTGAACTACCTGGCAGGACGTCTGCGCCAAGGCAATATCGGCATCGGCCCGAGCTTAGTTGACGCGGTGCCTGCCCCTCCCGCCAATGACGCCTCCCTCACACTGGCGCAGGCGGATGAGGCTTTCGAGCGCATCGCCAAGACAACAGGCGCGGGTTCAACGGCGGAGCGGCGCCGGCTGCTGGGCGCCCTGTTCTCACACGCGACGTACGACGAGCAGCGCTTCCTGATACGGCTTGCGCTCGGAGATCTCCGGCAAGGCGCGTTGGAGGGCATCATGGCGGAGGCAGTTGCAAAGGCCTCGAATCTCCCCGCCTCAGATGTGCGTCGCGCGCTGATGCTTGCGGGCGATATGGCGACCGTCGCGAAATCGGCGTTGACCGACGGCGCTGCAGGGTTAAAAACGTTTTCGTTGCAACTGCTCCAACCTGTCCAGCCGATGTTGGCCCAGCCCGTCGAGGATGTCACGAATGCGTTGCGCGAACTCGGCAGAGCCGCATTTGAGTACAAAATGGATGGCGCGCGGGTGCAACTCCATAAATTGGGAAACGATGTGCGCATCTTCACGCGCACGCTGAACGATGTCACGGCATCTGTTCCGGAAGTGGTCGAAAAGGCGCAGCGCATTCCTGCTCACGCACTCGTCCTGGATGGCGAAGCCCTTGCCTTTCGGCCCGACGGCATCCCGCATCCCTTTCAGGTGACGATGCGGCGCTTCGGTCGCAAGCTGGATGTGGCCGCGATGCGCGAGACGCTGCCGCTCAGGCCGTTCTACTTCGACTGCCTGCATCTGGACGGCGAGGACCTAATCGCGCGCCCGGAGCGGGAGCGCCTCGCGGCATTGACGAGCACGCTGCCGGCCGAGTTCGTGACGCCCCGTCTG
>Ga0066675_10000882_pt1 | contig 12240 bp, 10 predicted proteins | sample GraSoiAngelo_124_FD_62295 | JGI IMG/M metagenome (GOLD analysis project Ga0066675, IMG submission 62295) | Grasslands soil microbial communities from the Angelo Coastal Reserve, California, USA - 14_0927_05_20cm | ecosystem: Environmental > Terrestrial > Soil > Grasslands | place: USA... | reverse complement strand
TACCGAGCAACCCGAAAATGAGACCGTTGGCGGCGAGCGAGAATGCGACTGGATAGCCGAGCAGAAGGAAGACCACCAGCGACGTGAACATGATCGGCGCCATGTAATGGATGAGCATCGCCGTCATGATCGTCGCTCCCCGGGCTACCGTTCTCGGCTACTCAATATCGGTTTTGGCCACGGCGAGGACGCGCTCGGCCTCCGCTTCTGCGGCCGAGTGCGGTCCATCCGCGTGAGCATAAGGATCGGGAATGCGGCCTCGCATCACCGCAATGCGCTTGATGAGCTCGGAGATCCCCTGCCAGAACAGCAGGAAGAATCCGATGAGGATGAGCGACTTCGCCGGCCATTGCGGCAATCCGCCGGCATTCATCGACTGTTCGTTGATTTGGAACGATCGTATGAAGAAGGGGATCGACGTGACGATCATCACGATCGTCAAAGGCAACAAGAAGAACACGTGACCGAACACGTCAATGCTGTCGCGCAAGCGCTTCGGCAGTAGGCTGTTGATGATGTCGATGCGAATGTGCTCGTTGGACAGAAGTGTCCACGGCGAGCACAAGAGAAATATGGTTCCAAACAGAACCCACTGCAGCTCGAGCCACGCATTCGATGAGGTATCGAATACCTTTCTGATCGTGGCGTTGGTCGCGGAAATGATCACCACGACGAGGATCAGCCAGGATAAAACCTTGCCGATCCGGAAATTGACCGCATCGATGGCGCGGCTCAGCTTGAGAAAGCCCTCCACAAGGATCCCCTTGGTCTAGTGGGAGCGGTCACTGCCGGTGCCGCCTCCTGATTTTGGACGCCGGCGACGCCGCCGGGACATCCGAACCTTCCTAGACCCTCGCGTGGAGGTCAATCGCTAAAGCGCACGAGAGCCGGACGACGCACGCCCGGCTCCGTCATTTCGCTGCAAGCGGCTGGTTATCCTCCCGTCACGCTCATGTGCCGGGCGAGCGCCGGCCGTTGGTGGCGCCGGTCGATGATGAAATCATGCCCCTTAGGCTTGCGCGAGATCGCCTCCGCTATCGCCGCGTCGAGCAGATCGTCGCCCTCGGAAGCGCGCAGCGGCGAGCGCAGATCGGCGGCATCTTCCTGGCCGAGGCACATGTAGAGCGTCCCCGTGCAGGTGACCCGCACTCGATTGCAAGATTCACAGAAATTGTGAGTCAGCGGCGTGATGAAGCCGAGCCGACCACCGGTTTCGGCCACCTTGACGTAGCGCGCAGGCCCGCCGCTGCGATAATCAATATCCTCGAGCGTAAACCGTTCGGCCAAGCGCGCGCGCACGATCGACAGCGGAAGGTACTGGTCGAGGCGGCCTTCGCCGACGTCACCGAGCGGCATCACCTCGATCAGGGTGAGTTCCATGCCGCGGCCGTGCGCCCATTGCAGCAGCGCAGGGAACTCGTCCTCGTTCACCCCCTTGAGGGCCACCGTATTGATCTTGACCTTGAGCCCGGCTGCCTGCGCGGCGTCGATGCCAGCCAAGACCTTATCCAGCTCACCCCAGCGGGTGACGGCGCGGAACTTGTCGGGATCCAGCGTGTCGAGCGAGACGTTGATACGCCGCACGCCGTGCCCGGCGAGTTCGCTCGCATATTTCGGCAGCTGCGAGCCGTTGGTGGTGAGGGTGAGTTCGTCGAGCGCCCCGCTCGACAAATGGCGCGAGAGCGAGGCGACCAGCGTCATGATGCCGCGCCGCACCAGCGGTTCGCCGCCGGTGAGCCTCAGCTTTCTGACGCCGCGCGCAATGAACGCGCTGCACAGCCGGTCGAGTTCTTCGAGCGAGAGCAGGTCAGCCTTGGGCAGGAACGTCATGTGCTCCGACATGCAATAGACGCAGCGAAAATCGCATCGGTCGGTCACGGAGACGCGCAGATACGTGATCGCCCGTCCAAACGGGTCGACCAGAGTACGGAGCGATGCTCCTTGAGGGGCGAAGGCCAGACTTTGCACGTCGCGGGTCATCGGATGCGGCAATGGTCCTACGCTACGTCAGAGCGTCCATAGAGCGCCGGTTCGGATAGATGGCGTCTCGCCGTCGCATATGGGAATTCTGACGGATATCGGCCAGAGCGTCTAGCGTTGTGGCAGGACGCAATCCGTCGGCAGTTCCAGAGCTACCGCGACTAGCGCGATGCCCAGGGATAGTCGGTCGCGGAGGGTGCCGACTCCGCCGGTGCCGAGGCGGGCGGGGAAAGCGCGGGCGCGCTCGTTGGTGCGCTCGGCGGCGCGGCGGAAGCCATCGGCGGCGGAGCTGGCGGGCGAGAGGCCGTCGCAACCGGCACTTTTTTGTGTGCAACGGGCTTCTTCGGCGCCGGCACTCGCTGCAGACTGACGTGAACCGGATTGGGGGCAAGCTGCGGCGCAGCACCTGCGCCGTTCGCCTCGGGTCGCACGGACACCGTCTGCGTGTGGTAGCCGCTCAGTGCGAATGTCACCGAGAACTCACTGCCGGGCTGCACCGCGAGCTGACAGGGCGTGCGACAGATCTGACCAAGGGTGGTTTTCGCTTCCGCGCCTGGCGGTTCGGATTCAATGGCCAGCGTCTCGGATTGCGGAGCGGATTTGAGGAAATCCAGGCTCGGCATCGCTGCAGAACACCCGGCCAGCATCAAGCCAGATGCCGCCAGGACAATAACTCGGCTCATGATCCCACCCTCGGCGGCAACGGCCACCTATCCCCGGAACACGACCATAGGACACGCAAGCACGGTCCTTCCGGTGCCCTAAAGGTAGTGCCCTAAAATGCCGCAAGTGTGGCGCCGATAAGGTAAAATACGATTAACGTTGTTCCGCCAGGGTGGGACTGCCTGCGCGTAACAGGCCAAATATGGCGCTTGGCAGCTCGGTCAGCGCGCTTATCACTTGGTCGGGCTCCATTTCCGCGACTGGAATCTCCGTATAGCCATAGTCAACGGCGACGATTGGAACTCCCGCCGCGCGCGCAGTGGCGATGTCGCTCATCGAATCCCCGACCATGACCGCAGAGGCGATCTGACCGTGGGCGCGCGCGATGGTTCGCCGCAAGAATTCCGGATGGGGCTTTCGCAACCCGAAGGTATCCGCCCCACAGATGGCCACGAAGCGGTTCGACAACCCGAGCGCGTCGAGCAGCCGGACCGACAACCATTCGAGCTTGTTGGTGCACACCGCCAGCCGACAACCGAAGGCGCCGAGCTCGTCGAGCGCCGATTCGAGGCTCGGGAACGGCCGAGAGCGATCAGCAATATGGGATGCGTAATATTCGATGAATTCCTTGACGAGCCGGTCTATTTCGGCTGCCGCGAACTTGCGGCCTTGGGCTTCGAGTGAGCGTTCGATCATCGATCGCGCGCCGCCGCCGACCAGGTTGCGCGCAGTGTAGTAAGGCACCGGCGGCAAACCTTCCTGCGCGAACACGGTGTTGAGCGTGGCGACAAGATCGGGCGCACTGTCAACCAGTGTGCCGTCGAGATCGAAGACGACTGTCGGAGCCCCCATCACTGAAGATGGCTAGCCAACGAATCGCGCAATAGTAAGGCTTGGCTTGATGGGTATTTCACGGGCGAGATGGGCTATGCTCCCGCCCGAGTTGCGTTACATAAGCGCCGTTCCCCCGCTGCGATGATCACGATGGACCTGGAGGCCCAAAAGCGCGCAGCCGCAGCCCGCGCCCTCGAATTCGTGCGTCCCGGGATGCGGCTGGGGCTTGGCAGCGGCTCGACCGCCAAGCATTTTGTCGAGCTTCTGGCGCAGCGGGTGCGTGCCGGGCTCGAGGTGATTGCAGTGCCCACATCGGAGGCAACTCGCAGTGATGCCGAGCGGCTGGGGATTGCGCTCACCAATCTGGACGAGGCACCGGAGCTCGATCTCACGGTGGACGGTGCCGACGAGATCGCGCCCGATCTGAGCCTGATCAAGGGTGGGGGAGGGGCGTTGCTGCGGGAAAAAATCGTCGCCTCCGCATCCCTGCGCATGATCGTCATTGCCGATGAGTCTAAGTGGGTATCTTCGCTTGGCCGCTTCCCCCTGCCGGTAGAGGTGGTGCCGTTCGGATTGGCCGCCACGAGGCGGGCGGTCGAGGCTGCGGCCGCGGATATGGGTTGCGCAGGCCCCGCCCTGCTGCGCCGTGCCAAGGATGGCCATGCTTTCGTCACGGACGGAGGGCACTGGATCCTGGATGCCGCATTCGAGCGGATTCCCGATCCAAGATCACTCGCCGAGCGTCTCGACGGCATTGCCGGCGTGATTGAGCACGGTCTGTTCATTGGGCTCGCAGACGCGGCCATAATCGCTGGCTCGAGCGGCGTGCGCGTCCTCGAGCGGCGCTGAGCCCGTTTCACCGCAAGAGGAGGGTTTACATGTTTGCTTCCCAAACCGGCAGGGCGCGTGAGTTATTGCTTGCGCTTGGGCTTGCTTTCGCGGTGGGCGCTGGCGCCGCTGCACAACAACCCTCGGCCACTGCGATTGCGACCGCCAAGGAAGTCATCACTGCCAAGGGCGCCGGCGCGCTCTACAGCCCCTTGGTCTCGGGCGTGATCGAGCGGACCAAGACCGTCTTGCTGCAAAGCAATCCGATGCTTGGCAAGGATCTGAACGAAGTCGCGAGCAAACTGCACGCAGAATATGCTTCACGCAGTGCAGAGATTCTCACCGAAGTGGCCAAGCTTTACGCCTCCCGGTTCACCGAGCAGGAACTCAAAGACACGCTCGCCTTCTACAAGTCGCCGCTCGGCCGTAAGTTGGTGGCGGAGGAGCCTATTATCCTCGACCAGAGCATGAAAACTGCGCAGACATGGGCCGAAGGTTTCTCGCAAGAGATTATGAGCAAGATCCGTGGCGAGATGAAAAAACGAGGCCACGACATTTAAGGCATTTGCGAGTTGAATGGTTCAGCCTTCGCATAGCTCTGAGGCCTTGCCGGGCTCGAGCCGGCGATCCTTACGTTTGCGAAAAGCTCTTTGCCAAGAAGGATCGATCGCTGGGACTAACCCCAGAGCTGATGCATCCGGATAGCATCTAATGAAGCTCGCGCCGACTGGTGGGATCCTACCACATGGCCGATGATGAACTGGATCTGCTCGTCATCGGAGCAGGATCGGGCGGTGTGCGTGCCGCACGAATTGCTGCCGGTTACGGAGCACGCGTATTAGTGGCCGAGGAGTACCGCGTCGGCGGCACCTGCGTGATCCGCGGTTGTGTTCCGAAAAAGCTGCTTGTCTACGCCTCGCGTTTTGCCGACGAGTTCGAGGATGCGGCGGGCTACGGCTGGACGCTGGGTAAACCAGCGTTCGACTGGCCAAGCCTCATCGCCAACAAGGATCGCGAGATTGCACGGCTTGAGCTCGCCTATAGCACGACGCTTGAGCGTGCCGGCGTCAAGCTCGTCAAAAGCCGGGCCGTGCTGGAAGATGCGAAGACGGTGCGTCTCGTCGCGACCGGAGAAAAAATCCGGCCGCGCCATATCCTCATCGCCACCGGCGCCGCACCGTGGATGGGTCCGGCCGTCGCGGGCCTCGAACATGTCATTTCCTCGAACGAGGCGTTTCATCTGCAAGAGTTGCCGGCCCGCATCCTGATCCAGGGCGGAGGCTATATCGCCGTCGAGTTCGCCGCCATTTTTAACGGGCTCGGATCCGACGTGACGCTGGTCTACCGAGGCGAGAACATCTTACGCGGTTTCGACGATGATCTGCGCGCCCACCTCAACGCCGAGATGACCAAGCGGGGCGTGAGGATTCTTTGCGGCACAACGGTACGCGCGGTGCAACGGACGCAAGATACTTTCACCGCGCGGCTTTCCGACGATAGCTCGGTCGAAGTCGACAAGGTGATGTTCGCGCTTGGCCGCTGGCCGAACGTCGCCGGTTTCGGTCTGGAGGCGGCCGGCGTGCGGTTGAGCGACAACCGCGGCATCGCGGTCGACCCATTCTCGCAGACCTCCGTGCCGCACATCTACGCGATCGGCGACGTCACCAACCGCGTGAATCTGACCCCGGTTGCGATCCGCGAGGGCCACGCTTTCGCCGACACGGTGTTTGGCGGCAAGCCGACCGCGGTCGATCACACCGAGGTGCCGACCGCCGTGTTCTCCGAACCGGAGGTGGGTGCTATCGGCCTCACCGAGGCGCAGGCCTGCGATCGGCTGGCGAAAGTCGATGTGTACAAGACTTCGTTCCGCCCGTTGAAGATGACCCTTGCGGCCCGCGACGCCCAGGCGTTTTTCAAGCTCGTGATCGATGCCGCCACCGACCGCGTCGTCGGCTGCCACATCGTGGGACCTGAGGCCGGCGAGATGATCCAGCTCGTCGGGATCGCGGTGAAGATGAAGGCGACCAAAGCCGATGTCGACGCAGTGATGGCCGTGCACCCCACCGTTGCCGAGGAGCTTGTGACGCTGCGGGAGAAGGCGCTGAGCCGGCGTCGCGAGGCGGCCGAATAGCATTTCGCTCGGCGCCGATCGCGATTCGATCTGGCTTGGCATGCCGGCCCTCGTGTATAAGCTCGCCGAGGTAGAAAATCTCGCCCGTACCGGGGCTTAAGGGTGGTGGAGGGCGGTCATGCCCGAGCGTTGGACGCGCGACAGTTGGCGGCAGAAGCCGATAGCCCAGATTCCCGAGTATCCGGACCAACAGGCGCTCGCCTCCGTGGAGCAGCGCCTCGCGACGTTTCCGCCGCTCGTGTTTGCGGGGGAAGCCCGCAGCCTGAAAAAAGCACTCGGCCGCGTCGCGGCGGGAGAGGGATTCCTGCTGCAGGGTGGCGATTGTGCCGAAGCCTTCACCGAGCACAGTGCCAACAATGTCAGCGCGAACAATATCCGCGACTTCCTGCGCGTCTTCCTGCAGATGGCGGTAGTGCTCACCTATGCCGCCGCGGTGCCGGTGGTAAAAGTTGGCCGCATCGCCGGGCAGTTCGCAAAGCCACGCACGTCGCCAATGGAGAAGCGGGCCGGCAAGGAACTGCCAAGCTACCGCGGCGACATCATCAATAGCGTTGAGTTTGACGAGGCGTCGCGCCGGCCGGACCCGGAGCGGCAGATCGAGGCTTATCGGCATTCGGCCGCCACTCTCAACCTGCTGCGCGCGTTTGTGCATGGCGGCTACGCCAATCTAGCCAATATCCGGCAGTGGACGCTCGGCTTCGCCAAGGACTCGCCGCAGTCGCATCATTATGAGGAGCTCGCCGACCGCATCAGCGAGGCGCTCGGCTTCATGCAAGCTTGCGGCCTCGATCTCGAAAGCCATCCTGAGCTCAAGAGTACCGAGTTCTACACCAGCCATGAGGCGCTGTTGCTCGGCTACGAGCAGGCGATGACGCGCGAGGATTCCACCCATCCCGGCACCTTCTGTTGTACTTCGGCCCACATGCTTTGGATCGGCGACCGCACCCGCCAGCCGGATCATGCGCACGTCGAGTTTTGCCGGGGCATCATGAATCCGCTCGGTCTCAAATGTGGCCCCTCGAGCAAAGTCGACGAGCTGCTGCGGTTGATTGACATTCTCAATCCGGAAAACGAGCCGGGCCGGCTCACGCTGATCGTGCGACTCGGCGCGGACAAGATCGGCGATCAGCTGCCGGCCATGGTCCGCGCGGTTCAGCGCGAAGGAAAGAGTGTGGTGTGGTCGTGCGATCCCATGCACGGCAACACCATCAGCTCGGAAACCGGCTACAAGACGCGGCCGTTCGACCGAATTCTGTCGGAGGTGAAGACCTTCTTTGCCGTTCATCGCGCCGAGGGGACGCATGGCGGCGGCGTGCATCTGGAGATGACCGGCCAGAATGTGGCCGAGTGCACCGGCGGAGCGCGGATGATTACGGACGCGGACTTCAAGGATCGCTACCACACGGTCTGCGATCCGCGGCTCAACGCCGAGCAATCGATCGACCTTGCGTTTCTGCTCGCCGACCTGCTCAAGGCGGAACGCACCGTTAAGGCGCGGCCGCTACCCGTTGCAGCCGGGCTGTGAACGACGGCTAGTCGCGTCCGGCTGCGTCATCCCAAGCGAGCCGAATTTTTGGTATGCTGAAGTGCTGGCGGGTGCGCGGCCCGTTCGCAAGAGCATCATGACCGTGCAAGGGGGAGGTTCTCATGCGTTGCGGTATGGCTGGGCTCGGCGCGTTCTCGCTCGCCACGCTGATCTTGCTATCGTCTGGCGCGAGCGGGCAGCTTGCACTTTCCGCAAACGACGGAAAGGCCGTCCTCATCGACGGCGTGAATTCGGTGCCGGCGAACCCAACGCCGGATACGGTGACCATCATCGATCTCAGTGCGGCGCCACCTAAGGTCCTCGCCGAACTTCAAGCGCCGGCGAGCGTTGTCGGGCCGCCCTTGAGCGTAGCGGTCGCGCGCGATGAGAGCTTCGCGCTGGTGACCGGCGCATCCAAGGTCGATCCGAGCGATCCGAAGAAGACCGTGCCCGACGACAAGCTCACCGTCATCGATCTCAAGGCTTCGCCGCCGAAAGTCTCGGCGCAGCTGCAGGCCGGCAAGGGTGCGGCGGGCGTATCGATCAATCGCGCCGGAACGCTGGCGCTGGTCGCCAACCGGTCGGAAGGGACGGTCTCGGTCTTTTCCATTGCTGGCAATTCGCTCACGCCGGTCGGCAAGGTCAATCTGGGCGATGCCAAATCGGGTCCGAGCCATGTCGCCATCACACCGGATGGCAAGACCGCGCTGGTCACCCGCGACGGCGACAACAAGATTTCCGTGCTTTCAATCGACGGTACCAAGGTCGAGGACACCAAGCGCGAGATCTCGGCGGGAATTCACCCCTACGGTCTCGGCATCCATCCGAACGGAAAGGTCGCGGTCGTCGCCAATATCGGAGTCGGCAGTGGCGATGCCGATACCGTAAGCCTTATCGATATTGAGGCAAAACCTGCACGCGTCGTTCAAACCGTCACGGTCGGTCAAACGCCGGAAGGGATCGCGCTGTCTCCCGATGGCGCCTTTGTCGCTTTGAACGTGGGGAACGGATCCAACAAGCCGAAGAACAGTCCGTTCTTCAACGATTACGGTTTGGTCAAAGTACTCAGCGTCAAAGGCAATGAATTGGTCCCGCTGACCGAAGCGAAGGCCGGCCACTGGTGTCAGGGCCTCGCCTGGAGCAAGGACGCTCGCACGCTCTTGGCCCAGTGCATGGTCGAGAAAGAGATCATGGTGTTTAGCTTCGACGGTAAGGAGCTCAAGCTGGCCGGATCGATCAAGGTGAGTGGCGGCCCGGCCGCCATCCGCACGGCGGAGCCATAGTACTAGCTCGTCTGCAACGGTTCCCGCCAAGGTAGAACTATGCTGATAGCGTGAGGACGGCGGCGGCCCGATTCGCGTCGTCCTCATTCGCACGCGGCGGAGCAAGCACCGAGCTTGTCGCTTGCTGAATCGATCTCGCGGAATCACTGGTACATTGGCGTCTTGCCATGGAACGCTTGCTGCGCGCGACGATCAATACCTGGCACGGCCTTCTCGCCGCCGCGCGCAGTGAAGAGGCGTTTCGCCTGGAGCTGATTGCCGTCCTCCTGGCGGTGCCGGTCGCCTTCCTTGTTGCCGAGCAAGCTTGGAAGCGCCTCGCACTCATCGCCGTCGTGGCTCTCGTGCTCGTCGTCGAGCTATTGAACACCGCAATCGAAAAACTTGCCGATCGCGTCAACCTCGCGATCGACCCCCAGATCGGTCAGATCAAGGATATGGGCTCAGCCGCGGTCGGGCTTGCGCTCCTCATCGCCGCCGCTGCCTGGCTGCTGGCGCTTGCCGAGCGTTTCGGGCTGATCTGACCGCCACTGTGCGGCGATTGCCGCCCGAGGGCGCGACGCGCTAGACCTAAGTTATGAATGCGCGGCCCAGCGACCGGTTGGCTATCGCAATCGGCCAACTCAATCCCATCGTCGGCGACATCGCCGGCAATGCCGACAAAGCACGCCGCGCGCGTCTCGAGGCCGCCAGTGCCGGTGCCGATATTTTGGCGCTGCCCGAGCTTTTCCTGTCCGGCTACCCACCCGAGGACCTCGTGCTCAAGCCGGCGTTCCAGGCGGCTTGCCGTGCTAAGATCGAAGAGCTTGCGCGTGAAACTGGGGGCGGCGGCCCGGCGCTGCTGATCGGCACGCCCTGGCCCGACGAAGGCAAGCTCTACAACGCCTATTGCCTGCTCGACCGCGGCGTCGTCGCCGCCGTGCGGCTGAAGGTAAACCTGCCGAACTACGGCGTGTTCGACGAGCGGCGCCTGTTTGCATCGGGGCCGCCGCCCGGTCCGGTCAATTTCCGCGGCGTGCGGATTGGTGTTCCCGTCTGCGAGGACATCTGGACCGAGTGGGGCGACTACGAAGATGTGGTGGAATGCCTGGCCGAAACCGGTGCCGAACTGATGATTGTGCCCAACGGCTCGCCCTACTCGCGGGACAAGGACGAGGTGCGCCTCAACATCGCCGTAGCCCGCGTGACCGAGAGCGGCGTGCCGCTGATCTATGTCAATCAGATCGGTGGCCAGGACGAGCTCGTGTTTGACGGCGCCTCGTTTGCCCTGCACGCCGATCGCGGGCTCGCGTTCCAGCTCCCGGCCTTTCGCGAAATCGTCGAGACGACGCGATGGGAGCGCACCGGCAATGGCTGGCGCTGCGTCGATGGGCGCATCGCCGCAATCGAAGAGGGCGACAAGGCGGACTATTTCGCCTGCATGCTGGGACTGCGCGATTATGTCGGCAAGATCGGGTGCAAGGGCGTGGTGCTCGGATTATCAGGTGGCATCGATTCATCCTTGGCGGCCACGTTGGCAGTCGACGCGCTAGGGGTCGAGCGCGTGCATTGCGTCATGCTGCCTTACCGCTACACCTCCCAGCAGTCACTCGACGATGCGGCCCGGGTCGCCAACGTGCTGGGGACCCGCTACGACGTGGTGCCGATCGAAACCGCGGTCGTAGGCTTGGAAAAAGCGCTCGCGGTGGTCTTCGCCGGCAAGCCGCGCGATGTTACCGAGGAGAACCTGCAGTCACGCACGCGCGGCACCATTCTGATGGCGCTCTCAAACAAGCTCGGCCTCATCGTGGTGACCACTGGCAATAAATCGGAAATGTCGGTCGGCTATGCCACGCTCTATGGCGACATGAACGGCGGCTTCAATCCGATCAAGGATCTCTACAAGACCGAGGTGTATCGGCTTGCCCGGCTGCGCAACGGCTGGAAGCCCGACGGTGCCCTGGGGCCCTCTGGCCCAGTGATCCCGGACAGCATTCTCACGCGAGCGCCCAGCGCCGAGCTGCGTGAGAACCAGACCGATCAGGACACGCTGCCGCCTTACGATGTGCTCGACCAAATCCTCGAACGTCTGGTTGAGCGCGAGGAGCCGATCGCCAAGATCGTCGCCGAAGGCTTTGACCGGGACACGGTCATGAAGGTCGAGCGCATGCTGCATCTGGCAGAGTATAAGCGCCGGCAAGCGGCTCCCGGGGTCAAGGTGACGCTCAAGAATTTCGGTCGCGATCGCCGCTACCCCATCGTCAACCGTTTCCGCGATTCCGGCGCGCCGTTGCCCGAGCCCGATCGCGAACTGGTGAAGAAGGTGGCGAGAAGCGAAGCCTACGATTTGTGAGAGCGGCGAGAGCACAAGCGAGGAAGCGATGTATAAAGCGTCCGCAGGTATCGCTCTGCCAACCTCGATCATCGGCTCGCTGCCACGGCCGGCCTGGTATACCGCGGTGCTGGGACGCAAGAGCTTTCTTGAAGCCATGGTCAACTCGCGCTACCGCGAGCAGTACGAGGACGCGGTCTCATGTTTTCTGCGGGCACAAGAGGTCGCGGGTCTCGACATCCTCACCGACGGCGACGCGCACTACGACGAAGAGGTCGGTGGCATGAGCTGGCAAAGTTATCCGCTCACCCACATGGATGGCTTTGCCGAAGTGCCGCAGCCCACCGCATACAAAATAGGCGCCGTCGCCTATCCGCGCGGGCACATCCTGCACGACTTCCTGGAGGCGCGCGTGTTCCCTAGGATTGTCGGACCGGTGGGGCGCGGGAGGCTGCAGTACACGGCGATGTGGAAGACGGCGCAGCGCATGACCAAGAAGCCGATCAAGTTCGGCACCATCCTATCTGAGCTGATCGCCGCTTCCGTCGAGGACGACCATTACAAGGACCCGGTCGAGCGCACCTGGGCAATCAGCAACGCCTTGAACGAGGAACTCAATGAGCTGGCTGATGCGGGGTGCCCCGTCATCCAGTTGGAGGAACCGCAGATCCACATGGTGCCGGTGCGC
>Ga0066675_10000871_pt1 | contig 12271 bp, 10 predicted proteins | sample GraSoiAngelo_124_FD_62295 | JGI IMG/M metagenome (GOLD analysis project Ga0066675, IMG submission 62295) | Grasslands soil microbial communities from the Angelo Coastal Reserve, California, USA - 14_0927_05_20cm | ecosystem: Environmental > Terrestrial > Soil > Grasslands | place: USA... | reverse complement strand
TCGCCGTCCGCCTTCTCGCCGAGCGTCACGAGCTGCGAGTAATACGTCCGTGCCTTGGTCCGGTCGCCCGAGAGCTCCGCCGCGCGCGCCGCGCCGTACAGCCCCCGGAAGCGGTTCGGCTCCACGCGCATGGCGGCCTCGTATTCCCGCAGCGCCTGCGCGGGCTCGTTCGCCTCGAGCAGCATATCGGCGAGGAGCTCGCGCGCGGGGGCGAGCGGGCCCGGCGTCACCGGATGCTTTTCCGTTGCGTCCTCGCGCTCGGCTGCCGTGCGCAGGAGCGTCAGGGCCTCGTCCTTGCGGCCCTCGGCGCGCGCCACCCAGGCCGACACGACCTGGCGCTGGATGTCCACCTGCTCGGCCCAGTAGCCGACCTTCGCCGCCGCGAGCCCGTCACGCAGCGCGCCGAGCCGGTCCGCGTCGCGCCTGGCCGCCGCCGCGTCGCCGGCGCGCGCGGCGCCGAGCCCACGCGCGAAGACGAGCTGGGCTTCGGACTGAGGGAAGCGGCCCCACGGGAACTCCTTGCCGAAGAGCGCGAGCTGCGCGGCGTCCGCCCAGCGGCCGCGCTCGAGGGCGTAGCGGGACGGGATCGCCGCCAGGGCGAAGCCCGCCACGAAGTGCTCCACGCCGACCTTGGGGATCTCGCCGACCTGGTCCACGACGCGCTTGGCCGCGACGTCTTGCCCCAGCTGCAGGTACGCGTAGGTCAGATAGTCGAGCGCGTGGAGCTGGTCGAAGTGGCTGCTCATGGCGCTCGCGGAGGCCCGGTTCGCGTCGATGGACTCCTGCCAGTACCCGCGCCGCGTGAAGATGTGGGACGGCATGTGAAGCGCGTGGGGCGCCGCCGGCGCGATGGCCGCGTAGCGCCGGGCCGCGGTGAGGCCCTTGTCCGCGATCGGCGGATAGTCGTAGCTGTGGATGAGATAGTGCGCGACGCCCGGATGCTGTGGCTGCTCGGCGAAGACCTTCTCGAGCATGCCCGCGGCCTTCAGCTGGTCGGCGTAGGTCTTGTCCGTCGGCAGCGCGGTCGCGTTGAGGGCGAGCGCGTAGAAGATCGTCGCCTCACGGTCCTCGGGGTAACGCGCCGCGAGCTGCTCCATCGCCTGCCGGTAGGCGAGCGCGCGGGTGCGATGATCCACCGTGGCGGCGTCCTTGTAGAACGCCTCGATCGCGGCGACGTAGTCGCGCTCGCGCGGCAGCCTGGCGCCCGCGGCCTTCGCCCGCTCGACGGCGGCCCAGCCGTCGGCGAGCGCCTTTGGCGACGGCGGCCACGCGAACGGATTGCCGAGCAGGTTCATCGCGACGCCCCAGTGGGCGATCGCGCAGCCGGGATCCTGCTGCGCGACGGCCACGAACGCGTTCGTGGACGCCTGGAACCAGAAGGAGTGGAGCATGGCGACCGCGCGCTCGAAGTCCGGCTGAACCGCGGTGCTGCACGAAGTCGGGAAACGCACCGTGCCGACCTTGTCGTCAGCCGTGGCGCCCGCGACGCCGAGCGACAGCACCAGAGTCAGGGTGAGGGTGAGCCTGTCGTACGCCATGGGGACCTCCGGGTGTCGGGTGGAGAGTCGTGTTTGCGGGCGAACCCGGGAAAGATTCTAGCCTAAAATGCTCGCGTGAAGATCGTCAGCATCGGCGGTGGTCCGGCGGGGCTCTATTTCGCCCTGCTCATGAAGAAGGCGGACCCCGCCCACGACATCGTCGTCGTCGAGCGCAACCGGGCCGACGACACCTTCGGCTTCGGCGTCGTCTTCTCCGACGCGACGCTCGAGGGGTTTGCGGAGGCCGACCGCGAGACGTCGGAGGAGATCGCCAAGAGCCTCGCCCACTGGGACGACATCGACATCCACTACCGGGGCGAGGTGCTGACCTCGACGGGCCACGGCTTCTCCGGCATGTCGCGCCAGCGCCTGCTCGACATCCTCCAGCGGCGCTGCACGGCGCTCGGCGTGTCGCTCCGGTTCCAACAGGAGGTCGCCGACCTCGACGCCTACCGCGACGCCGACCTGATCCTCGCCGCCGACGGCGTCAACAGCACCGTCCGCGCGCGCTACGCGGAGCACTTCAGGCCCGCGATCGACTGGCGGCCCAACAAGTTCGTCTGGCTCGGCACCACGTATCCGTATCCGGCCTTCACGTTCATCTTCAAGGAGAGCGAGCACGGGCTCTGGCGTGTCCACGCGTATCGCTACGACCAGTCCATGTCCACCTTCATCCTCGAGACGACGGAGGCGACGTGGCGGCGCGCCGGCCTCGACCAGGCGGACGAGGATCAGTCGCTCGCCTTCGCCGAGCGGCTCTTCGCCGAGGAGCTGCGCGGCCACCGGCTCCTCAAGAACCGCTCGCTCTGGCGCAGCTTCCCGACCGTGCGGAACGGCTGCTGGCACCACGGGAACGTCGTCCTGCTGGGCGACGCCGCGCACACCGCGCACTTCTCGATCGGCTCGGGGACCAAGCTCGCCATGGAGGACGCGATCGCGCTCGCGCGGGCGCTCCAGCGTCACGGCGAGGTGCCGAAGGCGCTCTCCGCGTACGAGGAAGAGCGGCGGCCCGGGGTCGAGGCCCTCCAGCGGGCCGCGCAGGTGAGCCTCGAGTGGTTCGAGGCGACCGAACGCTATCACGGCCGACTCGGGCCGCTCCAGTTCGCGGTGAGCCTGCTCACGCGGAGCCTCCGCGTCACCCACGACGGCCTGCGGCTGCGCGATCCGGGCTTCGTGTCGCGGGTCGACCGCTGGCTCGCGTCCGAGGCGGAGCGGCAGAGCCGCGTCGCGGTGCCCGCCGCGCCGGCGCCGCCGCCCATGTTCACCCCGTTCCGGCTGCGCGAGCTCGTGCTCCCGAACCGCGTCGTCGTCTCGTCCATGTGCCAGTACTCGGCGGAGGACGGGACGCCCGACGACTGGCACCTCGTGCACCTCGGGAGCCGCGCCATCGGGGGCGCGGGGCTCGTGATGACCGAGATGACCGACGTGAGCCGGGAGGGACGCATCAGCCCGGGGTGCGCCGGCATGTACAAGCCGGAGCACGTCACGGCGTGGAAGCGCATCGTGGACTTCGTCCACGGGCACTCGCCCGCGAAGATCGGCCTCCAGCTCGCCCACGCCGGGCGCAAGGGCTCGACGCGGCGCCTCTGGGAGGGGATCGACGAGCCGCTTCCGTCGGCCAACTGGGCGCTCGTCTCCGCGTCGCCGATCCCGTACTTCCCCCACAGTCAGATCCCGAGGGCGATGGAGCGCAGGGACATGGAGGCGGTCCGCGACGACTTCGCGCGCGCCGCGCGCATGGCGGAGGAGGCGGGCTTCGACCTCCTCGAGCTCCACTTCGCCCACGGCTATCTGCTCGCGAGCTTCCTCTCGCCGCTCACGAACCGGCGCGCCGACGCGTACGGCGGCTCGCTCGGGAACCGCGCGCGGTTCCCGCTCGAGGTCTTCGACGCGGTCCGCGCCGTCTGGCCAGCCGCCCGGCCCATGTCGGTGCGGATCTCGGCCACCGACTGGGCCGAGGGCGGCATGACGCCGGACGACGCGGTCGAGGTGGCGAGGCTCCTCAAGGCGCACGGCTGCGACATCGTGGACGTCTCGGCCGGCCAGACCGTGCCCGAGCAGAAGCCGGTCTACGGCCGGCTCTTCCAGACGCCGTTCGCCGACCGCATCCGGCACGAGGCGGATATTCCGACGATGACCGTCGGCAACGTCGCCTCGTACGCCGACGTGAACTCGATCATCGCCGCGGGCCGCGCCGACCTCTGCGTGCTCGCGCGCGCCCACCTCTACGATCCCTACTGGACCCGTCATGCCGCGTACGAGCAGGGGTACGACCTGCCGTGGCCCGACCAGTACGTGTCGGTGCAGGGCTTCACGCCGCGGCTCCGCTGAGGGAGGGCTGTCGCCCCCGCGGGGAGTGATAGACTCCCGACGTGGATGGCCCGGCGATGAGCATCGACTGGAAGGCGCTCGGCGACGAGACGGCGGAACTGCTACGCCGCTACCTCATGATCGACACCACCAACCCGCCCGGCAACGAGCTCGCGGGAGCGACGTTCCTCGCGGGGGTGCTCGCGGGCGAGGGGATCCCGAGCGAAACAGTGGAGTCGGCGCCCGGCCGCGCGAACCTCGTGGCGCGCCTCCGGGGCGACGGCTCGCTCCCGGGAATCGTGCTTCACCACCACATCGACGTCGTGTACGCCGACCGCCGCTACTGGACGGTGGACCCGTTCGGCGGCGTGCTCCGGGACGGTTACCTCTACGGGCGTGGCGCGATCGACATGAAGTCGACGGGGATCATGCACCTCGCCGCGCTCCTGGCGCTCAAGCGCGCGAAGGCGCCGCTCACGCGCGACCTCATCTTCCTCGCGACGGCGGACGAAGAGGCGGGGAGCGCGTACGGCGCCCGGTTCGTCGCCGACCAGCGTCGCGACTGGATCGCCGGCGCCGAGTACGCGATCTCGGAGCTCGGCGGCATCGAGACGCACGCGGGGTTCAAGGCGCCGCTCGGCCACATCGTCATCTCGGAGAAGACCGGACTGCCGCTCACGCTCACCGCGAGGAGCCAGCCGGGGCACGGCTCGATGCCCTGGCCGGACACGGCGCCGCACCGGCTCATCCGCGCCCTCGACCGGCTGCTCGCGAGCGAGCGGCCGCTGCGCGTGCTCCCCGAGGTCCAGGAGTACTTCGCGCGGCTCGCGAGCGTGCTGCCCGAGCCCGAGGGCCGGGGCTACGACGACCTCGCGCGGAGCCTCCGGGACGACGCCTTCCGCGCGCGGTTCCTGACCCGGCGCTTGCACGCCGCGATGGTGCGGACGACGTTCGCCGTGACGATGCTGCACGGCAGCGAGAAGCGCAACGTCATCCCGCCCGAGGCCTGGGCCGGGATCGACTGCCGCATGCTGGCGGGCGACGAGCCGGCGGAGATCGTCGCGTGGGTCAAGGGCGTGATCGACGATGATCAGATCGAGGTCACGGTCACCGGCGAGCCGAAGGTGCCGAACCTGTCGCCGCCCGACACTGCGCTCTACAAGTCGCTGGCCGAGGCCCTCCGCCGCCGCGCGCCGGAGGTGGTCGTCGCGCCGGAGATCCTGGTCGGGTTCACCGACAACTGGGTGTTCCGGCGCTGCGGGCTCCACGGCTACGGCTGGAGCCCGTTCATCATGGACGAGGGCGAGTGGGGTCGCGTGCACGGCAACGACGAGCGCCTGTCGCTCGAGAACATCCATGCGGGCGCGCGCTGTTACACCGAGATGCTCCTGGACGTCGCGGGGGCGTGAGCACAAGGAGCGACGCGCACCTGTCTCAGGCCACCCACGGTTCACGCCGGCCTCGCGGACCCCGCTACCAGAGGGCGCCGGGCCTCTCCATCCGCCGCGCCACGCGGCGCGACGTCCCCACGATCCTCCGGCTCATCCGCGGCCTCGCCGCATACGAGCGCCTGGCCCGCGAGGTGACGGCCACGGCCGCGCAGATCCGGCGGCACGGCTTCGGGCGGCGCCGCTACTTCGAGACGCTGATCTGCCGGCGCGGCGAGCGCCCCATCGGCTTCGCGCTCTACTTCTTCACGTTCTCGACGTTCCTCGCGCGTCCGACGCTCTACCTGGAGGATCTCTTCGTGGTCCCCGAGGAGCGCGGCCACGGGGCCGGCCGGGCGCTGCTCCGCGAGCTCGCGCGGATCGCGGCGCGGCGGCGCTGCGGCAGGATGGAGTGGGCGGTCCTCGACTGGAACACGCCCTCGATCCGCTTCTACGAGAAGCTCGGGGCCGGGCTGCGGAAGGAGTGGATCCTGACGCGGCTCACCGGCGCCCCGCTGCGCCGCCTGGCCCGGCGCGCCTGACGGGGGCGGCTAGAGCGCCAGCAGCTCGTGGCGCAACGCCTCGTCGTCACGCAGGCGCCCCGCCGGCCCGCTGAAGCGGATCGCACCCTTCTCGAGCACGTAGACGCGATCCGCCAGCTCCAGCGAGAACCCGACGTTCTGCTCGGCGAGCAGGATCGTGAGGCCCTCGCGCTTGAGCCGTGCGACCTGCTCCCGCAAGTGGTCGACGACGAGCGGCGCCAGGCCTTCCGAGGGCTCGTCGAGCAGGAGCAGCTCCGGGTTGCCCATCAGCGTGCGCGCGATCGTGAGCATCTGCTGCTCACCGCCCGACAGGTAGCCGCCGTTGCGGCGCGCCAGCCCACCGAGCTGCGGGAAGAGCTCGAGCACGCGCTCGATCGACCATTGCAGTGGGGGCCGCGAGGCCGGCACCGACCGTGGGTGGCCCGCCTCCGGTTCGGGGGATCCGGCGTGGCTCCGTGGTCCGCGGCTCGCCACGTCGAGGTTCTCCCAGACGGTCAGGTCGGCGAAGATCCGGCGGTCTTCGGGCACGAAGCCGATCCCCGCCCGCGCCACGCGATACGCCGGCCACCCCGTGATGTCCGTACCCTTCCACACGATTCGGCCCGCGCTCGGCGGCGTCAATCCCATGATCGACCGCATCGTCGTGGTCTTGCCGACGCCGTTGCGTCCGAGGAGGCAGACGCATTCGCCGGCGCCGACCTCGAGGGAGACGCCGAAGAGGACGCGGGAGAGCCCGTACGCGGTGTGGAGGTCGCGAACCTCGAGGACCATGGAGGCGGCGCTCACCGCCGGTCCCCCAGGTACACGCGCCGCACCTCGGGATCCCGGCGCACCTCGGCCGGCGTGCCGCCGGCGATCACGTGGCCCTGGTGGAGCACCGTGATCCACTGGGCGATCGAGAAGACCACGTCCATGTCGTGCTCCGTGAAGAGGAGCGTGAGGCCGCGCTCGCCGGCGATGCGGCTGATGAGCCGGATCGTGTCACGCGTCTCCACCGCCGACATGCCGGCGGTCGGCTCGTCGAGCAGGAGCAGCCGGGGCTCGCTCGCGAGCGCGATGCCGAGCTCGAGCTGCTTCTGCGCCCCGTGCGAGAGAAACCCGCTCATCTCGCCGGACCGGTCGAGCAGGCCGAGCGAGTCGAGGAGGGCCCGGGTCTCGTCCTGATACAGCCGGTCGACCGGGGTGAAGAGGTCGCGGCCGCGGTGCCGGTGCGAGATGAACGCCGCCTGGACGTTCTGGAACACCGTGAGCCTCGGGAAGATGTTCGTGCGCTGGAAGGAGCGTCCCATGCCGAGGCGGCAGACGTCGTGAGGCGCCAGGCCCGTGATGTCGCGCCCCTCGAAGAGGACGCGACCGGCATCCGGGCGGACATGGCCGGTGATCAGGTTGAAGAGCGTCGTCTTGCCCGCGCCGTTCGGCCCGATGATCGCCGTGACCCGGCCGGCCGCGACCGTCAGGCTGACGCCGCCGACGGCCGCGAAGCCGCCGAACGCCTTGTGGAGGTCGCGGACCTCAAGCACCGCCGAGCCGCCGACGTGCGCGCTGCCAGAGCGCGAGGGCCGCCCCGGCGAGGCCGCCGGGGAAGCCGAACAGGAGGACGACGAGGATCGTGCCGAGCACGAGCGGCCAGTACTCGGTGTAGGAGACGATCTGCTGGTTGAGGAGGATCAGCGCGAGCGCGCCGATGCCCGGGCCGAAGAACGTGCCCATCCCGCCGAGCAGCGTCATGATCAGCACCTCGGAGGACTTGGTCCAGTAGGCGAAGTCGGGGAAGACGCCGCGGTTGAAGATGCCGAAGAGCCCGCCGGCGAGCCCGGCGAACACGCCCGCGAGCACGAAGGCGCTGAGCTCGTATCGGCGGACGTTGACCCCGATGAACTCGGCCCGCTCCGGGTTCTCGCGGATCGTGGTGAGGATGCGCCCGAAGGGCGAGCCCACGATACGACGGAGCACCCAGAGGCAGAGCGCCACCAGCACGAGCGTGAGGAAATAGTAGTACTCCGCGGTCCGCCAGCCGGCGACGGCCGGCACCGCCGCGCCCAGGCGCTCCAGCCAGCCGAAGTCCGGGTACGGGATCTCGGGCATCCCCTGCTCACCACCCGTCACCTCGTTCCACTTGAAGCAGATCGCCCAGACGATCTGGGCGAAGGCGAGCGTCAGCATCGCGAAGTAGATGCGCGTGAGCCGCACGCAGAAGAAGCCGAAGACCAGCGCGAACGCCCCGGCGAGCCCGCCGGCCGCGGGGAAGGCGAGGAGGAAGGACACGCCGGCCTTCTTCATCAGGAGCCCGGTGGTGTAGGCGCCGATCCCGAAGTACGCGGCGTGGCCGAAGGAGACGAGACCGGTATAGCCCACGAGGAGGTTCAGGCTGGTCGCGAAGAGCGCCCAGATGACGACGTCGTTGGCGACGAACGTGTAGAAGCGCGAGCCGAGCGCCGGGACGCAGAAGGCCGCCGCGAGCGCGACGGCGGGTGCCCAGCGGGCTGCCGCAGGCGCCCGGGGCGTCATTGTAACGAGGTCCGCGAGGCCGGGGCGCATCGAGGGTGGCCCAAGCGAGAAGCGCGTGGCGTCATTGGAGCGGGCGCCCCAGGAGCCCCCAGGGGCGCACGATGAGGACCGCCGCCATGAGGGCGAAGACCGCGAAGATCGAAAACCGTGGAAAGAAGAGAATCCCGAACGAGAGCACCTGCCCGTAGATCAGGGCGCCCAGGAACGTCCCCCAGAACGAGCCGAGGCCGCCGATCACGACGACCACGAACGCCTCCACGATGATCTCGGTGTCCATGCCAGGGACGGTGGCGCGCATCGGTGCGATCAGGGCGCCGCCGAGCCCGCCCAGGAACGAGCCCAGCATGAACACGAGCGTGTACAGGCGGTCGACGTTGACGCCGAGCGCACCCAGGGTCTCGCGATCGAGGGCGGCCGCCCGGATCACGCGACCGGCACGCGTCTTCTGGAGCACGAACCAGAAGGCGAGCGCGATCGACGGGCCCAGGAGCAGGATGAGGAGGTTGTAGTGGGGGACGATCGCGCCGAAGAGCGAGAGCGACCCAGTGAGCTCCGGCGGGCGGCTGACCGATTTCTGCTGCGTACCCCAGACGATCTTCGCCACGTCGCTGAGGATCAGCACGAGCGCATAGGTGAACAAGAGCTGGTAGAGCTCCTCCTTGCCGTAGAGATGGCGGAACAGGAGGCGCTCGACCAATCCGCCGAGGACGGCGATCGCGAGGGCCGCGCCGAGGGCGGCGATCCAGAATCGCCCGGGCCCCGGCCCCAGCCACTGGACGAGCTGGTAGGCGGAGTAGGCGCCCAGCATGTAGAAGGTCCCGTGGGCGAAGTTCAGCACGCGCAGGACGCCGAATATGAGCGAGAGCCCCGACGCGATCAGGAAGAGAAACATGGCGGCCGTGAGGCCGGAGAGGCTCTGCGCGAAGACGAACGACGGATCGGGCATAGGCACAGCGCGGGCCGGCAGGAGGGCGCCCGGGGGCACTCGCGGTCCGTGGGTCCGAGCCCAGCGAGTGCCCCCGGGCGCCCTCCTGCCGGACGGGCGCGCTAGTCCATGAACGGCGACGGGTCCACGTACACCGCCGGCTTCATGATCGCGAACGGGTATTTCGGATCCCTGGCGGTCTTGCCGTAGAGCTGGCCGCGGTTGGCCTGATGGTCCTTCTCGCGGATCGTCAGCCTGCCGATGGGCGTCTCGACGGCGAGGCCGAGGAGCGCGTGGGCGACCTTGTCCGAGTCGGTGCCGTTGGCCTTCTTGATCGCCTCGACCAGAAACTGCATGCCGATGTAGCCCTGGATGGCCCAGGAGGACGGGTACTCGTCCTTGAGATATTTCGACAGGCGAGCCACGTAGTCCCGATGAGCCGCCGTCTCGCCCCAGTAGAAGGCGTCGTAGGAGTTGCCCCAGATCCCCACCGGATAATCGGGGCCCATCGACTTGGTCGTCTCCGGCGTCGCGGCTTCGCCGACGCCGATGAAGTTGTATTTGATCGCGTCGAAGACGCCGAGGGCCTTGGCCTGCTTCGAGTACGTCACGAAGAATCCGCCCCAGATCGACGAGAAGATCGCCTCGGGCTTCTTGGCCATCTGGGCGTTGATGAACGGGTTGTAGTCCTGCTCGCCCAGCTTGGGCCACTGCTGGTCCACCACCTGGGCGCCGGGCTTGATCTTCTTCAGGTGCTCGACGAACGCCCTCGTGACGTCCTGGCCGTAGGCGTAGTCGAAGCTCATCGTGGCGATCCGGGTCACCGGCCACTTGGCGACGATCTCGGCCGCGCTCCGCCCCTCCATCGTGGTCGTCGCGGCGACGCGGAAGACATACGGATGAAGCTTGTCGGCGGCGGTGAGCTGATCCGTCTTCGGGATCGGCGCGATGAAGACGATCTTGTTCTCCTTGGCGACGACGGAGACTGCCGGACCCTCGGCGGACGTGAGCGTGCCGACGAGGAAGTCGACGTTGTCCTTGAGGATGAGCTCGCGGGCGACGCGCACCGCCTCGTTCGCATCCGCCTTGGAATCGCGCACGAGGAGCTCGATCTTGCGCCCGAGCACACCGCCCTTCGCGTTGAGCTCCTCGACGAACATCTGCGCCCCCTTGGCGGCCGGGTCGCCGAAGAGGGCCGGCGGGCCGGACAGCGGCATCGGCATGCCGACCTTGATGGGCTTCTGGGCCTCGGCCGCGAGCGGCACGAGCAGGACCACCGTGAGGAGCGCGACCAGCATCGTACGGCGCCGCATGCGGACCTCCTTTGTCGCGTGAGCGAACGGGGTTGTCAGAAGACCGGGCGTCCGGGCACCTTCGTGCGCGTCCGGTACAGCGACGTCGACGCGGTGATGAAGAGCGACCGGTAGTCGTCGCCGCCCCAGGCGAAATTCGCCGTGCGCTCCGGCACGTCGATGATCTCGAGCAGGCGGGCGTCGGGGTCGAAGACGTGGATGCCGCCCGGGCCACAGCAGTAGACGTTGCCGGCGGCGTCGAGCTTCATCCCGTCGGGCGCCCCGGGCTTGTCGCCTTTCGTCTCGGCCCAGAGGCGCCCGTTCGTGAGCGCGCCAGTGGCGCCGACGTCGAACACGCGGATGTGCTTGCGCGCGGTGTCGTTGACGAAGAGGCGGGTCTCGTCCAGCGAGAAGCAGAGGCCGTTCGGGCGATCGAAGTCGTCGATGAGCAGCTGGCACGACTTCGGATCGGGGCCGACCCGGTAGACCCCCTGGAACGGCAGCTCCTGGGGCCGCTCGACGCCGTAGAACGTGGCGCGCCCGTACGGCGGGTCGCTGAAGTAGATCCCACCATCGCTCCGACACACGACATCGTTCGGACTGTTCAGCTGCTTGCCGAGGTAGTGGGTGGCGATCGGTACGATCCGTCCGTCGCTCTCGGTGCGGGTCACCTGGCTCGTCGCGTGCTCGCAGGCGACGAGACGACCCTGGCGGTCGTACGCCAGGCCGTTGGACATGTTGCACGGCTTGCGGAACGTCGAGATCCCGTCCTTCGCCGACCAGCGTCGCATGTGGTCGCCCGGCATGTCGCTGAAGAGCAGGAACTTGCCCGTCGGGTGCCAGAGGGGACCCTCGGTGAAGAGGAACCCGGTCCCGAGCTGCTCGAACTCGTAGCTCACTTCTTGACGGGTTGCCCGGGCTTCCCCGCGGCGTACCAGTCAGAGGGCGGCACCTCCTCGAACACGACCCACACCGCCTCGCGCGGCAGCTTGCACACGTCCGAGATCGTGTCCGTCACGCGTCGGGCGATCTCCTCCTTGCGTTCTTTGCCGTGGCCCTCGTAGAGGCGGATGTTGACGAATGGCATGGTCGCGGCCCTCCGTGTGTGCGCGCCGGGAAAAACTGCGGCACACCGTACCACGGCGGGCGCCCGGGGGACAAGGCCCCCGCGTCAGCGCTCGTCGGGCGTGGTCCACGAGGGCGGCGTGAGGCGCCGCTTGCCGTCGCTCGCGAGCCTCACCGCCGGGTCGCCGGGGTCGAGCGCGCGGTCCCAGAGCTTGCAGGTGACCTGCTTGTGGCGCTGGTCGAGCCCCTCGCAGTAGTTCGTGAACTCGCAGCGGCGCACGAGCGCGCCGTGGCCCAGACGGATCTTCCGGAACCAGTCGGGGTCGGCGAGCGTCTGACGCGCCGCCGCGACGCAGTCCGCCTCGCCGCGCTCGAGGATCCCCTCGGCCTGCTCGAAGGTCGAGATGCCGCCGCTCGTGACGACGAGCGTCGCGTGACCGGCCTCGCGCACCGCGCGGCGGATCGCCGCGGCGAGCGGCACGTTGCGGCCGAACGGGCCCCGCGCGTCCGAGAGCACGGTGGGCATGCACTCGGCGCCCGACTCGCCCGTGTACGGGTACACGGCCTCGCCGAGCTTCGGCTGCTTGGCGTCCTCGAAGCGCCCGCCCTTCGAGACCGACAGATAGTCGGCGCCGCCCGCGGCGAAGCGCGTCCCGAACCACAC
>Ga0066675_10000870_pt1 | contig 12277 bp, 10 predicted proteins | sample GraSoiAngelo_124_FD_62295 | JGI IMG/M metagenome (GOLD analysis project Ga0066675, IMG submission 62295) | Grasslands soil microbial communities from the Angelo Coastal Reserve, California, USA - 14_0927_05_20cm | ecosystem: Environmental > Terrestrial > Soil > Grasslands | place: USA... | reverse complement strand
GTCACTGGGACCGAAACGAATTCACGACAATCACATCACCGCTGCTGAGCTGTTTCTGCTGGAGCGATTGAGACTGACTCGGGCGGAGTTTTGCTGCCTCTCTTTTTCCTATCGTTCTAGCGGACCTAGGCTCTTTTGCAAACTGACCGGGTATCAGACTGAACTGAGTGGGGGATCAAGTGGGCAAGCGACATTCTTGCACGGTCTTTACAGGTCCAGCACAGCGGTCAGCAGCAACATCTGTAACGACTATGCGGGAGCGCTCGTTCATTGCCACGCTGCACGCGCAATCGTTCTTGCAATCTACCGTATCGAAGTAATTCAACAACTCTCTTTCAAAGCCATGTTGCGCGGCGATTCTCAAGACCCGATCCGTCGAATCGAAGAGTTGCACGTTACCGAAATCAGCTGCAGTCGCCTCGATAACCGATGCCAGGAACTCCGAAATCGCTGCGCTCTCTGCGGAGCGGAAATACGGGTTGTCATCGATTCGCTTCCCGCTGTCCGAACCTCCCGTGTCTCGCGTCAATGGATCGTGACCAGAGAGGCTCGCGCTAACAAACCGCTTACCTTCAAGCAGGGCTTTGACGGCGGGCCATAGTTCACTGGCCGCATCGGACTTGAGGATGTATCCGCCAGCACCCGTGCTCAAGGCTTCTTCTGCGGTGTCCAGAGAGCGGTTTTCGCTCACGAAGAGAATTTTGAACCGGGGGGAAACTTGATGTATCCGCTTTGCAGCTTCAATTCCATTGAGGGTGGGAAGTCCGATGTCCAACAGGATCAGATCTGGTTGCATTCTTGGGCTTGCTGAACGGCCTTAAGTCCATCAGACACTTGAAGATCTATCCGCCTGCTCCCGCGTACTTCCTTTGCTGCCGAGAGGCACGCGAGCCTGGACTGTTGTTCCACTGTTCAGTTGCGAGTCAATGGAAAGAGTTCCACCCACCAACTTCAGGCGTTCTTTCATGCTCGTGAGTCCAATGCCCTGCGCTTTCATCGCTCCCTTGGGATCAAAACCAGCCCCCGAATCCCGCACCGTCAGTCGGATCTCATTCAATTCAACGCTGAGCGATACTTGGATTTGTTGTGAACCGCTGTGCTTAATCGCATTCTGCAGGGCTTCTTGCAATACGCGGAACAGGCAAATAGAGATCTCCTCCGGTAAGTCTCTCGGAACGTTCTCTGAGCAGAAATCTATCTTCACTTTTTGTCGATCCGAAAGCTCTGTGCAGAAAATGGCCGCTGCTGATCGAAGCCCCAGATACTCCAGCTTGGAAGAGTGCAGGCGATGTGACAACGCTTGGATCTCGCCAGCAAGGTCGTTCAGTTGTTTTATTCGTTCCTCGAGTTGCCGTCGGAGCTCTGCCATGCGGGGGGGATTTTGCTTCAAACGTTCCAGATCCACGGCTAGCAGCGCGACGCGCTGGTTGATATCGTCATGAAGCTCCCGGGCAATCCAGGTACGTTCTTCCTCATGCGCTTCGATCAACCGTTGGCTCATTTTGGAAAGAGCTTCCTCGGCCAGTTTGCGCTCGGTGATGTCCCGCGCGATCGTGGAAGCGCCGATGATCATGCCCTCCTCATCTCTGACAGGGGAAACAGTGATAGCAACGTAGATTCTCTTGCCACATTTCGAGATACGGACCGTTTCGTAGTTGTCGATCCGCTCACCGGCTGCCAGGCGTCTCAGAATTTCCTTCTCCTCGTCGTACAGTTCGGAAGGGACGAACATGAAAATAGACTGTCCAATCGCTTCTTCCTCCGTGTACCCAAACATTTGCCGCGCACCAGCGTTCCAGGTTCTAATCGCACCTTGCAAGCTTTTCGAGATGATCGCGTCCTGGGAAGACTCGACAATGCCAGCGTGCCGTAACAGGTCTTCCTGTGTCGTTCTTCTCTCGCTAATGTCTTCCACCATCGCGACCACGAGCGAAGAAGGGCGATTATTCAACAGCGAGATACTCAGGCGCCCCCAAATCAGCGAGCCGTCTCGCCGGAAAAAACGCTTGTCCAGCTGATAGCGGTCAATCGAACCCGCGCGCAACTGCTCGAAATAGGCCCAATCCTTCTCTGCGTCTTCGGGAGGAGAAAATTCGACACAGTGTTTCTTCCGCATTTCCTCTTCGCTGAATCCAAGCATCGTGCAAAGCGCCGGATTCACGAACAAAGGCCGCCCTTCTAGATCCTCCACAGCAATCCCGATCGGACTCGCCACAAAAGCATCGTAGAAAAGCTGGTTATCGGGTCTAATCGTTTGTTTCTTTCCCTCTTCCATGGGGGAGCAATATAACACGGAAAAATAATTTCCGCGTAAATTCCTGGTTAGTCAAGCCAGCTGGAGTGAACCAGCCACATGTCTCGAGGATTCAAGGCACGCCTGCGAGAAAGAGAAAGACAGCGAAGATACGGAGGCCACAGTGTAGTACTGTTGGTGGTGCTCGAAGAATTGATACTTCCTCACGGAGTTTCTGCTTCAGTGTGTTTTGCCAGTCTGCGCGCCGCCGTCCCGAGCATGAGTCGCGAGATTCCGGTCATCATCAAGTTCACGCCTACTAACGTCCCGATGGCCCACACCGAGCTCGATGGCCAATGAAACCAGATCAATCCGCCCAGCAATAGGGTGATTAAGCCGTTCGCCAGCGTCCATCCCGAACCGCCTTCGTTCCGCGTCCGGGAGTATACAATGAATTCCAGCACTGCCTCAGCTAGGATGATTCCAGCCAGCAGCAGCGTCAGCGTGCCCAGCCCCAGCAATGGATGTGTCAGAAAGTAGATTCCGCCAAGGATGTAGATAACTCCTAGAATCAGCTGCCAGATCACCCGTGCGACCCCACCTCCGCTGAACGTCCCCAGCAAGTGCGCAGCGCCGGCAAAAATCAACAGCCAGCCCACCAAAAAGGCCACCGCCAAACCGGCCAGGCCGGGTTCCACAATGGCAAAGATCCCCAGGATGATAAACACCACGGCCGTTGCGATGTACCATCCGCTCGCTCTTTTGATGAACGCAGATCCACGCAATCCTTCTGACGCATTTGCTGTAGCCATGACTCACCTCCGCACGGGTCTCCATCATCGAGATCTGCCGCGCCCTGCACCATGCTTGAGCCGAGGCTCTCGCGGTCACGAAAAAAGAACCATTGCAACCCTTGCAGTGCTCTACCCAGGAACGCGTGAACACGTCTTGGAACCACAGATAGCTGAGAGCGATACCCGTTTATTTAAGGGTCTTTATGAACTCAGCAATCGCCTTAGCTTGTTCCTCTTGCACTCCAGATAGGCCCTTATTGTGAGGCGCTTTTGAGGACGCTGCGCCCTTCGTTATCTGTTGGGCGAGTTGGTCGGTCGTGAGCGCGGTCCCCTTCAGCGCAGGCGCTTTTACTTTTGGTTTACCTTCGCCGCTCGCGCCGTGGCAGCCGGCACATTTCGATTTGTAGAGTGACGCTCCGTCATGAGCAGCCCACGAGCGCCTCGGTAAAGACGCCGTCAATGCGGCAAGGACTGCGATCCCAACAATGACCTTACTTTTCATAGCTTTTCTCCTCTTCTTCCGATTTTTTTGCTCGCATCAACCACCTACTCGATCCAACTCAGGTTGCAGATGCGAAAACCCAAAAATAGCGCACTTTGCGTCCCGCCGGTCTCCTGATGTTGCGCAAGCAGCTCTAAGAAAGACCTCAAGCGACGTGTATATTGCGTCTTAGCGTAGCCCTCGCACGCTATTTCTTTTGAAGTTTCGATATCCGCTCCTCCAGCCGAAGAGTTCTCAGAATTTCCGGTGAAGCCTCGTCCATGGCCACTGGGTTCATGGCAAACACTGCAGTCTTGAGTGATGGATTCGCCTGCTGCAGTCACGTGCGAGCCGTCGTGGCAGCGAATGCACCCTGGTTCAATTCTTTGTTTGGCTTTTCGCTTCCGTTTGCGGCTCTGAGATGTGCTGCTTCTCATCCACCGAGAAAAGCATGTAATCGCTGAAGCTGTGGCGCCGGTGCATACGCTTTCCTCTCCAATCGCAGTACAGGTCGGCGTTCTGCGGTAGCCACATTTCCACATCACGGTTCTTGAAGCGCACGGGACCATATTCAACGATGGTGTGATCGACAAAGAGGCGGATTTCCGGCAATGTGCTCACCAGATCTGTTTCCATACGCACGATCTGATAACTGTCCGCGGCGATCCACGCGCGCCCTCGCAATGCAACTCGGTAGGAAGGGCCATTCTCGCCAATCTTATACGAGCGGATGGTATTCGGCTTGTCTGGCCTCTGACGGAAGTGCACTTGCCACGCCGGGGTTCCATTCCATTGGCCCAAACCCTCGCAACTCAGTGCAAAGCTTCCGACATTATTTGGGTGAAAAATTAGCGCCATCGACGGTAGCCCGCGTGTTTCCACGCCGTCTGGGAATTGTGCGGGCGAGTATTTGTTGCCCCGATACTCGCTCACATCGAAGTAGCCCGGCCGGTATTGCTCGATGCTCACTTCATAATCGAACTTGCGCGTTTCCGGAAACTCTGCCAATCCCCATTTATTGATGGATTCGTGCCTCAGGAATTCACTGGCCGCGAAACGGTCCACATTTTTGATGAACTCCTCGACCCGCTTTCCCGCTTGCTGAACTAGCTCATCCAACGCACACGGGACGCCCGGCTCAACGGGCGGCACCTTCTCATCCACATCAGGAGGCAACCAGTTTGACGGCAGCGGCAGTGAAATGGCCGGCTCTGTTGCCGTTGATGGTTTGACTTCGGCGAGAGCCGCCTCTTTGGCGGGGAGGATGAGCACGTCCGTGGCCTGCATACGCTCGAGCTGGTTGCGCGCTGCGACATCACTGGGATGGTCCTGAACGTATTCTTCCAGAAGTCTTGCAGCGCGTTCCTTGTTCCCGCCTTCCGCCAATGCCTGCGCCAGCAGCGGCTGTATGATCGCGGCTTGTCCATGTCCAAGTTTCAGCGCGTGATCGGCTTCCTGGACGGCTTTTTCCGGCAAATGCTCTTTCAAGAGAACATCTGCGAGAATCGCATGCCCACGCCAAGAGTTGGGGTCAACTTCCACCGCCCGCTTCACGTACGTTTCTGCTTCGGTGAGTTTTTGTTCCCGCATCAGCGCCTGGCTCAAAGCCAGCAGCGTAGAAACATGTTTGGGATCAAACTCCAGAGCCTTTGCCCAATAGGACTTAGCCTTCTCTTGAGCCTCCATTTGCAGGAAATAAACGCCGTAGAGATAATTCACCGCGGGATGATTTGGAGCCTTGCCATAGGCAGCTGCAAGGTGACTCCTCGCCTGTTCTGGCTTGTTCAAGCGCAACGCTTCCAGAGCCTTGCCCAACTCCTTCTGGACTTTCGGGGCAAGGAGCGTCTGCGAGGAACCCGTGCCGGTTTTTCCACCCCGCGCCGGCCGCATGTCAATAAAGACTGTCGACGTTCCCGCACCGAAGGGCCGAAATTCTTTGGCAACACTTTCATAACCGGGTGCAGCCACCTGAATGGTATATGCGCTTGCAGCTACTCTTTTGAATTGTATGTTGCCGCTCAGCGTTGTTCCTTGCGTGAGGACTTGCCCGCTTCCGGCAAGCAAAGTAACCACTGCTGGCACTTCGATCGGACCGCCGTCCGCCCCCCTCAAATGAATGTCGATATCGCTCGCACCGTGTCTGTTCGCTGCACCGGGGTTCGGCGTGGGCGACTGCGCGAAAACCGCATTGGAGAGAGACGCAGTCGAGAAGAGAAGCAGGAAAACAAGATACTTCGCGATGCGGAAGACCTTTCGGAGAAGCCTGCTCAAGTTTGTGCTACCTCTTGTGCGACATTTTTAGACGAACCCCAGTGTCCGGACACCTGTCAAAATGACCAGAGGCCTCATCCCCTTGAGTTGCACTCTTAACGATGAGTTGCCCTTGAGCGGTGCGCACATCGGCGGCGGGCTCTGGGGTTTACTTGCAATGATTACCCTGGGCGGGTCGTTCTTCACTTCGACGCCCTTGGCTGCTTCGCTGTCTGCTTCGAGTGCTGCCTCCAGTTGGTCGAGCGTCACCAACCGGTTCACCTTGTCCACTTCGGTCCGCGCCTGAATCCAAACCACGCCGTAATTGGAAGCTGTCTGTTTTCCTGTCTTCAGTTCGACACCACAATAGAGGTTCACCAAGTCTGCGTGCCAGTTGTCCACCTGAGGCTGATAAACGGCGAAAGTGTTGACGCTGCTCGTGGTTACGTGGCCAGCCACGCTCCGATGCTCCTTTCGGTTGTTATTGGCGCTCTTCGGTCTATTGCGTCCTGGTCCGCTTCTTTTTTCGCACATCGCCAAGCAGTTTTCGCAGACTGTTAGTTTTGACAGTCGGAAAGAGTGAGTGAGTGATGCATGCTCGAATCACTATGGATCCCCAAAAGCGACTGCTTGGGTGAAAACATGCGGATTCTGCTTGTGGTGGTTCTTACCCTGGTTATCGCTCCGGGCGACACGATGCCGACGGTGCCGTTCCCGCCGTCAGCACCTTCGCAGTCCGGCGACCAGGTTTCCAAGATTCCGCCCGACCAACTGGATTCTCTCGTTGCGCCGATTGCCCTTTATCCTGATCCGTTGCTGGCGCAAACGTTGGCAGCGTCGACCTATCCACTCGAAATCATTCAGCTTCAGCAGTGGCTCTTGAAGAACCCGGGGCTGAAAGACAAAGCGCTGGCTGACGCGGTCGCGAAACAGTCGTGGGATCCAAGTATCCAGGCCATGGCTGGGTTGCCGGACGTGGTAAAGCGTCTGGCAGACGACATTCAGTGGACCACGGATCTGGGCAACGCCTTCTTGGCGCAGCAAAACGACGTGATGGATGCCGTACAGCGTATGCGCAAAAAGGCCCAAGACAGCGGTAATCTGAAATCGACCGAGCAACAGAAGGTGGAAACCAAGGTCATCGAGAGCAAGAGTGTGATCGTGGTCGAACAGGCCAATCCTCAAGTTGTGTATGTGCCTTCCTATGATCCCGTGGTGGTCTGGGGCCCGCCCGTCTATCCCTACCCTCCCATTTATTACCCACCGCCAGGGTACTACGCTGCAGGGCTGGCGATTTCGTTTGGTGTCGGCGTGATGATGGGCGCGTTCTGGAGCGGTGGTTGGGGCTGGGGATGCGGCTGGAGCAACAACAACATCAACATCAACAACAACAACAACTTCAACCGCAACTCGAACATTGGCGGCAACCGCAACAATATCGGGAATGGAAACCGCCCATCGCAACAACCCGGCCGTGATGGCATTGGAGGAGGCCGTGGGGATGCCAGTTGGAAGCACAATCCGCAACATCGGGGCGGAGCACCGTATCGCGACCGCGCGACCGCAGACAGGTTTGGCGGCACTACGCGAGGCGACTCCGTGGCCAACCGTCAGGCTGGTGCTAGACAACAGCTTAGCCGCCAGGGCGGCAACCTGCCCAGCAATCGCGCTGGTGGAGGAGGTGGTGGTGGTGGCCTCAGCAACCGGGCCGGCGGCGGAGTCGGCGGGGGTAATCGAGCGGGGGCTGGAGGAGCGGATCGCATTGGCAGCCGGGATCTCTCGCGTGGCGGTGGCGGAAACCGGGATGCCTTCGGAGGAGGTTCCCGGGGTTCCCGGGGCTACAACGGATCGAGCGCACGCGCCAGCAGCAGCCGCGGCTCCTCCAGCATGGGATCCCGAGGCGGAGGCTCCGGTGGCGGTGGCGGTCGTGGCGGTGGGGGACGGCGCAGATAAGAAACCAACAGGAGCACCGGCGTGAAATCAACAGCTGCGAAGAGGCATATTTCAAAGTATCTTTGGCTTGGCTGCACAGCGGCCTCGGCCTTTCTGTTTGCGGCTCCCTTCGCCGCGCAGCAGTCTCCCATGGAAAGACCGTCGGCCACTCCGGCTGCCTCTACTGTAGGAACGCGAAGCTTCGACACCCCGCAGCAGGCTGTAGATGCGCTGATTGATGCTGCGGACAAGTTCGATGTGAATACCTTGCTGCAGATTTTTGGCCCTGGTGGCGAGGACATAGTTCTATCCGGCGAATATGCGCAAGACCAGCAGCACGCCACCAACTTTGCTGCGGAAGCCCGCGAAAAGAAGAGCGTGTCCGTAGACCCGAAGAGCGGGAACCGGGCGTTTCTCCTCGTCGGCAATGAGGACTGGCCTTTCCCCGTCCCGATTGTGAAGAGGGCTGATAAGTGGTTCTTTGACGGGAAAACCGGCCGGCAGGAACTCCTCTACCGCCGCATTGGCGCCAACGAATTGGACGCCATCGCAATCTGCCACGGCTATGTGGAAGCCCAGCACGACTATGCTCTCCAAAAGCGCGACGGCTACGAAGTGAACCAGTATGCCCAGCGCATCATCAGCACGCCGGGCAAGCAGGATGGCTTGGCTTGGCAAAACGCCGACGGCTCCTGGGCTGGGCCAATCGGTGAAAAAATCGCTCGTGCTATCGAACAAGGCTACTCGGCTGGAGAGCCGTACCACGGCTATTTTTTCAAGATTCTAAAAGGAGAAGGACCTGCCGCGCCGCTTGGCGAAATGGACTTCGTCGTGAAAGGTGTGATGATTGGGGGCTTCGCTCTGGTAGCTGCACCGGCCGAATACGGCGTGACAGGCGTCAAAACCTTTATCGTCAGCCACGATGGCGTAGTCTTCGAAAAAGATTTCGGGCCGAAGACCCTGGCTGAATTCCAAAAGATGGAACGCTTCAATCCCAATAAATCCTGGACCCAAGTCTTGGAAACAGACGATTAGGGAGTCACACAGTTCTTTGGGGCTGTCGGCGACGTCCAGAAAACAAACATCCACGTCTTGCGGTCTGTTGACGGGGGATTAACAAATCAAGAGGAGGACCAATCTATGACCCATTCCCATTCACTTAGAATTATCCATGTTGTCATTGTGTTGCTCATTGGAGTTGCATTGTTGGGCCCAATTGCTCTAGCCCAGTCCATCAAGGTCGAGGGTCTTATCAAAGCACGAAACGGCGACACCTTGACTCTGCAAACTGCGGACTCTGCAAGCCTGGTGGTCCTGCTGACGGACAACACTGAAGTAGGACAGGTGCAGGGTGTGTTCAAGGCCCGCAGGAAAGAAATGTCGATGGCTGCGCTCATTCCGGGACTCGAGGTTAAAATAGAGGGAACATATAACGATCAGAGCCAACTGGTAGCGAAGTCGGTCTCCTTTAAAGGCAACGATCTAGAACAAGCTCAAAAAATAGAAGCTGGCATGCACGAAACTCGAGTGCAGGCGCAGCAGAACAAGGCGGAGCTAGAGAAACACAATGTGGCCTTGCAAGAGCAGCAGCAACAGATCGCTGCCAACAAAGCGTCGATTGACGCTGCTGTCGAGCGTTTCGGGCAATTGGACGATTATTACATCCTCGATGAAGTTACTGTCTACTTTGGCAACGGCCAGGTCAAAGTTGATCCCAGCTATCGCCCGAAACTGCTTGCGTTGGCGGAGAAAGCCAAGACCATTAATGGCTACGTTATCGAGGTTAAGGGCCACGCCTCCTCCGTCGGCAGCGTGACCCTGAATCAACAACTAAGCGAGGACCGGGCCAACGAGGTAGTCAATATTCTGATTCAGGATGGGCAAATTCCTCTTACCAGGATGCTTGCACCAGGTGCAATGGGCGAAAGCCAGCAAACTGGCAAGGACACAACAGCAGAAGGACAAGCGGAGAATCGTCGCGTGGTCGTGCGTGTTCTACAGAACAAAGCCATCGCTGGAGTCTAGAAAACATAGCATTTCGATTGCCGCAGGGCTTCCCCGTCCGACAAATGGTCGGTGAAGTAGGACGCATCGAGCGAACCGGGACGCTTTCCGATGGTGATGACCAAGTTCGTGGGCATTCCCAAGCACACCAACGTGGCACCGCACGAGTACAAGCGAATCCGATATCAGACTCGCCCTTCGGCTTTAGATCGATCTCCGTGTCCGGGCGTCGCGGCGTCGGACATCGAACTATCCGGAGCCGTCTGAACGCCACTTGCCTCTATCGCCAGGCCTTGCAGCACGGGCTTGAGTTGGGCATTGACCTCGTCTCTCCGTTAGCCAAGCGGGCCCTGTCACTTCTTACAGAAGACGTGGGCTATAACCGGCCATAGGCTCGCTGTTAAGCGTATGTAAGGAAGGAGTGTGGGCATGACACCCGTAACAGCGGCCGAGAAGGCTAGCCACTCCATCTCTGCATATGGCACAGCGAGATCCACGATTTCAGGAACCCCTCTGAGTGCTGAGGAATTGCGCAAAACCCATGCTTACTGGCGGGCGTGTAACTACCTCATGCTTGGCATGATCTACCTGCAGGACAATCCGCTCTTGAGACAGCCCCTGAAGTTAGAGCACATCAAGAACCGGCTTCTCGGACACTGGGGGGCAAGTCCCGGTTTGGCCTTTATCTACATCCATCTAAGCCGCCTTATCAAGAAGTACGACTTAGATATGATTTTCTTGGCGGGACCCGGACACGGCGCCCCTGGTGTTCTCGCTCCAGTTTATTTGGAAGGGGCTTATTCCGAGATCTATACAGATAAGAGCGAGGACGAAGAAGGTCTGCGCCAGTTCTTTAAACAATTCTCCTTTCCGGGCGGGGTAGGTAGTCATTGCACACCGGAGACACCCGGTTCGATCCATGAAGGAGGGGAACTGGGGTACGTGCTCTCCCACGCCTGCGGAGCGGCCTTTGATAATCCGGAGCTAATTGTTGCGGCCGTCGTCGGGGACGGTGAAGCGGAAACCGGGCCTTTGGCAACTTCCTGGCACATCAATAAATTCTTGAATCCAATCCGCGATGGCGCGGTTCTCCCGGTCCTGCACTTGAACGGCTACAAAATCAACAATCCCACCTTGCTTGCCCGGATTAGTCACGAAGAGTTGGAGAACCTGCTGCGAGGCTACGGTTGGACACCTTCCTTCGTGGAGGGCTCTGATCCGGAAAGTATGCATCAAGCGATGGCGGCAACGACGGAGCATTGTATTTCCGAAATAAGGAGGCACCAACAGGAGGCGCGAAAGACGGGAGTTGCCGAGCGGATCCGCTGGCCCATGATCGTGTTGCGAACTCCGAAAGGCTGGACGGCCCCGAAAGAGGTCGATGGCCACAGACTAGAGGGTTTCTGGAGAGCCCATCAGGTGCCGATGGCAGACGTTAGGAAGAATCCACAGCGACTCCAGCAACTCGAGAAATGGATGCGCTCGTACAAACCCGAAGAGCTCTTCGACGAAAGCGGAAAACTGGTTGCAGAACTGAAAGCACTCGCTCCGACGGGTGCGCGACGGATGGGCGCGAATCCGCACGCTAACGGGGGAAAGCTTAAGAGGGCCCTGCGCCTTCCGGACTTCCAGGAGTACGGCTTGAAGCTTGAAAAACCGGGGACCATTGAGGCCGAAAACACGCGTCCTCTGGGAGTGTTCCTGCGGGATGTCATGAAACTGAACATGAAGAACTTTCGCGTCTTCGGACCAGACGAAAACACTTCCAACAAACTGAATGATATTTATGCGGTCAGTAAGAAATTCTGGATTGCGGAGGACTTTCCCGAAGATGCGGACGGCGGAGAACTTGCTCGTGACGGCCGGGTAATCGAAATGCTGAGTGAACATACGGTGGAAGGCATGCTCGAAGGGTATTTGCTTACAGGACGCCATGGCTTTATTTCGTCCTACGAGTCCTTTATCCATGTCATCGACTCGATGTTCAACCAACATGCGAAGTGGCTGTCGATCTGCAATCACCTGTCGTGGCGGGAAAAGGTTGCGTCGCTGAACATCCTGGTCACGTCAACGGTTTGGAGACAGGACCATAATGGTTTCACACACCAGGATCCGGGCTTCCTGGACGTTGTCGTCAACAAGAGTTCCGCTGTTACACGCATTTATCTTCCTCCGGATGTCAACTCGCTGCTGTCAGTGGCCAATCACTGTCTGAAGAGCGAAAACTACGTAAACGTGATCGTCTGCGACAAGCAAATGCACCTGCAATACTTGGACATGGAGGCCGCCATAACCCACTGCACCAAGGGGATCGGCATGTGGGAGAAAGCCTGCAATGACCAGGGCAACGAACCGGATGTTGTGCTGGCCTCAGCCGGTGACATACCGACGCAGGAAGCCTTGGCAGCCATTGCGATGCTGCGCGAAGAATTTCCCGATCTCAAGATTCGTTACGTCAACGTAATCGACCTTTTTAAACTGCAGCCGAGCTCGGAACATCCTCACGGGCTGAGTGACCAAGATTTTGATTCGCTTTTCACCGTCGACAAACCCGTCATCTTTAATTTCCACGGATATCCGTGG
>Ga0066675_10000850_pt1 | contig 12416 bp, 10 predicted proteins | sample GraSoiAngelo_124_FD_62295 | JGI IMG/M metagenome (GOLD analysis project Ga0066675, IMG submission 62295) | Grasslands soil microbial communities from the Angelo Coastal Reserve, California, USA - 14_0927_05_20cm | ecosystem: Environmental > Terrestrial > Soil > Grasslands | place: USA... | reverse complement strand
AGAGCGCGCTTTCTAACCTCTCCGGGCCGGTCGTGACAATGGCACGTGCGCTGCAACTACCCGGGACCTTGGGGACGGGGAGCGAACGCTCGCTCGGCTGCACGGAGGAGCGGGCTCCGCCGGCGACGGGGGAAGGTCGAAGGACCGGAGCATCCGGTGGGCGGAGGGCATCATGGTCGGACTGGTGGTGGTTGGCCTCGGCGACGTGGGAAGCTCGATTCTGGCGGGTATCGAGGCGGCTCGCGCGCACCTCGTGCACCCGTGGGGCTCCCTCATCGACGCGGGCGGCGCGGGACGCAGGCCGGAGCACGGCGGTTCCCAGCCGATGCGGCTCGCCGCCCCTTTTGCGAATCTTTCCGACCTCGCTCTCGGCGCCTTCGAGCTGAAGGAAGACGACGCCTATCGCGCGGCCCTGCGCGCTGGACATCTGTCGCGTTCGCTGGTGGACGAGCTGCGGCCGCAGCTGCGGCACATCCGCGCCATGTCCGGAGCGCGACAGGCGCCCACGCGGCGCCATCTCGCGGATGCGCTGGCGGAGGATCTGCGTGGCTTCGCCGAGCACAACGGCTGTGCTCGCGGTGTCGTGGTGTGCACGGTTCCCGGCCTCCGCGAAGTCTCCGGAAAGCCGCTCTTCTCTCCCTCCGGATTGTGGGACGCGCTGGAAGCGTCGGGGCCCGAAGTGAGCCCGGCGCTCGTCTACGCCGCGGCGGCCGCACGGGCAGGTTACGGCTTCGTCGCCGCGGCGCCCGACGCGACGCTCGAGGCTCCCGCGGTCGCCGAGTTGTTCAGTAAATCGGGCGCTCCCTTCGCGGGCGTCGGACTGCTCTCTCCCGACGCGGCGCTGCGCGAGGCGCTGCAGCAAGTGATGGACAGCGAGGCTTTCGGCCTGGTCGGCGCTACCTCGATGACGACGCGCGCCGAGGAGCGCGGGGCGCGGCTGTGGGGCGGCCCGGATCGCACCGAAGAGATGGGCCTCGGCGCGGCCTGGGGCGGCGGCGCCTTCGAGATCTCGGTCCAGCTGCGCGGACAGATCGCGCTGCACCACGCCGCTCGCGCCGTCGACGCGGCGCTCCTCTGTGAGCTGGCGCAGCGCGCGGGGCGGAGCGGCGCGCAGACCTGGATGTCGGCGCTCTTCGCCACCTCTCCCGCGGTCGCCTCGCCACAAGACGCGCCGGCGGCGACTTTGCGCGCGAGGCGCGAGCGGCTGCGCGCCGAGTTGCCGGTGCTCGGCGCGGCAGCGCTCGCCTCGTCCCAGGCCGCCTGACGCTTTTCCATGAGTGCGCAACCGAGGCGCTCGCCTGCTTGGCGGGCGCCTTTCTTTTTTCCGCCTTCGTCCTCTTCGCTGCCTTGCAAGCCCGGCCGGAGCGCGGACGTTCCTCCGCCGGAGGTTCCGTGTCGCGCGCAAGTTTTCGTCACTGTGAGTGAAATCACATGCCCACTCGCGGCGGCGATCTTCTCGGCAAACTGTCGTGCGCAGCGCAGATCCAGCCGTGGGAGGGCTTGCGAGCCTCTTCCAGCGGGCGGCATGCCGCTTGCTCCTTCCGCCGGGCAACGGGTGGGAAGGGCGGGGGCGGTTCCGGGGAGCGCGCCTTACGGCACGCTGGCCCGGACTAGATCCGGACGTGGAGGTGGGGGCCACCACGTCCGGCAGCAGTCGGCGTTGCGGGGGCGACGCTGACGGTCAGGGCGGGCGCGACCGGGTATGGGGGCCCGGCGCGACCCGCCCTTTTTTGTCGATAGAGTTCGGTCCCTTGACCCCTCGATCCATTCAAGATACTGTGCCGCACCGAGCGCTGGTTCGGACGCCCTCGGTGCGAGTTTCGCGAGCGCTCGGACGGGAGGCCTTTGGCCGGGCAAAAAGGCAGCGAGCATCCCGCCGATTCTCCTGGCCGCGCGCACGCGGCCGATCTGCTCCGCGCTGCGCTGGAAAAGGTCGTCTTCTTCGAATGGCGCGTCGCCGAGCTTTCCGCGCAGCTGGTGCATGCGGAAGAGCGCGCCTCGGCGGCGATGCGCGATGCCGCCAAAGCCTCCGAGGAACGTTCGGTCGCCGAGCAGCGGGCCCGCATGGCCGAGTCGCGCGCCGGTTCCGCGGAGACCGAGCGCGCGCGAATGTCCGCCCTGCTCGCCGCTTCCCGGATGGAGCCGGCCGCCGATCGCGAGCGCATCGCCGAGCTCGAGGCATCCCTCGCGGAAGCGCGCGCGGAGATCTCGCGCCAGCGCGAGGAGCGCGACCGCTGGCTTTCCGACATGGTTGCGCAGGCACGGGCGGGAGGCGAAGGCCCGGCCGCCCTCGCGGACTTCATCAGCGAGTTGCGCGGCGAGGTGATCTCGCTCCGCGAGCAGCTCCGGCAGGAAGCGACGGAGCGTGCCTTGTCCGAGGAACCGACTTTTACCATCGCGCGAGCACCGGCACCGCCGCTAGCACGGGTCGACGTGTTGCCCCCTCCGGACATCGCTCCGGAACAGCGGTCTCAGCCTCCCCTACCCTCGCGCGATTCGATGCGCAAGGGAAGCGCGGCCCGCGCTCTGTCGGAGCAGTCGCTCCGCCAGCTGGGCTCGGTAGATCCGGAACGGCGCGCCCAGGCGGCGCGCAATCTCGCCGCTGTCCCCGAGCCGGCGGCAGCGCCCGATCTCGCGGCGGCGCTCTCCCGCGAGCGCGATCCCCGGGTGCGCGGCGCTCTCGCCATCGCGCTCGTCGCCTGCGGCGCGGAAGGCGCAGCCGACCTCGTCGCCGGGTTGCAAGGCCCGTCCGAGCCTGCCGTCGTCCGACTCGCCGCCCTCGACGCGCTCTGCTCCGCGGGGCGTGAGCGCGCGCTCTCCGCCCTGGAGAGGGCGGCCTCGGACGAGAGCCCGGCGATCCGGAGGCGGGCAGCGATGCTCGCGCTGACGACCGAGGGCGCGCAAACGATCGCCGCCGCACTGACTCGCGATATCGACTACTCGGTGCGCGCCGCGGCGCGCCCCCCTGCGGAGCGGTCGACGCTGACGGCGGTGCCCGAAGCGCCGGCAGCACCCGCGCGCGACGACGGCGAGCATCTGGCTGGCGACGCGGTGGCGGCGGTCCGGGCGGCGATCTTCGGGCTCAGCGAAGAAGAGCTGGCCCAGCACCTGGAAATGCCCGAGGAAGCAGCCGCGACCCTCGCGGCCCGTCTCGTCGGGGAAGGCCTCGTCGCTCGACGCGGGCGCCGTCTGGTCGCCACGGGAAACGCGGAAGGAGGAAACTGAGTGGAATCGATCCGGTACTCCGCGCGACGCTTCGCCCAGGTGCTCGGCCTGACGCCGCAGGAGCTTTCGGAAGCGGAAGCGCGGGGTCCTCTCGCGAAGCTCCGCTCCTCCTCCCCGCAGCGCACCCTCTACACCATCGAGGATCTGGCCTCCGCCCGCGCGGCGCTCGGACGATGCCCGCCGCGGCGTCCCATGCGCCGCCAGCTCTTCCTCAACTTCAAGGGCGGCACCGGCAAGACCAGCGTGTCGACGAGCTACGCCTTCCGGCTGGCCGAGATGGGCCACCGCGTGCTCGTCATCGATCTCGACTCGCAGGGCCACGCCTCGAAATGCCTGGGTATCGCGGGCGAGGAAGCGGAGCGCACCCTGTTCGAGGCGCTCATCAAGAAGGTCCCGCTCGAGCAGATCATCGTCAAGACCGGAATGCCCGGCCTGGACCTCGTCCCTTCCAACTTGCGCATGAGCACCATCGATCTTTCGCTCATGCCGCTCGCCGCCCGCGAGTTCCGCCTGCGCAACGCGCTCAAGGAGATCGAGGCCGAGTACGACTACGCGGTGCTCGACGCGCCTCCCTCCTTCGGCCTCCTCAACTTGAACGCCCTGATGGCGGCGCACGATCTCTTCGTGCCGGTGCTCGCCGACTTCCTCAGCTTCCACGGCCTGAAGCTCCTCTTCGAGACGGTCCATTCGCTGGAAGAGGACCTCGAGCACGTGCTCGACCACATCTTCATCGTCGTCAACGCGTACAACGCCACCTTCAGGATCGCGAAGGAGGCGCGCGAGGCGCTGGAGAAGCACTACACCGAGTTCCTGCTCAAGCAGGTCATCCGGCAATGCACCAAGTTCGCGCAGGCCTCCAGCGAAGGGATTCCCATCTTCGCGTACGATCCGGAGAGCAAGGGCGCCCGCGACATCCAGGGCGTCCTCGACGAGGTGCGCGAGCGGATCGGCGATCCGGTGAAGCTCAAGCTCGCGCCGGCGGCAGGGCCGCGCAAAGCGGTGGAGGCTTGATGATGAAGCGCGGGTTCGAGGACAACGTCTCGCGGGTGCGGCCTCGCGTTCGTCTCGGCCAGCCCGACCAGGGGCCCGAGGACGAGTCGCAGGAAATGGCGCCGCCGTCGCCGGTCGCTCCCGCCGGCGTTGCCGGGCTGCCGGGCGCCCCGCCCCGTCCGGAGAACCTCGCCTCCGATCCTTCCGTCGCCGGTCCGCGGCGCGCGCCGTCGGCGCAGGTGTCGCGCGCCCGGAACGACGCTCTGCAAGTGGCCCAGCTCGCCAAGGACCTGGGCGCCGATCTCCTCCGTGCTTCCGAGGTGAACGCGAAGCTGCGCGGCGATCTCGACGCCGCCCTCGCCTCGCTGCGGCAAGCGGCGGAAGAGGCCAAGGAGCAGGAGCTCGAGCGCGACCGTCTCTTGCGGGAGATGGAGGTCCGTGGGGCCGCCCATGCGCGCCTGCAAGAGGACCTGCAGCTGCTCGAGGCGGAGCGCGATGGAGCGGGCGCCCAGGTGGCGAGGCTCGCCCGCGAGCTGCGCGAGGAGAAGGCGCGCGGCGCCTCCGCGCTCGAGCGGGCGCGGGCGGCCGGCGAGGAAGTGCAGCGCATCCAGGCCGAGATGGATCGTCTCGCCGCGGAGTCCGCCGCCCATGCGGCCGAGCGCGATCGGGCCCTCGCCGACGTCGCTTCCCTGGAAGCGGAACGCGACTCTCTCGCCCGCGAGCTTCTCGCCGCGCGGCAGTCGGTGGAGGACGCCGCGCAGTCCCGCGACGCGCTCGAGGAGATCCATCGCGCGCTCGACGAGGCTCGCGCGAGGGCGTCTCTCGTGCAGCGCTAGCCCGGCAGCATCCCCCAGGCGAGGATGCGCGGATACGGGTACGGAAATGGCCGCTCGTCCGGGAGCCGCGACAGGAGCAGCGCCCGATAGCGCTCGAGGAAATCCTTCCACACCGGCTCGGGCAACTGCTCGCGATACGGCGTGAGGAGAGCGCCCTTCACGAATTCGATGACGTCCTCGCGGCTCGGCAACAGGTGCAGGTAGACCTGCAGCCGTACCTGCTGCTCGCCGTAGCCGAAGTGGTACAGCCACCCGGCGTACTGGGAGGGCTCCGCCACCTTCGCGCGCTGCACCGGTCCGGAAAGGTGCCGTTTGAAGTGGTGTTCGGAGGCAAGCTCGAAGGCCGTCTCGTGCGAGGGATGCGCGTCGTTGGAAGGGATCTGGAACGCCAGCTGACCGCCCGGGGCGAGCGCCGAGGTGAGCCGCTCGAGCAGCGCGCCGTGGTCGGGGATCCAGTGCAGCGCGGCGTTGGAGAAGACGAGGTCGAACTGGCCGAGATCGAAATCCTCGATCCTGGCCTCGATGAACCGCAGGCCAGGCGTCTGAGGGGCCTTCGAGAGCATCGCCGCGGAGGAATCGACGCCGATGGTCTCGCGGGCTGAGAGCTCGCGATGCAGCTCGGCGGTCAGCGCCCCGGTGCCGCAACCGAGGTCGCAAACCCGCATGCCGGGCTTCTTGCGCACGAGCGCGAGCAGGTCCCAGAAGGGCTGCTCGCGCTCGGTCTTGAAGCGAAGGTACTGCTCGGGGTTCCAGGCTTCGGGCATCGCCGGCTCATCGTCCGCCCGAGAACGGGCGACGAGCCGCCGAGTCTAACGCTACTTCGAGGCGGTGATGGCGAGCGCGCCGGCCGGGATCACGCAGGCGGTCGCGTCGCAGCGGAATTCGGGATAGGCGAAGAGCGACTCGTGGTTGCCGTCGCCGAGCGCCGACACGGAGATGAAGAAGGGCTCGCCGGGAGCGAAGCCGAGCTGCGCCGGCGTTACGAACGCGTTCGTCCCTTCCACGCGCACGCGCCCTCGATGGAAGTTCTCATTGGTGGCGCGCGCCGCGACAATGAACTTCTCGACCTTGTCGCCGGGAGCCGCGTTGAACGTCACTCTCACGCCCGAAGTCGCGTTGCCGGCAGCGGCGAAGTCCACGGGCGCGTTGGGCGCCCGGGCCAGGCTCGCCAGCGTGGCGCTCATGACCTTGGCAATCCTCGCCTCGTAGTCCGCGGTCGGGTTCTCGGGACGATCGTTCGGCACGTGCTGCCGCTGGAAGTTGTGGAACGGATTCGCGATGCCCGGCGTGTCGTCGACGCAGCCTTCGTTCAGGAACTTCTGCGAACCGAACGTCGCAGGCAGGTCGATGCCATGGGCGCGCTCATCGTCGTTGGCGCAAACCCTGGTCTTCGGGATGACCGTCGACGTGCCGGTGCAAGAGGACAATGGGCTGTCCGTCGGCGCGCAGACGAAGTTCGTGTGCAGGCAGTTGTGGCGCGGATCGGTGCGCGGCAGCGCCGCGAAAGGCGACAGGTTGGCGACCGTGCAGAGACCGTCGGCTCCGATGGTGCAGCCTTTGTTGTCGACCGGCGAGGACGAGCACTCGTGGCTCTCGATGAACCGCACCGCCGGAACGCCGTTGTTGATGAACGAGGTCTGGTCGCTGCCGCGGCCCGGACGGTCTTCGCGCAGGACGGGGCGCATGCTGAACCCATCGACGAACGGTACGCCGAAGGTTGCGATGAAACGCATCAGCCCGCGCGCAGGAGAAGTGTTGTCGGTGGTGCCGTCCGGCGCGCGCGAGCCCCGCTCGCGCGGCGTGCCCGCCGAGTAGAGCCGGAAGGCGCTGAAGTCGTCGCCCGTGTTCGCGAGGTTGTCGCCGCCGGAGATGTCGTTGTTCAGCATCGCGACCACCTTCGCGTTCGGAATGCCCGTGATCTCCGCGAGCCTGCCCGGGACCGCCGGATCCGCCGACCCGAACAATCCCTGCTCCTCGCCCGAGAACGAGATGAAGACGATGGTGTTGTCGAAGCTCCCGCGCGAGAGCGCGCGCGCCGCCTCGAGCACGAGGGTGGTCTGCGCGCCCGCGTCATCCCCTGCCGGCGCGTTCTCTTGCGTCCTCGTACCGGATTGAGCGCCGGCAATGGACAGGAGGTTGGCGGTAGTGGGATCGGTGTCGAGCACGCCGAAGGAGCGCGAGTCGAGGTGGCCGCCGATCACGACCAGACGCTCGGGGTGCTTCTTCCCGGGCAGCCACGCGACCACGTTCTGCGTCAGCGAGGTCGGGCAGTTCGCGTGGAAGTAGGAAGCGAACGCGACCTTCAGCCCCTTGTTCGCGGCGAACTGCGCCTTCACCCAGTCCTGCGAGGCGAGGATTCCCTTCGTCCCGTTGTCCACGCCGGGGTTCGGGGCAAGGTTCTGCGAGCACGCATTGCGATTCTGGAAGGTGGCGAGCTTCTCGATGTTCGTCTGGATCCGTGCGGGATCGATCCGATCGATGAGACCCTTGATCTCGCCGTCCAGTTTGGGCGTCGCATTGCCTTCGGCGCGTGCCCCGGGACTGGGGAGGACGAGGAACAATGCAGCAACGAGCCCGAGCAAAGCCCTGCGCATGGGAGGCCCCCTAGCGGTGTGGTGAAGCGGATTTTGGCAACTAGCACGTTTCCGAATGGGAACCAACACCCCGGGGACATGCGCGAAATCAAACGGTGCCGTAGGAGACGGACTTAGGGACTAAGGTCGCTTACGAGCAACCGGCCTGACGCACGTGAGCTAACGTAGACCGATGCTCCTTGGAGCCGCGCTAAAGGCTTGTTCGCTGCTCGTGGCGGCCGACATGACGGCCGTTCTGGGAGAGGCGCCTGTGAAAACGCGCGCTTCGAAACCGCAGCCTTCCGCGTCGCAATGCCTCTATTCGCTTCCGAAGACGGCAACGTCCGTCTCCATCGAGGTGACGCGCGGCGTGCAGGCGCAGCAGCGTCTGGATCGGCTGCGTCAAGCGGCGCAAGTCGAGGGCGAGGAGGCCGACGAGAACGAGCGGCCTGCGATCGAGCCCATCCGCGGTCTCGGAGAGGAAGCATTCTTTGCCATTGGATTGGGGATGGCCGGCGTGTACGTTGCGCACGGCAAGACGCTCTTGCGGGTTTCCATCGAGAGTCCGGATCCAAACCGATCGAACCTGAACAACCTTCGCCGTCTCGCGCGCCGGGCGCTCTCGCATCTTCCGCGCTGACCCTGTTTCGGCGCTAGAGTGCGCGGCGTCGCTGCCGGGAGGAGACACTGATCATCCACGGCCAGTACGACGACGTCGCCGATCTGGACGGGCTCTTCCCGTTCTTCCGGCAGCTACCGAATCCGAACAAGCGATATGTCGTGGTCCCCAACGCCGGGCACATGATGCATTTGCAGAAAGGTCATCTCGTCTTCCAGCGCGAGGTGGCCGGTTTCTTCAAGGCCGACTAGGGGGCGAAGGGCTTCTGCATGGGCGCACCGCAGGCGATGTCGACGAGCGCCTCGATCAGGACGTGCGCCCCGAGTTTCAGATCCGCAACCGGGATGTGCTCGTCGGTATCGTGGCCAGGGTACGGCTTTCCGGGAAACCACATCCCGAACGCGATGGCGTTCGGAACCCGCTTCGCGTAGGTGCCTCCGCCGGAGATCGCCGGCGGATCGTTGCGCCCGGTGGCGCGCGCATAGGCCGCCATCAGCCGGCGCACGATCTTCGCCTGTGGATCGAAAGCGAGCGGCTCGTCTTCGAAGAATCCGCCGGCGCGAACCTGCGCCCCACGCTCCTTGGCGAACTCGCGCACCACCGCCTCGAGCCGGGCGCGCGCTTGCTCCGCGGTGAGCGGCGGCGGCCGGCGCAGGTTCACGACCAGGGTCAGCTTGCCCGTCTCTTCGGGGGCGAGCGAGGTGCGCGTGGTGAGGGTCGCCACGTTGACCGAGTACCCGCCCCACCGATCCTGCGGCAGGCCGAGCGAGACGCCGTGCAGGTCCTTTCCCGCCAGCCGTGCGAAGGCGAGCAGATCGTCGACGCCCCCCGGAGGAAGTTCGCCCTCGACGATGCGGGCGAGGGAGACGAGGGCGTTGCGTCCCCCTTCCAGGTTCATGCCGCCATGGGCGGCGCGTCCGCGGACGACCACCTCCAGCTCCGCGGCCTGCCGCAGGATCTGCAGTCGCGTGCCGGTCGAGGGCGTCCGCGCTGCGAGGCGCTTCGCGAGATCGTCCCACTGCGGTTCTCCCTCGCGCCAGCGGAGGATCAGACGCGCCCAGTCGGGCACGATGCTGGGCGAGATTCCCGCTTCGACGAGGCCCACGCTCCAGGGCTTGCTGGGCGCGCGCTCTCCGAAATCCGCGCTCACCGTAAGGCCGTCCCAGGCCTTCTCGCCCACCACTACTGGAAAAGCGGAGTCGAGGACGAGCGAGAGATCGGGCGCCGGATGCTTCTCGAGGTAGCTCTTCAGGTCGAGGTTCTTGCTCTCCTCGTCGCTCCCCACGAGGAGCCGCACGGTGTGGGTGCGCGCAGGCCCCGCGGTCTTGAGGGCCGACATCGCAAGAAGGGCCTGCACCATGGGTCCCTTGTCGTCTGCCGCGCCCCGCCCCCACACCGCACCGTCGCGTACGATTCCGGTCCACGGAGGGACCTTCCAGGACTTCTCCTCGACCGGCTGCACGTCGCCGTGCACGATCAATCCGAGGACCGGAGCGCCGGTAGGACCGGGAAGATCGATCTCGGTCACGAGGCCCGCGTCGCGCCCTTCGAGGCCCAGGGAAGCGGCCGTCCGCAAGAGCCACTGCTTCTGCGCGGCGTGCATGGTGGGATTGTCTTCGAAGGTCGGAAAGCGGATGGCCTCGGCGAGAAGCTGCGGCGCGCGGGTCGCCTCCACGGCGTCGTACCGCTCGTGGACGGCGCCCGCGGCCAGGACTGCGACAGTGAGAAGGATCACCGCGCAAGCGATACCATGGTGGGGCCGGGCTCCCCATCCAGCGCCTTCGCCGAGAGCGCCGGACCCACCATCTGCACCAGCGCGCCGATGGCCTTCCCCGCCTGGGTGACGGGGAAGATGTTCGCGTAGCCCACCGACAGCGAGGTGCTGACGTAGTGCACCGCGTCCCAGTACGTCCGCACCGAAGGGTTGTGCCCCTCTTCCGCGCAGAGAAAGAGAACCGCGGCGGCGGAGACGAAATCGGCAAGCTCTTCGGCGCGAGTCATGTCAGTCCCTCGATGGCAATGCCTGCGCTACGGCGGTCCCGTTTTCCAGGGCCGCCTTCGCGGCCGGCGTGGTGATTCGCTGCGGATCGACCGCACCGACGGTGCGCTCGAGCGCAGCGGTGACCTTCTCCGTGTCGACGAACCGCATCATCTCCTTGAGCGCCGGCATGAGCGCGCTCGTCTGCAGGATGGTCTGCATCATCGGCCCCAGCGCTCCGCCGAGGAGTGGAACCTGGTTCTGCGTTCCGTTCCCGGCAGAGCCACCGGCTCCGCTGAGCTGCAGCACCTTGATCTCGCCGATCCGCTCCGCCGGCTTCACCAGCTCCTTGACGATGGCGGGCGCCACCTCGAGGAGCTTCATCGCCGTCTCCTGCAAGAGCAGCTCGCGAGACTTGCTGTTCGCCGCCGCCAGCTTCTTTTGCTGCACCTCCGCCTCCTTGAGGCCCGCCTCGCGATTCGCTTCCGCGAGCCGGGTGATCGACTGCGCCTGCTTCTCCGCGGCGTCCGCCTCGGCCTGCGCGCGCACCTTGCGCTTGTAGGCCTCGATCTCCGCGGCGATCCGCTCCATCTCGGCGGCCTTCTGCGCCGCTACCACCGCGACTTGCTTCTGCCGCTCCGCCTCGGCCACCTGCTCGACCGTAATGACTTGCTGGTTGGCCTGCATCCGGAGCGCGAGCGCAGCGGCCTTCTTGGCGTCGGCCTCGGCGCTTTGTGTCGCCTTGAGCGTGAGCGTGATCTCCTTGTCCACCCTCGCCGCCTCGACGGCCTTCTGGCGATCGATCTCGGCGGACTGCTCCGTCTTCTCCTTCTTCGCCTTCTCCACGGCGATGAACGACTGCCGCTGCAGGTCGCGGGCCTCGATCGCCTCCTTCTGCGCGATCTCCGCCTTGACGGCCGCCTCCTCTTCACGTGCCTTGCCCTCCCGCATGATGCGGTCCTGGGTGGCGACGTTGATCTGCTGCTCGCGCGCGATCTCGGCGGTGCGCTCGGCCTCCTCCTGTACCTTCCGCTTCACGGCGATGTTCTTCTCCACCACCGTGTGCGTCACCGTCTGCCGGCCGCTCGCGCCGAAGATGTCGTCGGCGCGCATGTCGGAGAGCGGAGTCTGGGCCAATTCCGTGATGGTCACCGATTCGAGCGTGAAGCCGTTGCGGCCGAGATCCTCACGCAGCGCCTTGCTCACCTCCTGTGCGAAGTGCTCGCGGTTCATGTGCAGTGCAAGGAAGTCGTTCTGCGCCGCCACCGCGCGCAGGGCGCCGACGAGCTTGGGCTCGAGCAGCTCCTGGCCGGTGCGGCGGATCGCTTCCGTGGAGGCGTGCCCCTCGTCGATGCCGAGGGTGCGCGCAGCCTTCTTGACGTCGTCCTCCGCCGGCTCGACGCGAATGTAGAACTCCGCGCACAGGTTCGTCGAGATGAAGTCCTTCGTCACCAGCGCGTCGTGACCCGCACGGCGGATGGTGAGCCCGATGGTAGAGAGCGAGAGGGTCGCGGCCCGATGCAGGATGGGCACGATCCACGTCGCCCTGCCGATGAAGACGTCGGTCGAAGAGCGTCCGATGCGGATGATCGCCTCGCTGGGCGACGGCCGCTTGAGGAAGCGGGACATCGCGCCGACGAAGACCAACGCGCCCGCAAGGACGGCGAGGACCAGACCGGCAGCGAACTGCCACACTTCGATATTGGCCAACATTGCGAATTCCCTCCTTCATCACTTCAGACTCGCAACGGTGAAGAGACCTTCTTCCCGTTGCAGATCGACGAGCACCACTTCGGCGCCGCGTTCGAGGGCGTGCTCCCCCTCGCCGAGGCGGCCGTGCACGATGAGCTCGTCACCTCGTGCGTCGCGGACGCGGATCTCCCCGAACTGCGAGTCGAGCCGCGCGCTCGCCACGATTCCAATCCTCCCGCGCAGATCGCTGCGCGCGCTCGCGCCCCGCCCGCCCACGTCGACGAGCTTCTGCACTCCCTTGGCGGTGAATCGCACCGCGACCGCTCCGACTCCCAGGGAGCCGAGGAGCGAGAGCGGAAAGAACCAGCCGCGATACTCGCCCGCCTGCGCGAACAGGACGCGATTCAGGAACAGCCCGGTGAATCCGGCGAAGATGAAGAGCGTGAGCCAGACCACCAGGAACGGGACGCGGCCGACGCCGAGAAACGCGCCGATGCTGAACG
>Ga0066675_10000841_pt1 | contig 12453 bp, 13 predicted proteins | sample GraSoiAngelo_124_FD_62295 | JGI IMG/M metagenome (GOLD analysis project Ga0066675, IMG submission 62295) | Grasslands soil microbial communities from the Angelo Coastal Reserve, California, USA - 14_0927_05_20cm | ecosystem: Environmental > Terrestrial > Soil > Grasslands | place: USA... | reverse complement strand
CGGACGACGTCCCGGAAACCGAAGGTCGTCACCTTGCCGGAGGCGTCGACTTCGATGAGGGCGGTGTCGTTGCCTCTCGCCGCGTGGCGGTCGGCGACGTCCACGCCGATGTTGAAGCGCTCCGGGATCGACCAGCGGAAATCGGCCGGACCTGGCATGCAGTCCAGTCTACCTCGCGACGCCCGCAACGGACGACGAGGGCCCCGCTCCGACGATTCGCACCACCGCCGTCGAGCCTGGCAGGCGCTCGCCCTGCATCGGCTCCGCGCGCCCGCCGAGTTGCTCGGCGAGGAACTGCTCGGCGCGGGCATTGAAGTCCATCCTGTTGGGCGGCCGGGCGAAGCCGTGGCCTTCGTCCGGATAGAGCACGTAGGTGGCGGTGCCGCGGTTGCGCTCGATGGCGGCGACGATCTGCTCCGATTCGGGCTGCTTCACGCGCGGGTCGTTGGCGCCCTGGCCGATGAGGAGCGGGATGCGAATGCGGTCGGCGGCGAAAAGCGGAGAGGCGGCCTTGAGGAGCGCCTCGTCGGCGGGATCGTCGACGTTTCCGATGCGTGTTCGGAAGATCGACGCGAAAGCCTTCCAGTACGGCGGGACCGAGCGGAGCAGTGTGAAGAGGTTCGAGGGACCGACGATGTCGACCGCGCACTTGAAAAGGTCGGGCGTGAAGGTCGCGCCCGCCAGCGCCGCATAGCCGCCGTACGATCCGCCGTAGATGGCGACGCGCTTTCCGTCCGCGATTCCCTTCGCGATCGCCCACGACACGCCGTCGACGAGGTCGGTGTGCATCGCCTTGCCCCACTCGCGATCACCGGCGTGGAGGAACTTCTTCCCGTACCCCGTCGAGCCGCGGAAGTTGGGCTGCAAGACGGCGTAGCCACGGTTGGCGAGCCACTGCACGGTCGGGTCGTAGCCCCAGGTGTCGCGCCCCCACGGGCCGCCGTGGACGTAGAGGACGAGCGGCAGCTTCTCGGGTTCGACGCCGACCGGAAGCGTGAGGTAGCCGTGGATGGTGAGCCCGTCGCGAGCCTGGTAGCGGATCGGCTGCCGGGCAGCGAGCGGCAGTCCCTCCAGGCTTGGCCGCTCGGAATGGACCAGGCTCGCAGTCTGGGCGGAACGGTCCCAGAGGTAGTAGCGGACCGGACCCCGATCCCGCGTGTAGCGGACGATCCACATCCTGTCGGCGCGATCGCGGGAGACGATCTCGAAGTCGCCATCGTTCACCGTCTTGAGCGCCTCGAAATCCGCGGCGACCGAGGGATCGACCACCTTCCATTCCGTGCGGCCGGTGGCGAAGCTGACCGCCTCGACCACGTGGCGCCGCGGATTGACGAGCACCTCGCCGGCGTCCACCTCGGCGCTTTCCGCCAGCGTCCGCTGCTTCTTGCCGCGCAGGCTCCGCTCCACGACGCGGGCGGTGTCGTGGCCGATCGAGGTGCCGAGGAAGACGGAGTTGCCGTCCTTCGAGAATCCTTCGAGCGCGACGGTGTCCTCCAGGCCGGCCTTGAGCAGCCTCCGGAACGGCGCGGTCGCGGAATCGCGGACGCGGATCTCCGTTCCGCCCTCCGGAGTCGTGACCAGCGCGCCGCGGACGGCCATGCGGGCGTCGGCCACCCAGGTGCTGACGTCGCCGGGGTTCCTGGCGACCAGCGTCAGCGCGCCGGTGCGCAGATCGAGGCGGTAGGCGTCGAACAGGTCGCGCCTGCGCTGGTTGGTCGAGACCAGCACCGCGTCGGGAAAGTCGGGATTGACATCGACCACGCGGGCGCGCACTCCTTGAAACGGCGTATAATCACGGACGTTGCCGGTCTCCACGTCGGCGCCGAAGACGTGGAAGTTCTCGTCGCCGTCGTTGTCCTGCAGGTAGAGCACGGTGCGGGCGTCCTCCGCCCACAGGTAGATGCGGATGCCGCGCTTCTTGTCGGCGGTGATCGCCTTCGCGTCTTCCTTGCCCACCGTCCGCACCCAGACTTGTAGAACGTCCTTGTCGTCGGGGGCCGCGTAGGCGATGCGCGTGCCGTCCGGGGAAAGGAGCGGCATGGCCCGCTCCGGATTGCCGAAAAGCAGCGAGCGTTCGATGAGCGGCGGGAGGCCGGCCCGTGCAGCACCGGAGGCGCAAAGCAGGAGCGCCGTCGCAACGGCGCGAATCCGGATGGTCATGGTTTCCCCTCGAAGAAAGCAACGCCGGCGCGCGGGAGCGTACACCCGGAGGGGGCCGTGAAAGAAACAGGCCGCTTGCGCTCGGGACCCCGGATCGGATCAAGATTCCGACCTCCGGAGGATCCCAACCATGTCCACTGCTCGGGCAGTCGCCGTCCTGGTCGCGATGACCTTCGCCTCGCCAACGCTGGCGGCGGGGCCGAAGCCGGAACAATCCAAGGTGGTGGTCGCGGTGGGCGGGCGCAGCCTCTTCTATTATCTGCCGCTCACCCTGGCCGATCGCCTGGGCTACTTCAAGGACGAGGGCGTCAACGTCGAGATCGTCGACTTCCCGGGCGGCGCCAAGGCCTTGCAGGCGATGGTCGGAGGCAGCGCCGACGTGGTCTCCGGCGCCTTCGAGCACGTCGTCGACATGCACGCCAAGGGCGTCGAGGTGCAGGAGTTCGTGGTGCAGGATCGATATTCGGGGATCGTGCTCGGGCTCTCCAAGGATCGCGCCAAGGCATACAAGTCGCCGAAGGACCTGCGCGGCCTCAAGATCGGCGTCACCGCGCCGGGATCGAGCACCAATTTCCTCGTCAACGCCATGCTCGCCCGCGATGGCCTCGCTCCCGATGCGGTCTCGATCATCGGCGTTGGCGCTTCGTCGGGCGCGGTGGCGGCGATGCAGAAGGGCCAGATCGATGGTTTGTCGAATCTCGACCCGGTGATCACTCGCCTGGAGAAGAGCGGGGATCTGGTGCCCGTCGTCGATACCCGCACGGCGGGAGCGATGAAGGAGGTCTACGGCGGCGCCTATGCGGCGGGATGTCTGTACGCGCGCACCGAATACCTCCGCAAGAACCCGAACACCACCGCAGCACTCACCGCCGCGATGGTCCGTGCCCTCGTCTGGCTTCAGAAGGCAAGCGACGATCAGGTGGTGGCGACGGTTCCCCCCGAGTATTACGGCGACGAGCGCGAGGTCTACAAGCTGGCCTTGCAGCGCAATCGCGAGGGCTTTTCGGCGGACGGAAAGAATTCGCTGGCCGCCGTGCAGAACGTCTACAAGATCCTCGAGGCGTTCGAGCCGGCGGTGAAGGGCGCGAAGATCGACCTCTCGAAGACATTCGACAACCAGTACGTCGAGGCGGCGCTGAAAAGGATCAAGTGAGCTCGACGGAGGTGGAGGCGGTCCTCTCGCTCGACCGGGTGACGGTTGCCTGGCCGGCGCCGCGGAAGGGTGAATCGGAATACGTCGCCGTCGAGGACGTGAGCCTCGAGGTCGGACGCGGCGAGTTCCTCTCGGTGGTAGGTCCGACGGGTTGCGGAAAGTCGACCTTGCTCAACGTGGCGGCGGGGCTGCTCGCTCCTTCCGCGGGCTCGGTTCTCGTTTCCGGAGAGCGGCTGCAAGGAATCAACCGGCGCGCCGGCTATCTCTTCCAGGGCGAGGCGCTCATGCCTTGGCGGAGCGCGCGCGAGAACGTCGAGGCGGGGCTCCTCTTCGCCGGCGTCGCGCCGCGGGCCGCGCGGGAACGCGCCGAGGCCTGGCTGGCCCGCGTGGGACTGAGCCGATTCGGCGACAGCTATCCGCACCAGCTTTCCGGCGGAATGCGCAAGCGGGTGGCGCTCGCGCAGACGCTGGTGCTCGAGCCGCGCATCCTGCTCATGGACGAGCCGTTCAGCGCGCTCGATGTGCAGACGCGGCAGTTGATGGAGAACGAGCTGCTCGAATTGTGGTCGTCGGATCGGCGATCGGTCGTCTTCATCACCCACGACCTGGAGGAGGCCATCGCCCTCTCCGATCGGGTGGTGCTGCTCTCCGCCGGGCCGCGCACGAGACCGATCGGCGATTTTCGCATCGATCTGCCGCGTCCGCGCGACGTCGCGGAGATCCGGGCTTCGCCTCGTTTCTCCGAGCTGCACGTCCACATCTGGCGCGCGCTGCGCGCGGAGGTGCTCAGGGCATATGCCCAGAGCGAAGGCCGCGCATAGGGAGCTGGGTCCGGCCGCGCTGCTCGCCTTGCGGGTGCTGCTGCTCGTCGCGATCTTCTTCCTCTGGTACGGGCTCGTCACGCTGCGCTTCCTTCCCGCCTTCTTCTTCGGGCGTCCCTTCGTCGTCCTCGAGCGGGTAGGGCAGTGGTTCGCAAGCGGGAAGATCTATCCGCATCTCGGCGTCACCTTGATCGAGACGGTCCTCGCCTTCGCGGCGGGCACCTTGCTCGGCGTCGCGGCGGGTCTCTGGCTCGGTCTGCGCGCCATGGCGTCGGCGCTGCTCGAGCCTTACATCAAGGCCGCGAATGCGATGCCCCGCGTGATCCTCGCGCCCATCTTCGCAGTGTGGTTCGGGCTGGGGATCGCTTCCAAGGTCGCGCTGGGCGTGACGCTCGTCTTCTTCATCGTCTTCTTCAACGTGTACCAGGGCGTGCGCGAGGTGAGCCCGACGGTGCTCGCCAGCGTGCGGATGCTGGGAGCGTCGCCCCGGCAGCTCGTGCGGTACGTGTATTTGCCCTCGGCGACCAGCTGGGTCTTCTCCAGCTTGCACACCAGCGTTGGGATGGCTTTCGTCGGCGCGGTCGTCGGGGAGTATCTCGGGTCCGCTGCCGGCGTCGGGTATTTGATCCTGCAGGCGGAGGGGAGCTTCGACATCGACACCGTGTTCGCTGGGATTCTCGTCCTCACAGGGTTTGCGCTCCTCCTCGACTACGTAGTGACTGTGATCGAGCGGCGACTACTGGTATGGATGCCTCGCGCGGGCCGTCGCGAGTAATTTCAAGAACCTTGTCCGGGCGTTCGGAATCGCTCGAGGAACACAGCGGCGCCGGACTTCGATTCCTTGCCAGTCGCGACCCGAAGCACCATCTCGATGAGCTCCTGATCGGGAGCTTCGATGGAAACGTCGTTCAGCTCGAGGAAGACAAGGGCGGAAGCCAACGCAGCCCGCTTGTTCCCGTCGATGAACGGATGGTTCCTGGCTAGATGGAAGAGGTATGCGGCCGCCATCTCGAAAACGGTAGCGTGGAACAACTCGCCAGCGAAGGAAGCTTGTGGCGCCGCCACGGCCGAGAGTAACGATCCAGCATCGCGCACGCCGAACGAGCCGCCGTACATCTCGATCTGGTGAGCGTGGATGCCGAGCACCTCCTCCATCAGGAGAAAGCGCGGCTCCTTCATTCAGCGAGCTTCTTGAAAACCGCGCCGTAACGCCGGTCGAGCTTGTCAAGGATCTTCTCCACCTTGGCCGAGCGCTTCTTCTCGGCCGGCGGCGAGACGATGATGACGCGGCCGTCCGTCGAGACCTCGACCGTCGAACCTGCATCGAGTCCCGTTGCCTCGAGGATCTCCTTGTCGAGCACGAGCGCGACGCTGTTTCCGGTGCGGGTAAGCTTCTTGACCATGTACGTACCTTAGCGACGAATGTCCGTACGTTCAAGGGCCCTTCCTCATTGCCGGTCTCAATATAAAATGCGCGTCTTGATGTTCGTCGGCAGCGCCGCGATCGCCTTGCGCACGTCGTTCGACACGTCGTGATCGAGGTCCATGATCAGGTAGCCGATGTCCGGATCGGTGGCCAGGATCTGCGCCTGGATGTTGGCGTTCTTCTCGCTGACGATGCGGTTGATGTCGCGGAGCACGCCGGGGACGTTCTTGTGCACGTTGAGGATGCGGTGCGCCGCCGCGACCGGAGCCAGATCCACCTGCGGAAAGTTCACCGCACCCGTGGTCGAGCCGACGTTCACGAACTTCACCAGAGTCGACGCCACCTCGCGCCCGATGGCGGCCTGCGCCTCCATCGTCGATCCCGCGACGTGGGGCGTGAGGATCACGTTCGCGAGCCCACGCAGCGGCGTGAGGAAGTCGTCGGTGTTCGACTCGGGCTCCTCGGGAAATACGTCGACGGCGGCGCCCGCGAGGTGACCGCTCTTCAGCGCCTCCGCGAGCGCGGGCAGCGCGACGACGTTCCCGCGGCTCGCGTTCAACAGATACGAGCCCTTCTTCATCATCGCGATCTCGTTGGCGCCGATCATGTCGCGCGTCTTCGGCGTTCCTGGGACGTGAAGGGTGACGAAGTCCGATCCGCGCAGGAGCGCCTCGAGGCTCGGGCAGGTGCGGATGTTCCCGATGGGGAGCTTGCTCCCGGTGTCGAAGAACGAGACGCGCATGCCCATCGACTCGGCGAGGACGCCGACCTGCGAGCCGATGTGGCCGTACCCGACGATGCCGAGGGTCTTGCCACGGACCTCCATCGATCCGGTGGCCACCTTGCGCCACTTGCCCTCGTGCATCTCGCGGGTCCGGTCGCCGAGCTTGCGCGCCAGCCCGATGATCTCGGCCACGATCAGCTCCGCGACGCTGCGCGTATTCGAGAAGGGCGCGTTGAACACCGGCACGCCGAGATGGTTCGCGGCCTTCAGATCCACCTGGTTGGTCCCGATGCAAAAGCAGCCCAGCGTGAGCAGGCGCCGGGCATTCTCCAGCGCGCGGCGCGTCACATGGGTCTTGCTGCGGATGCCAAGGACGTGCACGTCGCGGATCCGCTCGGCGAGTTCGTCCTCCTTCAAGGCGCCCGGGACGGTCTCCAGCCGGAAACCCTCGCCGCGGAAGAGCTCCTGTGCCGTCTCGTGGATGTTCTCGAGCAGGAGGACCTGGATCTCGTTCTTCGGAAAGGAGGTTTCCACAGCCGCGGCCTATAGGACCGCAGAGCGCGTTTGTCATTGGCTTCCGGCGGGCGCGGCCCTGGCGGCTGTCCAATTTCTGGACAACTGGCACATCGAGGCTCCATTCACAGGTTTCCCATCCGTGCGATTCGCTCGATCCTCCACAGTTCTCGCACAGGCGCGGGGATTGCCCGCCCACAGGCACCCCACAACGGAGCGGTCAGATCGTGAACGTCGCCGCTGAGCGCGCGATCGTCCTTTCGCAGGCTTGCAGCGTGGCACACCCATTGCTCCTGTAGTGCGGCGTGTCCGGCGGCTCGGTGGGTCGCTGAGATACGTCGGCCTCGAACCCATTCTGCGAAAGGAGGATGGGGGTTCAGGTCAGGAACCTCGAGCGGGTCGGTAACCTGGTCCCAGGTAAGCCGTGCCCCGCGCTGTCGATACACCGAGGGCCGGTCGCGGCGGGCTCGCCGCGAAGGAAGGCCGTGGGTGGAGGGAACGCGAAATCGTTCCCACGGTGCGTGGAGTGAAGACCCGGAGGAGGAAAAGCCCAGGAGGGGCGCGGAGCGGATGGGACCCTAAACAGGTTCCGCTCGTCACCGCACTCGCCGCGGGGAGCAAAGCCCTGAAGCCGGGGGCGTCGGAGCTGGCGCGGGTCAAACCGCAGGCTCTGGCGCCCAACGACAGGAGGGCATGAACGGGCCGGGGAAACCCGGTACGGCTCCGCGCGAGGGACAATCCCCTGGAGGGCGAACCCTGGACGTGGCTGCGGGGTGAAACAAACCCGCAAGGCAGGTGGCGGAGCAAACCGTCGAGGGCGCGCGAAACGCCGAGGACGGAACGTAGCGCAGGGTCGGGTGCCTTGCGCAATGAGTGGACGCCATCGGCTGGTGCCGCGATGAGGGAACGGAACCCCAAGGGAGGCGCTTCTCGATCTGCCCGCCGTAAGGCGGTCGGGCCGGAAGGCAGGTCGCAGGCCGCAGGACTCTGAAGGAGGCGACAAGCTCGAGGGAGGATGAAACCGCTCGCTCACGCTGGCGGTGGACGGCGGATGGAGAGATACCGCGGGGCCCGTCGGAAACGTACGAGGCTTCGTATTGCGGGAGTGGGGAGACCCGAACGTCCTCGCAATCCATCCGCATACAAGACTCCGGGGAGCATCGAACCTCCATGAGAGGGTGCACGGGACGAGGTGACTCATTCCGGGCAACGGCAAGCGGTCCTTGAACCTCCGAAGGGGACCAGACGTTTTGGCGGGCCTTTGGGCCGCCGGATACGTTTTCGAGGGCGGTGCGACCCGTAGGTCCGCCGCGCGAAAACTGCTGGAGGCCGGGGCTGCGTGAGCGGCTCGCGGCCTCTCGGCGTTTCTGGGCCTCGACGCCGCCCTGATTATCGAACCCTTTTTGGATCTCCAACGAACGTCGGACGCGATGCGCGCGTGCCGTCGGGCGCGCTCGAGATCGTCGCCTCGTGGCTTTTCCCGAGTGATATTGCCGGCCCGCCGCCCGGAGCGCTGCCGCTCTCCGGCACCGCTGCTGGTGGGCGTGTTGCACGCGACCACTCCGCGGGCGTAGAGCGGAATGCTCACAGCACTGAATAGGCAATCCATACACCGAGGGGAAATCATGTTGCGAAAGGCATCGCTCACTCTATTGGCGGCGCTCGCCGTTGCCACGGCGGCGCGCGCCGGCGAGATCGGAAGTCAGGAATTCATCCAGCTTCTTCCCGGCGGAGCGGGGTCGATCGATCGGGGCGCCCTGGCCGATATCGGCACGCTCGATCCGGCGACGGAATTTCCTCGCGTGACGCCGGAAGACTTCGGGCTCGAGCAGCTCGCCGGATCGTCGGAGGGTCCCCGCGCTGCTTCTGCGCCCACCTCCTTCCCGGTCGTCGAGAACAGCCGCTTCGCGCTCGTGAACCGTGGCTTCAGCGGGTTCGACGGTCTGAACCACGCCGATCAGCGATTGGCGGGCACCGGCGCCTTCACGAACAGCCAGTTCAGCCTGGAGCCGCCCGACCAGGGACTTTGCGTCGGCAACGGGTTCGTCATCGAAACCGTAAACACCGCGATCGCCATCTTCCGTGCCGGCACGGCGGAGCGCATCGCCGGCCCCACGCCTCTCAACCAGTTCTTCGGGCTCGCGCCCGAGGTCATCCGTGCCAATCCCCCCGTCTTCGGCGATTTCACCAGCGACCCGCGCTGCTTCTTCGACCGCGACACCAACCGCTTCTTCGTCATCCTCTTGCAGCTCGGCGTGGTCCCGAGGACGGGCAACTTCACGGGCGCAAGCAGCCAGCTCATCGCCGTCTCGAAGTCCGGCGACCCGACGCAAGGGTTCAACTTCTTCCGGCTGGATACCACCGCGCACGGGACGCGCTGCCCCTGCTTCGGCGATCAGCCGCTCATGGGTCAGGATGCGAACGGCTTCTTCCTCAGCGCCAATGCCTTTTCGCTGGTGACTGGCCGCTTCGTCGGCGTCCAGATCTATGCGATGTCCAAGCGCGCCCTTGCTGCCGGCGTCGCGCCTCCCTTCGTCGTGCGCATCGCGCTGCCCGCGGCGACGCAGGCTGACGGCACCCGCGACATCAGCGTCCAGCCGGCGTTCAGCGCCGGGACCGACGAGGACGGCAACGCCACCGAGTTCTTCCTCGCCTCCGCGAACATCACGCAGGTGCTGAACAACTCGCTCTCCGTCTTCGCCTTCCGGTCGACCGCGGCCCTCGCTGCGCCACTCGGACCGGGGACGACCTTCAGCTTCACCAAGACGGTGGTGCCGAGCCAGGTCTTCGGCGTTCCGCCCGATGCCGAGCAGAAACAGGGCACCTTCCCGCTCGGCTCGCTCGTGAATCCGAAGGTCACCACCATCCTCGCGACCAACGAGCACCGGATGCAACAGGTCACCTTCGCCGATGGCAAGCTCTGGTCCGCGGTTACCACCGGCCTCTCTTCGCCCGGCGAGGCCGACCTGAAGGCAGGCGTCGCTTGGTTCGCGGTGGGCGTGAAGGCGAAGGCGGGCAGGCCGGTCGAGGCCAGGGTCAAGGACCAGGGCTACATCGCGGTCCCGAATGCGAGCGCTTTCTTCCCCGCCGTCGGGGTGGGCCGCGAAGGTGACCGGGTAGCGATCGGATTCAGCGTCTCGGGGCCCGGCCTGTTCCCGAGCGCCGGGTATGCTTTGGTGCAGGGCGAGGGCCAGACCGGGCGCGTCCATCTCGCTGCCGTCGGCGCAAACTCGGAGGACGGGTTCACCGCCTATCCTTCCCAGACTGACGCTCCCTGCACCGCGCCTGCGGCGGACGGGTCGCAGATCTGCGAGGCGCGCTGGGGTGACTACGGCGCCGCCGCCGTCGACGAGCAGGGCAACATCTGGATGGCCAACGAGTACATCTCGCCGCGGCCGCGCACGGTGCTCGCGAACTGGGGGACGTTCGTGAGCCGGCTCACGACCGACGGGGACTGAGGCCCCGCGTCCACGATCTGCCGGAGGCCGTGGGTTCGCGACTGCGACCCGCGGCCTCCGGCGTTTTGCGGGGTCGACTCGACGGCGGCGCGGTGGGAACATGCGGGGCATGTTCGATCTGGAGCGGTTCGTCGCGGACTGCCGAGCGGCGCTCGCCAACGACGGCGCGCACGGAGCGATTCGCGAGATCGTCGCCCGGGCGGTCTCCGAGCCGGGCCTGGTCCTCGCCGCGCTCGGCGAGCCGCGGCACGCCGGGATCCAGCCGCTCTTGCGCTCGGAAACGCTCACGGTGCTGAACGTCGTCTGGGCGCCGAACATGACCCTGCCGCCGCACGATCACCGGATGTGGGCCGTCATCGGCATCTACACGGGCCGCGAGGACAACATCTTCTGGCGACGCGTTCCGGGCGCCGCGAGCAAGGTCGAGGCGACGGGCGCCAGGGCGCTGTGTGCGAAAGACGCCGAGCCGCTCGGACACCGGATCATCCACTCGGTGACGAATCCGATCCCGCGCTTCACAGGGGCGATCCACGTCTACGGCGGCGACTTCTTCGGCGTCTCGCGCAGCGAGTGGGACGCGGAGTCGCTGCTCGAGGCGTCGTGGGACACGGAGCGGACGCTGCGGAGGTTCGAAGAGGCGAACGCGCGAGCCGAGCGCGGCGCCTGACTCGATTCGGCGATATTTTTGGGTTTCAGGGACGTCGCCGGCGGTCGCTGACGTCTCAGGGGAAGACGCCAGACGACCGCCGCCAACCTACGGGTCTTGCTACAGCTGGAAGATCGCGGCTGCCCCGAGGACCAGCCCCAGAGTGACGACGGTGATCGACAGCTCGGCGAGCGCTCCCACCACGAAGGGACGCATGCCTTGCTTCTTCAGCTCGCGGAAGTCGGTCTTGAGACCGACGCCGGCGAAGGTGAGCAGGAAAGCCCAGCGCGAGACGTTCGCGAGATCGGTGACCTGGGGTCCGCTGAAGGCCCCTACCGTCGCAAGCAGGGAGATGAGCAGGAAGCCGAGGACGAACTTGGGGAACTTCTGCCAGAGGAAGGCAGCCTTGTTCGACACGGTATGCGCCTTCCCGCGCGACGCCCAGTAGACGGCGTAGGCGAGGACCACGAAGCCGATCATCGCGTTGCGCGTGGACTTGGTGAGGCCGGCGATCTTGCCCGCCGCGTCCGAATACACCGAGCCCGCCGCGATCGCCTCCGCGGTGTTGTCGACCGCAAGGCCCGCCCAGACCCCGAAGGCGCGGTCGCTCATGTGCAGCCAGTGCCCGATGAGCGGATAGGCGAAGAGCCCGAACGCGCCCAGCGCGAGGATGGCGGCGATGGCGAAGGTGGCGTCGTCATCGTCGGCGTCGATGGCAGGCTTGGCGGCGATGATGGCGGAGACGCCGCAGATCGACGATCCGATGGCGAGGAGGCTAGTGAGCTTCGGCTTCAGATGGAACGCCTTGCCTACGAAGGTCATGATGGCGATGGCGACGGCAAGCTCGATGGCGACGAGGCCCAGCGAGATCCCGCCGAGGCGCAGCACGTCGCCGAGCAGGAAGCGCGCGCCGAGGAGCACGATTCCCGCTTTCAGCCAGAAATCGTAGGTCGCGATGCCGGGCCGGAAGATCCCCGCCACCCCAACCGTGTTGGCGATGACGAGCCCGAAAAGGATCGCCCACAACACGTACTCGATGTTGGGCAGCGCGACGTGGTGCGCCTTGCCGTAGTCGCGCAAGAATTGCTCCGCGGCCTTGCCGGCCAGGCCGACGGTGGCGAGGAGGAGGATCCCGGGCAAGGTGCGGGCGACCCGCTCTCCCAGTCCCAACGGGCGAACGGGAACGATGACTGCTTCGCTCATGGCTGCGTCCTCACCAGGGAATGTGAGGCGCGAGATGGAGCTTCACGAGCACTGCCACGCCGAGAGCGGCGATGACGGCCCACCAGTCGATCGGGATCCGTTTCGGTTGCGGTGACATCTGCGTGCGCCTCCAGGAAAAAGGGAAATGAACCGCGGGCCGCGTGCGCGCGCGCAAGAATTGCGCGCCAGCGGCACGGGACGTTGCGGGTTCAGCTCAAGGGCGAATGGTCGGGATCGTCGCCGATGGGCTTACGCGCGCAGCCGGCCCGAGGGGCCGACGCAACAACACGCGCAAGCGATCATCCGCGACATGCTTACTTGCGTAGCAGCGAGTCTCGCCGCTGTCAAC
>Ga0066675_10000837_pt1 | contig 12471 bp, 15 predicted proteins | sample GraSoiAngelo_124_FD_62295 | JGI IMG/M metagenome (GOLD analysis project Ga0066675, IMG submission 62295) | Grasslands soil microbial communities from the Angelo Coastal Reserve, California, USA - 14_0927_05_20cm | ecosystem: Environmental > Terrestrial > Soil > Grasslands | place: USA... | reverse complement strand
TCCACCGAACCCCAGCCTCAACCGCGGGAAGACTAGAGGCGCAACGACAGGAAAAAGCGTCTCATCGATGGGCAGTAGTTGAACTGGCACCACGCTGGTCAAGTCGCTGTATCGAAAGCGTGCAAACACACCTTCCTCTGCGCGCATCCTGCCACTCGTGCTTCCGATACAGCCCTAGCCTGATCAGGATTTGACCAGGGACGAACCTTCAGGAGAGCGGTGAACAAACTGAGTGCGTGGCTACCGAAGCCTAGGCACGAAAACAGGAGCTATTTTGCCCTTGCTTGTAAAGCCTGGCGCGTGGCCACCAAAGTGTTGGTCAATGAGGACGGAGTTCATCGTGGGTTGCTATGATCGCATGAATCGTTGCAAAGCTTGTGTTCCCAAAGCGGATGGGGTTTTCGGTAGGGCTCCTTCTCGGAAGCGAACGCTGCTTCGTGGAGGTCCGACGGCCCACGGCCGTGTTCACCGACGTTGCCAGCGTGGAGCGCATCACCTATGCGATTTTCGTTCCCTTTCAACGAGGACTGGAAAAACCACACCCTTGAGCTGTTTACACAAGCAGCTTGACGTCAGTGTGAGTAAAGTGTGAGTAGGCAACTAGAAGTGAAAGAGCAGCATCCGTGCTAAATTAGAGGCGTTAGTCGCTCGCAAATATCCTCAGCTTTGAGCGCCTTGAGTTGCAGAGGCGTGGCCTCGATTGTCTCCAGCCCCAAGCACATCTGGCAACTTGCAGGCGCGCGGCGGTGTTCCATGGGAAGACATTTGGCGCTTCTACCTGCAGTACTAACCTCTGCTGTGTTCTTCTCCGGCTGCGGCGGAGGGAATCCCAGGGTTTCTCCTCCGCCTCCGCAAGCGGTACAACCAAGCATCGCGGCGATTTCTCCGACCAACGTGCCAGCGGGTAGCGGCAGTTTCACGCTGACGATCACCGGTACAGGCCTAAGCATGAGCACGCAGGTGAAATTTGGCAGCGCGGTTCTTATGCCGAACTCGGCGACACCCGGGAATTGCCCGGCGGCCGGCTCTTGCACCATGCTGGCGGTGAATGTTCCCGCGCAGGATGTGGCAAACGCCGGAACCATCACCGTTTCGGTCGCTAACACTTCGATAGTGTCCAACGAGGTGGCCTTCGCAGTGACGCCGCAACGCGGAACTGTCACGGGACCGCCGCAACTGCTCCTGCTCTCGCCGATGGTGGCTCCTGTGGGAGGAGCATCGTTCCAACTTGTGGTTGAAGCGCAAAACGTCGCTCAGGGGGCCACGGTGAACTTTGGCTCGCTTTCGCTTACGCCTACCTCCTCTACAATGACCTTTTACCCCTCCGCGTCTGGGCTTTCGACGCTCCTAGTGCAAGTGCCCGCGTCGGCGTTCACGACGGCGGGAGGGGTTTCCGTGTCGGTGACGAATCCCGGATCGTCGGGAGGCACATCGAATCAGGCAGAATTTTATGTAGTGAACAAAGGGAGTTTCCCGATCGAAGAGTCGTTGAGCAACGATCATCCACCCGTCCCGGGCAATGCTTCGAGTACTCACTCTTCCGCAACGATCGATGGATTTGTTGTGGCCTTTGATTCGACTGCAACAAACCTCGTGAGTGGCGCGACGAGCGGGCTTTCGCAAGTCTATTTGCGGAGCAACTGCTTTGGTACGACCGCGACTTGTATCGCGGATCAAACGCAGCTCGTTTCGGTTGCGCCGGACGGTTCGCCAGGCGCTGGCGGCACGAATGGCAGCAACAAGCCCGTAATCTCGCCGGACGGCCGCTTTGTCGTGTTTGCGTCAGACGATACGAATCTGGTCCCCGGCGTTACGCAAGCTGTGGAGCAGATCTATCTTCGCGACACGTGCGTGAGCAGTTTGCCGCCACCGCAAAACTGCACACCCAAGACGGTCCTGGTATCCGCTTCACCTTCGGGAGCGCCGGGCAATGCGCCAAGCACGAATCCCGTGATCGGGGCCTTTGGCTTGTTTGTTGCGTTTCAGTCGTCGGCGACGAATTTGGTCAGCCAGTCCGTTCCCTCCGGCGTGCAGCAGATCTATCTCTGGCGTGGCTGCAATACTTTGATGGGTGCACAGGCCGGATGTTCGCCCAGCATAACTTTGGAATCGGTGGATGCCGGCGGGAATCCCGGAGACAAAGATTCCACGAACCCTGCGATTGATGCCGGGTCTGTAGTCGCGTTCCAATCCCTCGCCGACAACATCGTTGCCAATACGCCAGGGAACCAGTTTCAACAAATCTATCTGCGCACGACTTGCCTTGCGCTGGCTTCGCCTGCTCCGGGAGATCTATGCGGAAATAAAGCTATGGCCGTTTCCGTAGACCCGAACGGACATCTGGGCACCGGTGACAGCGTGACACCCGCGGTGAGCCCGTTTGGCATGGTGACGGTATTTGCGACGCGCGCGCCGAATCTGCTTCCTCCCAACACCGCGAGCCAGCAGATCGTGGCCTTCAACACTTGCTTCGCGGTTCCGCCAATTCCGTGCAGCGCGACAGTGGGCGGGGTGATCTCCGTAGATCAGAACGGCATGCCGGGGCAGGGAGATAGTTTTCACCCGGCGCTCAGCGGATTCGGTAGCGTGGCGTTCACCTCGCAGGCCAGCTTGATTTCCGGCGTGACGGGCCAGCAGGTTTATGGCAGGACGCTTTGTTCACCTTGTGCCCAGCCAGGACCTTCACCGTGGTTACCTCTCATACTTGTCTCCGCCGACTCCAGCGGCCAGCCCATGGGCGGGGATTACAGCTCGTTGGATCCCGCCGGCGAATTCGCAACTTTCTCGAGCGCGGGACCTGGTTCCACTTCGGGCCCTACGCAAATCTTTCTGGCAGCGCCATTCTTCTAGCGAACTGCCGACGATTCGCGGCCGCCGAGTACGCGAAACTGCAGAAATAACGAAAAATTTACGCAAGAAGTTTGCGTTGGAAACGAGGATTCACTCACAAGGCTGTTACGAGAGGGGAACCCTTCCCAAGAAATTTGTGCCACCAGAGGGGTTCACCCCAAGACTTGGGAACAATAAGCCCCGAAAACGCCTTAAACCGTGATGCAAGATACGGGAAATACTGGAGGCCTCAGGTTCAAGCCCCCTCAAAAGGCCTGCTGCACAAAGGTTCTAAAATCGTCTCTCAGGGCGCGCCACTTCTTTCGGGGCTTTGTGCTCAATGATTTAGCGGAGTCCCTTTCTTTCGTTTAGAACTCGACAATCCAATAGGGACCCATGCTCAAACACGTTTCCAGGTCCTTGAGTTGAGCGCGCTCGCTGACAGCTATCCATTTACGTAGAGCGCCGGCGAAGGCACTCAGTCAACGAAGGCTTCACCAAAGGCGCCGCACTCCATAGCTTTCGAAGGATACTTCATTACTGATGATTGGCATATTTTCCGCCTGGGCTTGAGCAATGAGCATACGGTCAAAGGGATCCTTGCGAGGGCCAGGCAAAAGTCCGGCGCGAATGCCATGCTCTGCAGAAATGGCGAAAAGTTGAAAACCTTCGCGTTCGACTTGGCCAGAGAAATCCGCTGCCAGGTCAGTGGCAGTCGGCAGTTTTCCCAGCCTGACCTTGATAGCGATTTCCCAAGCCGAAGCAGCACTTACTATCAGCGTGTTTTTAGTTTCTGCAATAATTTCTCGAGCCGCCGACGTTAGTGCTGGGTCATCTGAGAGCCACCAGAGCAAAGCGTGCGTATCGAGGAGCGCGCGCAATTAGGCTACTCCCAGCTCGACAGTTCGCTCACCGGGAGGGGCTCAAAAAACTCTGGTCCAACGCGCAATTTGCCCTTCAAAGACCCTGGCTGGCGTTTACCCTTTACCTCTCCGACCGGAACGAGCCGGGCTACGGGTTTTGACCCCCGCGCAATGATCACTTCCTCACCCTTGGAAGCCTTCTCAATTAGTCGAGAAAGGTTTGTTTTGGCTTGGTGAATGGTGACAACGCTCATTTTGCAGCTCCTTAGCTAACCTATGTTAGCTCACCAATCCGCACTGCGCAACGGTCTTATGTTCAACTGTCTTATGTTCAAATCGGATGAACGGCTAACCTAGCAAGCTCGGTACGACCTCACAGGGAAGCTCTAAAATCGTCTCCTAGCGCGCGCCACTTTCATGGGGGTCCATTCAGATGCTTGTGGAGAGCCTTCGGGGATTCGGACGCAATCCCGCTGTCCTGCGCGGCAATCAACAGGTCAACGACGGCGCAGGAGTCACCTGGTGTTCTATTTCGGTAGCCTTTCCCGAACGCCTGGACACTTCGAGATCGTAGAAGTTCTGCAAATTCAGCCAAAAACTCTGCGTTGGTATGGAAATACCGCGCCAGGCGTAGGGCAGTCTCAGCGGTAATCCGGCGACGCTCATGCACAATCTCGCCGATGCGCGTACGCCGGTACGTGCAGTTCGAGGGCGAGTTTGTTCACCGTTAGGCGCAGAGGCTTCCTGAAATCCTCGCGGAGGATCTCGCCAGGGTGCACAGGAGGCATAAGCGCCAGAGTCTTTTTCATGTCTACGTTTCTCCGCTAGTGATAGTCCACAATTTCCACGTCATAGCAGTGGCCATCGCGTCTGCAACGGGCACCGCCGCGCCCGTGGCCGCCCCATTGTTAGGAAGTGTGCTCCAACCCGCCTTCTTCGGCACCGCAGCCGGAGGGGAAATCGCTATCGCGTGTATCAACTCGTGTACCAACTGAGGCAGGATTTTGAAGCCCGTGCGGCCTGTAAGTGCGACACCTGCAAGACCTTAGAATCTCCCGCCTTCCCAACTACGAACCAGAAGGTCGCGAGTTCGAAGCTTCTCAGGGCGCGTCAGTTCGTTATCGTCCCACCAACCGGACGAGCAACCCGGCTGCCTCGGCGGCCTCAGTCTGCCGGCGGTCAGCGCTGACAAACGGAACCTCCGCTCGCAGTCGCGCCTCAAACTCCTGCGCTGACGCGATGTGGATTGCGTCCAGCGTCCGGACAGCGTGACTGCCGACAATCTGTTCGGCACGATCCAGAACTTCCTTTGATACAGCGAGGAGATTCCATTGCATTCGATCGGCAGCCATCTGCTGCAGCGCCGCGGGGAGACGGGCGTTTTCGATAGAGTTTTCCGACGCCCGCCGGCGTAGCGCCCCACGAACTTCAATCGGCAGCATGGCGGAGACGACGACCTCATGGTGGCGCAGCAGCCGCAGCACCTCCGGTCGGCCACTCTCCCGCACATAAAGCTTAACGAGTGCGCTGCTGTCGAAGTAGGCCCACACTAAAAGCGTTCCTCGCGATCTGCGCTGATCGCCTCCGAGACCGGCTTCCCCTTCGACTTAAGCGGCCGAAAGCGCGAGATCTTCATCGGCCCTCTCTGGCGCGAGGGACGGATCAACCCCTCAATCACCATGACCTGAAATGCCTTTTCTGGACCATGCGGTTGCAGCGGCTTGACCACGGCGATCGCTTTGCCGCGGTCGGTTAAGACAACCTCGTGTCCTGCACGAACGGCCCTCACAACTTTAGAGAACTCCTGGTTCGCTTCTCGCAATCCTAGTTTCACCATGTAGGTATGATACTACATCACAGGCGCAGTCGCCACCTACATTTGTGCTCCTGAGGGATCGGAGTTAGGGAAAATGTGCTTACTATCGGAGACCCTTTCGACCCCGCATTGCGTACGCTTGTCGGCGATGCCTTTCTCCAAGTACCAAAGGTCTGCAACGGGCACAGCCATTCTTGCTCCTCTTTGGGGACTCCTCCCTCGTTTTCGCCGGACCGGGAGGCTCCTTCAGATTTCGGTTTATGTATCGAAACGGCTGTCTGTGGCCGGACGATAGCACAACGGTAAACACGACCAGCGTTTCCAAAGTGAAGACGAGCGGCGAAGAGATGTCTTACGGTCGAAGATAGGACCTTGACGGGGAGGGGATAGAAGGGGAAAGTCGACTCCGTACTCTAGGCCGACCAAAGATGTTTTGAAAAGAGGACAAATGAGAGTTCCTATTGCTGTGCTGCTGCTGTTCGCAGCACCAGTGGCGCTCGGTCAATCGCTCGCCGAGGCAGCAAGAGCCAACAAACCGGAAAAGGAAGCCGCACAAAACAACGCGCCAGCGATGACTGAAACGAAGAAGGAGACATCAAAGCCAACTCCCAAGGCAATCGCAGCGGCAGAGGACGCGCTCGTTGCAATCATCACTGGCAACCAAGCCGACTACGACCGCGCCGAGGCGCTATTGAAAATCGACTCGAGCACCGACCCGGCGAGGAACGCTCCTCTCTACGTGAGCATAATGAACCTGTTCATGTCGAGCGAAATTGACGACCTCCCGAGCGCATGCGTCCGTGATGTGAACAAACAACTACGAGCGGGAATCTGGTCGGGCCTGCCGAAAACCTGCAAAGAGGCGGAGATTCTTGTAGCAACGTCTTCCCGCCGCTGACATTCTCCGCTTCCTAACTGCCAATAAAAGATCAATGTGGCCATCGACACCACGACTCGTCAGGCTGCTCGCCCTTGGGCTGATGGCGGCAGTTCGACTTGTCCGGTCAACCACCGTAGCCGGACGCTCGATCGATGCGCCGATCTTCGATCTTCCGGTCTCCCGGTCTCCCAGGACGGGTGGTCAATTGATCCCCTGATCCCCGTCGAGCTAAGATGGCGGCGACCGTTTCATTCTCTGGGGGATGGTCATGAAAAAAGCCACGCTCGAAGGTCTCCAGCGGTTCCTCAATTCGATGGGCTTCCAGCCCCTCGACCTCGCCAAACGTTCTTCCTCCTGCAGCAGCGTGCTCGAGGTTGACTGCGTCGAACCCGATCATCTCTATTTCGCGAGAGTGCGCGGCGAGCGGGTTTATGAAGTGCAGCTCGAGTTTGCGAACGGCAAGTGGGAGGCGGAATGCTCTTGTCCCGTCCGCGCGCGTTGCAAGCACGTTGCCGCCGCGATGCTGGCATTAGCGGAGAGCGAGTCGGAGTCCGACAACAGCGAGCCCCCCGTCTGGGACAGAAAACGAATCGCCGCGCTCATGAACAGGCGCTGGCAAAAGGCCAAGGAGGCCGCGGTAAAACTGCCGCCCTCGCCGCTGCTCGACAAAGTTGTCGCCCATCTCGGACGCGACCTCCGGCCGCGCGAAGCGGCCTTCCTCCGTGTCGTGCAAAGCTCATTCACCAAGGGTCCGCGCCCGTTTACGGAAGCGGATCTGCGCGCCATGGCCGAATCCGGCACCGCCTTCGATTCTTTCGGCTCCTGGAACGTCGTCGATCTCTGGCCCGCTTTTCCAGCCGACGATTTTTACTTCTGGCTTTTTGTGGCGTGGGAATTCCGCCGGCGTGGCTGGGGCTACCCGCGATTCATGGAGGGAGTCACCGATTTCAGCCTCATCGAGCGGACCATGAAGAAGTGGGAGCGCCAGAAGGAAATCGAGTGGTGGAAGAATCGGCTCCAGCGATTTGAGAGCTGCCGGCCGGAGCCAGAAACAGGCGTTTTGCAATTGCGCTTGGCTGTCACTGCCGAGGAAGCGCGGCTGCAATGGCGCAGTGAGCCGACCGCACCATTCGCAGACTTTAAGCCGCCGCAGGCCAGGAAATGGGCCGATCTATATCACAAAGGTGCCGTGACCGTGGAGCCCGATTCCTTCCCGCTTTGGAGCGAGGCTTGCCGAACCTGGTCTTACGACAACTGGTGGTTGTTCCGCTACACGAACGGAACCGCGCTCCAGACACTGAACCGCCTGCTGCGCATGCCTCTCGCGCCAGACCGCATCGTGGCCGCCGACGGACGGCCGCTCGCGCGCCCGGCCGAGCCGCTGCGCATCGATTTGCACCCGCCGAAAGACTCGGACGGCGACTATGAACTCGCGCTCGTCACTGCCAGCGGAGCACCGTCGCCGAAAATCCTTTGCACGCTGTCCGGCCGACCCACACTCTACCTCACCGAGGAAGGTTTGTTTGTCGGACCGCCCGGCGATATGTTCGACGCGGACACGCGCAGAACGATACCCGCGCCTGCGCTTGAGACCGCGGGTGGCCTGAGCGCCTTGCATGCCGCCGCTGTTCCCCTCCCCGAACATCTCGCAGGACGCGTCCGCACCGTGCCTGTGGGTGTCACGATTTCCTGCGAGCTGAGATCGTATTCTCAGGGCAGGCAAAACGAGGAGATCATCCTAAGCGTGGACGCCGACGCGCCCGGGATGAACCCGGAAACGTTCACCGCAAGCGGCTGGAGAGAAAAGCGCAAAACCGACGTACAAAAGACGCCCGCGTCGGGCAATGGTATCGTGGTCCTCCATGATCGCACGGCGCAAAAACATTTCCCCCGCGTGCTCGAATCTCTCGCCGATTTGAAATGGCAAGACTATCCGACCGGTTGGAGGTTGCGAGTCACCAAGAAAACGCCGGAACTTTTCGCCTCCTGGCTCCGCTCCGTGCCAACGGAGATCAAAGTGCGGCTCGATCGGGAACTCTCCACACTGCGCGACGAGCCGGTGAGCGGCGCCGTGTCGCTCGAGGTGGAGGAGGCGACCATCGACTGGTTCGACTTGAAAGTCGTGCTCGACGTGAGCGACTCGACGCTAACGGAGGAAGAACTAAAGCTGCTGCTCAATGCACGCGGCGGCTTCGTGCGCCTCGGCGGGAAAGGTTGGCGGCGGCTTGAATTTAATGTCACACCCGAGGAAGACGAGCAGCTGGCCCGCGTCGGACTTAACCCTCGCGATTTTTCTGCCGAGCCACAACGTTTTCACGTCTTGCAGCTGGCCGATGAAGCGGCCAAGAAGTTCCTTGCACCTGAACACGTCGAAAAAATCCATCGGCGCGTCGGCGAACTGAAGACGCGGGTCACGCCATCGCTGCCGGCGTCGATTTGTGCCGAGATGCGGCCGTATCAGACCGAAGGCTTCCATTTTCTGGCTTATCTCACTTCGAACCGCTTCGGGGGCGTGCTGGCCGACGACATGGGGCTCGGCAAAACGCTGCAAACCCTGGCGTGGCTGGCCTGGCTGCGCGAAAATCCTCCCCGTCCTGGGCCCGAGACGGTGGGCCCATCGCTGGTGGTTTGCCCCAAATCGGTGATGGACAACTGGTGCGTCGAAGCGAAGCGATTTTATCCGAGCCTGCGCGTCCGCCTCTGGCGCCGCGAATCGAGCCAAGAGCTTCCCGCCGCGCGCCAGACCGCCGATCTGGTGGTCATCAATTACGCGCAGTTGCGCTTGCTTTCGCCGGCGATTGCCCACCTGTCCTGGCTCGCGGTGATTTTGGACGAGGCGCAATACATCAAGAATCCCGACTCGCAAACGGCACAGGCCGCTCGAGCGCTACAGGGGGAGCACCGCCTGACGCTGACCGGAACGCCGGTTGAGAACCGACTGCTGGACTTGTGGAGCATTCTCAGTTTTGCCATGCCCGGCGCACTCGGCACTCGCTCGGTCTTTCTGCGCCGCTTCAACGCCAAGAACGATTTGCTGGCGCGTCGGCGGGTTGCGGCGCGCGTGAGGCCCTTCCTGCTGCGACGCACCAAGGCGCAAGTGGCCAAAGACTTACCCGACCGCGTGGAAGAGGATTTGTTCTGCGAATTGGACGGTGTGCAGGAAACGCTCTATCGGGCCGAACTCAAGCGCGCCCGGCAGCTGCTTCTGCAACTGAAAACCAACGAGGAACTTAACAAGGAACGCTTCCACATCCTCACCTCGCTGCTGCGGCTGCGCCAGATTTGTTGCCACCCGGCGCTGGTCGATGCGAAGTTGCACCTGGCCGAGGCCGCCAAGGTTTCCGCGCTCGAAGATTTGCTCGAACCGCTCATGGAGGAAGGCCACAAAGTTCTGGTGTTTTCGCAGTTCGTCACCATGCTCGATTTGCTGCGCGAGACCGTCAACAAACACCAGTGGCCGCATTTTTATCTGGCGGGCTCGACGGAAAATCGCGGCAAACTCGTGGAAACGTTCCAGTCGGCGGAGGGCCAGGCCGTGTTTTTGATTTCACTCAAGGCCGGCGGATTCGGGTTGAACCTTACGGCCGCTTCCTACGTCGTGTTGTTTGATCCGTGGTGGAATCCGGCGGTGGAGAATCAGGCCATTGACCGCACTCACCGCATCGGTCAGGCGAGCAAGGTGATGGCCTATCGTTTGTTGATCCGGGGAAGCATTGAAGAAAAAATGCGCGCGCTGCAACGCCAGAAGGCCCAGCTGGCATACGACGTGCTAGGGGAGGAGCGTTTCTCGCAGAGCCTGACGCTTGAAGATTTGCAGTTTCTGTTTGCGGAGTGACGCGCCCGGCCGCTCGCGGCTCCGAGAAGATTGCGGGGCGGGCCGACGGGCTGCGGATTGCGGCTGGCCCCTCCTGCGTTTTATTCTGACCCGAAAGAGCCCCTGCTGGCTAATCAAAGGGAAAGGCGCAATAGTTTCGTTACGAGATTTCTAGCGAAACGATCCTTTGGCGACGCCAACAAAACGGAACAACCGCGTCGGAACTTCTGTTCTTATTATGTTCCTTTTTATGTCCTTAATTACGGCCGTTGCGATTGCCCAAAAAGAGTAGAATACGGGGATTCCGAGGCCCCGCAGAACTACTCATTTTTAGCAAGAGATGAGGCGGGAAGGATGGCGACTGCTGTGTTCGGACCCAGAGAGTCGCGCCTGGACCGCTACTTTTTCCCACGGCTTTAGAATCTCCCGCATTCCCATCTGCGAACCAGAAGGTCGGGAGTTCGAATCTTTCAGGGCGCGCCACTTTTTCGCTGCTTGTTTTCAACGAATTCCAAAACTACCCTTTGTTGCTTTCGAATTCAGGGTTCCGCCGGACTGGGAGAGATACCGGTTCGTTTTTCGCTTCGGGCGTCTATCCGGGACTTAGGAATGCTTCTGGACTCCTGCAGTCTTTTCCCCGACTAAATCCACCCGGGAAAGCGCATCATGCTCGGCTAGTTCGACGAGAGTGGGAAAGGTACGATCGTCTAGACTTCGACGATGTGGTTGGTGATCCAATTGACATGTGCCGCACATGAAATTATGCTGCAAACATGGCAAAGATGATCCAGGTACGAAACGTTCCGGACACACTGCATCGTGCTTTGAAGGCCCGGGCTGCGATGAACGGGATGTCGCTTTCGGACTACTTGCTCTCGGAAATGCGCGAGATCGCTGAACGCCCCACCTGGGCGGAGTTGCGCGAACGTCTGAAACAGCGTGAACCAGTACGGACGCGGCTGGATACAGCCGCCGCAGTTCGCGCAGAGCGTGAGGCTCGTTGATCGTTCTCGACGCCTCAGCGGCAATCGATTGGCTCTTGCACACACCAGCGGGAATCCAGATCGATCGGCGCATCTATTCTCGATCCGAAAGCGTTCATATCCCTCATCTGCTGGACCTGGAGGTAGCGCAGGTATTGCGCCGTTTTGTCAGAGAAGGAAGCCTTTCCGCACGGCGGGCCGACGCAGCTTTGCAGGATCTGATGGACGCGCGATTTACTCGTTATCCGCATTGGCGGTTACTACCCAGAATCTGGCAGCTGCGTCGCAATCTCACCGCCTATGATGGAGCCTATATAGCTCTGGCCGAACTTCTTAACGCTCCTTTGATCACCCGCGACGGCAGGGTGAGTTCGGCCGCCGGCCACCACGCGCAAATCGAACTCCTATAGAACCCGGCACTGGAGCTCGATCTGCTCGGGCCCATGGATCAGATGCTCGAGTGGTCTTAATGCCAAAATCGCGCGGAGCCCTCGATCGAACCGCTCGCTATGATCTTTCCCGCAGTTCGCCTCAGCGCCGGATCGTCGGAAAGCCAGAGCAAGGCACGGGTGTTGTCGAGTAATGCAGGCAATAAGCTATCCCCAGCGAATTCGAAGTCATGGATCCGAACGGGTACGTGTTGGTGTTTGCGCAGCCGGTGCGGTGAAGAACTAGAAGCCGCGCAGCTGCTATGGCTAACGGCTTGAATGCAGCCGCTGTGTGCCCCTAGATGGGTTCTAGAATTCGCGGGAATCTCGACCCGCGGCAATGCTGACACAATTCTCCGAGAAAGGTTCTAAAATCGTCCCCTTGGGCGCGCCACAGCAGCTCCTGTCGTTCGGTAATTGGCTCAGTTTAACAACAACGGAGCTAGGAAATGCGCAAGAGTGCTAATGCGTTTCTAAAGAGCGGACATACAAAGAGCAAAAGAGAGCGATCTCAAATTTCGGAATGGCAGGATAGTGGGCCTGCAAACCATAAGGTCTACTTAATTCAGTCACTGCAAAAGTTCGGAAATCGTCCCCTAAGGCGTGCCAGTTTCTTTTCATCGAGTTCCCTCGTTAAGGGTAGATATGTATGCACAAATGTGCATCTATGAATGGGATCCGGCTAAGCTCGAGCAAACTTCGAAAAGCATGGAATTCATTTCGCCGATGCTGCTATAACGCTGGAAGATGACCTCGCGCTAACCGTGCGCGATCCCTTTTCAGAGGATGAAGACCGTTGGATCACTCTCGGCAAGGATGCTGCTGGCCATCTACTCGTTGTGGTTTACACATGGCGAG
>Ga0066675_10000835_pt1 | contig 12485 bp, 15 predicted proteins | sample GraSoiAngelo_124_FD_62295 | JGI IMG/M metagenome (GOLD analysis project Ga0066675, IMG submission 62295) | Grasslands soil microbial communities from the Angelo Coastal Reserve, California, USA - 14_0927_05_20cm | ecosystem: Environmental > Terrestrial > Soil > Grasslands | place: USA... | reverse complement strand
TTCATGGACGGCGGCGAGGTCGTCGAGGAGGGGCCGCCGTCCACCATCTTCCGCAATCCCGCCCACCAGCGGACGCGCGAGTTCCTCCAGCGCGTCCTCCACGCGTAGCCCCGATCGGGCCAGGACGCGGTCCGCCCGATGGGACGGCTCGCCGAGACCTTCTTCAACGCCGAGGTGATCGCCACGTACCTGCCGGCCCTCCTGTCGGGATTCCGGGTGACGCTCGAGCTCGCGGCGGCGGTCGTGACGCTCGGCATCCTCCTCGGGCTCGCGCTGGCGATGCTCCGGGCGTTCCGGTTCCGGCTCCTGAACGGGCTCATCGTCGCGTTCGTCGACGTCTTCCGGACGCTGCCCCAGCTGGTCGTCATGGTCTTCGCCTACTTCGGCCTCCCGTACGCCGGCATCACGATCAGTGCCTTCGCGGCGGCCGTGCTGGGGCTCGCGCTGGTCCTGGCGGCCTTCGCCGAGGAGGCGTTCTGGGCGGCGATCACCGCGATCCCGCGCGGCCAGTGGGAGGCGGCCCGCTCGACCGGTCTGAGCTTCGGCCAGGCCCTCGCGAGCGTCGTGATGCCGCAGGCGGTGCGCATCGCCATCCCGCTCCTGACGAACCGGACGATCGCCATCACCAAGGGCACCGCCCTCGCCTCCGTCATCTCGGTGCCGGAGATCCTGGACAAGGCTCAGAGCGCCATGTCGATCTCGGCCAACGCCTCGCCGCTGATCGTGGGCGCCGGCCTCTACCTCGCGATCTTCGGCCCCTTCGTCGTCGTGAGCCGCTGGCTCGAGCGACGCTACGGCTGGATCATCTGAGACGCCGATGCAGGACTTCATCGCGAACTTCGCCAACCTGGAATCGCTGGCCCGGATCTATCCGCTTCTGTTCCAAGGGCTCGAGGTGACGGTCCTGCTCAGCCTGGTCACCGTGCCGCTCGCCGTCGCGCTCGGCCTCTTCGTGGCGGTCCTCTACAGCTTCCACCTCCGCTTTCTGAACCCGCTGCTGATCCTCTGGGTGGACGCGCTCCGGGCCTTCCCGGTCCTGGTGCTCCTCGTCCTGGTCTTCTACGGGCTCCCGTTCGTGGGGATCAACCTGCCCCAGTTCGCCGCCGCCGTCCTTGCGCTCGCCCTGAACAGCGGGGGCTACTACGGCGAGATCTTCCGCGCCGGAATCGAAGCGGTGCCCCGCGGCCAGACCGAGGCCGCCCGCTCCACCGGGCTCAGCGCCTGGCAGGCCGCGTTCTCCGTCGTCCTGCCCCAGGCGGTGCGCTATGTGCTGGCCCCCCTGGCCGGCAACACGCTCGAGCTCATCAAGACCACGTCGATCGCGACCGCCGTCGCGCTGCCAGAGCTCCTGCGCTCCGCGCGCGTGGCCCAGGAGACCACGTACAACCCGACGCCGCTGACGGCGGCCGCGCTCATCTACTTCTTGCTCCTCTGGCCGCTCACCCGGCTCGTCGCGCGCCTGGAGCGCAAGATGGTCGCGAGCCGATGAGGTGCCTGCGATGCGTGTGACGGCCAAGCGGCTGACGGCTGAGGCCTTTGCGCCGTTCGGTCAGGTGATCTCCACCCGGGTCCCGTCGGTCGGTCGCCGGGCGCACGTGGCCGCGCTCGAGAACCGGCGGACGACGGCGACGCCCAACCTTGCGGTGTCGCGGCTCTCGCCGGTGCCTCTGCCGATCCGGGCGATGGCGCTCGAGCGCCACCCCTTCTCGTCCCAGACTTTCGTGCCGACCGACCTGGCGCGCTACGTCGTCGCCGTCTGTCCGGCGGACGCAGACGGCGAGCCGCTCGTCGAGCGGCTGCTGGCCTTCGTCGCGGACGCGACCCAGGGCGTGAACTACGCCCCCGGCACGTGGCATCACCCGATGACGGTCCTCGACCGGCCCGGCGAGTACGTGATGCTCCGCTGGGACGACGGCGGCGCGGCGGACACCGAGTGGCGCCACCTGAACGAGCCGATCCTGATCGACGTGCCGGAGTGAGACGCCTGAAACCCGCAGGAGGTGCGAGGTGACCAGCTATCCGCGCGATCTTGCCGGCTACGGCTCAGCACCACCCGACCCTCGCTGGCCCGGCGGGGCGCGGCTCGCGGTCCAGATCGTCGTCAACTACGAGGAGGGCTCCGAGTACACCATCCTCGACGGCGACGACCGGACCGAGGTCGGCCTCGCCGAGGCCCCGGGCGGGCGCGCGCCGAAGGGCGTCCGCGACCTCGCCATGGAGTCCATGTACGAGTACGGGAGTCGGGTCGGCTTCTGGCGCCTGCTGCGCCTGTTCACCGAGCGCGAAGTGGACGTGACCGTCTTCGCCTGCGCGCTGGCCCTCGAGCGGAACCCGGCCGTCGCCGGGGCGATCATCGAGGCCGGCTTCGACATCTGCTGCCACGGCTGGCGGTGGGTCGAGCACTTCCGGCTCGACGAGGCCGAGGAGCGCGAGCACATCCAGCGGGCGGTCGCCTCGCTCACCCGCACGACGGGGAGCCGGCCCCTCGGCTGGTACTGTCGCTACGCGCCGAGCCCCAACACCCGTCGGCTCCTCGTCGAGGAGGGTGGGTTCCTCTACGACTCCGACGCCTACAACGACGAGCTCCCGTACTGGGTCGTGGTGAACGACCGGCCTCACCTCGTCGTGCCCTACACGCTCGACGCCAACGACGGCAAGTTCTGCACGCCGGCCGGCGTCGCCACGGGCGACGAGTTCTTCGACTATCTGCGCGAGACGTTCGACGTGCTGTACGCGGAGGGCGCGCGGGCGCCGAAGATGATGTCGATCGGGCTCCACTGCCGGCTCTCCGGGCGCCCCGCGCGCGTTCACGGCCTGGCCCGCTTTCTCGATTACGTCCGGCGTCACGAGCGTGTGTGGCTCTGCCGCCGTATCGACCTGGCCCGACACTGGATCGCCCAGCACCCCTTCATCACCCGACGAGCCTAGCCCGCGTCACATCGAGCGGGTGATCGATCAGCGCCTGCACCCGTTCGATGAAACGCACCGTATGCGGCAGGCTCGCGTGATGGTCGAACGCAGCTTCGTCGACCCAGCGCGAATGGATGTAGAAGAGGCGCGGGTCGCGGTCGGAGCGGAACGCCTGAATGCTCAGGCAGCCCGCTTCCTCGCGGGACGGACCAACAACGGTGCGGAGCGCGTCCTCCACGGCACCCTCGTCTCCAGGGCGCGCATGAAAACGTCCGAAGATGAACAGCTCCAAGCGTTCTCCTCGAGAGGAAATGTAATCGGCAGGGCGGCGCTCAGAAAGAGGAATCAGGAGGCGACGGCTCGGATGCGTCGACGCAACGGCGACCGTGCCGGCTTGGACTGCGAGGGAGTCAGGATGGCACACCCTCTGCGACACCTCTCGAGTCCGGAAATACCTATCGCATAGTCGTTGCTTCAGAAATTCGCCTCCGGGCAAGCCGGGCATTGAATATGCTCCCTCTGCTGAACCGGGGTTCCGCGTATGGTGAACTTCACGCGCGTGTCAGGATTTGGGCGACGGTAGAGACCGGCTCGATGCTCTTGCCAGAGGCTCGGATCGACAAGACGCTCGAGGAGACTCTCGCCCGCGCTCTGGGCGAGTTCTGCCCTGCGTGGAAGATCGCCAGCGACTGCTCTCCGGTCGACCCCTTCGATCCGAGCCATTGGGCCACGGACACGCAGAGCTGTCAGGTCACGCTTCGCCACCGCGTCACAGGACGTCTCACCGTGCTCGGCCGTCGAATCGCCGATGAGCCGAGCACTCGCCTCCATCGCGGCGTTGCACTCTCACTCATCGAGGCATACGGCCGAGGGGATGCTGATCCCCTACGACGGTACTTGGAGGAAATCGGCGTCACGGAGACCATGACGTGCGACGCCGGGCATTTCTTCCACCGCCCCTCGGTCAGCACGTCGCAAGGTGTCTCGAGTGGCGCAGGAGAGGGGCACCGGGATGCGTCGTGCTGGCGTCCCGAGACCCCGCGACCAGCGTTGCCCGACACCGCTGCGGGTTCGGACGTAGAGGAAGCACCTGACGAACGCAGCGGCGGAACACTGCTCTTGACTGTGTTGAGGAAGCTCAGGCGGGACGTCGAACTGTGGCAGTGGCGCCGAACCTACGGGCGGCGGCACCCATGAGGAGCTAGGTCAAACGTCAATGCTCACCCGCGGACGAACGCTGATGCCTCGTGTGCATCTCCCGCTGCGCCGGCTGGCCTTGTGTCTCGATTGCGACGAGGGCTTCGAAATTGGCTCCGGGACGTGCCCAGCCTGTGGAAGCGAGACGTGGACATCACTCTCGCGTTTCCTGGAGCAGGCCACGTCGTCGCGCCGCCTGCCGCGCCTTGACGGGAGCCCGTCTGCGGCGCAACGGCATGACGAACAGCGTGACATGGTGCGACAGCTCATTATCGTCGCCCGCAATCGCGAGCAGCTCTACGAGCGTTTGAAGCGAGCGTTCGCGGGGAACGCGACCGTTCGGGTGGTCCTGGATCGGCGCGTGACCGAACGGCGGGAGCGTTCCGGGCCCTACGCAGGTGAACGGCGCCAGCGCGATCGACGCTCGCCCCTCCTGATCGACGAGGTATTGCGCGCGATTGGCTGGGTCGTCGTACCCCAGGATGTCCCGAAGAAGCATCGAGGCTCTCCCCACTAACGTCGGGCCTTGAGGTACTCGAGGCAACAGCGAACGACGGCGTCAGGTGCCACGAGCTCACGCTCGAGCGCGGTGGCCAGGTCGAACAGGTCGCGTCCCTTGCTGCGCTGGTAGAGGGCGCGGAGCTTCGTGGCGCAGAGCTCGTCCGGCTGGTAGGTCACGACGTCGGCGTTCCCGGTGAACCAGGGCTCGCCATTCGGAACAGACGCTGGTGCTGGCCCAGCACGCTGAAGGGCTCGCCGTGTTGATCTCGACCGTGAGCCGTAGGGGCTGCATCGGCGGAATCTCGCACCGGAATCGGTAGACGGCCGTGAGGCTGATCGGACTGCGCTCGAACGCGAAAGCCCCGAGGATCGGGTCGAGGCGCCCGCGTAGGGCCCTTATGAGATCGCCGATCGGGCCTGGAGCTACCTGGACGAGGTCGATGTCGTCCGAGTATCGCAGGGGCGCGGGCAAGAAGAGCTTGTGGCGCGCCGTTCCCCCACGGAACGCGAGCGCCCGGACCAGCGCCGGCTCCGAGAAGATCTCGACGAGCGTTCGCGAGAGGATCAGATCGTACTCGACCTGATGGTCGCCGGCCCGCTGGACCGCCCGGCGCCAGTGAACGATGAACGCGGCGGCGATCACACGTCGGGCTCGACCCGAGCGTTGACAAGGAGCCGCCACCGTTCATCCCGGCGCGCGCGCCTCGCCGGCTCGCTCGGGCTGAGGCGAACCCAGTCGGGGCGGTGTTGGGCTAGCCAGCTCGCCAAAGGATCGGCGAGGCGTCGGGCGCCCACGAGATCGAGAAGTAAAATTTCCCGTTTCGTGCCCAGAATGGACACCGCCCACTCTGGCGGGAGATTGCGGGCTCGCCTTTCGATCGTGACAGACCGTTCACACACTGGACGCCGCCTCGCCCCGCCTCGACGGTGTGGCAGTTTTCCAGCCGTCAAATCAGGGGAACACCGAATTGCTGAGAGGTTCTCGAACATGCTTTCCTGCTTTCCATGGAAGCAACGCAAGGCGTCTCTGCGATGAGATCCGGGGCGCCTCGCTAGATCGGACCTTCAACATCACACGCTAACGAGGGAGAAGGCAATGAGACTACGCTGGGTGAACCTCGTGCTCGCTTTGCTCGTGCTCGGGACCGGCCTCGCCTTCGCCGCGGGGCTCGCATCCGCGGCTACGGTCATGCTGGAGTGGCGGGTCCTCGGGACCGGTGGACCCGCGACGACGGGCGGGACCTGCTTGGTGGCTTTTGGGCAAGGTTGCTCATTCATTGTTGGCGGAACCTCGATCGGGACGCACGTCGGCAACAGCACCTACACGTTGAGCGTTACGACCGGCTCCTCAACGGGAACGAATTCGTCGGGCGGGAGTTGTCTCATCGCCAATGGTACGGGTAGCGTCATCGCGGCCAATGGCGACACCGTCACCTATAGCACCGTAGGCACCCTCTGTCAGCAGGACGGCCCGACGAGCGGCCCGGTGCACTATAACGGAACGTACTACACAACTCTGGGGACGGGCCGGTTCTTGAACGCGGTCGGGACGGGGAACGCGGTCGCCACGGCCGTGTCAGGTACCGTGAACCTCATACAGATTGACGGATCGATCAACTATTAGGCCGGTCCGGGCGAGTCGAGCGTCCACGCCGACGGCGCCGCCAGATGCCGACCGACCGGCTGTCACGCCCGAAATCCGGTAAAGCCTCTCGAGACGGCCTGGTCATGGCTTCGCCAGTGTCGGAGATTTCCCCCTCTCGATTCGGTGATACGCCGAATTGCGTTCTCGCCGCCGTTCTATCTGCTTGAGAGAGGAGGTATCGACTCGGCAGGAAGCGGCTGACCGCCGCGTGGCTCCGCGCGATAACGAGCCCCGATGAAGATGCGGCGATGGCGCGAGTGTAGGAATCGCGGAGGACGACCATCCGCTTGTGGGCGCGCGCCCACGTGGTCGGGCCCTTGCGGGCGCCTTGATGAGGGGCTGATCGGGCGGGATGTCTGATGGGAGCTCCTGCGCTCTGACCAATGCCGACTCGAATTCTCCTCGCGGATGACCATTTGATCGTCCGAGAAGCACTGAAGGCTCTCCTCGAGGGAGAGGGCTTCTCGATCGTGGCGGAGGTCGGAGACGGCCAGGAGGCCACACGCGTAGCCCGGGAGAGGTGCCCAGACGTGGCGGTCCTGGACCTCGCGATGCCGTTGTTGAACGGTCTCGACGCGGCCCGAGAGATCCTGCGGAGCTGCCCCCGCGCGAAAGTGATCCTCCTCACGATACACACGGAGGACCACTACGTCTTTGAGGCGCGCCGGGCCGGGATCAAGGGCTATGTTTCGAAGACCCAGGCGGCTGCGGACCTGGTGCGGGCGATCAATGAGGTGCTCAGAGGGGGAGTCTACCTGAGCCCCAGCATCTCGCAGCGAGTGGTGCAGGCGCATCCGACCAAGTCGGAAGGGCGAGCCGATCCGCTGGCGCCGCGCGAACGGGAGGTTCTGCAGCTCTTGGCCGAGGGCAAGACGTCGAAGGAGATCGCCCGGCTTCTCGGGATCGCCGTTGGAACCGCCGAGGAGTATCGGTTTCGAATCATGAAGAAGCTCGACATCCACAGCACCGCCGGTGTCGTCCGGTACGCCATCCGTCAGGGCCTGGTTCAGCCATGAAGTTGTCCACTCCTGTACTCGCGCCGGGGACCTGTGCGTGCGCTCACCGATCCCGCTGCCTCGGCATTCTCGTCGAGCGCCCGCGCGTGCGACCGCAGCGATGGGAGCGTCTGGGTGTTCCCTTACGTTGGTTTGCGGGATCTTCCCGACTTCCCCGGCAGGGCAAGACTCGTTACGGGTATCACATTGGCGGCGACGGCCCCCGCGGAGGCTTTAAATTCAAGCCAGCAGCTCGGGAATGGGATGGCCGTCGGCCTCGGGCAGTTCCACGCCCAGGAGACGGGTAAAGGTGGGCGCGAAGTCCATGATCGATACCGTCCGCGACATTTTCCCTGGCGATAGGGTGGGGCCGACAGCCACGAAGAGCCCCTCCCGACGGTGGTCGCCGCTTCGGCAATAGTTATTGCTTCCCTCGACGGGTCCGATCTTGCGGGAGGTCAGGCGCACCCTCGCGCCGCGACCGCTTCCCACCGTGGCGCTACCGAGCGCCTTGTCGTCGCTCCACGCGACCAGAAGATCGGGCAGGTGATGAAGGTACTCACCGCTGTAGAGCTCGGCCGTGCGCATCACGCGCTTGACGATCGGCCGTCCGGAGTCCATGTCGATGATGTCAAGAAGATCCTGCGTCAACCCCTGACAGAACTCCTGCTCGGAGCCCGGCGTCAGGATTCCCTGAGGCTCGCGCCCGGCCAGGTTGAGGCGGATGCCGCCCACCGCCAGCCCGTTGTCGAGCGCGAAGCATCGGCCGTCGCGCGCTTCCGGAGGCAGGACCGGCGACCCGGAATCACCCCATCCCCGGATACGATCCCGAACCAGGCGGATGGGCTGTCGGGCCACCTCAGGGGTCCGCACCCAACCCCACCTCAGCGCCCGCGCAAGTGGTCCAAGGTCGCCGCCTCGCGGCTGCTCGGGAGCAGCCGCACCAAGGTGGACGAGGATATCGCGTAGGAGGAACTGGGCGCCATGACGGTGCGACATACCGTGGCTGGCCAAGAGGACGATCAGCGTCTCACTGCCGACATCGCTCACGATGTCGGCGATGGCGTCGTCGATGGCGACGTAGACGTCGCGGATCGGGTCGCCCGTCACGGCGACCGAAACCGCGTCCCAACCCGGACACCGCCGATCGTGCAGGTGCCAGCATTGGTGGCCGACGCAGTGGCTCTCGGTGAAGACCTGGGCGAAGAAGTCCCACTCGCCGCGGCGGAGGTAATGCCGGGTGAGCGCCGCCTTCTTCCGAACGCCGTCGACGAGCCGGCGCGTGAAGTCGACGAATTCCTCGGGCGAGCGGTTACCGACATCGCAGCTAGTTGACAGGGGATGACCGCCGAAACGCGCCTTCACTTCCCGCTCCAGCGATCGCGGCCAGGCCCGGAAACCGTAGTTGGCATCGTGCGAGCCCCACTCGATCATCTGGATGCCGTTCAGGTCCTTCGACACGCCGGTCAGCGGGACGTCACAGATGGCGACACGCCGGCCGGCCCGACTCAGATGGTTCCAGAACGGCTCTCGTTTTACGAAGTCGCCTGTGTAACACCTATACAGCTCGTAGGTGCCAGGCCGCAGTTGGACGAGGCTGTGGATGCCGTGGCGGGCCGGCGATACACCAGTGTAGAAGGAAGGCCAGGTCGAGCCGACAAAGAAACCGTCCACGCTCTCGGCGTCGCCCACCAGCCCTCGCGCCATCAACGCGCGGAACGTCGGCAAAACTCCCGCCGCCGCCCAAGCCTCGATGAGGCTTCTGCTCCCGGCGTCGATGCCGAGGCAAAGAACCCGGGCGCCAGCGCTCACAGAGAATTCCCGGGCCATCCAGCAGTTGTCGCCAGGCGGCGTGCCGATCCGATGACGAGATGTCGAGTGTAGGTCAGATGTCGCCACCCCCGGAACCGGGCCAAGGACCTCAGGTGCCACCGCCATGCGGCCAGATAGTTGCCGTCGCGCCGCTCCCACTCTGCGGCACTGTGCAGGCCGGCCGTCAGGTGGGCACGGATCATAGTTCGTACGTCGCGTGGAAGCTCCAACTCCAACATCCGGGCCATCGCGCGGGACCCGGCAAGACAATATGCCTTCGACTTTGAGAGCGATCCCGGGGTGTCGGTGCGGTAGATGAACGTGGGCCGGCTCACGAATTGGATCGTGCGCTCCAGCGCGAGACGTAGCCCGAGGTAGGTCCACTCCCGGTACGCGGGCATCTCTTCGAAGAAATCGAGTGTGATGGCGTGCGTGCGAAACAGGCCCGCGCACGGCGGCAGCCAGTTCTGCCGAAGGAGCGCTCGGAGGGGATCGGCCTGGACCTGGCCGAAGTCCGCGATGTTGAGGTCACGTCGGTTGAACCTCTGGAGGTACCCGTTGGTAACCACGACGTCGGCCTCCAAGGCCTCGTCGAGGGCTTGGAGGCGCGTTCCCAGTGCCCCCGGCAGAAGTTCGTCGTCATCGTCCAGCACGGCGAAGTGCGGCGTGTCCACCGTTGCACGTCCGGTCTTCAGCGCCAGTGGCAGGCCGGCCTCCTCGAGCGTGACCACGCGGATGTCGCGGCGCCTGGCGAGATGCGCCCTCACCTCCGCCGTCGCAAACGGTCCGTTGACGATGACCAGAGGAACGCCCTGGGTTCCCCGCTGGGACACGACGCTGTCGATCGCCCGAATGAGACTGGACACGCGCTCGGGGCGGGCCAGGGTCGGTATGATCACCGAAACGATGGCTGGCCGAGTGGTCACTGCACGACGCTGTCAGATCGCCACCGGCAAGTCAAGAATCCGAGGCCAGTTCCTGCGCGCGAGCCGGTCGACGGCACGCGTATGCTAGGCCCGGCCATGGAAGTGGATACGCGAACACTCGATAGCTCGAGTCTCGATGCCGACGTCTGCATCGTGGGCGCCGGGCCGGCTGGCCTGACCGTCGCGCGGGCGCTGGCAGCGAGCGGTCTGAGAATCATTCTTCTCGAGAGCGGCGGGCGGGGTCCTGATTCAGACGCCCAGGCGCTGTGCGACGGCACGACGAGCGGAGACACCTACGCAGGTCCCGGGGCGACTCGTCACCGACAGGCCGGTGGCACCGCGCAGGTGTGGAACACGTGGCTCGGTGCCGACGCCGAGATTGGTGGCAAATATGTGCCCCTCGACACGGTCGACTTCGAAGCGCGCGAGTGGTTGCCGCTCAGCGGGTGGCCCTTCGACAAGGCATCCCTCGCCCCCTACTACGAGCGTGCACAAGCCCTGTGCGGGTTAGGTCCCTACGTCTACCGTGGGGTCGATTGGGCCAGCCCCGACCGACTTCCCCTTGCGCTTCCGCCCGGCCCCCTGACCACCGACGTCTATCAGTTCGGGCAGGCTCGGGTGTTCACCAAAATGTGCTTGGAGGAAGTCCGGCAAGCTCGCGACGTTCTCCTCTGTCTCAACGCCACCGCCGTCGAGCTTGAGACCGACGCGGCGGGACGCTCCATCTCGCAGGTGCGGGCGGCGCGGGCGCCGGGCCGGACGCTGCGAGTGCGCGCCAGCCGGTTCGTGCTCGCGGCCGGCGGCATCGAGAACGCTCGGCTGTTGCTCCTGTCGAATCGCATTCGGCGCGATGGCCTAGGCAACGAGGGCGACATGGTGGGGCGCTGTTTCATGGAGCATCCCCGGGACGTCTCTTGCCGCCTCATCCCGGCTGACTCTCGACTGGTCGAGCGGTGTGGTCTATACGACGTCCACCGGGCAGCGGCCGGCGTCGTCATGGGCCGGCTTGCGTTTACCGAGGAGGCGAGGCGACAACAGCAGCTTCCCTCCATGTCGGTCACCCTCCGGCCCCTCCCGCGCGAATTCCGCTGGCGGGTAGCCGAGTCGCTGCGGACACGGTTGTTCGGCGAGCGACGACACGACGCCGCCGACTGGTTCAGTCTGGCTCGCAACGGTCGACGATTCGGGGCCTTCCAGCTCCTCATCAATTTGGAGCAGGTCCCGGATCGAAACAACCGGATCACGCTCGGCACCGACCGAGACCGGTTCGACCTGCCGCAGGCCACGATCCACTGGCGCTGGCGAGAGCTCGACCAACACAACTTGGCCCGGATCCGCGCGATTCTCGTCAGCGAGCTCGAGCGGAGTGGGATTGGTCGCGTCATCACCGATACCAGCGCTCTGCCGGATCCGAACGCTCACCACCACATGGGAACAACCCGCATGCACCGCGATCCCCGCCTCGGCGTCGTCACCGAGGATGCCCGCGTTCACGGTCTCTCGAATCTCTTCGTAGCCGGGAGCTCGGTCTTCCCGACCGGCGGGTTCGCCAATCCCACGCTGACGATCGTGGCCCTCGCGCTGCGGCTGGCCGACCACCTCAAGGGACAACTCTAGTTGCTGCCCCTTTCCTGGCACTTGCGCGCCGAGGGCATGCGCGAGAGCCGGAGATCGTCAGAAGCCACACACTGACTGGCCCAGAGCTCGACGAGGACGCCGAACGCGGCGAACACGCTGTCCGACTGCTCGGCGATGGGCTTGCGGTCGACGAGCAGCAGCCTCAGCTGTTCGATTGCGCGCCGCGCTCCAGCACTCGACCGGAACACAAGCTCGTCACGATGGCGCTCGCACGGCGCTGCGCCGTCGAAGGACTGCACCGGCAGCCACTCACCGGTGACAGCGACGGGGAACGTGCGAGAAGCGCGGATACTGCCTTTGTGGTATACCGCGTCGACCAGCCGCGCCGGATCCGGTGTGTTCGCCATGATTGCCAGGACGTGTGGTTCCAACTCCCGCGAGGGCGGCACCATCAGGTACCAGCCGCCGGCCGTCTGGCTCGCGAGCGAGCCACAGGAGCTCGCGAGGAGTTGCAGGGTGTCGCAAACCCCTCGACCCAGTCTCCTGGTAAGCCCTCGCTAAAATGAACCGCCGCGAGCGCCTTCAAGGCTGTCGCAAACCGCCGCCTGGCCTCGCGTCTAGCTGGAGCGTCGGGCGCCGTGGCGCTGTCCGGGATGCTCGACTACCATCGAGAAGCGGGAGGCCGGCCCATCGCGACCCGCGGTTCGGGTTCAAGGAAGGGACATGAGGTTTAAAGGCGTCACTTCGAGCGTAGACCGTCAGCGCGAACTACCAGAAAGTGAGATAGCGGATGCCGACATGGCTAAACCCCGGCGTCGTGGCGCTCGTCGGCGCAATCCTCGTAGCTCTCGGCACGTTTTGGGGGTTCCACCGCCAGACCTCTACCGCAGAAAAGCTGGCCGCGAAGAGCGAGGAAATCGC
>Ga0066675_10000831_pt1 | contig 12500 bp, 14 predicted proteins | sample GraSoiAngelo_124_FD_62295 | JGI IMG/M metagenome (GOLD analysis project Ga0066675, IMG submission 62295) | Grasslands soil microbial communities from the Angelo Coastal Reserve, California, USA - 14_0927_05_20cm | ecosystem: Environmental > Terrestrial > Soil > Grasslands | place: USA... | reverse complement strand
ACGCACGTCTGCCAGGTCGAGGTCGATCCCGGCAGCGGCGCCGTCGAGATCCAGCGCTACGTGATCGCCGAGGACTGCGGCACCGTGATCAACCCCGCGATCGTCGACGGGCAGGTCGCGGGCGGGGTGACGCAAGGCGTGGGGGCGGTGTTGCTGGAGGAGATCACCTACGGCCCCGACGGCCAGCTGCTCAGCGGAAGCTTCATGGACTACCTGCTGCCCACCTCCGGCGAGGCGCCCGAGGTGGAGATCAAGCACCTCGTGACGCCCTCGACGGTCCACGAGCTGGGCACGAAGGGCATCGGCGAGGGCGGCACGATCGGATCGACCGCCGCGCTCGCCAACGCGATCGCCGACGCGCTTGGCGCGACCGACACCATCCTGCCCTTCACGCCCGACCGCGTCCTGTCTCTGATCCGTGCCCGCTAGCGGTGGGTCCAGGGCGGCTGGTAGAAGTCCGCGACGCGGACGGTCCGGCCGTCGAGCGCGACCTCGCTGAACTGATAGAGCATGGCCGCGGTCGGCGCGAAGACCTCGACCCACGGCAGCCGCAGCGAGAACTCGTCCGACGGGCCGGGCCGGGCGGAAGCGACGGCTTGCCGGAGGACGCTCACCGGAACGACGAAAAGGTGCTGCACCTCCTCGTTCGACGGCTTCAGCCGATCCGCCGGCGCGCCGCTCCAGATCACGACCGGCGTGATCGTGAAGCCTGAGCGCGTGTCGAAGTCGTCGAGGCGCCCGAGCACATCGTCCGGGTCCACCGCGAGGCCGAGCTCCTCGTGCAGCTCGCGGATGGCCGCCTCCTCCGCGGTCTCGCCCTCCTGCGTGCGTCCTCCCGGCAGCGCCATCTGGCCGGCATGCCGGCGCATCCGCGCCGTGCGCTGGAAGATCGGCACGCAGGGTTCGCCGGCCGCCTCGACCAGGACGATTGCGACCGCGGCGGCCAGCTGCGCGGCAGGTGAAGCCACGCTCTGAAACCCACGCAGGTTGGACTCGATGCCGGAGCGGAGCGCTATGACGACCCCATGCCCGTGATCGAAGGCGAGACGGCGCGGGGGTCGCGCGCCCGCCACCGCCCATCGCCGGCGGCCTTCAGGAAACGTCCCACCGCCTCGTTGAAGAGGCGCGGCTCCTCCAGGTTGATGGTGTGGCCGGTGCGCGGGAGAATCTGCAGGCCTGCGGTCGGGATCGTGCGCTTCAGCATCAGCGACGGTTCCAGGCTTCCCTCGTCCTCGTCGCCGGCCAGGATCAACAGCGGCGCTTTGACGGCCGCGAGCGCTTCGGTCAGCGTGTACAGGGACGGCCGGAGGGCCTGGACGCCACGCATCGTGAGCGCCGCCCCGACGGCGTCGTGGCGGGCCAGCGCCGCCGCGAACTCCCGCCAGGCCTCGGGGTTCTTGTTCTGCAGCTGAACCCGCGCCGGGCCCACCGCGTAACCCTCGGCGACCCTGGCCGAGCCGTCGCGCTCGAAGGCATCCGCGATGGCATTGCTCTCGCGGCGAAACTGTTCCTGCCGCTCGGGCTGCGCTCCGTAGCCGACGCCCGCGACGACGGCGGAGTGCACGCGCTGGGGATGACTCAGGACCAGGTGCAGGGTGGCGAACCCGCCCATCGACAGCCCGACCACATGCGCCGCCTCCACCCCGGCCGCGTCGAGCACGGCGGTCGCGTCCTCCACCGCGCGCGCCTGCGAGTAGGCGCCGACGTCGGCAGGCACGTCGGAAGGCGGATAGCCGCGAGCCGCATACGTGATGCAGCGGTATTCGGCTTTGAAGTGGTTGACCTGCGGCTGCCAGCTGCGGTGGTCCCCGGCGAACTCGTGGACGAAAAGCAGCGGCGTACCCTCCCCGGACTCCTCGTAATGGAGGCGGACGCCGTCCGAGGCTCGGGCAGTGGGCATGAAGCGTGTTATAGACGATGCCGTGAACGGCGAGCCGACTGAGGGCTGGGTGGAGTGGAGCCGCGCCGCCTGGGCGCGGCACGTGCCCGGGGTCACGGACGAGTTCGTCGCCGGCCTCGGCGATGGCACCATCCACGGCCTCGCCCATGCGACCGCCGACACGTCGGCCGACCGTCCCGCCGTGAGGATCGGAAGCGAATGGGTGACGCATGGCGGGCTCGACGCGATGGCGGCGCGGTGCACCGGTTGGTTGCAATCGCGGGTCAATCCGGGCGATCGGGTGCTGCTCGCGGCTCCGGTGTCCCTGCTCTGGATCGCGATGTATCTGGGCATCCTGCGGGCCGGCGCGGTCGTCGTGCCTGCGAACCCGAGCTACACGAAGCCAGAGCTCGACCAGCTCGCGGCGGCGGCGGGGCCCGCTCTGGTGATCAAGGAGGTCGACCAGGCATGGATTGGCGGAAAGCCGGAGCCATGGATTCAGCGCGGCGAGCCGGATAGCCCCGCCCTCCTTGCCTTCACGTCCGGAACCACCGGGAAACCCAAGGGCGTGCCCCTGACGCATCGCCAGCTGCTGACGTCGATTCGATCCGCGATGGCCGCCTGGCGGTGGTCTCCGAGGGATGTGCTCGCGCACGCGCTGCCGCTCTACCACCAGCACGGCCTTGGCGGCCTGCATGCGACTCTTGTCGCCGGCTCGACCCTGGCCCTCCTGGACCGCTTCGACGTCGACGAGCTGAACCATGAGGTCGAATGGGGCGACGCAACCGTGCTGTTCGCCGTACCGACCATGTATCAACGCCTCGCCGGAGCGCCCGTTTGGAAAAACCGCCTCCGGCTGTGCATCAGCGGCTCCGCGCCGTTGAGCGCGGAGGTCGCGAGCGAGGCTCGGCGCGTCCTCGGCCGCCAACCTCTGGTGCGCTACGGGCTCACCGAGTCGGGCCTGAACGTGTCACAGGTTCATGGCGAGCCGCACACCGGCTCGGTCGGGATACCGCTGCCGGGCGTCGTCGTGCGGCTCGCGGACGACGGCGAGATCCAGATGCGCGGGCCACAGGTGTTCCGCGGCTATCTCGGCGGCGAGCCCGCGTTCACCGAGGACGGTTGGTTCCGGACCGGCGACCTCGGCCGCCTCGACGCGGCCACCGGCGAGCTCGTCATCGAGGGCCGTTCCAAGGAGCTGATCATCACGGGCGGGATGAAGGTCCACCCCCGCGAGGTCGAGGAGGTGCTGGAGCGGCACGCTTCGGTCGCCGAGGCCGCGGTGGCCGGGCTGCCGAGCGACCGTTGGGGCGAGCAGGTCACAGGCTGGGTCGTCGTGAGGCCGGGCTTCGCGTTCGACGAGGCGGCCTTGATCGACCACGCGCGCTCGATGCTCGCGCCCTACAAGTGCCCGAAGCAGGTCTTCGTCGTGGAGGCGCTGCCGCGCAACCACATGGGCAAGCTCGACCGAAAGAGGTTGCTCGTTGCCGGTTAGACGTCCATCAGCGCTTTGCGCTGGGCGCCGTCGATCGGGATGTGCGCGCCGTTGATGAAGGCCGCGCGCGGGGAGGCCAGGAAGACGACCAGGGACGCGACCTCCTGCGGCTCGCAGATCCGGTTGAAGGGGATCGAGGAGATCGCCAGCTCGTGCGCCCTGGCCTGGTCCACCTTCTTGTCGCGCGCGAAGGCCTTCTCGAGGCCGTCCCAGCGATCGGTGTTGACCGGCCCGGGATTCACCGTGTTGATGCGCACGCCGTAGCGGCCGTACTGCTCGGCCACGGACGAGGCGAAGTTGATGTCGGCGGCGTTGGCGACCCCAGCGGTCATCTCCCAGTAGCTCGGCTTGAGGCCGTCGTTGCCGACCACGAGCACGATCGCGCCCTCGCCCCGCTCACGCATGTGAGGGATGACCGCCCGCACCGAACGCACGTAGCCCATGAACTTGAGGTTCAGGCTCGACATCCACTGTTCCTCCGTGAGCTCTTCGAGGAGGCCGCCCGGCGAGCTGCCCGCGCACGTGACCAGGATGTCGATGCGGCCGAACTTCTTCAGGGCCGCGTTGACGCAGCGCTCGACGTCGTCGCTCTTGCTCATGTCGCCGGCCATGCCGATGACCTCGTGCTGCGTCATGGCGGAGATCTCCCGCGCCGTGTCCTCCAGGGCCTGCTCGGTGCGCGCCGTGATCACGACGTCGGCACCCTCGGCCGCCAGCTGCTCGGCTACCGCCCGGCCGATGCCCTTGCTCGCCCCGGTGACCAACGCGACCTTGCCGGTCAATTGAAGATCCATGGCCCCTCCTCTGCGGACTTTGTACCGGACTTGCGCGTCAATCCTGCACGATCCGGGCCAGGATCGGGCTCGGATGGAAGCCGTTGCACGGGTTCAGGTCCTGGGGGCACGCGGAGATCGCGGCCACGATGCCGTCGATCAACGCCCGCAACACGAACTTGTCGCCCGGCTTGCTCGTCGGGATCTCGTTGCCGAAGGTGCGGTCGGAGTGGATCGGCGCGTTCTGGAAGATGTTGACGACGTCCGGGATCTGCCACTCCTCGTACTTCCACGGCGCGAGCGCCTCGACGAAGTTGCTGCGGCAGCTGCGGTGGCCCTCGACTCCGTAGTCGATCACGTAGCGGCGGGCGTCGCACATCGAGGTGATCAGGTCGTGCATGCCGACGTCGTCCTGCACGACCTCGTACATGTCGCGCCGCCAGTTGGTCTGCAGGCGGTCGCCCACGCCAAGGTTGAGACACAGCGACGCCGACCTGGTGTGCGTGGCCGACAGCCACTCCTTGGGGTCGTTCTCGATGATCGAGATGAAATCCGCGACCTGCTGGCCCTCGACGTCGACGACCTCCAGCAGCGCGCCTTTCGGCACCCTGAACGCCCGCCCGTGCCCGGCGGGCACCAGCACCTCGGTCGTGTCAGCCATGCGTGTGCCTCCTAGCCTGTTCGTCCAAGAAATACCTCGCCGATGTCCTTGCGAGCGAGCAGCTCGCCCGCCGCCGACGACACCTTGACGGTGCCTCCCGCCATCACATACCCCCAGTCGGAGATCGTGAGCGCCGCCAGCGCCTTCTGCTCGACCATCAGCACCGCCGTCCCGCTCTTGCCAAGCCGGCTGATGTGCTCTTCGAGAAGCACGCGCGACAGCTCCGCGCTGAGATTCGACGTGGGCTCGTCGAGGACGAGGACTCGCGGCTCGAGCATCAGCACTCGAGCCATGGCCAGCATCTTCCGCTCGCCGCCGCTGAGCTTGCTCGCGGTCCGCTTGAGCATTCTCTTGAGGGCAGGGAAGATGTCGAGCACCGCCTCGATGCGGCCAGGCAGGTTGGCCCGGCTCAGCAGGTAGCCTCCCATCACCAGGTTGTCGGTGACGGTGAGTGTGTCGAAGACGTCGTTGACCTGGGGCACATACCCGAGCCCGCGCTTGGCCAGGTGGTTGGCACGCATGTTGGTGACGTCCTCGCCGGCGAGCAGCACATGGCCGCTCATCGCCGGGATCATCCCGACCACAGCCTTGAGCAGCGTGCTCTTACCTGCTCCGTTGGGACCCACGATGGTGACGATCTCGCCCAGTCCGACCCCCGCCGACGTCGCCGTGACGATCGGCGCACCTCCATAGCCCGCGCTGACGTCTTCGATCACCAGGTGCGCCTTCGGCCGCAGGGCCTCAGCCGATGAGGTAGGCATCGAGCACCTCCTGGCGCGCGGTGACCTCGCGCATCGAGCCTTCACCGATGACCTTTCCCTGGGCCATCACCACGACGGGGTCGCACAGCCGCTCGACGACGCCGAGCTCGTGCTCGACCATGATCATCGAGAGCCCTTCGTCGCGAAGGTCGAGCAGGTACTGCTCGATCTCGCGAGCCAAAGTTGGGTTCACGCCCGCAAAAGGTTCGTCGAGCAGGAGCAGCTTCGGCCGCGCCATCAGTGCGCGCATGATCTCGAGCAGCCGCTTCTGACCGCCGCTCAGGTTGCCTGCAAGCTCGTTCTCCTTGGGCGACATCGCAAAGCGGTCGAGCACCTCGCGGGCGCGGGCCACGAGTGCGTCCTCGTCGCGTCCCCAGTAGAGGCGGCCGAGCTCGGCGCCGAGGAGTGACTCGCCTTTCTGAGCCGGAGCCGCCACCAGGAGGTTCTCGAGAACGGTCAGCTTCGAGAACTCGGCCGACAGCTGGAAGGTGCGGATCAGGCCGCGGCGGGCGATCTGGTGCGGCGGAAGGCCGGTGATGTCTGCGCCGTCGAACTCGATATGGCCGGCGTCGGCCGGGATCGCTCCCGCCACGATGCCCATGAGGGTGGACTTGCCCGCCCCGTTGGGTCCGATCAAGCCGGTGACGCGCCCGCGCAGCGCCGTGAAGGTGGCGCCGTCGACGGCTTTCACGCCGCCGAACGCACGGTGCACGTCGCTCGCCGAGAGGATCGGCTGTGTCTTCTCCACTAAGGCGGAGTCCTTGTCGAAGCCTGCGGCCGCGGGGCGAACCGGCCCGGCTGCTCAGGAAACAGGCCCTGGGGACGGAACCACAGGAACAGCAGGATCAGGAGGCCGACGCACACCCACTGCATCGCCTCGACGAATCCCGGATAGAGGATCGGCGGCAGAAAACGTGTCGCCTCGAGGAAGCCGACCGGGACGAGCAGCGTCCCGACCATCACGCCCCAGTTGTTGGCGACTCCGCCGACCAGGATGGCGGCCAGGAAGACGAACGTCTCCGGATAGAGCCAGGAGCCTGGCGACCACGCTCCGATGAACTCGACGAACACGGCACCGCTCACCCCGGCGATCACGCCGCCGATGACGAACACCATCAACCGCAGCGCGGTGATGCCCTTGCCCAGCGCCGCGGCGGCGCGGTCGTTGTCCCGCATCGCTCGCAAGGTTCGCCCCAGCGGGGATCTGGTGATCCCCCGCACGAACAGGTAGGTGAGCACGGTCAGGACGCCCGCCCAGGCCGCGTACACCCACTGGTAGTCGAGCTGCGCCAGGCCGAGCTGGTCGAAGAGCGGCGGTGGGACGGTGGCCAGGCCGGCGGGCCCGTTGACGAGCCAGGTGGCGTTGGACGCGACCAGCGTCGCGATCAGCGAGAGCACCAGCATCACCATCGCCTGGTAGTCGCTGCGAAGCCTCCTGAGACTGATCACACCGACCACGAGGGACAGGAGCCCGGAGGTGGCGCCCGCCGCGATGATCGGCAGCGGGAACGGCAAGCTGGCTCCGAACACGTAGTGCTGGAAGTTGTCGGGGTAGTCGGGTCCGAGCGACAGGACGGCGGCCGTGTAGGCGCCGACGGCGACGAACACGATGTAGGCGAAGTTGATGATGCCGGCCACGCCGAACTGAAGGTTCAGGCCCAGCACTCCCATGATGTCGATGAAGAGGTAGATGAGCAGCGTCGAAAGATAGAACTGCGTGGCGTCGCTCATGGGAATCCCGCGTGGCACAGCTCCGCTGGGCCACCGCACCCACGCGTTGAGGGCTTTGACGCGGAACCTGGGGGGGGTTCCGCGGGGGGGGCCTGCCCCACCCGCGCCGTCTCGCTCATGCCGCCACCTCCTTGGCCGTGGCGACCTCTGAGAGGATGCCCTGCGGCCGCAGCAGCAGGACCACGATCAGGATGGCAAACGCAACGACGTCCTTGTAGGCAGGGCTGATCACGGAAGCGGCCACCTCGCCGGCCAGGCCGATGGTCAGAGCGCCGAGCATCGCGCCGTAAGGCTGGCCGATGCCGCCCAGGACCGCGGCGGCGATGATCGGGACCAGGAAGTTCGACCCGGTCACCTCGCTGAAGGTGGCCGTGTTCAGGACGAGGACGACCCCGGCGATCCCGCACAGGGCGCCCGATATGAGCCAGGCGACGTCGATTACGCGGTCGGTGGCGACGCCGCAGCTTCGAGCCAGCCCCGGGTTGGTGGCCGTGGCTCGCATCGCCCTCCCCAGCCGCGTCCGGGTCGAGATCAGGTGCACCGCGAGCATCGCCACGACCGCGATGCCCATGATCGCGAGCTGGCTCGCGGTGAAGACCATCGACCCGAGGTGGTAAGAGGGCCCCGGGGATGCGTGGTAGCTGAAGAAGGTCGGTCTGAAGACCGCGAGGAGGACGTTCTGGATGATCAGGCTGACCGCGATCGTCACGATGATCATCGCGAACAGCCGCGTACCCCGGCGGACGAACTGGAAGTACACCAGTCTGTTGAGCAGCATCGAGAACACGGCGCCGAAAAGGGCGGCGATGAAAAGACAGATCCAGATGTTCACGCCGGCGTGATTCGCGATGTAGGCCGCGAACGCACAGGCGGTCATGATGTCGCCGTAGGCGAGGTTCAGGATGTTGGTCACGCTGAACTGCAGCGTGAAGCCGACCGCGGCAATGGCCAGGATCGACGCGGTGATGAGCCCGAAACCGATCGCGGGCACGATCTGGCTCACAGCGGCCCGGGCCTTGGGGTCATGGCGACGACGGCTGTCAGCTTGTTAGTGGTACTTCGCGATGTCGGCGGCACTGACGACATCGAGCTGAGGATTGGATCCGTCGGTCGCGTAGCCGATGAGCTCGAAAGCGCCGGACGAGTTGTGGTACTTGTCGAGCACAATCGGGCCGCCCGCACCCACGTAGTGGATCTTCTTGCCGGCCGCGATCGCGTCCATGCCCTCCTTGAAGGAGTGCACCTCGGTGGCGCCGGCTGTGTCGGCGACGACCTGCGCGATGAGCGGGTTGAAAAAGGCCGGATCTGGCGTTTTGGCCACGAGCATGGCGAGGGCCATGATGATGATCGCGTCGTAGTCGGTCTCGGTGTAGGGATCCTGGCTCCACTGGTCGGGCTGCGGGATCTCTGACGCGGACGCCAGGAGCTCGGTGTTGAACACATCCCAGGCCGGCCCCTGCGACGGCGCGTAGGGTTGGGCACCCGCGTAGATCTTCGCGAGGTTGTCCTTGCCGATGGCTCCGCCGACCGCCTGCGCCCACGGCGGCTGGGCGGTCGGCTCGGTGCCGATCACCGGGATCAGCCCGTGAAGCTGCTGCAGCTGGCTGAGGTAAGCCGCATCCGTCTGCGGGTCGGCCTCGGTGAAGATCACGTCGGGGTTCGTGGCGATCGCGGCCGTGACCTCGCTGCGATAGGAGCTCTGGTCCAGGGCGAGCGTCTGATTGATCACGATCTGGCCGCCGAGCTTTTTGAACGCCGACAGCAGCGACGGCACGTTGCCCTGGGAGCTGATGTCGTTGCCGAATATGGCCGCCCCGCGGCGATAGCCCTTCTTGTACGCATATACCGCCATCGCCACGCCGGCGGCGTCGTCGGGTGGCGTCAGGCGCCAGAAGTAGTCGTACGTGCTCTTGTTGAAGGCGGCCTGGCCGGTGTCACCGAACATCGGGATGTGGGCGCGATTGATGATGGGAACGGTGGCGAGCGCCTCGTCCGAGCTCGGCCCGTTCATGCCTACGAGGTTGGTCGTGGTGGCCAGCATCTTCTGAGCCGCAGGCACTGCGTCGGCCGGGTCGCCGCGTGTGTCCACCGTGATGCACTGGGCCTGGTGGCCGAGCACGCCTCCTGCCTTGTTGATGAGGTGCACGGCGGTAATGCAGCCCGCATCCATCTCGGGCCCGAAGCTGGCGTCGGGGCCGGTGAAGGGGTTGAAGCTCGCGAACGTGAGCGTCCCCGTATACGTCTTCGGGGTCGCGCTCTGGGTCGTGCTCCCGCAGGCCGCGACCAGCAGGGCCGCCAGGACCGCCATCGAGACGCCGGCGCTCCGATGCGCCAGCCGTTCACCCATTCCTTGAGCCCTCGCGGTCCGCCGTAATTTGTCCGACAATTGCGACGGTCGGACTATAAGGGCGGCTGGTAAGCCTGTCAAGAAAGGTGATGGCCGCAAACCAGGAGGCGAGAATGTCCAAGCTCGAACGGCTCCGTCTACCCGAGCAGCTGCCGCAGCCGATCAGCCACTACACGGACGCGGTGATCGCCGACGATTGGATCTGGATCTCGGGCCTTCTCGCCCTGGACAAGGACGGTGCCCTCGTCGGTGGCGACGATGTGATCGCGCAGGCCGAGCGCGTGCACGAGATCCTCGAGGCGGTGCTGCGCAAGGCGGACGCCGGCTTCGATAACGTGGTCAAGGTGACGGTCTACCTGCTGCGCATCGAGGACCGGGCCGCGGTCAACATCGTGCGCAAGCGGTTCTTCGGCGAGAGCCGGCCCGCCAGCACGCTGGTCCAGGTGTCGGCGTTCGTCATGCCGGGAGCCCTGCTGGAGATCGATGCGGTCGCGCACAGATGACGGCGGAGGTCGATCGCTGGTTCAAGGAGCGCAAGCCACCGGCTGAGCCGGCGATGCAACGCGTTCGCGAGGTGATCCTTCGCGCCGACAACCGGCTGACCGAGTACGTGAAGTACGGCACCGTCCAGTTCGGCTTCGAAGGGGACATGGCGAACTTCGTCCAGCACGGCAAGAAGACGGTGACCCTGATGTTCAACAGGGGCGCGCGGATCAAGGGCCGATTCCCGCACCTGGAGGGCGCGGGTCCGAGCGCGCGGTTCATGCGGTTCGCCGATGAGAAGGAGGTCGCCGCGCGGGCGAGGGAGCTGGCTGAGGTGGCCAGGGCGTGGTGCATGCTCACCCCAGTCGAGAAAGGAAACAAGCCGGCCTGAGGCCTAGGGCCGGTTCGCCTGCTCCCAGCTCGCCTGGCAGGCGATGCAGCGCGTGGCGGACGGCAGCGCCTCGAGTCGCTCGGCGCCGATCTCCTTGCCGCAGCTCTCGCACAGCCCATAGACGCCCTTCGCTTTCAGCTCGGCGGAGTGGACCGCCTGCTCGCGGTCGAGCTCCAGGATCTCGTTGATCGTCTCGGCGGTCGCCTTTTCGCTCATGTCCTGCGTCGCGTCCGCGTTCCGGAATCCTCTGCTCATGCTTCCAGCTTAGGAGCCTGCAGGCAGGACAATCGCAATCGCAACCAGCCCGGCCAGCGCGGCGGCCAACCACAGGACGCCGGCGGCCACGTGTTGCCCAACGGAACCCATGGCGCCGCTGGTGGCGACACGAACCCTCATCCCCGCGACCGGCGCCACCACCATCCAGCCGAGCAGGGCGATGAACGCTATCGGCGAGCCCAACCTGTCGGCCTGTTCGCCGGCCAGCGGAAGGAGCGCCGCCGCCACAAAAGCGATCACCAGGCCGACGACAGCAGCCCCCACCCCGCGCCAGAACCAGCCGGCGCCGCCACGCGCATGGACCGCAATCGCGGTCCAGCCCCCGGCCATCACCGCCGGAAACGCGGCATACACGGCGATCGCGCCGTTTCCTTTGAACGACCAGTTGCCGCCGCTCGGACCATACCTGGCGACGTAGAAGGCGGACAGGGAGATGGCGGCGCCGCAGACCAACCCAATACTGACGGTCGCCAACAACAGCGCCGCCGGCCGCCCTCGCATCAGGGCGCAGGCTTCAGGAAGTCGACCGCCTCCTCGCGACCGTCCCAGACCACCGTGGTCTGGGCCGGCTCCGTGCGCGCCACCACCTTGCCTGCCCGCAGCACGAGCTTGCGCGGCGCGACCAGGCGGATCGCATCCATCTCCGTAGGCGCCGCGAAGGCGCAGAGGTCGGCGCGGCAGCCCGGTTCGAGGCCGTAGCCCTCGAGGCCGAGGGCGGCCGCCGGATTGCGGGTGATCATGTCGATCAGCGTGCTCAGCTCGCCGTGGCCGGACATCTGGCCGTAGTGGGCGAGCACAAAGGCGGCCTGCAGAGGGTCGCCGTACCCCAGCGGATACCACGGGTCCATGACCGAGTCGTGGCCCACGCATACGTTGACTCCGGCTGCCAGCAGCTCTTTCACGCGCGTGTGGCCACGGCGGATCGGGTAGCTGTCGAAGCGACCCTGCAGGGTGGAGTTGTCGAGCGGGTTCGTGACCATGTGCATCTGCGCGCGCTTCAGGTTGTTGATCAACCGGTAGGCATAGGCGTTGTTGTAGGAGTGCATGGCGGTGGTGTGGCTCGCGGTGACGCGGCCGCCCATCCCCAACCGGATCGTCTCCGCGGCCATCACCTCGACGAAGCGCGAGTGGTCGTCGTCGGTCTCGTCGCAGTGGATGTCCACGCGCAGCCCGTTGGCGGCCGCCAGCGCCATCGCGAACTTCACCGAGCGCTCGCCGTACTCGCGCGTGAGCTCGAAGTGCGGGATCGCGCCGACCACGTCGACGCCCATCTCGACCGCCCGCCGCATCAGGCCCTCCCCGCCCTCGAACGACATGATCCCCTGCTGCGGGAAGGCCACGAGCTGGAGCGTCATCTGGTCGCCGATCTCCTCGCGCAGCTCGATCAGCGCCTTCACGGCGCGCAGCTCGGGATCGCAGACGTCGACGTGGCTGCGCACGAACTGGACGCCGTTGGCCAGCTGCCAGCGCAACACGGTCCGGACGCGCCGCTTGACGTCCTCGACGGTCAGGCTTTTGACGCGCTCGGACCAGATGGCGATGCCTTCGAAGAGCGAACCGGTCTCGTTATGACGCGGCTCGCCCACCGTCAGCACCGCGTCGAGGTGGATGTGGGGCTCGACGAGGGCGGGCGTGACCAGCGCGCCGCCCAGGTCGACGACCTGCCGGGCTTCTTTCTCCGGCTCCGCGATCAGGCCGTCCCG
>Ga0066675_10000828_pt1 | contig 12504 bp, 14 predicted proteins | sample GraSoiAngelo_124_FD_62295 | JGI IMG/M metagenome (GOLD analysis project Ga0066675, IMG submission 62295) | Grasslands soil microbial communities from the Angelo Coastal Reserve, California, USA - 14_0927_05_20cm | ecosystem: Environmental > Terrestrial > Soil > Grasslands | place: USA... | reverse complement strand
GGTTCGCTGCCCTGGAACGTCCACTCCATCTGCAGCGCCGACCCGGGAACGAGCTCCAGGTCCTTGTGGCGGAAGAAGAAGAGAGCGCGGTCTTCGACCGAGACGACGTGGGCACGCGCCTGCGAGAGGTCGTCGAACCGGTACCGCAGGGGAGCGTTCTTGAACGGATCCATGAGGACGCCATGCACTTCAACAGATGGTCCCGGAACGAAGCTAGGACCGGAGTATGGGGGAATCCGACCGTGTCCCCAGCCGGTCCCCGTGCTCCGACATGTGTCGTATAGACGTACATTTACAGTGTCGCGGCATGCGCCCGGAAGGCTCCGGAAATCGGCCCGAGGCGCTTTGCGTAAAGCCTGCCTGAAACCAGGCGCCCCGTGATGTCACCTCCTCCTGTGTCGGCCGCAATCGCTGACCGCGGTCCCGCTCCAGAAATCCCGCTGGAGCGGGAGGTGGTCGAACGCGCGCGCGCCGGGGAAGCGGAGGCTTTTCGGGTGATCTTCGAGCGTCATGCCCCTGCCGTGCGGCGCTTTCTCGGCGATCTGTTCCGGGATGCGCCCGCCGCGGACGAGGCCACCCAGGAGACCTTCGTGCGCGCCCACGCGAAGATCCGATCGCTCGAAGAGGGCGACCGCCTCTCTTCCTGGCTGCTCGGGATCGCCCGCAGGGTGTTCCTCGAGCAGCTTCGCAAGCGGAGGCGCGACCCCGAACCGCTCCCCGAGGAGGAGCCGCGCGAGGTGGACACCGCTCCGACGCCCGAGGCCGCGCTCCTCTCCGGCGAAGCGGATCGCGTTCTCGACAGCGCGCTCGTGACCCTTTCCCAGGAACGCCGCGCGGCCCTCTTGCTCCGCATCGATCACGGCCTCGGCTACGGCGAGATCGCGGAGGCGATGGGCTGGACATTGCAAAAGGTGAAGAACGAGATCCACCGCGCGCGGCTGCACCTCCGCGGCGAGCTCGCCACGTATCTCGCGGGTGTCCGATGAGCGATCACGTCACGTTCGAAGAGCTCGACGCGCTCTGTTCGGGAGAGCTGCCGCCGGAGCTCGGCTCGCAGGTCGAAGACCACGCCCGCCGCTGTCCGTCCTGCGGACACGAGCTGGCCTGGCTTCGCGCCGAGCGCGATCTCGTCGCGCGCCGCGCGGCCAAGGCTCCCGCGCTCGACGAGTCGATCTGGCAGAAGGTCGAGAAGCGCGCCTACGCGCCCATCCCGCTCCGTCGCGGCCGGCAGACGCTGGTTGGCGCGGTGGTGGCGGTGTCCGCGGCCGCCGCGCTCGCGGTCATCGTGCGCCCTGCGCCGCCGCCCCGGCTTGCAGGGCTTGCCGCGCCCGACGCCGCGCTACAGGACGAGTTCGCCGAGGCGACGCCTGCGCCCGCCGTCAACGCCCTCGACAAGGCCGAAGGCGACTACCGCAGCGCTCTCACCGTGCTGGAGGCCGAATACGGACGCAGCCGCGAGAAGCTCGACGCGCGCACCAAGGAACGCTGGGACCGCGCCATCTCGCGGGCCCGCGTGCAGCTCGCCGACGCCAGCGTCGCGGCGGCGCCCGACGTGAATGCGCGCATGCGCGTCCTGGACGGTTACGCGGCCGTGGTCCGCTCGCTCGGCCGCGCCATCGAGGAATCCGAGGAGGCAACACGATGATCGCAGCGCCCGCCGTGCTTTGTGCATTGCTCGCCCAGGCCCTGCCCCCGGCGCCGCCACCGCCGCCCCGGCCTCCCGAGCGGCTGCACATCCCTCGCGTCCACGTGCCGCGGATCGAGATCCCCGAATTCGACGTGGATCTCGACGACTGGGACTTCCCGGGCGTCGATCTGTCCGGCCTGCGCGCGGAGATGGAGAAGATGCACGACGACCTGTCCCGCACCGGGAAGGATCTCGACGGTCACCAGGGCTGGTTCGTCGCCCGCGCCAATCCCCGCGACGACGACGACGAGGACGACGACGACGATCAGGCGCAGGAAGAGCGCGATCGGGCGCGCGAGGAGCGCGAGCGCGCCCGCGAGGAGCGCCAGCGGCAGCGGGAGCAGGTCGAGAAGATGCGCGAGAAGCAGCGCGAGCAGGCCGAGAAGATCCGCGAGCAGCAACGGGAGCAGGCGGAGAAGATCCGCGAGCAGGCCCGCGAGCAGAAGGAGCGCATGCGCGAGCAGCAAGAACAGATGCGCGAGCAGCAGGACCGGGCCCGCGAGCAGTCCGATCGCCGCCGTTTCCGCTTCAACTGGAACTTCAATGATCAGGACGACGAGGACGAGGACACCGACGACAGCGCTCCCTCGGCGCGCGCCAAGGGGAAGAACGGCGTCGCCACCTTGCCGGCCAAGGGGCCCGTCACCGTTCGCATCCGCGCGCAGTCGGGCGAGGTGCAGGTAGTGGCTACCGACCGGGCCCAGGTCTCCGCCTCGCTCAGCGAGGTGCCCTCGCGCGACGACGTCCAGCTCTCCCAGTCGGGCGATCGCGTCGACGTGCAAGTCGGATCCCATCGGGCGCTCCGGCGCGGCAAGCTCCGCGTCGAGGTCCCCAAGGGCAGCAGCGTCGACTTCGAGTCCACCTCCGCCGATCTTCAAGTCCAGGGCATCGGCGGCGACGTCCGTATCCAGACCATGTCCGGAGACATCAAGGTGGCCGGCGTTCGCAAGGCCAACGTCGAGACCATCTCCGGCGACGTGAAGGTCGACGCGAACGGACCGATCCGCGTGCACACCGTGTCCGGCAACGCGGTCGCCTCGACCGCCGATCCCGGCGTCCGGCTCGAGTTCGAATCCGCCTCCGGCAACCTCGATTGGACGGGCGCCTGCGGCAAGGGCTGCCACGTGAGCACCGAAACGGTCTCCGGGCAGATCGCTATCGCCGTGGATTCTTCGCGCAGCTCGTTCGAGCTGTCCTACTCCTCGCACAGCGGCGACTTCCGCAACGACCTGAACCTCGACGTGAAGCACGCGCCGAAGAAGAAGCACGGCGGCGTGGGTGGATGGCTCGAGGCGGTCTACGGCAAGGGCGAAGGCATCATCGAGTGCGATGCCTTCTCCGGGGATTTGCAGATCCGCAAGAAGTAGAGAAAGGCCCGGGCGGCGGAGCCGGCCGCCGCCACGGGCCGGCACGGCTCAGCGTCGCAACAGCGCGTCGATGTGCCCTGCGAACTGCGCGCGGGTGAAGGGCTTGATGAGATAGGCCGAGGCGCCCACTTCCTCGGCCGCCGCGCGGTCCTCGGGAAATCCGCGCGCGCTCATGATCAGCACCGGAACATCGCGAAGCTTGGGCACGCGGCGGATGTGCTCGCAGAGATCGAAGCCGGACACCTCGGGCAGCATGAGATCGAGACAGATGACGTCGGGCACCTTGTCCGACAGCTCCCGCAGAGCGGTGCGTCCGTCCGGCGCTTCGATGGTGGTGATGCCCATCGCCTTCAGATAGGCGGCGACCATCCGGCGCAACGCCGGATCGTCCTCGACGATGAGAGCACAGGCCAGACTTTGCATTCCCCCCCCGGGGTACTGCGAGACCGCGTACGCGGTCCTTGCTACTCGACTACGACGACGTCTCCGCTCTGGATCCGGAACGAGCTCGCGCGGTTGTCGAGGCGCGAGAGCAACTCGAAGCTGAACCGGATGCGGACCGGGTTCGGGTCCCGCCGCAGGACGAAGATCCGATCCTTGTGCGCCAGCTCGGTCAGACCGCCCGCGTTGGCGAGAAGCTGCAGCACCCCCGTGCCCGCCTCCACCTGGTATCCGCCCTGCTTCGCCACCTCGCCGAGCACCGAAACCATCACCGGCCGCGTCTCCTCCAGCGAGACGGTGACGACGGGCACCTTGATGAACTCCTTGAGCTTGACCTGCAGCTCCTTGGCGAAGGAGTTCGGCGAGTGGCCGGCCGCGGTCACGTCGTTGAGGAAGGGCAGCGAGACCTTGCCGTCGTTGCGCACCTTCGCGCGGGCCGACATCCCTTCCTGGTTGAAGACCCGGATCTGCAGCACGTCACCGGGCTTGATCACGTACTCCTTCTCGACCGGGGCTGGGGCCTCGGGGTAATCGTTGACCCAGGTGTACTGGCCGAGGTTGGCGCAGCCGCAAACGAGAGCGCAGGCGATGGCGATGGTGAGGCGCATTGGTACTGAAATCCTACAGGTCCACTGGGACCTGAGGCAATCGTCGCGGAGCCCAGCGTGACGACGATCACGGTCGTGATCCCGACGTACCAGCGCAAGGATCGTCTCGCTCGGGTGCTCGAGGGTCTCTCGCGGCAGACGTACCCGGACTTCGACGTGGTGGTCGTCGACGACGGCTCGACCGATGGCACGTCGCGGTATCTGCGGGAGGCCCGCTTTCCCTTCCAGGTGCGCGCAATCTCACAACTGAACGCGGGACCAGCCGCGGCGCGGAACGCCGGCGTCGCCGCGGCGACAGGCGAGATCGTGCTCTTCCTCGACGACGATGTGCTACCTGGCCCCGAGCTGGTCGGCGAGCACCTGCGCGCGCAGGCCGCGGAGCCTCGCTGCGCGGTAATGGGCCCGCTCGGTTCGCTGCCCCGCTATTCGCAGCCCTGGGTCGCCTGGGAGCAGGCGATGCTCGAGGAGCAGTACGGCGCGATGCGCCGCGGCGAATGGGAGCCGACCTTCCGGCAGTTCTGGACCGGCAATGCCTCGGTCGCCCGGGAGGAGATCCTCGCCGCCGGCGGATTCGATCCCGCCTTCCGCCGCGCCGAGGACGTGGAGCTGGCCGCCCGGCTCGCCCGTCGCGGGGTATGTTTCCGCTTTCATCCCGCCGCCCGCACCGAGCACGCCGCCGAGCGGACGCTCGACTCGTGGTGTGCGATGCATCTCGCCTACGGCCGGCTCGAGCGCCGCATCTTCGCCCATCTCGGCGAGGGACACGCCCTTACCACTCTCGCCGACAACTGGGCCCGGCTCCATCCGGCGACCCGCTCGCTCGTGCGCGCGTGCCTCGGGTCGGAGATCGTCCGGGCTGCCGCCATCGCGGCGCTGCGCGGGATGCTGCAGGCCTCGCGGATCGCTCCGGCGAGCTGGGTCGCGCGCCGCGCCTGCAGCGCGCTCGCGAACGTCCTCTACTGGTCGGGCGCCCACGAAGCGATGGGCGCCCAAGGTTTCCGCGAGATGGTGGGGCGCGCCGCCACCGCGTAGCGGCGCGCCGGCTTCGTACTTCAGGCTTTCCAGCGCAGATCGGCGCCCAGCTTCCCGCCCTCGAGGAGCTTCCGGAGCTGTCCGATGCGGCGGTAGCGCCAGCCCTCGATGTCCTCGAGGGTGATGCGCGCCTCGCGGAACGCCTCGTAAAGCTGCTTCGCTCCCTTGCGCGCGGTCCACTGCGGTTTGAAGGCGGGCAGGGTACGGGCAATCTTCGAGGTGTCGACCCGGTAGTTGCGGGTATCGGGGGCGGCCCCGCCGGCGAATTCGATGGTGCAGCCAGGCACCGTGTCGCGGACGATCTCCGCGAGCTCGCGGATCCGGTAGTTCTCCTCCGGGCGGCCGACGTTGAAGGCCTGCGCGTGCACCGCCTCGCGCGGCGCCTCGAGGGCGGCGAGGAAGGCGCGGCAGATGTCCTCGACGTGGACGATGGGGCGCCAGGGCGTTCCATCGCTCTTGATGAGCACCTTGCCGGTCGCCACCGCCCAGGCCGTCAGGTTGTTGAGGACGATGTCGCAGCGCAGCCGCGGAGAGGCGCCGTAGGCGGTCGCGCTGCGCAGGAGCACCGGCGAGAAGTCGTCGGTCGCGAGCTCGAGCAGATCCTTCTCCGCCCGGACCTTGGAGACGCCGTACGCGGTGACCGGGTTGAAGGCGGCCCGCTCGTCGAGGAGGCCGTCACCGCCGGAGGCGCCATAGTTCGAGCAGGAGGAGGAGAAGAGGAAGCGGCCGACCTTCGCCTCTCGCGCGTAGCTGGCCAGCGTGGCCGTTGCGCGGTGGTTGATGTCGTAGGTCAGCTCGGGATCGAAGTCGCCGAGCGGATCGTTGGAGAGGGCGGCCAGATGGACCACCGCGTCGAAGCCGTCGAGGTCACCGCGCTTGACGTCGCGCAGGTCCCGGCGCATGGCCGGCACTCTCGCCATGGTCCCGAGGAAGTCGCATTCGTCGTAGAACCCCGTGTCCATCCCCACGACGTCGTGACCCGCGCGCTGCAGCATCGGAACCATGACGGCGCCGATGAACCCGGTATGCCCGGTGACGAGAACTCGCATGCCCATGTCCCCCTCTTTTAGTTTACCGATTTGACAACTACGGACGTTCACGCGCAATTCGTTCGCGCAGCCGATCGCCAGTGTTGCTTTCAACCGGTGCAGTCAGGATAGAGTGTTCCAGCCTGAACGCAAAGCAACTTCGATCGCGTTCCGCGTTCCCGGGGGGGAACCATGAAGGTGGTCCTGTTCTGCGGAGGCCTCGGCACCCGGCTGCGCGAGTACACGGGAGAGATCCCGAAGCCGATGGTCAAGATCGGGTACCGCCCGATCCTCTGGCACCTCATGAAGTACTACGCGCACTTCGGGCACAAGGAGTTCATCCTCTGCCTCGGCTACAAGGCCGACGTGGTGAAGCAGTTCTTCCTCAACTACGAGGAATGGGTCTCGAACGACTTCACCATGACCAAGGGCGGCCGCGAGATGCGGCTCGAGAACAGCGACATCGAGGACTGGAAGATCACCTTCGTCGACACCGGCCTGAGCTCCAACATCGGGCAGCGCCTCGTCGCGGTGAAGCGGTACGTCGAGGATGACGAGATGTTCCTCGCCAACTACTCGGACGGTCTCACCGACCTCGACCTGCCGACGATGATCGACACCTTCCGCGGCTCCGGAAAGACCGCTTCCTTCCTCGCGGCGCGCCCATCGCAGAGCTTCCACCTCGTCGACCTGGAAGGAAACGGCGAGGTGCGCTCGATCCGCCCCGTGCGCGAGTCGAACGTGATCATCAACGCGGGGTTCTTCTGCCTGCGGCGGGAGATCTTCGACTACATCCGGCCCGGCGACGAGCTCGTCAATGCGCCGTTCCACCGGCTCATCGCCGAGCGCAAGCTCCTCGGCTACCGGTACGACAAGTTCTGGTGCATGGACACCTTCAAGGAGCAGCAGGAGCTCACCGATCTGTACAATTCGGGGAAGGCGCCCTGGGAGCTCTGGAAGCAGCGGATCGCGCTCTCCGCGGCCGGCTAGCGACATGCTGAAGCTCGGCCTCGGTCCTCCTCCGCAGGGCGGCTACGAGTTGCTCTGTCTCGGAGCACACAGCGACGACATCGAGATCGGCTGCGGCGGGGCTCTGTTCCGCCTCCTGCGCGAGCTGCCGGTTGCGCGGCTCACCTGGGTGGTCTTGAGCGGGAACGAAGCGCGGGCGAAGGAAGCGCGAGAAGGCGCGCGCCCGTTCTTGGAGATGGCCCGCGAAGGGCGTCTCGTGCAGAAGTCGTTCCGCGACGGCTTCTTCCCCTACACCGCGGTGCCGATCAAGGAATTCTTCGAGGAGCTGAAGCGCGAGGTCCGGCCCGACCTCGTGCTCACGCACTATCGCGAAGACCGGCACCAGGACCACCGGCTGGTCTCGGACCTCACCTACAACAGCTTCCGCGATCACCTCGTGCTCGAGTACGAGATCCCCAAGTTCGACGGCGACCTCGGCAGGCCGAATACGTACGTGACGCTCGACGAGGAGAGGTGCCAGGAGAAGATCGCGCACCTCATGGCGGCCTTCGGAACCCAGCGAGACAAGCGCTGGTTCAGCGAGGACACCTTCCGCGCCATGCTCCGGCTGCGCGGGATCGAGGCCGCCTCGCCCTCCGGATTCGCCGAGGCGTTCCACGGCCGCAAGCTCGTCTTCTGATTCTTGCTGGGGCACAATCGCTTCGTGCCTTCGTCGCGAGCCGCGTTCCGCCGCCGGCTGGACAAAGACAACCGGCGCTGGGTGCTGTTCTTGATTGCCGCGGCGAGCTTGACCGAGTTCTCCCTCGCCATCCGGCCCCGGCTATCGAGTTTCGAGAACAGCCCCGCGATCCTCGTCGTCCTGCCATTCCTGATGATGGTTCCTTTCGTCGGAACCGTCTGTCTGCTCGCGCACTCGCAATTGCTACGGTGGACGGGGCGATGGCTGGGGGGCCGTGCGACCGCGCGCGACCTGCATGCGACGCAAGCGTGGTCGCTGCTTCCTGTTGCGGCATGCATGCCGATTGCCGTGCTCCCGCTCCTCCTCGCTTGTGCGAAAGCGACTTCCATGTCGCCGGCTCCCGGTATTGAAGACGTGCTCGATGCAAGCGACCTTTTCGTGCCGGTGGTCGCCGTTCTCGCGGGAATCTGGTCGGTTGGGCGATACGTGATCTACCTTTCGGAAGCGCAAAAGTTCTCGAAACTTCGCGCGGTGATGAACCATATCGGCACCGCGTTCGTGCTTCTTGCCGCGGCAGCGGGCATCGTCCTCGTCGCGAGGCTGGTAGGCTAGCGGGCAGCTGCGATCAGGCTCGCGAGGATGGTCCGGCTCTCGAGATCGCGTTCACTGAACTTGCCGTACTCGGGGACGCTGATGAGGGCCAAGGGATTCAGCGAGTGCCCCGAGGCCCCGACTCGACGCCGGTAAGCAGCCTTGCGGTCGGCAATGGCTGGATCGCGGGTATCGCTCACGATGCCGAGCATGACCTCGTGGAGGTCCGGCCACGCATCGACGCGAACGACGCGCATCCAGAACGAGACCGGTTCCGCACGGCGATTCTCCTCGAGAATCGCACGCACCTCGCGCGGTACACGCGCGAGCCATCGGTCTGGAAGCGCCGGCCCCGCGAGGAACAACTCGAATTCGAGTGCCTCGTTCTCGACGACCTGCCAGAACGGCGAAATCTCCGCTGCGATCGCCTCGAGGGCGGCGCGGGCGCGAGCGCGCACGGGCGGCGGGGCGGCGAGCAGGATCCGGCGGCAAGGAGCGTCGAGCACTTTCAGGATCGAGCCCCGCACCGCCATGCCCATCAGGCCTGCTCGATAGCCGAGGTCGCGCGCGACGCCGGCAGCGTCGACGCAGGTTTCCATCGCCTCCACGGCCGACGGCGCGAGGGCGACCCGCGTCGCGGCGAGCCACGCGAAGGGCAAGCCGTCCAGATGGTACCTGGCATTGGTCAGGCCGAAGAATCGCCAGGCGACGGGAGGATCGACCCCCGGCGCGCGCGAATCGCGGAGGATGCGCTCGATCCGCTGGCGGTGCGCACGCTCTAGCGCCACATATTCGTCCGGAGGGCGAGTTCCGTCCAGGAGCGCTTGCTTGAGCACGCTGGTTGCGTCGGGCGAGGCCCTGTCCACCGCGAGCGCTTGCAGGTCATCGAACGCCCGGGCGCCAAAGACGCCATCCCCCGGCCAGTGCGAGCGACGTGCCACCGGACCGAGGCGTTCCTCGATGCGCGCTGGCAAGCTAGCAACGAGAGGAGGAATGCGGGTTGCGCGCATTCCTGCCATCACGGTGAGCGCGGCGGGGGGAACGAGGGCGAGCGCGAAGAATGCGACGAGATCCCAGCGCTTCATGGCGAGCGGGGCAGGATAGCCGCATTGTGCTCACGCAAGCGATTGGGCGATGTACCTGTGCGACGTCCTGAGCTAGCGTCGGCGGCGCATGGATCGCGAACAGGCCGCGATCGGAACGCTGCGCGCCGCGGGCCGCACCGGCATGGCTATCTTCGCGGCCTGCTGCGCGGAACGGCTGCGACCGCTCCTCGAGCACGTCCCGTCGGGCGCCCCGCCGCTGGTCGCGGGCGTGGCGCTGACCGAGTTGTGGCGCATCCTCGAAGGGCAGAAGCGCGTCGATCCCCGTCGCATGAAGGAGCTTTCCGAGGCCTGCTGGACGCTGGTCGAAATCGAGCCGGTTCCCAAGGTGCGGACGGAGCATCTCGAGATCCTGGTCGCCGCGGCGCACGACGCCCTCGAGGCCTATCTCTCCGGAAATCCCGAGCACGCCATGGCGGCGGCGAAGAAATGCTCGACGGTCGCCGGCGAGGACGAGCCGGCGCGCCAGGAGCGGGACGTCGCCGAGGTAGCGAAGACCCGCGAAGGTCTCGCCCAGCTCGCCACGCGCATGCGGGAGCGCGCGGAAGCGGAGGGCGAAAAGCTCGTGCGCACGCTGATCGGCGACTGACTCGAGCGCTCAAGGCAGCGAGCCCGAGACGAAGAGCGTCTCGGTCGTGAGCCGGTGCGCCCCCATGTTTACGCTGCTCGACTTCGAGCGGCCGCTCGGGTCCATCTCGAGCGTGATGGGCGGGGCCGCGGCTCCCTCCATGACCAGGGCGGAAGGTCGCGACGGATCGCGGCGAAGCGTGAAGGTCAGCAGAGAATCGTGCTTCTCGACCTCGAAGGTCTGGAACTTCCGCGACTCGATCTTCTTCGCCAGGATGGCGCGCGAGGCGCGCTGGACCAGGTTCTCGGTAGCGATTCCGTCGGGCGCCGGAAGAGCATTCTCGAATGGTTTGCCGTCGTGCTTTCCCTTGATCGTGTAGCGCCCGTCCTTTGCCCGGGAAAGCTGGGCTTCGCTCCACACGTCGTTGACCCCTACCGAGTAGCCGCCGTCCTCGACGGACCCGTCGCGCTCGAACTGGCGCGATTCGGCCTCCTTGGTGCGCACGACACCCGGCCCGCTCGGGACGATGAGGGTCCGGAACCGCCGCTCTTCGAGGCCGCCGTCCGCTTCCTGGACCACGGTTTCGTAGACGCCCACGGGAGCTCCGTCCGACTTCACCACCTCGATCTGATGGTACTTGCGCGGACGGATATCCCGGGTCGGATCGTGCACCGTGTTCGCGAGGCTCTGGACGACGGTGCGGAAGGTGGAACGGTAGCCGGCGGTGTCCTGGGTACAGACGAAGGAAAGACCAGAGCTGGAGAGCATCGCAACTTTGAGCTCGCCCAGCGCGGCGCCGTAACTGTACAGGACGTCGATCGTCAACAGAGGCGCTTCCGACACGACCGAGACGTCGACGAGGCCGGCTTCGGTCAGCGTGATCTTCTCCTTCTTCAGGGCCTCCATGATGTGGAACACGCGAGAGGCGGGCTCGATCCTGCCGCGCACGAGAGCGCATTCGATGGCCTCGGCGGATTCCCCGACCTTCAGCTCGATGTGATCGGAAGTGACCTTGGGCGGCGCGGTCGCCTTCGCCTCGCCGGCGAGCGTGCCATCCTCCGACTTGAAGGGGTAGAGGTGAAGGTCGCCCTGGGGAATCTCGCGTTCGAGGAGCGACGGCGCTGCGAGCAAGCAGAGGGCTGCGACGAGCATCGGGCCTCCCGGGCCGGTCCACCGTAGCCGCAGGATGTGGACATGGCTACCATCGGGCCCGGTGCTCACCGTCGACGCAGCGTCGTTCGAGCTCGGCCCCGCGCTGGCGGAATTCGGTAGCCAGGGCTACGCGCGGCTCGGACGTATCGTCAGCGAGGAAGCGCTCCTCGCGCTGGGCGCACGCATCGACGATCTGATGAGCGCGCGCGTCCGCCATGAGGGACTCTTCTTCCAGCGGGATTCCGCGACCGGCCGCTACGAAGATCTAATATTCGGCAAGGGTTGGCAGGGTCCTTCGCAGGAGTATCGGAAGATCGAGAAGCTGGAGATCGACCCGGTCTTCCGCGCCTTCATCGCAAACCCGCTGCACGAGCGGATCGCCCGCGCGCTCATCGACGGACCGATCGCGCTCTATCGCGCGGTCCTCTTCACCAAGAGCGCGCGGGGCGGCACCGCGTTGCCCTGGCACCAGGATGGCGGCATCTTCTGGGGCATCTCGCCCGCGCCCTTCCTGCAGATCTGGACGGCGATCGACGATTGTCCGGCCGGCGCCGGGTGTCTCGAAGTGGTGCCCGCGAGCCATCTCGACGGATTGGCAACCCCGGAGGGCGGCGTCATCGTCGGGGAAGAGCTACGGAAGGCGCGCGCCGAGGAGCGGGCAGTGCCGCTGCCGGCGCGCGCGGGCGAGTCGATCCTCATCCACAACCACCTGTGGCACCGCTCGGGAACCAATGCGAGCGGCCGCCGCCGCAGTGCCTTGTCGGTTTGCCTCATGACCGCCAGCGCCCGCTGCCTGCGCAAGAAGCGCGAGCCGCGCCAGTTCGTCCGCCTCTTCGAGTGAACGTGGGGAGCCATGGCTGAGCGGAAGATCGTCCTCGTCGGTACCCCGGTGCTTCGCGAGCGGGCGTCCGAAGTGGGCCCGGAGATGCTCGGCACGCCGGCGCTGCACGATCTCGTCGCCGACATGGTGGAGACGATGCGCAAGGCGCCGGGCGTGGGCCTCGCCGCGCCGCAGATCGGAGTCCCGCTTCGCGTCATCGTGCTCGAGGACAACGACCGTTCCATGTCCTATCTGAACGAGGAGGAGCGGCGCGCTCGCGGGAGGGTGACCGTGCCGCTCACCGCGATCGTGAATCCGGTGCTCCGGTTTCTGGGCAAGGAGAAGCACACCTTCGGCGAGGGCTGCCTGAGCGTGCCGGGGTACAGCGCGCAGGTGGCGCGTTTCGCCGAAGTCGAGGTGACCGGGTTGACCGCCGACGGAGCACCGTACAGCTGGGGC
>Ga0066675_10000823_pt1 | contig 12545 bp, 10 predicted proteins | sample GraSoiAngelo_124_FD_62295 | JGI IMG/M metagenome (GOLD analysis project Ga0066675, IMG submission 62295) | Grasslands soil microbial communities from the Angelo Coastal Reserve, California, USA - 14_0927_05_20cm | ecosystem: Environmental > Terrestrial > Soil > Grasslands | place: USA... | reverse complement strand
GGGCGCGGCCAAAAAGCCCTTCCCGCGGCTCGGCGACGTGTGATATTCGTTTGCGCGTGATCGCCCGCCTTCTCCTCGTCTGCGTCGTGCTCGCCGTGTGCCTCGTGCCCGGGCGCGCGCTCGCTCAGCAGGTGCCGATCGCGCCGCAGTTCGCCACGCAGGGGCCCGCGCAGGATCCGCAGAAGCTGCAGCTGCCGCTGCGCGCACCGTTCACCCTGCTGCCGACGATCACGCTGAGCGAGGAGTACAACGACAACATCCTGCTCGACAATCACAATCGCACCTGGGACCTGATCACCGGGATCACGCCGGCGATCAATCTGATCTGGGAGAGCCGCACGCACCGGCTCATCGCGGGTTACAACTTCACGGCCGAGCTCTATCTGCGCGACCCGACCCGCGACAACGCGTTCAACACGCAGAACTTCAACCTCGACGGCATGTGGCGAGCGACCGAGCGCCTCACGCTCACCCTCGCCGACGCGTTCACCGCCACCACGGACACCAACCTCATCTCACCGGCCGGCGTCTCGGTCGGACGCAATCGTTCGTGGGGCAACGCGCTCTCCGGCGGCGCCGCGTACAAGCTCGACGAGTTCACCGCGGTGCGCGGCGGCGCCTCGTACGCCGTGCAGCGCTTCTCGCGCGGCGAGCTCGACGACTCCGACGTCTACCACGGCTATCTGTTTCTGGATCGCACGCTGACACGGCAGGTGCGCGGCAGCATCGGCTACGACTTCGGCTACTTCGACATCGAGCACGAGGACAAGGTCACCACGCACACCCCGAAGGTCGGCGCGAGCTGGCAGGTCACGCCCACCATCACGCTGGCCGTGAATGGCGGGCCGACGTTCGAGCTGCACGACAACGGCGACTCGCGCATCACGCCGACCGTCACGGCGACGTACGAGCAAACCGTCTGGTTCGGCTCGGTCGGGCTCGGCTTCGACCGCCAGGTGGCGACGGCGGGCGGGCTCGGCGGCGTCACCGACAACACCTCGGTCTTCGGCCACGTCGACGTCATCACGTTCGCGCGCGGGCTGACGCTGTCCTTCGCGCCGCGCTACTCGTGGGTGAAGTCGGCCGGAAAGATACGCAGCGCCGACAACCGGGATATCGACATTTCCTCGATCACGTTGCCGCTACAGGTCACCTACCGGCTCACGGCGTGGATGGCCGCCGTCGCGCGCTACCAGTTCTACCAGCAGCGCACCGCCCACGAGGTCCGCGACACGGCGGGCAACCTGTTCGCCGCCGACGCCGATCAGAACCGGCTGTTCGTGGGTTTGCAATTCGGTTACCCCATCACCTTCGATCGGCCGTAGTGCGTGCAGCCGCTTTCTCAGGGCGGTTGCAGCCGAATGCAGTAATTCTCCCGTAACGTCCCTCGCCCGCACCGTCGCCTGACCGTAAGGCTGCGGGAAAAACGCACCCAAACGCAGGCTTCTGCGACGGTTTGCAGGGTTTGGCACTGACCTTGCCGTTGCATAGCTCAGCCGGCGCGCCCGGCGAAACATGTCTCTCGCACAACGCCTCGCGTGGCTCGATGGAGTTTCGACGGTTGCGGTGCTCGCCGCCGCGATCGCCATGTGGTCGCCCACCATCGACGACCCGGCGACGAGTCTCTGGCGCCTGGCTGCGCGCGCCGGCATCGTGGCTGTCGTTTGCCTCGGCGCGTTCTACTACAACGATCTCTACGACTTCGAGGCGCCGCACGACGTCGGCCAGCTCTTCACGCGGCTGTGCCGGGCCCTCGGCCTCGCCGCGCTCGTGCTGGCCGGAACGTATCTGCTGTTTCCCAACGCGATCATCGGCGGCAACCTCGCGCCCTACGTGTTGTTCGTCACGCTGTTCGCCGTGCTCGTCCTGCGCCTCGGCGTCTACGCGCTCGCGAAGCGCGCGCCGTTTTCCGAGCGCGTGCTCATCATGGGCGGCGGGCGTCTCGCGGCGGATCTGGCCGGGCAGATCCTGACACGGCCCGATCTCGCGATGCGCGTGGCCGGCGTCCTCACCGCCGACGGCGACGCGGTGGCGAGCGCGCGACGGCTGGGCGGCTACGGCGACGTCGCCGACGTCGTGCTGCGCGAGCGCCCGGATCGCATCATCGTCGCGATGCCCGATCGGCGCGGCAACCTGCCGGTCTCCGCATTGCTGGCATGCCGCTTCCGCGGCGTCCGCGTGGAGGAAGGCACCGAGGCGTACGAGCGCTTCACGCGGCGGCTGGCGGTGGAGTCGCTCACACCGAGCGCACTCATCTTCGGCGACGGCTTCCGCGTCTCGCGCGCCCAGCTGGCGCTCAAGCGCGCGATGTCCGTCGTGATCGCGAGCGTCGCGTTGCTGGTGACGGCTCCCCTCATCGCGCTCATCGCGCTCGCCATCAAGCTCGAGTCGCGCGGACCGGTCTTCTTCATCCAGGAGCGGATCGGCCTCGGTGGCCGGCCGTTCCGCCTCATCAAGTTCCGCACGATGCGGCAGGCCGAGCGCGGCGCCGACGGTATCTGGCAGCGCGACAACGCCAGCCGCGTGACGCGCTTCGGCGCCGTGCTGCGGCGCTACCGGCTCGACGAGCTCCCCCAGTGCGTCAACATCCTCAAGGGCGATATGAGCCTGGTGGGTCCCCGCCCGGAAATGGCCTCCAACGTCGCGACGTTCTCGGCCGTGATCCCTTTTTACAATCTGCGCCACGAAGTGCGGCCGGGCCTCACCGGCTGGGCTCAGGTGCGCGCCGGTTACTCGATGTCGACCGAAGAGGTCACGCGCAAGCTGTGCTACGACCTCTACTACATCAAGCACCTCTCGCTCCGCTTCGACCTGTGGATCCTGTTCGACACCGTGAAGTTCGTGCTGTCCGGGAAACGTCCGGGATGAGCCGCGTCAAACCTTTTCCGCGATCGGGCACCGCCACTCCCAGAGTGGAGCCGCCACCCATGACGAGCGGTACGCGCATTTTCAACGTGCGCGCCAAAGCCGCGAAAAACGGGTACGGCACGTCTCTTGCGATGGAAGTGCCGGTCCGATGGAAGAAAGATTCCCGATGAAGGCCTCCAGTTTCGACGCCGCGTCGCCGTACGCCACATCAATCGCCGGCCGTCCCGTCCTCGTCGTGGAGAGCGACCCCGACCAGCGTCGGCGCGTGACCACGCAGCTCGCGAGCTGGGGCTACACGCCCCTCGCGGCCGGTACCGCCGAAGAAGCCCTCGACCTCCTCGGGCGCGCCGGCCGCGTGGCGTTCTCGGTGGTCGCCATTCGTCTGCCGGGCATGTCGGGCATCGACCTGCTCCGCCGCGCCGGCGAGCTGTCGGCGTCGGGCCCGGTGATCATGGTCGCCGACAACGGCCACAGCTCGCAGATCGTCGAGGCCATCCAGGCGGGGGCCGACGACTTCCTGCGCCGTCCCTACACCGCCGAAGACCTCGAGCAGGTGATCCGAGGCGTGGCCGGCCGCCCGCGGCGCGAGCCGACGAGCCCGGCGCTCCCCGGCGGCGAGGATAACGGCGACCGCGTGCAGCGCGAGCTGGCCATGCTCACCAGCGCGCAGATGCGCGAGATCTTGTCCGTGATCGAGCAGGCCGCGCGCGCCGACGTCACCGTGCTCGTGTGCGGCGAGACCGGCGTGGGCAAGGAGCTGGTGGCCCGCGCCATCCACGCGCACTCGCCGCGACGGCGCGCGGCGTTCATCAAGGTCAACTGCGCGGCCATGCCGCGCGAGCTGCTCGAGTCCGAGCTGTTCGGCCACGAGCGCGGGGCGTTCACCGGCGCGCACCAGCGCAAGCCGGGGCGCTTCGAGCTGGCCGACGGCGGCACCATCTTCCTCGACGAGATCGGCGAGCTGCACCCCGCGCTGCAGGCCAAGCTGCTGCACGTGCTGCAGGACGGCGAGTTCTCGCGGGTGGGCGGCCGCCACAACATCCGCGTCGACGTCCGTGTCATCTGCGCCACCAACCGCGACCTCGCGCGCGAGGTGGCTGCCAGCCGGTTCCGCGAGGATCTCTTCTACCGGCTCAACGTCATCAACATTCTGGTGCCGCCACTGCGCGAGCGCCGCGAGGAGATTCCCGCCCTCGTCGACTACTTCGTGCGCCGGTACTCGCGGCTGTTCAACTTCCCCGAGCGCGAGGTGTCGCCGGAGGCGATGTCGGCCTTCATGCAGTACGCGTGGCCGGGCAACATCCGCGAGCTCGAGAACTTCATCAAGCGGATGATCGTGCTCCAGGATTTCGCGCTGCCACGCGCGCTGATGGCGCCCACGCCGGTGGCGGCGGCGCCGCCGGCGGCGCCCGAGCCGTTCGCGGCCACCAAGGGCCTCTCGCTCAAGGAGATCTCTCGCCGCGCCGTGCTCGAGGCCGAGCGCGAAGTGATCTGCCGCGCGCTCGAGCAGTGCCGGTGGAACCGCGTGAAGACCGCCAAGATGCTCAAGATCAGTTATCGAGCGCTGCTCTACAAGATCAAGGACATGGGGCTGAAGCAGGACTCGGCCGCGAGCTGAGCCGGCTCTGACCAGGAGGACACCCATGACGTTCAAGTGGTTCGTGGCCGCGTCCGCGATGCTCGTCGGCTTTGGCGTCGTCACCGCCCACGCTCAGACCGCCACGCAGAAGGCGCCGGGGCGCGATCAGGCGCCGAGCACCACCGCCAAGCCGGCGACCGCGGCGGCCGCGCCGGCGGCGACGTCACCGGCGGCTGCGGTGCCGATGCCGTCGGGCGAGGCCGCGCCCGTCGGCGGGTTTCCGCTCAGCACCGACTACGTGATCGGGCCCGAGGACATGCTGATGGTCACCGTCTGGAAGAACGAAGCGCTCTCGCGCACGCTGCCCGTCCGGCCCGACGGCAAGATCTCGATGCCGCTGCTGCACGACATCCAGGCCGCCGGCCTCACGCCGATGCAGCTGCACGACAAGATCGCCAACGCGCTCGGCGAGTTCATGCCCAACCCCGAGGTCGCGGTGACCGTGGTCGACGTGAAGAGCTACCGCGTCTCCGTGCTCGGCGAAGTGCAGAAGCCCGGCGTGCTCCAGCTCAAGGCGGATACGAGCGTGCTCGAGGCCATCGCGCTCGCCGGTGGGTTCCGCGACTTTGCGTCGCCCGGCAAGATCATCATCCTGCGCAAGGACGCCACGGGTACGACGCACAAGATCCCGTTCAACTACAACCGTGTGGTGAAGGACAACCGCAGCCAGGACAACGTCACGCTCAAGTCCGGTGACGTGGTCGTCGTTCCCTAGAGGATAAATTCCATGCCGACACCGCCGACCGCTTACGACGAGACCGCCAAAGGACCGGGGCTGTCCGGTCTGCTCGAAATCGTGCGCCGCCGCCGGGTGCTCGCCGTACTGCCGTTTCTGTTCGTCCTGACGGCGGCGGTCTCCCTGGCCGTGTTCCTGCCGAGCCTGTGGACGTCTCGCGCGCTCGTGCTGGTCAATCGCCAGGCGATCCCCGAGCGCTATGTCACGCCGACCGTGCAAGCCGACATCGAGGCGCGACTGCTCACGCTGAGCCAGGACATCCTCACGCCGCAGCGGCTGACGCAGATCGCGCAGCAGTACGGCCTCTATCGCGGCGCACGCTCCGTCGACGATCTCGTCGACCGCATGCGCAAGGACATCCGCATCGAGCTGGTCGACGACCGCGACCGGCGGACCCGTGAGACTCGCTCGTTCCTGTTCACCGTCTCCTACACCGCGTCCAACCCGGTGGTGGCCGCGCACGTGGCCAACACGATCGCCTCGCTCTACAGCGAGGAGAACGGGCGCATGCGCGAGCAGCAGGCGGTCAGCACGTCGGAGTTCCTCGAGAACCAGCTGCGCGAGCTGCGCGAGAAGCTCCAGAAACAGGAGCACGTGATCACCACGTATAAGGAGAAATATCTCGGAGAGCTGCCCGAGCAGAAGGACGTCAACCTGCGCACGCTCGAGCGACTACAGGCGCAGCTACAGCTCGCCCACGAGAACAACCGGCGCGCTACCGAGCGCCGGCAGATGTTGACCGACGCCCTCGGCCAGATCGATACGTCGGTGGCGATGACCTCGCCGGGCGGCTCCGGGATCAGCGTGACGCCGGCCGACACCGCGGCCGCGCGCCTGAATCTGCTCCGGCAGGAGCTGGCGATGGCGCAGACCCGCTTCAGCGACAAGTACCCCGACGTCGTCCAGCTCAAGGAGCAGATCCGCGTGCTGGAGCAGAAGGTCGAGACCGAGAAGCAGGCGGCGCAGGCGCTGCCCAAGAGCGTGGCCCACGCGTCCAAGCGCGGCGCCGGCGGCCGCGAGCTGCGCACGCCGCCCGAGAACGCGTACGTGCAGAGCCTGATGACGCAGCTCGATCAGGCCACCGTCGAGGCCAAGACGACGTCGGAGGAGATGCAGAACATCAACGCGCAGATCGCGACGGTGACGCGCCGCCTGGACAGCACACCCAAGCGCGAGCAGGAGCTGGTGCTGCTGACACGCGACTATGACACCACGCGCGAGCTGTTCAAGTCGCTCCTCACCAAGCGTGGCGAGGCCAACATGGCCGCCGAGCTCGAGCAGAAGCAGCAGGGCGAAAGCTTCCGCGTGATCGAACCGGCGCGGCTGCCGGAGCGCCCGGCCGGGCCCAACCGCTTCCGCCTGCTGCTGGTCGGCCTCGCGCTGGCCATCGGCGCCGCCGGCGCCGCCGTCGTGCTCGCCGAGCAGGTGGACACGTCCTTCCGCCGTGTCGACGAGGTGCGCTCGACGCTCCCCCTGCCGGTGCTCTCGGCCATTCCGCGCATCACCACCGAGCACGACCGCACGCACGGCCTGCGTCAGCGCCGCTGGGCGACGGCCGCGATCTGCGTCGGGCTCTGCGTCGTGGCCGGCACGTCGTTCATGGTCGCGCACGACAACGAGGGCCTCGTCGCGCTGCTGACGGGCTCGACGTCGCAGACGGCGACCGCGAGCGGGAGGTAGGTCATGTACCTGAGCTTCTACGGTCTGCGTGAGGCGCCCTTCGCCCCGACGCCGGACCCGAAGTTCCTCTTCCAGTCCCCGCGTCACCGCGAGGCGCTGGCCCAGCTGATCTACGGCGTGCGCGAGCGCAAGGGCTTCATCGTGCTCACCGGCGAGATCGGCACCGGCAAGACGACGCTGCTGCGCACGCTGCTCGAGCGGCTGGACGCCACCACGCCGGTGGCCTACGTGCACAACTCCGCGCTCGGCATCGAAGGTCTGCTCGAGTACATCCTGCAGGACTGGGGCGTGAAGTCCACCGCGAGCACGCACGCCCAGCGGCTGTTCGAGCTCAACGAGTTCCTCATCGATCAGCACCGCAAGGGCGGCAGCCCCGTGCTCGTCATCGACGAGGCGCAGAACCTCTCGGTGGAGACGCTGGAGGCCGTCCGCCTCCTGTCGAACTTCGAAACGACGAGCCAGAAGCTGATGCAGATCCTGCTCGTCGGCCAGCCGGAGCTGCGCGACAAGCTCAATCTGCCCGAGCTGCGGCAGCTCAAGCAGCGCATCGGGCTGCGCTGTCACATCGCCGCGCTCAGCCCGGAAGAGTCGCGCCAATACATCCGCCACCGCCTGCGTATCGCGGGCGCGACCGACGCCGGCATTTTCTCGGATGCCGCCATCCAGAAGATCCAGGACTACAGCCAGGGAACACCCCGCGTGATCAACATCGTGTGCGACCACTGCCTGCTGTCGGGCTACGCCGACAGCAAGCGGCGCATCGACGCCGCCATCGTGCAGGAAGCGGTCGAGTACCTCGAGGAGGGCGAGCGCCGCGAGTGGAAGCGGCGGCGCAGCATCAGCCTCGTGCCGAGCCAGGGCGCCGTATGGGCGGCGCGCTCGGGCGTGGCACTCCTCGTGCTCGTCATCGTGTTTCTGCTGGCGTTCGCGGCGAACGCGCTGGGCTGGTTCGCCGGTACCCATCCCTAGGAGGTCAGGCCGTGAGCAAGTTCTTCAAGGCCCTCGAGAAGGTCGAGCAGGAGCGCGAGCCGGTGGTCGCCACCGTGCCGCCCGTGGCCGACCCCCCGGTCGAGCCCGTCATCGAGCCACGCCGCGAGACGCCGCGTCCCGAACGGCGTCCGGAGCCGCGGCCCGAGCCCGCGCGCGTCGAGCCGACGCCCGAGCCGTTCCGCGAGCCGCCAAAACCGGAGGCCGCGCGGGTGGCCGCGGCGCCGCCAGCGCCGGTCGTGTCGCCGCCCGCGCCGGCACTCACGCCGGCACCCACGCCGATCTACGGCGCGCCCGTTCGTGAGAACGGCGCCAGCTTCGGGCGCAAGGGCTTCGCCTTGCAGATCGACGGCGAGGTCGATTCCGAGCCCGGTCAGCTGGACGACCATCTCGTCAGCCTGCTCGAGCCCACGAGCCACGCCGCCGAGCAATACCGTGCGGTGCGGCTGGCCATCGAGACGTTCCGCCACGAGCGCGGCACGCGCACGGTGGCCATCACCAGTCCGGGCCGGGGCGACGGCCGCACGATCACCGCGCTCAATCTCGCCGGCGCGCTGGCGCAGGCGCCCGACGCACGCGTCGTGCTCGTCGAGGCCGATCTACGCCACCCCGGCGTCGCGCGCGCCCTCGGCCTGCCCTCCGCGCGCGGGCTCTCGACGTATTTGCTCGACGCCGCCATGAGTGTCGATGGCGTCGTCACCCGACCCGCCGGCGTGGCCTTCGCGGTCGTGCCCGCGGGCACGGCATCGTCGATGCCGTACGAGCTGCTGAAGTCACCACGCCTGGCGAGCCTGCTCGCAGCGCTGCGCGATCGCTTCGACTACGTCGTGCTCGACACGCCGCCCGCGTTGCGCTATCCCGACGTCGGCATCCTGCGCGACCTCGTGGATGGCTTCGTCGTCGTCGTCCGGGCCAATCGCACGCCGCGCGAGATGCTGCGCGACTGCATGAACGTGGTCGGCCGCCAGCGCGGCCTGGGCCTGATCTTCAACGACGACGAGCGCAGCACGGTCACGACCGTCGACGACGAGCCGACATGGTGGCGGCGCGTGCCGCGGCCGCTCGGAGGCCGGGTTGCCTGAGACGATCGTCAACGCGCTGACCGTCGACGTCGAGGAGTACTACCACGGGTACGAGTTCGAAGCGGCCCTTGGCGTCGACGGTCTCCGCCGCCTGCCCAGCCGCGTGCTCCCGCAGACCGAGCGCCTGCTCGATCTGCTCGACACGCACCGCGCGCGCGGCACGTTCTTCGTCCTCGGAGTCGTCGCGCAGCGCTATCCGCGGCTCGTGCGCGAGATCGTCGAGCGTGGGCACGAGATCGCCAGCCACGGCTGGGATCACACGCCGGTGTTCCGGCTCGGCCCCGCGGGCTTCCGTGCCGACGTACGGCGCGCGAAGCACGCCGTCGAGCAGGCGGCCGGCCGTCTCGTGCGCGGCTATCGCGCGCCCAATTACTCCATCCGGCGCGACACGCCGTGGGCCTTCAGCGTGCTGGTCGAGGAAGGCTTCGTCTACGACTCTTCGATGTATCCGGTGGTCCACGACCGTTACGGCTTTCCCGACGCGCCGCGCTTTCCGCACGTCGCGCAGCACATCGACGGCATCGACTTCTGGGAGGTGCCCGTCGGCACCGCGCGCTTCGCCGGCGTGAACCTGCCGCTGGGCGGCGGATTCTTCCGGCTCTTCCCCGTCGCGCTCGTCCACGGAGCACTCGCCAGCGTCAACGCGCGCGAGCGGCGCCCCGTCGTGTTCTACGTGCATCCATGGGAGCTCGATCCCCAGCAGCCGCGACCGGCGATGACGCTCATCCAGCGCTTCCGGCACTACACGGGCCTGGCGAGCGCCGAGCGCAAGCTCGCCGGTCTGCTCGCGGCGTTCGCGTTCGGCTCGATCGAGGCCGTGTTCGCCGAGGTTCGCCCGGCCCGCCGGGTCGCGGCGCGCGCCTCGTAAATCCATGCGGCTCCTGTTCGTGACGCCACGGCTGCCGTTCCTGCCGTGCCACGACGCCGCGCGTCTCGCGGTGTCGCGCGTGCTCGACCATCTCGTCGATCGCCACACCGTCGCCGTGGTCGCCGCCACGAGCGCCGGCGACACGCCGACGCAGCGCGCCTGGCTGGCCGAGCGCGCAGCGCGCGTCGAGACGGTGCCGCTCGGCGCCTGGCGCCACGCGTGGACCGGCCGTCCCGGCGATGGCCTGCTCGCGCTCGACGCGCTCGCGCGTCACGTCGCCGATCGCTTCGCGCCCGACGTGATCCATCTCGAGGGCAGCGTGCTGGCCCCGCTCGCGCGGGCCGCCGCCGCGCCGACGCTGCTCGCCTGCCACGAGGCGGCGACGCTGCGCGCGCGCGACGTGCGCCGCGCCGGCGAGTCGGCGTCGCGGCGGCTCGGGGCGTGGATGGACGAGCGCGCGGAGACGGCGTGGGCGCGCGAATGGTGCCGCTTCGCCGCAGTGTGCGTGGTGGACTCGGAGGAGGACCGGCAGGCGCTGCTCGAGCACGTCCCGCTCCAGCAGGTCGCCGTCGTGCCCGGAGGCATCGACGACGTGACGCACGCGTATCGTCGCCGCGGCGAACCGTGGCGTCTCGTCTTCACCGGAGACCTCTCGGCGCCGCGCGACGTCGCGGCCGCGCGCCGCCTGGCCACCGCGATCCTGCCGCGGCTGCGGCGTGCGATGCCGCGCGTGGAGCTGCTCGTCGCCGGGAGCGATCGTGCCGCCGACGGCGCGCGCGCATTGGGCGCGTTGCCCGGCGTGCGTGTCGCGGGCGGGCTCACCGACCTGCGCGCGAGCATCTGGGGCGCCGCCGTGTACGTGAGCCCGCTGCAGGCCGGTTTCGGCCGCAAGACGCGACTGTTCGAGCCGATGGCGCTCGGCACGCCGGTGGTCGCCTCGAGGCCGACGCTCGCCGGCGTCCCCTACCTCGAGCCCGATCAGCACGTCCTCGTCGCCGACAGCGACGACGAGTTCGCGCAGGCCATCGCGCGGCTGCTGCGCGAGCCGCTGGTCGCCAACACGCTCGCCCGCAACGCGCGCACGCTCGTCGAGCGTCGCTTCACGTGGGCCGCGGTCGCCGAGCGCTACGCGGCGCTCTACGCGGGGCTCGCGCCGTCGCGCGCGGTGGAGGTTGCGGCATGAGCACGCCGTTCGTCGTCGGCGTGGCCGGAGGCAGCGGCGCCGGCAAGACGGCGCTGTGCCGCGCACTGGCCGGCGCGCTGGGACCGCACCGCGTGTCGATGCTCTGCCACGACGCGTATTACCGCAACCGCAGCGAGCTGCCGGCCGCCGAGCGCGCCGCGCTCAACTACGACGTGCCGGACGCGCTCGATACGCCCCTCTTCGTCGAGCACCTGCGCGCGCTGCGCGCCCTCGGATCGGTGCGGCCGCCGCGCTATTGCTTCGTGACGCACCGGCGTATCGGCGACGACGGCCTCGTCGAGGCGCGTCCCGTCGTGCTCGTGGAAGGCATTCTGCTGCTGCACGAGCCCCAGGCACGTGCGCTGCTCGATCTCGCGTTCTTCCTCGACGTGCCGGACGAGGTGCGGCTGGCGCGCCGCATCGCGCGCGACACGGCCGAGCGTGGACGGACGCGGCGCTCGGTGCTCTCGCAGTTCGAGGCCACCGTGCGCGGCGCGCATGCCGCCTATGTCGAGCCGACCAAGGCGCTCGCCGACCTGGTGCTGTACAACGTCGGCCGCGTGGACCGCGTCGCCGAGGTCGCGGCGGCCGTGGTCGTCGAGCAGATGGCGCGACGGCGCCTGGCGGAGGTCGCGTGAGCGCGCCCGTTCAGACCTGCGCGTCGGAGTTTTCGCTGTGCCGCGATCCGCAGCACGACGGCGCCCTCCGTCGGATCGTGGACGGCTGCGCCGGCTTCCTCGCCGAGCGCCTGCCGGACAAGCTCGTCGCCCTCGTGCTCACGGGCAGCTTCTCGCGCGGCGAGGGCACGGTGCTGCCGGTGAACGGCCACCTGCGCGTGCTCGGCGACATCGAATTCCTCGTCGTCGTCCCGCGCCTGACCGACTATCGCGCGTTGCGCCGCCGCGTCGGCGGCTGGGGACGCGAGGCGAGCACGCGCCTGGGCGCGCCTGCGGTGTCGGTGGACATCGAGTTCGGTCCCGTGGAGATCGGCTACCTGCGCCACCGCGCGCGGCCATCGATCTTCGTGTACGACCTCGCCACCCACGGCAAGGTCGTGTGGGGACCCGCCGATCTCCTGCGCGCGATTCCGGCCTTCGGTCCCGAGCGCATCCCGCGGGAGGATGCGCTGCACCTCGTGTTCAATCGCACGATCGAGCAGCTCGACGCCTACGACCGTCTCGATGGCCTCGCCGGCGAGGCCTTGCTCGACGTCGCCTATCAGCGCATGAAGCTGGTGCTGGACCTCGCCGGCTCCGCGCTCGCGTTCGCCGGGATGCACGCGACGTCGTACGTCGAGCGGCCGGCCGCGTTCGCGCGGCTGCTCGCGGGCACGCCGCAGCTCGCGGCTCGACTTCCCGCGACGTTCGAGTCCGAGCTCGAGCGCGCCGCGCGCGCCAAGCTCGATCCCAGCGCCGAGCCGCTGCTGCCCGAGGGCGACGCGGCGAGCCAGCGCGCCTGGCTGCGTCGGCGGATCGTCGACGGCGTGCCCGCGGTGTGCGCAG
>Ga0066675_10000808_pt1 | contig 12632 bp, 9 predicted proteins | sample GraSoiAngelo_124_FD_62295 | JGI IMG/M metagenome (GOLD analysis project Ga0066675, IMG submission 62295) | Grasslands soil microbial communities from the Angelo Coastal Reserve, California, USA - 14_0927_05_20cm | ecosystem: Environmental > Terrestrial > Soil > Grasslands | place: USA... | reverse complement strand
TGGCGACAACGCAAAGCACACCAGAATGAGCGGGATGAGAAGGAACCCGCGCCGTAAAGGCAGCGGGCGAGCCGGATCTCGTCCGCATGAGACTAACGTTTTAAGTTGAATCAATGAATACATGGGATCTGTTCTTTCTCTTTCCCGGTCGTGTTTATTTTTGTTTTTGGTCACTGGACTCCAAACGGACAAAGAACCCTACCGGGCAAAAGTCCCTTGTCTGTTTTTGGAGCCACCCGCGTTGATACCGAATTTCGCCTATGAATGTCAATACTTTTTTTAGAATTTTTTTTAAGAAGCGCCTCGCCTCCCCAACGTCGTAGAGCTCCGCTCTCCCAAATGTTGCATAGCCGGGCTGATAGGCGCGGATTGCTGTTTGCGTTGCTGAGGCAGTTCCGGTAGCCTCAGGCGCATGGCACGGTCTGGTCTCGGTAAAGGTCTTGGCGCGCTGATTGGCACGCCTTCGGTCGCCGCGCGCAGAGATGGAGACGAGTTGGCCGATAGAGTGCACCAGATTGATTTGGCAACCATTGTCCCGAGCGCGTTACAGCCGCGCAAAGATTTTGCACGGGAAGCGTTGCTGGAATTGATCGATTCGATTCGGCAGCATGGCATCATTCAACCGCTCATCGTCCGCCAGGCCGGCGCGCGATTTGAACTGATCGCCGGCGAGCGCCGCTGGCGCGCCGCGCAGGAAATCGGCCTTGCTACGGTGCCCGCCATAATTCGAACCGCGAACGACTTGGAGGTGCTCGAGCTGTCCTTGATTGAAAATCTGCAGCGCGCGGACCTCAATCCAATCGAAGAAGCCCAGGGCTACGCCAGGCTAGCCAACGAATTTAGCATGCGGCAGGAGGACATCGCACTCAAAGTGGGACGCAGCCGGGCGGCAGTGGCGAACGCGCTGCGGCTTTTGGATCTGCATCCGCAGGTGCAAGTCTGGCTAGCTCAGAAACTGCTTTCAGTGGGTCACGCGAAAGTGCTCCTGGCGCTAAAAGTCCCCGAGGAACAACTGCTCGCTGCGGAAACAGTTTTGCGGCGCAACGCCACGGTGCGTTCCACGGAGCGGTTGGTCGCCCGCCAGCTTGGGATCGGACGCCCACGGCGGAAATCTCGGCGCGTCGGGATCGACCTCAGCGCGACCACAGTAGGAGATTTACAGAACCGGTTGCAACAACATCTGGCCACCCACGTCATCATCCATCACGGAGACAAACGCGGCCGCATCGAAATCGAGTACTACGGAACGGACGATCTCCAGCGCATCGTTACCGCCTTGGGGCTGCCGCCGGACGAGTAGAATTAATGGAAATTGTAGGGCGTCCGTGTCAGACGCCAATCCAAAAGCATTGGCGAATCGCGGCGTTTCCCAGAAACGCCCTACAAATCGCGTCTATTTTTTTCTTCGTCTCGTTTGTTCAGGCCGGCTCGCTGCGCGCGGCAGAGACAAAGATTTGGGAAGAATTCTCCGGCGAGAAAGCGTTTGCTCATGTTCAACGCCTCGTTGATTTCGGGCCGCGCCCGGCCGGATCCAAGGCTATCGAGAAATCCAGAGATTACATTGAGGATCACCTTCGTCGGTCTGGATGCCAGGTAACCCGTCAAGCATTCAGTGACGACACTCCGCGGGGCAAGATCCAGTTCGTAAATTTGATTGCCCAATTTCCCGGCCAAGGGAATGCCTCGTCCCCCGTGTTTCTGTTGTGCTCGCATTACGACACAAAAATGTTCGATACCATCCGATTTGTTGGGGCCAACGACGGCGGCTCTAGCACAGGTGTGCTCTTGGAATTAGCCCGGGTAATCGGGCAGCATCCGAATTTTGCTAGGAAAATTGAGCTCGTGTTTTTCGATGGCGAGGAAGCCTATGAACAGTTTTCTCAGAAGGATGGTTTGTACGGGAGCCGGTATTTTGCCAGGCAACTGAAAGCCGCCAGTGCGAAACAATTTCGCGGAGGACTCTTGTTCGATATGGTTGGCGACCGGTCGCTCGGCATCACGCTTCCCTCAGATTCCCCAGCGGAGATGGCGCGCGATATTTTTGCCGCGGCGGAGGCGCTAAAGTTGCGAAACTACTTTACTTACCTTGGCCAGGAGTTGATCGACGATCACGTGCCGCTGAACGCTATCGGGATTCCGACGCTCGACATCATTGATTTCGATTTTCCGTGGTGGCACACAGCCGATGACACAATGGACAAAATAAGCGCGCAGAGTCTTCAGACCGTCGGGGCCGTCGCCCTGTATTATCTCTCTGAATCTGCGCTGAAGCGTTAAGGTGTTAAAACGTTGAATCGTTCCTCCGCCTGTCATGTTGAGCGGAGCGAAACATCTCTGGCTGTTGGCTTGCGACAGATGAGACTCCAGAAATAACTAAAGATTCTTCGCTTCGCTCAGAATGACAAAAACGGAATCGCCATTTTAACGTTGTAACGAGTTAACGAATCACGGGTCACGTGGGCTTACCCAAATTTCTGCATTGCGTCTGGCAACGTTTCCCGGCAGTCTAATCATGAATTGTCGCCTCCATGGAGCGCCTCGCATCTACGTCCCATCCAACGCATAAAAGTATCGGTGTGCTCGGTCTTGGGATCGTCGGTCGCGCCGTAGCCGCACATCTTCGCCGCAGAGGGTTTCCGGTTTTCGTTTGGAACCGATCGCCGCGGCCCGTGCCAAATTTTGTCGGCTCGCCAGGGGAGCTGGCGAACCTTTGTGATTACATTCAGATCTTTGTGTCCGACGACGAAGCTCTGCTGCAGACTGTCGAGCCGCTAAGCGCAGACCTTGCGCCGCGTCACATTGTCCTTGCGCATTCAACGGTCGCTCCGGATTCCATGCGTGCTGCGGCGGAAATTGTCGAACCTCGAGGGGCACGGTTTATCGAAGCATCATTTACCGGAAGCAAGCTTGCGGCGGAAAAGGGCGAACTGGTTTATTACGTTGGAGGAACCGACGAGGCGTTGCGGGAAGCGCGTCCCATCCTTGAGGCCAGCAGCAAAGAGATCATCCACATCGGAGCGATCGGCCAGGCGAGCGCCATCAAAATTGCAACGAACATGATCACGGCCGCAAGCGTCCAGGCCGCGGCAGAGGCTTTGGCACTGGTGCAAGCGTTAGGTGTGCCGCTGGAAAAATTCCTCGAAGCGATGCGCGCCAACGCTAGTCATTCCACTACTTTGGCGATGAAACTGCCGAAGATGCTCGAGCGCGATTTTGAGCCGCACTTTTCTGTTAAGCACATGCTGAAAGATATGCAGATTGCCAATGAGATCGCTTTGTCGCGTTATCTGGACCTCGGACTGACCGCTGCGGCCCGGGACCAATTGCTAGAGCAAATGCAGTGGAATCACGGGGACGACGATTATTCATCGGTGGCGCGCAAATATTTACTCGAGGCGCGGTCGGCAGCTTCCGAAGAGCCGCGAATGGAAGCGCAGGACGAGCAAAGTGACGCCGGCGAATCAGTCACTGGTACGACCGAATCGGGGAAACCAGCTCTCAAACCGCAAGATGCAAATGCGATAAGTGCGCAGCAGCCTTTGCTCAGTTTCAGCGGAGCAGGCGACGGACCGGCTCATACAGCCTCACGATTGCGCCGTGGTTTCCTCAGACAACTGCTGAGCCGGTTTTCATCCGGACAAGGATGAGGCAGCCCTCTCAAACTGGGCAAGTCGCTTTCCTCGACCTCTCAGAGCGCGCGAAGTTTCAGATCACTGGGACGGACCGGGTCCGGTTTCTCAATGGGCAAATCACAAATAATTTGCGCAAAGCGACTGAAAAGGTCGCAATCGAGGCGTGCGTGCTCAATGCGAAGGGCAAGATGAATGCCCACATTTTCGTTAGCGCACTGGCCGAGTGCTTTTCGGTGGACACCGAGCCGGAGCTTCGCGAAACACTCCGCTCCCGGCTAGAGCGCTACGTCATTGCGGACGATGTTCAGATTGCGGACGTCACTGATCAATTCTCGCTGTTTCACGTTCTGTCAGAAGAATCGCCAAAACCCGAACACGGCCGGATCGTTTCCGTGCGCCGCTTCGCAGAGCGAGGCTGGGACATCTGGAGCGACGCGTCGCATCATGATGCTGTCAGACAACAATTGTCTTCGGCGTTTGGGTTTCTCAATTCTGTTGCGGCAGAGGTGATGCGGATCGAGCAGGGTATTCCGCGCTGGGAGCGCGAGCTGACAGAGGAGATTATTCCGATCGAAGCCAATCTGGAACAGCGGACGATCGATTACGAAAAAGGCTGCTACATCGGCCAGGAAGTGATCTCGCGGATGAAAATGTCGGGCCAGACAAACAAACGGCTATGCGGTTTGGTTTCGCCGGACGATGTCCCGCTCCAGCCGGAAATGAAACTTGCCGCTCCTTCGGCAGCGGGAAGAGAAGGCGGCTGGATCACGAGCGCCACGCGCAGCGAACGAATCGGAAAAGAAATCGCGCTCGGCTACGTGAAACGTGGTTTTAACAGCGCCGGCACTAAATTAGATGCGTTCTCGGCGGCAAATTCTGCTAAGCGAATTCCGGTCGAAGTGGTCCCGCTTCCGTTTCTCTGAAGCTAACGGACGGAATCGATGCCGTAGCTCAAAGACCACTCAGCCAATCGCGCGCCAGCGAAATATCGGCAGGCGTCAACGCATGTCCCGCGCTGAGAAATCGGACGGTGACGTCCGCGCCGGCAGTTCTCAGAAGTTCGACGAGACGCTGTGTTTCCGAGGGTAGAATGATTGGATCGTGATTTCCCGCTCCGATCCAAACGCGAATGTTCGCGAGTTCCGGTGGCTTGTGCGGCTCGAGCGGCACCATGGCGCGAAATAGAATTGCGCCGTCGAAAATTTCGGGGCGCAACAACAAAATGCTCGCGGCGATATTCGCGCCATTCGAGTAGCCGACGGCAATGATGTTCTTGTTGTCGATGTCGTAGCGATCCGCCGCAGCCGCGACAAAATCTGCCAGTTCGTGCGTGCGCTTTTGTAGATCTTCCAGATCGAATACGCCCTCAGCCAGCCGCCGAAAAAATCGCGGCATGCCATTCTCCAAAACTTTTCCGCGCGGACTTAGCAACGTGGCATTTGGGTCAAGCTCGCGTCCGAGCGGAATCAGGTCGCGCTCATTCCCGCCCGTGCCATGCAGGAGCAGCAGCGTGCGATTTGAAGAACCGGGAACGAACTCGTGAATAAGATCCGGTGTCATTCCTTTATAGGAGGTGCGATCGGCGGCAAAACTTTTTCGATTTGCGCGCGAGACGACTCCAGCCACGGCGGAAGTCGCAAACTTTCGGCGAGTTGATTCAAGTCTTCATCCAAGGTGAAGCCCGGCGGGTCGGTTGCGATTTCGAAAAGAATGCCGCCAGGTTCGCGGAAATAGATTGAATGAAAATAAATGCGATTAATCACCGGCGTGACGTTGTATCCGAGGGAAACAAGATGCTCCCGCCATTGTCGCTGTTCTTCAGCGTCACGGGCGCGAAAGGCGATGTGATGCACAGAACCGGCAGCAACACGGCCTGGGTGCGCGTCGGGCATACAAAGCAGGTCGATCACGCGACCCGCGGCAGTTTCATTCTGTGAAGCGAATCGAAAGCGATTATTCGACTCATCAACCAACCGGTAACCAAAACTTTCCGTCAGCAGTTCTGCAGTGCGTTCGTATCCCTCCAAAGCCGCGGAGACGCTGTGAAACCCGCGAATCGAATGTTCTGCCGGCACCGAACTGCCGTGCCAGTGCTCGACGTTTAGAGGTGCAGCCGATTCGACGAGTTCAATAAGCAGCCCGTCTGGATCGATAAAGCGAATCAGTTCCTCATCAAATCGCAGACTCGTTCTTTCCGCAGGCACATGTTCTTGCTTCAGGCGCTCCAGCCAGTGGCCGATTGAGTTTTTTGGAATTGCGAATGCCACAGCATCGATTTGACCTGTCCCGCGGATTCCGCGTCGCGCGCCCGGCCACGCGAAAAACGTCAGGATTGTACCGGGGGTGCCGCGCGCATCGCCGAAATAGAAGTGGTACGTGCTGGGATCATCGAAATTCACCGTGCGCTTGACGAAGCGCAATCCGAGCACGCCAGCGTAAAAATCCAGATTGCGCTGGGGATCACTGGCAATCGCGGTGACGTGATGAAGTCCCGGAATTCTGATCTCCATAAAGCCAGAGTCGGACTACGACCTTAGTTTTTATTCGGTTCCGCAGAAGCGATCATCTCGCGGGCATGGGCCAAGCCCATCGATGCGCCACGGCGTTGCGGAGTCATTGTTAGCGCACGCTCAAACTCTTTGATGGCTTCCCGCGGGTGATTTGTTTCGAGCAGAAGATCACCAAGCTGTTCGCGCGCTGGTACAATCGCCCCGGGTGTAACGGGACGTTTTTCGATGGCGTCTTCTTCATCGGCGGCCGCGCGCATTAGCTTGAGAGCTTCGTCGGTTTTTCCTTCAGCCTGCGCGACCCATGCCAGCGCTTCGTTCGTCTGCACGTGTGCTTGCGTCGCCCAGTAGTCGTCCCAGGTCGCGCGCAATTTTTCGTAAGCGCTTCTTAACTTTTCGATCTCCTCCCGCGCGGCAGCCGGTTTTCCGCTGCGGGCGAGTCCGACGCTTCGCGCCCAAAGTGTGACTGCCAGGACTTGCGGCAACGCCCCATCGACTGGAACCAGTTGCGCCGCATCTGGCCAGTGGCGGCGCTCGATTGCGTATCGCGCCGGCATGGCGCTGGCCGCGTAACCAACTTTGAAATCGCTGCCATCGAGTTTGGTCATAATGCGCAAGTCATCCAGAACGCGTGCGGCCTCGGCGTCACGGCGAAGCTGGAGGTAGGCATAAACCAGATAATCCATTGCGTGTAGTTCCTCGCCCTTGTCGCCTTGTTCCCGCGCAGCTTTTTGTGCCGCCAGGTTGGAAGCGATCGATTCCTCCCACATTCCCAGTCGCGTGTAGATGTGCGATGGCATGTGCAACGCGTGTGGCGCTGACGGCGCGATTTGCGCGTACGCCCTTGCTGCAACGACGCCCTGCCGCGCCATTTCTGGATTGTCGCAGGCGTGAATCAGGTAATGCGCGATGCCAGGATGCTGCGGATATTTCTTGAATAACGGCTCTAGGATCGCAGCGGCCTCCTTCTGTTTTGCATGGGTCGCATCGCTCGAAGGCGCCGAGGCGATGAGCGCGAGCGCATAAAAAATCTGGCACTCCGCGTCGTCCCGATAACGTCCCGCAAGGCTGCGCATGGCCTGCGTGTAACGATTCAGCCGTTCCTGGTAAGGCAGAGAATCGGAATTTGTGTAAATCAAACTCAGGTCGTCGATGAATCCGCGCTCGCGATCTGAGCTGCTGAGCCTTTTAGCCTGTTCGATTTCGGCAAGCCCACGAGCGACGTTTTGCGGCGCAACTGGGGGCTCCCACAGTTGATGGAAATAAGTCATCGCCACACCCCAGTGCGGCGCAGCGCAATTGGGATCTTTGGCTGCCACATCGCGAAATGCTTTTTCCGCTGCCGAGTATGCAAACGAATGCAAAAGCGCCACCGCTCGCTCGAAACTTTTCTGCACCTTGCTTAAGCACGAAGTAGGAAACTGGACGCTGCCAAGCTTCTCCGGGACAGGATGCTCATGTTCCGGGATGGTGGCCAGCGATTGCCAATCACCCCACAGCAGCAAAACAAAGCAAACCAGCAGTGCGAGCATCGCGCGCATTATTAGATTTCGAGGCGTCACGATCCTCATCATCACGCGTCTCCTTCGGATGATCTAATTGTTAATCGCCAAAGACAATCTTGCCACCGACCACTGTCATCACGATTTATTCGATCTTCCGGACTTGACGCTTTGGGCGAGTTCTGACGTGATCGGATGTCACACGACAATTTTTGAATCAACATCAACGACGAAATTTATTTTGCCCTCTCGCGACCTATTTATAGAATCCTCGTTACCCCTCGGACGAGCAATTAACCTTAACCATTTGCAGCGTCTGAACCAGCCAGATCCTGAGCTCAGTTTGCTTTTATTGGCAGCGTGGCGGGCCAACTTCGCCAGCGCAGCTGACGATTTATAATCATGGCAAATTTCTTTCCACGCTGGACAAATTGGCTGCCCATCAAGCTCGTGGTTTGCGGCATTGTCATCGTCTGCGGGCTGACTGCGGCGACATGGTATTACGGGACGCCGAAATATACGAAAGTGGGTTATCAACCGATCCAGCCGGTGCCCTTTCCGCACGATATTCACGTGACGCAACTGGGAATGGATTGCCGGTATTGTCACAGCTTTGTGGAAGTGGCGGCGCACTCGAACGTGCCCAATACCCAGACCTGCATGAACTGCCACACCCAGGTGCAAAAGGACAACCCAAAGCTTGAGCCGGTGCGCGAAAGCTGGAAGAGCGGCGACCCGGTCGAATGGGTGTGGATCTATCGCACGGTCGATTACGTCTACTACAATCATGCCGCGCATGTAAACCGGGGCATCAGTTGTTTCAGTTGTCACGGACCGGTCAATCACATGTCAACGGTATATCTGGGTAAGCCGCACAGCATGGCCTGGTGCCTCGAGTGCCATCGACATCCGGAAAATTTTCTCCGGCCTGAAGAGCAGGTTTTTAATCTCGATTGGAAACCTGAAGACGTGAAGCCGGCGGAGTTTGTCGCGAAATACGGTCAGCCAAAGGATGCGCACGAAGATTTTTCGAAGAAGAAGAAGCTCACTCAAGCCGAGATTGGCGAGACGCTGAAGGAGCGCTGGAATATTACTCCGACGCAAAATTGCCAGGGGTGCCACCGATGAAACGCGTCTTCCAACATCCGCCGGAGCCATTGCACGGAAAGCATTACTGGCGCGGCCTCGGTGAGTTGAATGATACGCCAGAATTTCGGCAATGGCTGGAACGGGAATTTCCCCCAGGCGCTGCCGAGCTCAATGGTGATGAATGGTCGCGCCGGGATTTTGTGAAATTAATGGCCGCGTCGATGGCGTTGGCGGGAGTTGGCCTAACGAGTTGTCGCCGTCCGGAACTGCATCTGGTTCCCTTTACGAAGAACGTGGAATGGACGATTCCCGGAAAATTTCTCTACTACGCCACCGCGATGCCGCGACGCACCGGAGCAATTCCGCTGATTGCAACGACGGTGGACGGTCGGCCGATCAAATTGGAAGGCAATCCGTTGCACCCGGCCAGCGGGGGCGCGACGGACACTTTTGTTCAGGCGTCAATTCTCGATTTATACGATCCGTCGCGCTCGCAACGCTTCGTTCAGAGAGGTAAAACGAGTAATCGCGCGGACTTTGACACGTACATCGGAACGCTTCGCAACACGCTTACCACTCAACAGGGCGACGGTCTGGCGTTTCTCGTCGGAGAATCGCATTCGCCGACCCGTGAACGCCTGCGGACCGAGCTGGAAAAAATATTCCCGGGCATGCGCTGGTGCGTTTATGAACCGCTCCTGAGCCAGGAGCAGATCGTTGCTACGCAAACGGCATTCGGGCCTGGTGCGCGCCTTGTTCCGAAATTCGATCGCGCTGATGTCATACTTGCTTTGGACAGCGATTTTCTCGATTGCGGGCAGGGAGATCTCGAGTCGGTGCGCGCATTCACTGCGCGACGAAGAGTGAACTCTTCAAAAGACAACATGAATCGCCTTTATGTCGTCGAGAATCGCTTCACTCTCACTGGTGCAATGGCGGACCACCGGCTGCGTTGTCCCGCAAGCCAGATTGCAGCGTTCGCGCATGCGCTTGCGCAAAAAATTCTCGGGGGCACAAACGATGCCGGATTGGGTGGGATTCTTGGAAGTGTACAATCTCCCGCAGGTCCAGCGACGTTTGATGAGCGATGGCTTAGCGAGGCCGCGAACGATCTTCTCGCAAAATCCAGCGCAAGTTTGGTGCTGGCCGGCCCCAATCAACCGCTCGCGGTGCAATTATTGGTTTATGCAATTAACGTTGCCCTGAAAAATGTCGGGCAAACGTTGGTAGTCCGGCAGGCGCCGCAGAATCCGCGCACGATCGACATCTTACAACTCGCGTCGGACATAAACGACGGCCGGATCAAGCAACTGTTTATCTTCGGCGGCGATCCGGTTTACAACGCAAAACGCGGTTTGGTGCAGGATCGCGAGACAAAACTCCCGCTGGACTGGGCTGATCTGCAAAAAAAGGTGCCGGAGATTGTGCGGCTTGGCTACCACCAAGACGCCACATCGACGCTCAGCCATTGGCACGTTCCACTGTCGCATTATTTGGAATCGTGGGGCGACGCGCTCACAGCCGGAGGCGATCACCTGTCGATCCAACCAATGATCCTGCCGCTATTCGGCGGACTTTCGGAAATTGAACTTCTCAACGCGCTGCTCGGCGGTCCAAAAATCGACGGACCAGAACTCGTGCAGGAAACTTTCCGTGCCACAAATCCGCCGGGCGATTTTCAAACTGCGTGGTCCCGTTTTCTTCACGATGGCTTTGCTTCGCATGTTCAGCCGCGTGACCAGACTTCTGCATTCAATGCAAATGCAGTTGGACCGGCGATGCGAAGTTCGTGGACGCTGCTGCCAGCGCCGACACGAGAGTCACCTGAGATTGTGTTAACAGCGAGTTATGAGATGGACGATGGCCGCTACGCAAATAATGGCTGGCTTCAGGAATTGCCCGACCCCATTACGAAGCTGACCTGGGACAATGCCGCTCTCATGAGTCCTGGGTTCGCGAAGGCTCTGGGAGTCCACACAGGCGAGCTTGTACAAATCACGATCACAGAAAAAAGTGCTGCTGCGGAACCAATCAAACGCGAGTTGGTGATCGCCGCGATCGTTTCGCCCGGGCACGCCGACAATTCGATTACCGTCCCGCTAGGCTGGGCGCGGAAGATGCCAGAGTTCTACGAGCTGCCGTATGCAGGCGGAGCGCTAAAAGAGAGACCGGGCATCGCGGAGCAATCCGGCTTCAACGGCTACTTCTTGCGCACCGCGGCAAATCCGTATTTCGCTGTGGCTGGTGGACCGGGGATTGAGAGTGTGCAGGTGAAGAAGCTTGGGCGCACGTATCCGCTCTCGATCTCACAGGAGCAATTCAGCATTGAAGGCCGTGGGCTCGTCCGTGAAGCAACGCTGGAGGGTTACCGGGCGAACAAGGATTTCGCAAAGAAAATTCCAGGCGAAGAAGAACTGCCGCACTCGCCGCCGAGTATTTATTCGCATCCGCCTCTCGACGCGCCGCAGCAGTGGGGAATGTCGATCGACCTGAATGTTTGCACTGGGTGCAGCGCGTGCGTGATCGCGTGCCAGGCAGAAAACAATGTTCCCGTGGTTGGCAAATTACAAGTCTCTCATGGCCGGATCATGCACTGGCTCCGTATCGACCGCTACTACGCCAGCAGGAAGCCGTTCAACCAGGACCGCGGCGATTGGCCAGAAAATCCAGAGGTCGTGCATCAACCGATGCCGTGTCAGCATTGCGAGAACGCGCCGTGCGAGACCGTCTGCCCCGTTAACGCGACGATTCACAGCGAAGACGGTCTCAACGTGATGGCTTACAATCGCTGCGTCGGAACGCGTTACTGTTCGAACAATTGCCCATTTAAGGTACGCCGGTTCAACTTCTTTGATTACAACCAGCGACCGGTCGGCAAAAGGAAGATCAAAGGCGCATTCAGCGTCTACGAAGAATATTTCGCGCCGCTCACGACTAAAGGCGCGCCGGACACTATCAAGATGCAGAAAAATCCCAATGTCACTGTGCGCATGCGCGGCGTGATGGAAAAATGCACTTTCTGCGTCCAGCGTATTGAGGAAGCGAAAATTGCGGCGATGGCGCGTGCAGGCGCGTCTGCCGATAAGCAAATTCCGCGCGATTCGTTTACCACAGCATGTGCGCAAGCCTGCCCCACAGACGCCATTGTTTTTGGCGATATCAAGGATCCGGAAAGTCGCGTTTCAAAAATGAAAGGGCAGGATCGCAATTATCGTTTGCTCGACTACTTGAACATCATCGCGCGGACCAGTTATCTCGCGAGGATCCGCAATCCCAATTCAAAGATGCCGGACGCGGGCAACGTCGGAGTTGCAAGCTTGGTGGAGAAATTACCGGAATGATGAATCTTCGATTTTTGCTTTTCGACCTTCAGCTTTCACAATCGGCAATTGGCAATCGGTAATGGCAATTTGACCATGGACGGAGCAGCAGCACCACAAGCAACTATTGAGAAAGCCGAACGGCAGATCCAGCGCGCTCCGCTTGTTCTGAACCGGCGCAATTTTAGCTGGCTCACGGAGCGAATTTCCGGCGTCGTAGAAGAGCCTGCGCCACGCTGGTGGTGGGTGGCTTTCACGATCACCTCCAGCGTGGCGACGTTCGGACTCTTTTGTATTGGTTACCTGATTTCTACTGGTGTCGGCACATGGGGAAATCAGGTCCCCGTTGGCTGGGCGTGGGACATTACAAATTTCGTTTTCTGGATCGGTATCGGACACGCCGGCACACTCATCTCCGCGATCTTGTTTTTGCTTCGCCAAAAATGGCGTACTTCGATCAATCGCTCGGCGGAAGCGATGACGCTTTTTGCGGTGATCTGTGCCGCGATTTTCCCAGGCATTCACGTCGGCCGGTTCTGGATGGCCTGGTATCTGGCGCCGGTGCCCAATAACTGGGCGATC
>Ga0066675_10000799_pt1 | contig 12691 bp, 10 predicted proteins | sample GraSoiAngelo_124_FD_62295 | JGI IMG/M metagenome (GOLD analysis project Ga0066675, IMG submission 62295) | Grasslands soil microbial communities from the Angelo Coastal Reserve, California, USA - 14_0927_05_20cm | ecosystem: Environmental > Terrestrial > Soil > Grasslands | place: USA... | reverse complement strand
TGCGAGCACGACGCGCGGCGCGTGACGCGCACGGAGTACGACGGCGCGATCAGCGTGATCCTCGACCGCTTCGACAACAAGCGGCTCAACTCGCCCAACGACGTCGTGGTGAAATCGGACGACTCGATCTGGTTCACCGATCCGCCGTTCGGGATCCTGAGCAACTACGAGGGCCACAAGGCGACGCCCGAGCTGCCCACGAACGTCTATCGGGTGGACCGCGCCGGCCGTGCGAGCGTCGTCACCGGCGACGTCCCGCGGCCGAACGGCCTCGCGTTCTCGCCCGACGAATCACGGCTGTACGTGGTCGCCAGCGGCGACAGCCCGCGAACGATCCGCGTCTTCGACGTCGTGGACAAAGGCGGAGCACTCGCCAACGGCCGCGTGTTCGTGAATTGCGGGCAGGGGATTCCCGACGGCTTTCGCTGCGACAGCGACGGCAACCTGTGGTGCGGCTGGGGCGGCGGGGAAGGCCACGACGGCGTCGTCGTGTTCACGCCTGAGGGCAAGATGGTGCTGCGGATCCTGTTGCCCGAGCGCTGCGCCAACCTCTGCTTCGGCGGCCCGAGCCGCAACCGGCTATTCATGGCGGCGAGCCAGTCGGTCTATGCGTTGTACGTGGACGCGCACGGCGCGACGCTGAGCTGAGGCGGGGCCGACCGAAGCCGGCCCCGCGCCCGACCGCTTACTTCTTCGCGAGCTTCGTCTCGAACAGCGTGCGAACTTCCGCGACCGCCGCGCGCCACAGCGGGCCGCCCGGCTCCTGATACAAGGCGTTGACCTGGGAGCGGAAGTCGTTCATGGCCGCATCCTGCTTGGCCTTGTCCTCCTTGGGCGCCATGTCCAGCGTCTTGGACCGGATGAGGGCGGCCTTGCTGGTGGCGGGATGCGCCCGCTCGATCCATCGGCCGATCTCGTTCCAGCTCGCGTCGAAGAAGACGACGACCGGGATCGAGCGGTAGCCGTTGTTGAGGAAGCAGTCGGTGATGTCGAGGTTCTGGTCGCGCAGGAACACGCGCAGCTCGGCCCCGGGGATGGCCTCGATGATCTTGGCGATCAGGGGGGAGTTGCGGTGCACGTCACCGCACCAGTTCTCGGCCAGCATGAGCACGTACTTCACGCCCTTGACGTCGGAGAAGAACTTCTTCTCCTCGTCCGTCAGGTTGGCGCGGTTGTAATTCTCCTCCGTGCGCTTCTGGGTATCGCCCATCTGGGCCATGTAATCCTTCCAGGTCATCCCCTTCGAGAAGCGCGCGCTGTCCAGCGGGATCTGCAGCTGAGCCATGTCCTGTTCTCCTCTCTCTAGTTGGCGCGGCCGGCGGCCTGGTACAGATCGGCGAGCGGCACGATCCGTCCATGCAGCGGCAGCAGCCGGTCGACGGTCAATCCGAGCCGGGCGAGGTTGTCCACGAGGTTCAGCGTGAACGGGCTCGGCGGCATCGGAGGTGGTGTGTTCGCGGGCGGCGGCGTGAAGGTGTCGGCCTGGCTGAGCAGCCGCTCTTTCGGCAGGTACACCATGAGCAGGCCGTCGTCGTGGGTGTTGCCCGCGATGTGATGGATCTCGATGCTGCGCGTGCCGTCGGTGAGCACGCGCTTGTCGCGCACCCCCTCGACGGCGGCCGCCTTGCGGCCGGACTTCGTGAGCTGGTCGGGCTCGATGGTCGCGCGCGCGGCGAACGCGCGATCGAAGTACGGGCGATTGATCTCGTGCGTGATCACGGTGACGCCCTCCGCGGCGAACGCGCGCAGGCCGCCGGCGTGATCGAAATGGTGATGACTGTTGATCACGTAGCGCACCGTCTTGTTCGGCGCGAGGCCGCGCGCTTCCTTCAGCACGGCCAGCGCACGCTCGTCGTTGAGCGGCGCCTCGACGACGACCAGGTGATCGCTCATCTCGATGACGACGCTGTGATGCGTACCGCCCGTGAGGTACCACACGCCGTCGGCGACCATCTGCGGGGTCACCGTGGCGTACGGCGCCGTCGCGCTGCGCACGTTGTCGGGGACGGTGACATCGACGGGGACGTTGGCGCGCACCTCGGTGACCGTGAGGTCGAGCGTGGGGAAGCCACCGGCCGTCTGCTTGATGCGCGTCGGGAACTTCACGCCCCCGAAGTCCTTGTAGTCCGCGTATTCGAAGACGATCGGAATGTCGCCGAGCACCGGATTGGGAATCAGCGCGTGCACGCGCGCGACGAGATTGGCGCGATCGAGCGTCGCGCGCGCGTGATAGCGGCCGGGCGCGGCGAAGACGATGAGGCGACCCTGCACGGCGGCGTTGCTCGCCTGCGCCGCCCTGATGACGCCGTGGGGCGTCGCCCACAGCTCCAGCTGCCGCGCGGCCAGCGCGATCGGCGCCGGGATCGCTGCGTCGTTGACCACGTTCCACGCATGGTCGCCGGAGACGACGAACACCTGCCGCTGCTCGCCGCGCACGGGTTGCACGCCGCCGCCGCGCGGCGGATCCTCGCCCTGCGTGCGTACCCACACGTCGCGCACCGACGCGGTCTCGTAGTTCACGGAGCGCGTGAGACTCTTGATGACGAATCGCGGCCACGGGCTGCCGGGCGCGGGGCTCTGGCCCGTCGCCCAGTTCTCGCCGCTCGCGGTCATCTCGTACGACTTGAGGTCGGTCGCGCCCAGCGCCTTGGCGGCCGCCTGCAGCGCGGCCCGCGCGTCTTGCGCCAGCGCCGCCGCGGGCGTCATCAGCAGCAGCAATGTCACCGCGACGGCCAGGCGACTGCGCATGCTCGTCACCCTCATCGTGTTCGGAAGACCACGAGGCGATCGTTGCCCGACTCCGGCGCCCATACCTCGCCGGGCCGGCCGAGGATCTGCCGGACGTTCGCACCGCGCTTGTCGCTCGGGAAGACGTGGAACGTTTCGGTGGTGGGCTCGAAGCGCACGATCGCGTTCGCGCCGAAGTCGCTGAGCCAGACGACGTCCGTCTCGTCGACATACACGGCGTACGCGCGCGGGCTGTCGCCCGGCAGCCGCCATGTCTTCCACGTCCGCGGCTTGGGATCGTACACGCTCACGTTGCCGGAATTCCATTCGCTGACCCAGATCCGCCCCTTGCTGTCCGACCACACGCGGCGTGCGCCCTGGTCCTTCGTGGGCGGCTCGATGACGGTGGCCGCCCCGGTCTCGAGATCGACGCGCGCGATGTGGCTGCTGGCGAGGGAGGCGTAGTAGACGTCACCGTCCGGTGTCGTCGTGATTCCGTACGGCCCGCGGCCGCGCGGCGCGTCCCACACGCGCATCTCGCCGGTGGCGGGATCGAGGCGTCCGTAGACTCCGCTCTGGCCGGTGAACCACACGCGGCCGCGCTTGTCGAACGTGGCCGTGTTGAGGTTGGCCCATCGGCGCGACTCGGGCAGTGGCCAGCGCTTGACCTCGCGCGTCTGCGGATCGACGCGCACGATCGAGTTGGTACCGCCCTCGGTCACCCACGGCGCGCCGTCAGGACCGATGATCACGCCGTGCGGCGCCGCGCCGTCGCCGAGCGGCACGAGCTCGACCTTCCCGGTGGCCGGATCGAGCCGTCCGAGCTTGCCGTCCCGTTGCGCCGTGTACCAGACGATGCCGTCGCGGCCGACGGCGACGTCGTGCGGGCCGCCGCCACCGCGCGGCAACGGGTAGACGCGCGACGTGACCTCGGCGCCGGCGGGCAGCGCGACGATGACGAGCGACAACGCAAGGAGCAGGCGTCGCATGCGAGAGAGGCTCTCCTGCCTTAGATGGGAAATCGCGGCCGAAAGACTCGGCGGATCAGGTAGGGATTGGCGCCGAGGTCGTAGAGGCGGCGGATGTCCCCGGTCAGGAGCGCCGTCTTTTCGGCCTCACCGAGGTCGTGACCTGCGAGCTCGGCGTCGCTGAGCCTGTCACGCGTGACGTGGGCCTTCGCCAGCGCCGTGAGGATCTTGTTGAGGGGATACGAGACGTTGATCACGCGTGCACCCACATCGTGCCGCAGCCCGTGATCCACTCGGGCACCGGCTCATAGGCGAGCGCCTCGCCCTTGGCGCCCGGCACGGCGCCCATGAGCGCGACCCAGTTGCGGATCTCCTGCCCGCCGTTGCCGCCGTCGCGCTCGATCTGCTCCCACGTCAATCGGAGCAGCGGCTCGACGTCGCCGCGCTCGATGTGATCGATCACCCAGTGATCCCACTCCGGGTTGATTCGCCCGGTCTCGGGCGTGCCGACCCAGTGCGAGATACCGCCGGTCGCCACGAAGGCCACGCGGGACGCGCCGGCGTGCGAGCGCGCGAAGTGCCCGACGAAGGCGCCCACTTCGTGGCAACGCGAAAGCGTCGGCAGCGGCGGCGCCGCGCAGTTCGTGTACACGGTGGCGACCGGGATGTCGCCGTCGGGGTTCAGGAAGTGCAGCGGCACTGCGAGCTCGTCCCACGAGTCGATCTCGTACGAGTAGGCGAAGTCGAAGCCCGCCGCGAGGCCGGCCTCGAGCAGCGCCATGCTCCAGCGCGGCGCGCCGCGAAGCTTCCGCGGCGGGATCCGCATGAGTTTGCTGCCGCCGGGGCTCGGCGCGTCGTAGGCGTCGACGACGCCGATACAGAACGCCGGGAGATTGCTGTAGGGGAAATTCTGCAGATGGTCGTTCACGAACATCACGAGCAGATCGGGCCGTGCCGCCGCCAACCGCCGCCGCATCTCGTGAAAGCCGGCGTAGAGACGCTCGCGCTGCTCGGGACGCGCGATCTCCGGCTTGCCCGTGATGAGGGGCGCGTGCGATGCCAGGGCTGCGGCGACGATCTCGGCCATAATGAGCCTCCGGTGGGCCCTAATGGCATCACCGCGACGCGATGCTGTCAAGGCGGAGGCTCCGAAGCTCCGGCACGCTGCTCGTCATCGCGCACGAGTGGACGCCGCGCGGCGCGTGGGAGCGCTCGATGCGGCTGCTGGCCGAGAACGTCGTGCCGCGGCTCAACCGCGCGGGATCTGTCCAATCCCGGGCAGCCGCCCGAGGAAATTCCCGCTCACCGCGCCGTCCACGACGAGGTCGTGGCCGTTGACGTAGCGCGCGTCGGGACCGAGCAGGAACGCAACAACGTCGGCAATGTCCTCGGGCGTCGCCACCCGGCCGAGCGGTACCAGCGCCGCGCGCTCGGCCGCCAGCGCCGCGTTCTCGTAGACCTTCTCGGTCATGCCGGTGCGCACCATGCCCGGCGACACGCTGTTGACGCGGATCCCGTCGCGGCCGAACTCCTGCGCGAGCACGCGCATGAGCATGATGACGGCGGCCTTGCTCGGCGCGTAGGCGCCGAGGTTCGCGTGCGCGTTGCTGCCGGACATCGACGCGGTGATCACGATCGCCCCGTGCGCGGCCGCCAGCGCGTCGTGCGCGGTCTTGGCCAGGAGCCACGTCGCGCGCGTGTTGACGTTGAACAGCACGTCCCAGTCCTCGACGCTGTAGGTGCGGAGCGCGCCGGGACGATTCACACCGGCGTTGCTCACGAGCGCGTCGAGGCCGCCGAAGCCGTTCAGCGCGTCGCCGACGGCGCGTCCGGGCGCGTCGGCCGTCGCCATGTCGGCGTGAATGGTGAGCGCCTCCGCGTCGAGCTTGCGCGCTTCTTCCGCCACCGCGTCGAGCTTGGCTTTCGCCTGCGCGATGTCGACGAGCGCGATCTTCGCCGGCTTGCCCGTCGTGCGCGCGTCGCGCGCCAGTCTCAGCACCGTCGCCCGCCCGATCCCGCTCGCCGCGCCCGTCACCAGTGCTCGCATCGTGATCTCCGTCCTATGAGCGTTGCCTGTGCGTGGTCTGTTGCCCGTCGGCCACGGCGGCGAGTATCGCACGGCCCACGCCTCACGGTGCTTGGTCGCCGACGTCGCTGGGCGCTATGATCGAAGTGCTCGATGAACCGCATCACTCGGCCGCTCGCCATCCCCCTCGTGGTCGTGCTCGCGGCGGCGTGCACCAGCGCCCCGCCGTCTTCTGTCGCGGTGCCCCCGTCGACGACGGCCACGGCCGACGCGACGCGCGCACTCGCGCAGGGACGTGCGCTGATGGCGCGGGGCGAGATGGTCGCTGCCTCTGCCGCGCTGCGCGAGGCCGTGCGGCTGGCGCCCGATCTGGCCGAGGCCCGCGCGAGCCTCGGCCTGACGCTCTATGCGATCGGCGACCTCGACGCCGCCGTCGACGAGCTGCGCAGCCTGCTGCGCGTGCGTCCCGATCTCGACGAGGCGCGGCTGACGCTGGCCGCCGCGCTGGTGGCGCGTCAGGAGTGGCCCGCCGCGCGCGCCGAACTGGAGCGCGCGCTCGCCTCGCAGCCCGATCTCGTCCAGGCCAACTACACGCTCGGCGTCGTTCGCTACGCGCAGGGTGATCTGGCCGGCGCGATCGAGGCCTATCGTCGCGTGCTCGCCCGCGAGCCGCGCGCTCAGGACGCGCGTTACAACTTAGCACTGGTGCTGAAGCTGGCGCGGCGCGATGCCGAGGCCACGCCGGAGTTCCTGACCGCCGCCGAGGCCGGTCTGCCGCGCGCCCAGTACTTCGCGGGCGCGGCGTACGCGAGCGGTGCGGGCGTCGAGCGTGATCTCGTGGCGGCCATCACGTGGTGGACGCGCGCCGCCGAGCAGGGCGTCACGCAGGCCGATGAGGCGCTCGCACAATTGCGCCAGGCCGCGTCGGGCCGCTCGCGCCGGCCGCTCGCCGAACGCCAGGCGATCGAGCAGGCCTTCAGCGAGTACCGCGCGCGTCTCTGGAAGGACTATCCCGCGCTCGCGCGTGAGGGCGATGAGCCGCTCGGCGTCGCGCTGCTACGCCAGGGCCGCGCCCGCGAGGCCGTGCCGGTCCTCATTCGCGAGGCCGCCGCGCTGAGCGAGCCCGCGGTGCGCGTGCTCGAGACGCTGTACGACCAGGGCGTCGATGGTCAGCTGCCCGCGCACGACGCGCGGATCCTCGCCTCGCTGAAGAGCGCCGCCGCCGAAGGCCGCGCACGCCTGCGACCCTGAAGACGATCGCCGGCGTCCTGCTGCTCGCCGTCGGCGCCACGCTGCTCGCCGCCGTCGTCTCGCTGGTCGGCGGTCCGGCGGTGACGGCGGTCGACTGGTCGGTGTACGACCGCTGGCTGCGCGCGCGCCACCCCGTGGCCGACACGGCGCGTCTCGTGATCGTCGCTCGTGATGCGGCGAGCGACGCGCGCTTCGGCGCCGGCCCACTGGACCGCGCGGTGCTCGCGCGCGTCGTGGCCGCGCTCGGCCGCGGCGGCGCGGTCGTGGTCGGCCTCGACGTTGCGCTCGGAACGCCGAGCGCGCCGGGCCGCGGCGGCGCCGCGAGCGACGCGCTGCTGGCCCAGGCCGCACAGACGGTGGACGTCGTCTTCGTCGTCTTGCCGGCCACGCCGCGCTCGGCGGTGCCCGAGACGAAGATCGGCCATATCGTCGCCGAGCCGGACGTCGATGGCGTCGCGCGCGCGGTGCCGCTCTGGCTGCCGCTCGCCGAACGGCCGGTGCCGGCGCTCGGGCTCGCGCTCGCGTCGGCGCTGACCGGGCGCGCCGACCTGCGCGCGCCCACGGACGCGCGCGGGCGCGTGCTGGTGGATTTCTCCGGCGCGCCATGGCCACGCGGCGTGCCGGTGGTCTCGCTCGCAGAAGTATGGACGGCGATCGAGCAGGGCGACGCCGAGCGGCTCTCGGCATTGGCCAACGACAACGCGGTGCTCGTGGTTTCGGAACCGCCAAGAGCGTTGCTGCGCACACCGGTCGGCGACGCTCCGGCCATCGCCATCGCCGCGCACCTCGCCCGCGGCCTCCTGGCGGGCTCGCGCCTGCGCGAGGCGCCGGCGGCGACGACCGCGGTCGTCGCGCTCGTGCTTGCCGCGCTCGCGGCGTGGCTGCTGCTCGCCGCGCGCTGGTGGGCCGGCCTCGCAGGCGTCGTTGTCCTGGCCGTTGGCTACGCGGCGGCGCTTCCCCTCGCGCTGGCGACGACCGGCCTCGCCTTACCGGTGGTGACGCCGCTCGGGGCCATCGCGCTCGCGTCGGTCGGCGGTCTCGTCGGCCGTCATCTCGCCTCCGGCGCGCGCATGCGGCGACTGGAGGAGGAGAACGCGCGGGTCCGCGAGACGCTGGTCCGCCACGAGTCGGCGGTGGAATCGCTGGAGGAGGATCTCGAGACGGCGCGAGCGGCCGCCGTGCGCTCGAGCGGCGCCGAGCGAGACCGCAGCCGCGCCGCCGAGGCGATGGGCGAGCAGCTGGCCGCGGCGCGCCGCCAGGAGGAGGCGACGCGGCAGCGCCTCGAGACGCTCGAGCGCGAGCTGTCGGCGCTGCGCCCGGCGGAGCCGCGCACGGAGGCGCTCGGCGACGCCGGCCAGGAGACGTTACGCCGCGCCAGCGAAGCGGCCGGAATCATCACGCGCGATCCCGCGCTGCTCGGCGTGTTCGACGACCTGCGCCGCGCGGCGAAATCCTCGCTGCCGATCCTGATCACGGGCGAGCCGGGCACCGGCAAGGAGCTGTTCGCGCGCGCGGCGCACCGGCTCAGCCCCCGCGCGGCGCAGCCGTTCGTGGCCGTCAACATGGCGGCGATCCCGTCCGAGCTGTTCGAGAGCGAGCTGTTCGGCCACGTCAAGGGCGCCTTCACCGGCGCCGTCGCCGATCGCCGCGGCGTCTTCGAGCAGGCCGACCGGGGCACGATCTTCCTGGACGAGATCGGCGAGCTGCGCGCCGATCAGCAGGGCAAGCTCCTGCGCGTGCTGCAGGAGAAGGTCTTCCACAGGGTCGGCGCGGCGCGCGCGAGCAGCGTGGACGTGCGCGTGGTGGCCGCGAGCAATCGCGACCTCGAGCGCGGCGTGGCCGAGGGCTGGTTCCGGGAGGATCTCTGGTTCCGGCTCAAAGGCGTGGTGCTGCGACTGCCGCCGCTCCGCACGCGGCCGGATGACCTGCCGCTGCTCGCGTCGCGCATCGTCGCCGAGGCAGCGGCCGAGCTGGGACGGTCGGGCGTGACCCTGTCCGAAGACGCGATGGCCGCGCTCGCGAGCCACACGTGGCCGGGCAACGTGCGCGAGCTACAGAACTGCCTGCGCCAGGCCGTCGCGCTCGCCGGCGGAACGGTGCTCAAGCGGGAGGATCTCCGCCTGCCGGCGCCCGAGCGGCGAGGCGCCGAGCTCGGTGCGGACATCAATGATGCGGCGGTGCTCGCGTGTCTGCGGCGCCACGGCTTCGACATGCAGGCCAGCGCGCGCGAGCTCGGCTGGGACCGCAGCACCGTCACCCAGCGCCTGAAGGGCCTGGGCTTCCGCGCTCTGGTCGACGCCGGCGGCGATCGCGCACGCGCGGCACTCGAGCTCGCCGGCGACCCGGCGCTCGCCCGCCCCGTCGAGCTGAAGCTGCGTGAGTATCACGAGCACCTGCTTCGCTCGCTCGAGGGCTTCGACACGGCTGAGGCGGCCGTCGTCGCCTGCCGCCGGCGGTTCAAGAATCTTCCCGAGCGTCACTTCCGCTCGCTCGAGCTCCTGATCCGGCAGAAGTTTCAGACGCGCTGAGACCGCATTGCGAGCCGGGCGCCTGCGGGGATGCGGGGACGTCCCCGCGTCGTCGCCCGCGCCGAGCGAGTCAACTGCGCGCCGTCACGTCCATTCGCGTCTGGCCCGTCCGTTGCGATGAGCGCCGCCCGAGCGCGGCCACCGCATGGGCGGACCGGCCGTCGCCGGGTGCGAAGCCAAGCCACGGAGAACGCCATGACGACCACGAACACGCCGTCCACACACACCAAGAACGAGCTCCTGAGGGAGCTGGTCATCGCGACCGGGTGCGTCGCGATGCTGCTGAGCGGAGTCGGCGCCCTGTACTGGATCCAGACGCGGCCGGACGAAGCCGCCGCCGGCGCGACGGTCACCACCGCCGCGAAGGCCGGCGCCGTCAAGCCGACCGAGATGCCCAAGCCCAAGGCCGGCGTGCCCACGCCCGACGCCGCGGTCACCCACGCCGACATCTACTTCGACTTCAAGAGCGTGCGCCTCCGCGCGGATGCGGCGAAGCTGCTGCAGGACACGGCGGCCGCCATGACCCGCACGGAGACGTGGGCCGTGCTGATCACCGGCTACGCCGACAGCCACGGTCCGGCCGCCTACAACAAGGTGCTCGCGCAGCGCCGTGCCGAGACCGTCAAGCAGTTCCTCGTCGAGCTCGGCGTGCCGGAGACGGCGGTGAAAGTCGCCGCGCTCGGTCCCGAAGCCTCGCTGTGCGACGACCCGGGCAAGGAGTGCCAGCAGCTCAATCGCCGCGTGCACCTCGAGATTCGCCGGCTCGGCCTCGTCGGCTCGGCCATGCCCGCCGCCGTCCAAGACCTCGGCCAGCCCTGAGGATCAGGCATGAGCCCGATCCGAACGATGTTCGCGATGTTGGTCGCGATGCTCTGCCTCACCCCGGTGGCGGCCCGTGCCGCCACCGGCGCCGTCGCGGAGGCGGCCGCGACGCGCGTGACCGAGGGCACGCTGCTGTTTCGCGGCGGCGACGGCGCGGCGGTGCCCGCACCGCTGCTCGAGACCGACGTCGATCTGCGGGTGACCGGTCCGGTCGCGCGCGCGATCGTCCGCCAGCAATTCGTCAACCCGACGTCCGACTGGGTCGAAGGCGTGTACGTGTTTCCGCTGCCCGAGGACGCGGCGGTGGATCATCTGCGCCTGCACGTCGGCGATCGCGTGCTCGAGGGCGTCATCCGCGAGCGTGCGGCCGCGAAGGCGACGTACGAGCAGGCCAAGCGCGAGGGACGGCGCACGGGCCTCGTCGAGCAGGAGCGCGCCAACATCTTCACGACGTCGGTGGCCAACATCGCGCCGGGCGCGTCGGTCGCCGTCGAGATCGAGTATCAGCAGACGCTGCGCTGGGACGACGGGCGCTATCGGTTGCGCGTTCCGCTCGTCGTCGGGCCCCGCTACATTCCCGGCGCGCCCGTCGCCACGCCACCCGACGCCGCCGGCTGGTCGCCGAACACCGACGTCGTCCCCGACGCGTCGCGCATCACGCCGCCGGTCGTGCACCCGTCGCGCGGGCCGATCAATCCCGTCACGCTGCGGGTGACGCTCGCGCCGGGCGCGCCGCTGTCGCGGCTGGACTCGACGTATCACGCGATTCACGCGACGCCGGAGCCCGATGGCACCTACCGAATCGAGCTCGGGGCGGGACCGGTGCCGGCCGACCGTGACTTCGAGCTCGTCTGGGAGCCGGCGGCCGGAACGATCCCGGCGGCCGCCGTCTTCACCGAGGGCCGCGACGACGGCGTCTATGGCCTGCTCGTCGTGACGCCGCCGTCGCCCGCGGCGGACGCGGCGCGCCGCCAACCGCGCGAGGTGGTCTTCGTCATCGACAACTCCGGCTCGATGGCCGGAGCGTCGATCGAACAGGCCAAGGCGGCGCTGCAGCTCGCGCTGGCGCGGCTCGGGCCGGCGGACACGTTCAACGTCATCCGCTTCAATCACACGATGGACGCGGTGTTCGAGACGCCGCGCCCGGCGACGCGCGAGCACGTGGCGCTCGCCGCGCGCTGGGTCGAGCGGCTGCGCGCGACCGGCGGAACCGAGATGCGGCCGCCGCTGATGCGCGCGCTCGAGGGTGGGGAAGGCGACGGACGGCTGCGCCAGGTGATCTTTCTCACCGACGGCGGTGTCGGCAACGAAGCGGAGCTGTTCGAGATCATCCACAAATTGCTCGGGGACCGGCGGCTGTTCACCGTCGGCATCGGCTCGGCGCCCAACAGCCACTTCATGCGCGGGGCGGCGCGGTACGGGCGCGGGACGTTCACCTACATCGGCGCCGTGAGCGAGGTGCAGGAGAAGATGACCGCGCTGTTCCGCAAGCTCGAGGCGCCGGCGCTGACGGACCTGCGTCTGGAGCTGCCAGGGATCGCCGCGGCCGAGGTGTTGCCCGATCCCGTGCCCGACCTCTATATAGGCGAGCCGGTCGTCGTGGCCTTCCGTGCGGCGACGCTGCCCGCTCACGCCGTGCTGCGTGGCCGATTCGGCGCGACGACGTGGGAGCGCGAGGTGAGCCTTCAGCGCGCGCCGGAGCACGCCGGCCTCGCGACGCACTGGGCCCGCGCGAAGATCGGCGCCCTGCTCGACGGCCGCCGCGGCGGCGCCGATGAAGACGGCGTGCGGCAGGCGGTGATCCAGGAGGCGCTGGCGCATCACCTGGTGAGTCCGTACACGAGCCTGGTCGCCGTCGACGTCACACCGGTGCGTCCCGAGGACGCCGCGCTGCAGAGCCATGCGATGCCGACGAACCTGCCTCACGGCTGGGACTACGAGGCCGTCTTCGGGCTCGGCCAGGGCGCGACCGACGCGCGGCTGCACGCGATCGCGGGCCTCGTCGTCTTGATCATCGCCACCGCGCTGGCGATCGCGCTGAGGCCGCGTCACGCCGCGGAAACGCCGCGATGACGCGCAGAGCGCTCGGCGTCGTCATCGTGGTGCTCGTCGTCGCCGGCGCGTGGCAGCTCGGCCACGGTCTCTGGATTCACGTGAAGGCGCGCCTGGCCCAGCATCTGCTGCAACGCGCGTGGGCGCGGACCCTCGCCGGCGAGCGTGACGTCAAGCCGTGGCCGTGGGCCGACACGTCGCCAGTGGCGCGCCTGACGGCGCCGGCTCACGACGTCGCACTCATCGTGCTCGCCGGCGCGAACGGACGCACGCTCGCGTTCGCTCCCGGCCACGCCGCAGGCAGTGCGGTCCCGGGC
>Ga0066675_10000779_pt1 | contig 12834 bp, 11 predicted proteins | sample GraSoiAngelo_124_FD_62295 | JGI IMG/M metagenome (GOLD analysis project Ga0066675, IMG submission 62295) | Grasslands soil microbial communities from the Angelo Coastal Reserve, California, USA - 14_0927_05_20cm | ecosystem: Environmental > Terrestrial > Soil > Grasslands | place: USA... | reverse complement strand
CGGGTGCGCGTGACGTCGGGCGCCTTGTTGTACTCGGCCAGCAGCTCCAGGTAGCGCGCCGTGTTGCCGACGGCCTCGGCCACCCGCTGCTCCTTGTAGCTCTGCGCCGCCAGCACCATCGAGCGCGCCTCGCCGCGCGCCTTGGGCAGGAGGTCGTTGGCGTAGCTCCGGCCCTGGTTGATCTTGTTCTCCCGGTCGGCGCTCGCGTTGGCCACGTCCTGGAAGGCCTGCGCGACGGAGCTGTCGAGGGTGATCCCCATCAGGTTGGCGGAGACGATCTGGATGCCGCTGCCGTAGCGGTCGAGGATCGCCTGGGTGCGCGCCTTGACGTGCTCTTGAATCGCCAGGCGCCCCGTCGTGAGCACCTCGTCGACGGGCATGCCGAGGACGGTCTGTGTCAGGACGGACTCGGCGACGGCGCCGATCAGCGCCGGCGGCTGCTCGATCTCGAAGAGAAACGGCGCCGGGTTGCGGATCACGTACTGCAGGCTCATGGCGACGCTGATGATGTTCGTGTCGCCCGTGAGGACCTCGACGCCGGTCACGCTCCGCGTCTCCCCTTCCGGGAGGGCGAAGCCCACGCCCGTCTTCATGACGGCCGTGGTCTTGACGACGTCGACGCGATCGACGGGCCAGGGCAGGCGGTAGTGGAGGCCGGGGCCGAGGCGCGCCGCGACCCGGCCGAAGCGTCGGATCACCGCCTGCTCGTCGGCGGCGACCGTGAAGATGCCGGTCATTAGGTATGCCGCGACGGCGAGGGCGAGGAGCCCGCCCCCCCACGCCGCGCGGCGCCCGGTCTCGAGGCCCATGGTCCTACTTCCCTGCCTTCGACTTGGCGTCGCCGCTCAGGAGGCGGTACACGTCCGAGTCGGCCGGGAGAAAGAGGGTGGTGTTGCCGTCGAGGATCTTCTCGTACGCCCCGAGCGTGCGGCGAAACTTGTAGAGCTGAGGATTCTTGGCGAACGCCTCGGCGTAGATCCGCATGGCCTGGGCGTCGCCCTCACCCTTCACCCGCTCGGCCTCGCGGTACGCCTCGGCGAGGATCCGGGTCTTCCCCCGCTCCGCCTCCGCCACGACCTTCTTGAACTCGCGCTCGCCCTCCGAGCGGTGCTTGATCGCGATCTTGCCCCGCTCGGCCTGCATGCGCGCGAAGACGTTCGCCCGGTTCTGCTCGGGCAGATTGAGCTGACGGAGCCGGACGTCGACCAGGTCGATGCCGTAGTCGGCGATCGCGCGCTCACGCGCCCGGGCGACGACCTGCCCCATGACCTCCTCGAACCGGGAGATGCGGCCGTCGACGGCGACGAGGGCCGACGCGGGGTAGCTGCCGACCACCGCGCCGAGCTTCGTCAGCACGACGTCAGAGAGGCGCTGCTCGGCGGCCGGCCGGTCGCCCGTCGTGGCCAGGAAGCGCTCCGGGTCGGCGATCCGCCAGGTGATGAGGCTGTGGATGACGAGGTTCTTCTTGTCCTCGCTGAGGAACTCGGCCGTCGCCGGCTTGAAGCTCAGGAGACGCCGGTCGAGCCGGACTATTGTCTCGAACGGATAGGGGCGCTTGATCCGGAGCCCGGGCTCCTTGACGACGTCGACCACGCGCCCCCCGCGCAGCACGAGACCATACTCGGTTACGTCGACGACGACGACGCACGACCAGAGCGTGAGCGCCGCCAGGAGGCCGCCCGCGAGCGCGAGGGTGCGGGTGAGGGGCGTCACGGACCCTTCTTCGTCCCCGGCGGCTGCAGCAGCCAGAGGTCGAAGTCCTTCACGTCGGCGACGCCGGGCCGCAGGATCTTCTGCGCGGCGGGCAGGATCTCCTCGAGCGCCTCGATCTGCAGCCGGAAGCGCGTCAGGTCGGGCGCGCGGCGGTACTCTTTCTCCCGGAGGCTGAAGGCCAGCGCGTCACCCTCGGCCTCCAGGATCTTCTGGTCCTTGAACGCCCGCGCCGACTCGAGCATCGCCGCCGCGTCGCCCTCCGCGAGGTTGACCGCCTCCTGGGCGAAGGTCGTCGCGCGGTCGACGATCAGGATCCTGTCCTCCTGCGCGCTGGCCACGTCGCGGAACGCCGCGTGGACCTGCTCGGGCGCGTGCACGCTCAGCAGGCTGAGCGCGACCATGCGGACGCCGGCGCCGTAGAGGTCGAGGGTCCGCTGGACGTCCTGCACCACCCGCTGCTCCACCGCATCGCGCTCCGTCGTGTAGATCGCGTCGACGGTCATGGTGGCGAGGGCCGCCCGCAGGGCGGCGATGGTGACGTTGCGCACGATCGCGTCGGCGTCGGCGACGTTGTAGACGAAGGCGACGGGGTCCTTCACCTGGTACTGGGCGGTGAACGCCACGTCGATGATGTTCTCGTCGCCGGTGAGCAGGAGCGACTCGTCGGCGACCTTCTCCTTCTGGTACCAGAAGGAGATCGCTCCCGAGGGGGGCGCCGGGAACCCCGGCCCCACGAGGGTCAGGGCCTGGCGCCCGAAGCCGCGCGCGGCGGTGTCCTGCGGCTCGGCGCTCCGGAAGCCGACCTCGAGCCGCCGGACGCGGTCGGTCTGGACCACGAGGTGATCCTCGACGGGCCAGGGCAGGCGCGCGTGCAGGCCGGGCGCGAGCCGGCCGTCGACGACACGGCCGAAGCGCGTGCGCAGCCCGATCTCGCCGGGCTGCACGGTGAAGACGCCGCTGCCGAGGTAGAGCCCCGCGAGGCCGATCGCCGTCATGGCTCTGAGCCGCGCCGCCGTCAAGCGCACGCCCGTCAGCGCCGCGAGCCAGTCGCGCAGCCGGATCCACTCGTCCGGCACGGGCACCCGCCAGAGGCTCTGCGCGAGCAGACCGAGCAGGATCACCGCGGAGCCGACCTTCAAGGGCTCGGGGACGAAACCGGACGCGTGGCCAAAGGTGACCGCCGGGCTCACCTGCCAGCTGCGGTAGATCCAGTCGAGGGCGTATCCCGCGGCCAGGCTCACGAGCGCGATCGACACGAGGTAGATCGTCACCACGCGGCGGCCGAGGAATTTGAGGAGCACCACGATCGCGCCCAGGTTCGTCGCGGGACCCGAGAGCAGGAACACGAGCGCCGCGCCCGGGCTCAGGCCCTTGAGGACGAGGGCCGCCGCGACGGGCGTGGACGCCGAGGCGCACGTGTAGATCGGGATCCCGATGGCGAGCATCATCAGCATCGTGACGAGGCCGCCGCCGAGGTACCGCTCGATCACCGACGCGGGCAGGAGAACCGCGACGAGCGCCGCGAGCACCACGCCCAGGACGAGCCAGTGCGCGGTCTCGTCGAGCATATCCCGGAAGCCGTAGGCGAAGATTCGGCGCACGGCTGTCCGGCCCTCGGCGAAGCGCGGCCCGCCCCTGGCGCCGAGTGGCAGCGGGATCTCGGGGGCGGCCGGCGACTCGGCGGGCCCCTCCGCCGCGCGGGCGCCGCCGATCTCGGGCTCGATGGGCGCGGCGGGGTCGGCGGGCTCGCCGCGGCCCGCCCCCGCTCCATGGGCGCCCCAGAAGTTGGTCGCGATGCCAGCCACCACGGCCGTCACGAAGGCGGCGAGCGGGCGAAACACGGTGATGATCGGATCCATGAGGGCCCAGCTCAGCGCGATCGAGTCGACGCCGATTTCCGGCGTCGAGATGAGGAAGGACACGGTCGCGCCGCGCGTGGCGCCCTGCCGCGAGAGCCCGATGGCCGTCGGGAGGACGCCGCAGGAGCATAGGGGCAGCGGCGTCCCGATGGCCGAGGCCCAGAGGACGGACTTGATCCGGCCCCGGCCGAGGTAGCGCGTCAGCAGGCGCGCGGGGACGAGGACGGCGAAGACGCCCGCGAGGCCGAATCCGAGCAGCAGGAAGAACGACGCCTCTCTGAGGATGGCCCAGGTTTCCCACGCGAGCCCGAGCAAGAACTCGGTCACGCCGGGCCTCGGGGCCGGAGGGGAAGACCGGGGGCCGGCCGCGTGGCCGGCCCCCGACGCTGCGAGTGCACCGCCTGATTCACGTGCTACTTCGGCAGGTACTTCTTGTCGAGCGCGCAGGCCACGGAGTACTGCGGGTCGACCACGTTGGCGATCTTGATCACGGCGGTCTGGCCCAGGAGTTGGTAGGCATCCATTTTGTCGTACCCGTAATCGGCCGCGAGCCAGTTGACCATGTCCGAGCAGGCCAGCCGCAGCGCGTCCATCAGCGGCCGGGTGCTGCCGATCGACATGATGAACTTGTCGTTCTCGAGGCGCGGCCAGGTGATCGTCTTGCCTTTGATGACCTCGACGGTGAACTGCACGTCGAACGAGGTCTCGATGGCGGCGCCCATGATCTCCCCGTCGCCCTGGGCCGCGTGGCCGTCGCCGAGCATGAAGAGCGCGCCCTTCTCGAACACCGGGAAGTACATCGTCACGCCCTGCACGACCTCGTTGAAGTCCATGTTGGCGCCGTGGGTGCCAGGCACCAGCGAGCTGATGCACTCCTTGCCGTAGGGCGCGGTGCCGATGGTGCCGAAGAAGGGCCGGACCGGGACCTCGACCTTGCCGATCTTGCTCTTCGGCATGGTGAGCACGGCCACGTTCCGCGCGCGGTCGAACCGCCAGATGTAGAGGGTGTCGACGACCGGCGGGGTGACCATCATGGTCTTGTACTCGGGCGCGAGCGCGCCGAAGTACGGGATGGCGCCGCCCCAGCCCCAGTCGCGGTTGAGGCTGATCTTGTCGATGTGCACCTTCAGCGTGTCCCCGGGCTCGGCGCCCTCGACGTAGAAGGGTCCGGTTTGTGGGTTCACGCGGGACAGGTCGAGGTTGCCCTCGGCCAGGGTCTTCATGGTGGGCTGGAACGCGTCGTTGGAGGCGTCGCGGGTTTTGGTGACCACCGTGTCGCCAGAGGCGATGCGCGCCGCCGGCGGATGCGAGAAGCAGTACGTGAAGTAGATCGTCTGCGGGGTGTACGTGATGGTTTTCGCCGCCGCCGGCAGGCTCAGCATCAAGACCAGGACGGGCGGAGCGAGCAGCAGGGCCAGCAACTTGACGGTTCGCGCGTGGAACATTGGACTTGCTCCTGACAGATCGTGAGAGGAGACGTCGTTGTCAACCCCCGGTGCGACAGCTACGCGTTTCTCACCTCCTCTTCGGATCGGATGCCTTCGCCGCGGTCTCAGCGCTCCGGGAACCGGAACCGGCTGTCGCGCAGGAGCCGGAAGAGCTCCGAGTCGACCGGCAGCACGAGGGTCGTCTCCTTGTCGACGGCCTTCCTCATGGCCTCGATCGAGCGGACGAACCGGTAGAAGTCCGGCGCGCGGTCGAGGCTGTCGGCGTAGATCTTGGCCGCGCGCGCCTCGCCCTCGCCCCGGCTCTTCTGGGAGACCTTGTAGGCCTCGCCCAGGATGCTGCTCTTCGCCTTCTCGGCGGTGGCCCTGATCTTCAGACCCTCCTCTTCGCCCTCCGAGCGATACCGCATGCTGAGGCGGACGCGCTCGGACCGCATCCGAGCGAAGACGCTCGCGCGGTTCTGCTCGGGGAAGTCGAGCCGGCGCAGGCGGAGGTCGACCACGTCGATGCCGTAGTCTCGCAGGGCGATCTCGCGATACTGCCGGGTGACGCCGGCCAGGATCGCCTCCGCCCGGTAGTCGCCGGGCGCCGTCGACACGAAGGCCGAGAACGGCGCGCCGCCGAGGGCGCCGCCCAGCTCCGCGAAGAGGATGTCGCTGAGCCGCGACTCCGCGCCCGCCCGGTCGAAGACCGTCTGCATGAACTTCTTCGGATCGTGAATCCCCCAGAGGATGAACCCCGAGGCCACGACGGTGTTCTTGCCGAGGGTCAGGAACTCGCGGGGCGGCGGGACCAGGACGAAGAGGCGCCGGTCGAACCGCGCGACGCTCTGGATCGGCGCGGGCAGCTTCCACCCGAGCCCGGGCTGTGTCTCCACGCGCACGGGCTTGCCGAACTGGGTGACGACGACGAATTCCGCCGCGCCGACCGTGAAGAGGCAGAGCCAGGCGAGCCCGACCAAGACCGTGCCGAGGCCGAGGAGGACCGGGATCCTGACTGCGCGAGAGAAGCGGACACCGACCAGCGTGGCACCTCGGGATCAAGCTGACGACGCGCGCCGATGATAGCAGGAGTCGAGGCGGAATCAAGGGCTCTGGCCTGGCGCGAAAATGATCGTCCGGTCAGAGCCTGGCCAGGCCCGGTCTTGACCAGATACGTGGAAATCATTGATATTTCTGGAAATTTGACGTCGGTATCAAACTTGCGCTGGAATCGCCGCATGGATGCTTCCTCACCGCGCCATGTAGGCCGTCCGTGGCAGATGGCGCCGTACGCGCCTCAGGTTGCGCAGTGGCTGCGCGAGGATCCCAACCTCTCGGGCGCCGAAATCCTGCGGCGCATCCGGATCGCCGGCTATCGAGGCGGCAAGAGCGCGTTCTATGAGCTCGTGAGGCAGCTCCGAGTGCCCGGGTCAGGATATAAGCGCTGCCCGCACTGCCGTGCCCTCCTCCGGGACATCGCCGAGACCTGCCGGCACTGTGGACTCAGCCTGCCGGTGACCGTGCCGCATCAGCGCGTGCCGGGGGCTGCCGCCCTCCAGGAGATCCGCCAGGAGACGGAGGCGGCGGGACGCCGCTATGCGCTCGCCGGCCCGGTGACCGAGCGCTACCTGGTGATCGCCGCCCCTGACCGGCAGGAGCTCTACGAGTACTTCAAGCAGAAGTTCGGAGGCCTAGCGACCATCGAGGTCGTCGGCGAGCGGCGTGCGGCCGAGCGGCGCACGCGCGCGAACGGGCTCTCCCCCGACCGCCGGCGACGAGATCGCCGGATGTCGGCCACGGTCGCCGCCGACCTGCGCGCCTTCGGCTTCGCGATCGTGACCCGAGCCTGACAGCGTGGCGATGCGGTCGCGAGCCTGGGGCATCGGGTGGCGCGTCGCCGTCGCATTGTTGCTGCCGCTCGGCTGGCTTGCGCTCATCCTCCTTGGCCCCGTGTCCTCAATCTGGTCCCAGCATCTCAGGCGCGAGTATCTCCTCTGGCGCTGGCGCCGCTCCTGCCGCCATAGGCCGCATCTCGCGCCGGATACTCGCCGTGCGGCGTCGCCCGAGGATGTGCCGGGCAGGAGGCCGACGGCCGTGACGAAGCCTCACCCAGCCGCGTAGCGCTCGTCCGGCTCGCAGCCAGACGCCCTCGCCCACGGAAGAGCAGCCATCCCGTAGCCATCTGGTGATTGAGCGCGTTGCGACTCACTGCGGGCGCAGAAACCCGAACGGGGGCGTGACCTGCGGCGGGGGGGTCGCTTCCTAGCTCTGGAGGTCGACGCGGTCGCGGAAGAATCGCTGAATGACGCTGGGCTTTTCGCCGCTCGGCTTTTCCACGGCCTTCGGCTTTTCCACGGCCTTCGCCGGGGGCGGGACCGGACGTGGGGCTAGCACGAGGTGCACTTCGGAGGTCTGGCCGGCGATGACCTTGACCTGCCGGACTTCCGGGTTGAATCGCGGATGATTCACGCGCACCCGATACTGCCCTTCCTTTAGCGCCTGGCGGATGCGCCCATGGTCCATCGAGACCAAGGTCGTCACGACGTCGTTCTGGGTCGTCGTGATCTCGACGGTCGCGTCGAGGACCGGCTGTCGCGAGCGCGCTTCCTCGATGACGCCGACGAAATCGCCGTGCGTCTGGAGCGTGGCGTAGCCAACCATCGGAGCCAGCATGCTTGCCACGGAGATGAGTCCACCGATGACGCCGACCATCGCCTGGAGCCCGGAGAGCGGCTGTCTCAGAGCGGACGGGATCCAGTTTCCCTTGTCTTCCATCGTTGCGGGCATCTCGACGCTCTCGGTGATCTCGTCTTGGGCCATGAGGTTTCGAAAGCCTCGCAAGGATCGGGCCAAGGCCGGCGGCGGGGACCGTCTGCAATGATCTGCTGAGAATCAATGTGTTGCGACGCGACGTGCGCATCTCGAGTGAGGACGCTCCGGGAAATTGACAATTCCTTAACCACGCCGGCGTCCGTGAGCGTCCACACTCTTGCCAGGTCCCTTCTTCCGGAAACCCTCGGCACCGAGGGAAGCCCCTCCCGCCAACGGACCAGGCGCGTGGGCGCTGGCTCAAGAATCGACCGCTCGGCGAGAGACTTACCAGGCTTCGTCCTGCCCAGCCCGGTCGAAGCTATGGAAATTTTTGGAATGTGATTTCGGTACTGGATTTGCTCCTGGAGTCTGCAATGGGAGCCCCTGGTCGGAGGACGTCTCTTCGAATCCGCATATGGGCGCCACGATGCCGCAATGTCGGTCGCTCGTTCACGATGGCACAAAACACTCGTGAGCTCGCAGGTGGGTATGCGACTCGGCTCTAAGATCTTCCTGACCGCGGCGCTCGTGATCGTCGTGCTCGCCGGCGTCGGGTTCTTGAGCCTCCGCGCGGTGGGCCGGCTCGTTTCCGTCAATCGTGACATCGCGACCCGCACGGTGCCGGCGGTGCGGCTCACCGCGTCGGCTCGCGAGGCGATCGCCCCCCTCGTACGGCTCGAGGCGCGGGCGGTGGTGCTGGGCGACGCGCGCTACGCGACGGCGTGGACCGAACGGGCGGCGCGGGTCGCCCAGGACCTCGAGAGCCTGGCCGCGTACGCCCAGAGCGCGGAGGAGACGCTGCACCTGCGCCGGGCGCGCGCCGCGTTCGCGGGGTACCGCCGGATCGTCGCCGAAGAGCAGGCGCTGCTGCGGCGCGACGACCGCGCGCGCGCCGTGCGCCTCCAGGAGACCGATGCGCGGGCGCGCACCGAGGAGCTCCAGGAAAGCCTGGACGGCCTGATGGCGGCGACCCACGCGCGGAGCCTCGGGGCGCAGGACGAGGCCGCTCACCTGGAGACGCGCACGTGGACTGTAGTGCTGGTCGCGCTCGGCGCGGCGGTCTGCCTGGCGCTGCTCGGGACGGGGGTCATCGCCCGGCGGATGACGCGCTCGCTCGGTCTCCTGTCCTCGGCCACGGCCGAGGTCGCCGCGGGCGCGTTCCGCGAGCCCCTCGCGGCCGAGGGCGCGGACGAGATCGGGGCGCTCGCGCGGTCGTTCAATCGGATGACGCGTCAGCTGGGAAGACAGTTCAGCGCCCTGTCGATGCGGTCGGAGATCAGCGTCGCGCTGAACCAGCACCAGAAGCTCGAGGAGATCCTCCAGCGGTGTGCCGAGATCCTGGCGAAACACCTCGACCTGGCGCTGGCGGGCGTGTGGACCCTCGACGGTGACGCGAAGACCCTCGAGCTGCGGGCGAGCGCTGGAACGTGCACGGACCTCCCCGAGACGCACCGCCGGATTCCCCTGGGTCAGGCCGAGATCGGCCTCATCGCCGAGGAGCGCCGGCCGCACGTGACGAGCGCGGTGCTCGAGGATCCGCGCACGAGCGATCCGGCATGGGCGGGGCGGGAAGGGCTGGTGGCGTTCGTCGGGCATCCGCTCCTCGTCGAGGGCCGGCTCGTGGGGGTCGCCGCCGCGTTCGCGAGGGCGCCGCTCGATGGCCTCGCCCTCGACGGCTTCGCGTCGGCGGCGGGGGAGATCGCTCAGTGCATCGAGCGGAAGCGCGTGGAGCAGGCCCTGCACGAGAGCGAGGAGCAGGTCCGCCAGCTCCAGAAGATCGAGGCGATCGGCCGTCTGGCGGGCGGCCTCGCGCACGACTTCAACAATCTGCTGACGGTCATCACGGGTCACAGCCAGCTGATGCTCCGCCAGCTGTCGCTCGTCGATCCGCTGCGTGGCGGCCTCGACGTCATCGAGAAGACCGCGACCCGCGCCGGCCGGCTGACGATGCAGCTCCTGGCCTTCAGCCGAAAGCAGATCCTCGCCCCCGCGGTGCTGGATCTCAACGACGCCGTGCCCGGCATGGCCGAGATGCTGCAGCGGCTGATCGGCGAGGACATCACGCTCACGTTCAATCCGGCCCCGGCGCTCGGCCGGGTGACCGTCGATCCGGGGCAGCTCGAGCAGGTCGTCATCAATCTGGTCGTGAACGCCCGCGATGCGATGCCGAATGGCGGGCGGATCGCGGTCGAAACCGCGAACGTCGAGCTGAGCGCAGACTCGGCCCGCTGGCACGTCGGGGTCAACCCCGGCTCGTACGTGATGCTCGCGGTCAGCGACACGGGTAGCGGCATGGACACGGAGACCCGGGCACACATCTTCGAGCCCTTCTTCACGACGAAGGCGTTCGGCAAGGGGACGGGGCTCGGGTTGGCGACGGTCTACGGCATCGTCAGGCAGAGCGGCGGGAACATCCGGGTCGAGAGCGCGCCGGGAGCGGGGAGCACCTTCACGATCTACCTTCCCCGCGTCGAGGGTGTCCTGGAGCAGGCGGGGGAGGCGGTCACCGCGCTGCCGGCCCGCGGGAGCGAGACCATCCTGGTCGTCGAGGATCAGAACGAGGTTCGTGCGCTCGTGCAACGGATCCTCGAAGAGTTTGGGTACGTCGTGCTCAGCGCCGGCGAGATCGCGGACGCGTTGCGGATCGTCGAGCGCCACGAGGGCCCGATCCATCTGCTCCTCACGGACATGGTGATGCCCGAGATGAACGGCGCCCATCTGGCGGAGCGCCTCGTCGCCCTGCGCCAGGAGATGGCCGTGCTGTTCATGTCGGGGTACACGGACTATGCGATCGTCAACCACGGTCGCTTCATCCAGAAGCCCTTCACGCCGGACGCCCTCGCGCGCAAGGTGCGGGCCGTGTTGGATTCCAGAGCCGAGGGCGAACTCGACCAGCCGGCGCCGCCCCAGGAGACGGGCGCCTCGTCTTGACCGCCCTCAGTTTCTAGCGCTACCCTCGCCGCACCCATATGGGGTGACCACCTCTCCGCCGGGTCGAGGACACCGCCCAGCGGTCCTCGCCGATCTCGTTCGAACCTTCGAGGCGCACTTCGCCGAGCATCGCGAGTGCGACGGGCTCGCGGGCAGCATCGTGGAGGTGATCGAAAACGCCGACACACTTTCGACCTTGAATCCTCTAGAACTTGAGTGGTAGAGTCCCGCCGACCCCAGATCTTGGCGCCGGGGAGGGCGCGGCGACACGCGAATGTCGATGGTTCTCCTTCGCTCGCTGCTCCGGCAGACAAGCACAGATCTCTCCGGGTCCGCCTCTCGCGCCGGTGAGCCAGGAGGGGAGAGCGCGATGCGCTATCTCATCGTCGTCGCACGGAACGAGCCCGCTCTCTACGAGCATCTGCGCGCGCGCCATCGAGGCGATCCGCGGGTCAGGGTGGTGGTCGACCGGCGCAGCGTCAGCGACCTGGTCACGACGGCTGGGGCACCAGCCGTCGAGCGCCGGCGGCGTCGGTCGGGGCTCGCCACCGGGGCGCCTCACGAGCTCGTCGAGCTCGCGCGGGAAGACGCAGCCGAGTCCCCGGGTCCGACACAGCAATCCAGCGTTCCCACCGAGGAGGCACCAGTGCAGATGAGCGAAAAGGACATTCTCGGAGATCCGCAGCGGGTCGCTCGGTGGGTCGCGGAGAGCCAGCAGATGCTCGGCGCCGCGATCCCGGCGCTGATCGAGGAGCGAGATCACGTGCGCCAGACGCTCGAGGCGAAAGAGCGCGAGTGCGAGCGGCTCCAGGGCGAGCTCGACCAGCTCCGCGGTAACCTCGGCGCGCTCCAGATCGAGTTCGCGAGGCTGCGCGGCGAGCGGGAGGCGATGTCCGAAACCTTCAGTGGCATCGTGGGCTTGCTGGGACAGGCCCAGCGGCCGCTGGACGAGATCGCGCGGCGGCTCCATGTGGTCCAGCCGGTCGCGGTCGACAGGTCGGTGGTCTAGCCGGTCGTCGCTCCCTCGGTAGCGCACGCGCGGCCGCGGCTCGCGGGACAGGTGTGTGGATTCTAGGAGGAAAGGCCGATGGTCGTGCCGATACCGGATCTGCGAAAGAAGACCGAAGCCGAGCTCTGGGAGCTCCTGCATTCAGGCGAAGTGGATTCACCCATGCACAGGCAGTGTCTCGTCATGCTGGAGATGCGGAATATCGAGAAGCAATTGAGGGCGGCGACCGAGCAGGCACGAGCCGCTGCTGACCAGGCCACCGCCTCACAGGCGATGGTCGCCACGACCCGGGAGCTGGCCGCCTTCACCGCAGGCCTGCTGAGAGCGACGTGGGCGCTCTTCGCGGTCGTCGTCGCCACCCTCGTCCTCACCGTCCTGCAGGTGCTGATCGCAACCGGGGTGATCCAGTAGCCCAGGGGTGGTGCGCGTCGCGCGGAGGGGTTCCCTAGACCGGCCCGTAGGCGTCGAGGGCGAGCGCCCAGTCGGGGCGGTGGTCGCGCTCGGCGCCGTCGACCTGGATCCAGCCGGCCGAGCGGAGTACCCCGTCACGCGCCGGCGAGCGACGATCCTCGCGGCGGCGCTCGAGGTTCGTTGCTCCCGTCTGCTGACGTCGGTCGGCGCGGCGCCGGTCGAAGATCACCTTCGCGCCATGGTCGCCGTCGAACGCGTAGGCGAGGGACTCGTAGCGCAGCGGCATGTCTCGAGACACGACGAACAGGACACGGCAGCCCGCCGGAACCTCGGTCGGGCGATGCATGGAGCGCGATACAGTCGGGGGTTTCATCCCCTGAGCATAGCGGCTGGCCGTCGCGGACCCCAAGGTTTCGGAAACCACCAGCCCCAGCGGTTCCGGCCGGCGCGGCCTACCGTATCTCGGGGTGACGAACGCAAGGAGGGACCTCATGAAAAACGTCCAGATGTCGGTCGAAGGGAACATCTTAACGATCAAGGTCGACCTGTCGAAGGAATTCGGGCCGTCGTCCTCGGGCAAGACCATCATCGTCGCGTCGACCGAGGGAAGCATCACCGTGCCCGATCGGCAGGAAAAGATCGGGCTGAACGTCTACAAGAAAAAGTGAGCCCG
>Ga0066675_10000774_pt1 | contig 12858 bp, 13 predicted proteins | sample GraSoiAngelo_124_FD_62295 | JGI IMG/M metagenome (GOLD analysis project Ga0066675, IMG submission 62295) | Grasslands soil microbial communities from the Angelo Coastal Reserve, California, USA - 14_0927_05_20cm | ecosystem: Environmental > Terrestrial > Soil > Grasslands | place: USA... | reverse complement strand
CACGTTTGAAGGATCGGAAGGATCCGGAAAATCTACGCAAGTTCAGAGACTGGCCGCGCGACTGGAGCGCTCTGGCGTTCCATATTTGGTGACCCGTGAACCGGGCGGCACGCCGATCGGCGAAACGATTCGCGAACTTTTGCAATTTGCTCCGCACAACTCGGCCATGACGCCTGAAACTGAGCTGCTTCTCTTTGAGGCCAGCCGCAGCCAGCTCGTGCGCGAGATCATCAAGCCCGCCCTTGAGCGCGGCTTGTGCGTGATCGCAGATCGCTTCTTTGATTCCACAACTGTTTATCAAGGCGCGGCGCGAAAATTGGATCGCGAAATGGTCCAACGCCTGAACGCGTTTGCCGTCGGCGATTGTGTCCCGGACATTACTTTCGTGCTTGATGTCGATGCTGCCACGGCGGCGTTGCGGATGCAGAAGCCGCGCAAAGCCGACCGGATGGAACAACAGCCTGCTGAGTTTTATGAGCGTGTTCGCGAAGCATATCACGAGCTGGCTGCGCACGAACCGAAGCGCGTTGTGTTGATCGACGGCTCGCGCGACGCAGACCAGATCGAGAACCAAATTTGGGAAACGCTTTCCTCTCGTTTTCCGGCGTTAACCACAAATCTGCAATCTTGAATGGCCTTTTCGCGTACCACAGCGCTTGAGTATTTGCGCCGCGCACACGAACAGAATCGAGTTGCGCACGCTTATTTGATCACTGGACCGCCGGGCAGTGGCAAGCAACTGCTGGCCGCGGACCTGGCCAGCCTGGTTAACGGCACACCAGCCAAAGATGTTTTCTCAGCCAAGGCGCGGGAGATTTTCGTTGCCCGGCCCGAATCGAGATCGCGGCGCATTCTGATCGAGCAAATACGCGATCTCGAGCACGCGCTTCAAATGCGCGCGGCAAATGGCCGGCGCAAAGTAGCCATTATTCCCGATGCCGACCGGCTCGTAGTCCAAGCAGCGAACGCGTTTCTCAAAACATTGGAAGAACCGCCAAAAGATTCCTTGCTGCTTCTGTTAAGCGCTTTGCCTGAGGCTCTGCCGGAGACAATTCTCTCGCGGTGCATCGCAATTCCGCTTGCGCCGAACGTGCAGCGCCAAAGCAAGGACGAAGAAGAGAAGTTGGTGAAATTATTGCAGCAAGTCTCCCGTGAAAAAAATTGGACGATCCAGTTCGCCTATGGACTTGCTCAGGAATTTCAGCGCCTGCTCCGCGGAGTGCGTGAGGAAGTGAAGCGCGAAACCGATGAGGCGTTGAAAAAGGAAGAAACGCGTTACAAGGATGCGACTGATGGCAGGTGGCTTGAAGAACGAGAAGATTACTACAAGGCGCTCACTGAAAGTCTTTACCTGCAACGGCGCGCTGGACTGATCGAGACATTATTCGCCTGGTGGACTGATGTTCTTCGGGCGAGTAACGGTGTGGTGCAGCGTGATCTAGCCGATGCAAACAAAGAAACCGCCGCACTCGCATCGCGTTTCAACCCCGCTGAAATCTTAAAACGGATCCGTTATCTTGAAGAATTGCGCGATCATCTCGGTCGCAACATTCACGAAGCCCTCGCCATCGAAGTCGCCTTTCTGACAATCTTCACGACAAAATAGCAAACGAACGTGCAAAGTTGACAAGACGCCCCGCCGTCTTATCCAGTACGCACGTATGCGACATATCTCCCGATTCATTTTAATAGTTGCCGGCGCAGGTCTCGTTTCGTTGCTTGCTGGTTGCGGGACGACCCGCGCGCCCGTTGGCGGGCCATACCACGTCACGGCTTATCGCCCACATGATCCTTCAGCCGTGCGCGTGAAAGTTTCGCTCTCGAAAGAAAACATTTACGTGATGGAAGGCGATCGTTCTCTAATGGCGGTGGCGTGCTCAATCGGTTTGCCTAACAAGCCGACCCCGCGCGGCAGCTTCACGATTTACTCCAAACAGGAGCACAAGCGCTCCGGCGAGTATGGCTTTAGCGTGCAGGGAAATAGCGTCGTGGCCACGACAGCTGGCCATGCCGGCGGTCATTACGTCGGCTACCCAATGGGTTACTGGTGCGAGTTCGCGCCGGGATACGGGTTTCATCAGGGCTTTGTGCATCCGACGCCCCGTACGCACGGTTGTATTCGATTGAAAGGCGAGGCTGCGGCGAAATTTTTTGCGCTGGTCCGAATCGGCACGCCCGTGAACATTGCCACAACACAACCGGAGGACGCCACGATTGGCCCGACGGTGCAGCGAGTGGACGATTCGCATACGCCAGATCCGGACCCGCACCTTGAGGTTACGGACGCGGCATTCGAAACACCCAGCGGGCCGCTGCTCGAATAAGGTCGACACTAGGCAAATGTCGGCGGTCACAGAGCGCCGCTACCATAGTCGGCTGTAGCGGCGGTCTGTGACCGCCGTCCGGGTTGTAAAGTTTGGCCTGTTAGGCCACAGTAATAGCTGCGGCCTCTGCCGCATCTCCTAATGAGCACGAACCTGATTTCCAGCGGCACAACCGCGCGCGAGAAAGTGAACCTCCGCACGCCGGATGTGATGGCCGCGGTGCAGCAACAGGTCGAATCACATTATCGCAGCGACATTGTCGAGAAGGTGCGCCGGGCGGGTGGAATCATTTCCGTGGGCGACACTACCGTGCGCCTGGCGAAACAATTCGGTTTTTGCTATGGCGTCGAGCGCGCAATCGATCTTGCTTATGCTGCGCGCAAAGTTTTTAAGGATCGCCGGCTTTTTATTGTCGGCGAAATCATTCATAACCCCGAGGTCAATCATCAGATCGCCTCGTTAGGCATCAAGAACCTTACCGGCAAAAATAAACAGGCGGACATTTCTGATCTCGGACCGGAAGACGTGGTGATCGTCCCGGCGTTTGGAACCGAATTGTCGATCCAGCAACAGATCAAGGATCGCGGCTGCCAGGTTGTCGATACCACTTGCGGCGACGTGATGAGCGTCTGGAAACGAGTGCGCAAATATGCCAGCGAATCGGTTACTTCAATCATTCATGGCAAAGCGGAGCACGAAGAAACCAAGGCCACGAGTTCGCGCGCGCTCGGCGACGGGAGCGGCCATTATCTGGTTGTGCTGACGCTTGCGGATACCGATTACGTTTGCGACTACATCCGGCACGGCGGCGACAGGCAGGCGTTCCTGGAAAAATTCAAAGGCGCGCATTCGCCGGGATTCGATCCTGATGTGCATCTTCAAACGGTCGGCGTAGCTAATCAGACTACAATGCTGCGTGGCGAGACCGAAGAGGTGCAACGGCGAGTTCGGCAGGCCGTTATCGATCGCGACGGCCCTGAGCTTGCTGAGAAGAATTTCCGATTCTTCGACACAATCTGCGGGGCCACGCAGGAGCGGCAGGATGCATTGCGCGAATTGCTCAATGTGCCAATGGATCTTCTGCTGGTGGTGGGCGGTTACAATAGCTCGAACACGTCGCATCTCGCCGAGATGGGCGAAGAAAAATTGCCAACTTATTTTGTGCTAAACGCTTCCCGGCTGGTTTCCGGCACTGAGATCAAGCATTACGATTTGCATGAGAAACGCGAGATTGTTTCACATTTCTGGTTGCCGAACGGCCCGGCCGTCATTGGGATCACCGCCGGCGCGTCGTGCCCAAATAATTTGATTGAAGAAACGTTGATTCGTCTCTTCGAACTGCGCGGTATCTCTCGCCAGGAACTCGAACTGGCCGCGTGAGGGTGAAGCAGACAATTCTGTCTGCTCGGCTTCCGCAAGAACATCCGGCCTGTAACCTCGCAGGCAGGATTGCTGGCGTCACATAGACCGCCGCTACTGGCGCGACATGCGAAATAACTTTGTATGGCGCGCGCGATCTGGAAGGGCAGCATCAGCTTCGGCCTGGTTAATATTCCCATCGCTCTTTATCCCGCTACGCGACGGGAAGAGCTCAAGTTTCGTCTGCTACGCAAGAGCGATTTGAGTCCGGTTAATTACAAGCGCGTTGCCGAGAAGGACGGCAAGGAAGTTCCCTGGGACGAGATCGTCAAGGGCTACGAGTACGAGAAGGGAAAGTACGTCGTGCTCAAGAACGAAGATTTCCAACGGGTTGATCTCGAGGCCACACAGACGGTGGATATTCAAGACTTTGTCGATCAGAAGGAGATCGATCCGATGTTTTTCTACAAGCCGTACTACCTTGAGCCGCAAAAAGGCGGCGACAAAGCCTACGCGCTTCTGCGCGACGCGCTGAAGGACACGAACAAGGTTGGCATCGCCAAGGTGGTGATCAAGACGCGCCAATACCTGGCCGGCGTGAAGCCGGAGGACGGCGCGCTCGTCCTTGAGTTGATGCATTTCGCCGATGAACTGGCGGACCCAGAAAAACTCCATGTCCCGAAAAAGACAGAAGTGGGCAAACGCGAAATCAACATGGCCAAGTCACTCATCGATAGCATGAGTTCAAAGTGGAACCCCGAGAAGTACAAGGACGATTACCGCGAAGCGCTCATGGAAGTGATCGAAGAAAAAGTTGAAGCGGGCGGAAAAGAAATCGAAGAGAAACCAAAGAAAGCACCCAAGCCAACGAAGGTGATCGATCTGGTTTCTGTTCTGCAAAAGAGCCTCGAAGAAACCGGCGCGAAGAAAAAGCCGGCGGCCAAATCGCGCCGGAAACAGAAGCAACCTGCAAAAAAAGCGGCGTGATCACGGAAGGCTTGACACGGCCGCTCGACATCGTTCAGCCTGAGCGGCCATGAACTCTCTGAATCGATTTGCGGACCCGGTCTACTGCATCATGCGACTGATAGTTGGACTTATGTTTGCCTGTCACGGCGGCCAAAAGCTTCTCGGCTTTCCTGGCGGCGGGCACGGAGGCGTGGCGGGTCTGATGTTGGTGGGAGGAATCATCGAACTCGTCGGCGGACTGATGATTGCGTTTGGTTTTCTGACGCGCCTGGCCGCCTTTATCTCCGCTGGTGAAATGGCCGTCGCTTATTTCATGGTGCACGCCGCGGGTAAGGCGATCGGTCATGCGCCAAGCCCGACCGAACAATTTTTTCCAATTCTGAACAAAGGTGAACTGGCCGTCGTGCTTTGCTGGCTGTTTCTATTTATGGTCTTTTACGGACCGGGCCGATGGAGCATTGATTCCGCGATATTCAAGAGTAAGGCTGTCGTCCCGGCGGCGACCTGAGATCGACAACTTGTCATTCCGAGCGGAGTCGAGGAATCTCTGGCTATGAAACGTTTCCTTGTCGGCTTAGTCTCTGTTTTCGTCATCCAAGGTATTCACGCAGAGGAAATCAAAGATTTCGGGAAAGACCGCCTGAACAAATCGCCGCGCCACGCGGACTGGGTGGATATCAAATCAGGCGCACGAACGATCAAGGCGTTCGTCGTTTACCCCGAACGCAAAGACAAAGCGCCTGCTGTACTGGTGGTCAGCGAAATTTTTGGCCTGACGGATTGGGTTCGCAGTTTGTGTGACGAGTTAGCCGAGAACGGCGTCATCGCCATCGCGCCTGACTTGCACAGCGGCCAGAAGTTTGAAGATCTCGATGCTGCGCGCAAGGCGACCTCGGCATTACCGAAGGAGCAAGTCAAAGCCGATCTGGATGCAACGGCGGATTACGCATTAACAAAAATTCCATCGTGCAACGGCACACTCGGCATCTGCGGATTCTGCTGGGGCGGGGGAGTGACGTTCGCGTACGCGAATGAAAATCCGAAACTGAAAGCGGCATATTCTTTCTATGGGGTCGCGCCGGATTCTCCTGACAAAGTGAAGAACATCGCGTGTCCGGTTTACGGCTTTTACGCCGAGAACGACGAGCGCGTAGATGCGACCATTCCGAAAGCAGAAGAGCTAATGAAAGCCGCTGGCAAAAAATACGAGCCGGTGCTTTACCAAGGCGCCGGTCACGGGTTCATGCGCTCCGGCGAACCGGCAGATCCAGACGTCCGTGAAGGCGACAAAAAAGCGTGCGACGAAGCTTGGGCGCGCTGGAAGACGCTGCTAAAGCAGCTGCCTTAGGCCATTCCTGAATCTCTATTACTTCTGCGACCGGGCGGTTCGATTAATATCGAGATGTCTCGACTTCGCTCGACATGACAAACGTGATTATTTCGCGGTCGACAGTTCGTCCACGAGCGCATTCGCATCATAAACTTTGCGCAGCGCTTCGGTGATGGCGGCGGAATCGACTGAGACCGCGCGTGCCTGTTTGTCGCTAAAAATGCAGTCGAGCGCGAGCGACTGAATGTTGCCATCGAAAATGATGCCGACGAATTCGCCCGCTTTGTTAACGACTGGGCTGCCGCTGTTGCCGCCGATGATGTCGGCCGTGGTGACGAAATCGAGCGGGGTATTGAGGTTAAGCTTCGATTTGTGATCGATCCAGCGCTTCGGAAGGTTGAACGGCGGCTGGTTATTGTGCTCGGCGGCGCGTTGGTAGAGGCCGGCGAAGTTCGTCAGCGCTGGAATTTGTTTTCCGTCTTCCTCGTAGCCTTTTAGCGGCCCGTAAGAAAGACGCAGCGTAAAGGTCGCGTCCGGATAAGTGCTGGTGCCTTCGAGGGCAAAGCGTGCCTTGGCGATTTCTGCGTAAGCTTGCTGCTTCGCTTCATCCTGAGCTTCGAAGGTTTTCCGCGCCTCACGCGCGGGGCCATCGACGAGGCGCGCGAGTTCGATCATCGGATCGTGCGCAGCAGTGACCGCAGCCGCGCCGCCTTCGTAAAGCTGCTTGCGAAAGGCGACGTCTTTCAACTTCGTTCCTTTGACCAATTCAGCCGCGCGATCGCGGGGCGATTTGCCGGCGAGGACCTGCTGCACCTGTGGGTCGTTCGCGCCGAAGGCAGCGACAAGATCCGTCAGCGAATCAGCCAGCGTGAGTTGCTCGACGTCATTGTAAATCGGCGCGGTGGAAAACAGATCGAGCTCAAGCGATTCCTTATTGCTGTCGCGGAACTCAGGGAAACGTTCGCCGTTTGGTTTCGGCCGTTCGTCGCCGGCGCGAAGCAGGCGGCGCGCATATTTAAAGAGCGTGCTGTACAAGGCACGTGGCGCGCGATAGGTGGCATTCTCACGGCCGCGCGCTGTTTCATAGTAATGATAGACCGGCAGGATTTTCGCAGTCTCCTCCTGCGCCTGCTTGATCTTGTCGTAGGCGGTGACCGCCGCGGCAAACTTCGGATCGCCGGCGATGCCGTCGCGCAGCCTCTTCTCGCGCGCGGCGATGGAATTCCAGATCTCGGGATCGAGCAGCGCGGCCTGGATTCCGACGAAGGCTTTGCGGCTGTTTTGAATGCCGAAGAGGTCTTCGCGCACGCGGCGCGCGTTTTCAAAACTGCGGGCGGCGAATGCATTAAGAAAAACTTCGCGGCGGTTCAGCATACTGAGCAGGTAAGGCACCTCGCCGTCACGCATCGCGGCGAGCTCATCGGTCGTTAATTGCCGATCGGTCTTGCCTGGATGTCCGCTGACAAACGTCAGTTCGCCGTCCGCCGGACCTTTGCTGTTCCACTTAAGGTAATGCTGGGGATGCGCGGGCTGCCCGTTTTCGTAGGCGCGGAAAACGCAGATATCGAGATCGAAGCGCGGGTATTCGAAGTTGTCCGGATCGCCGCCGTAGAAGGCCGCCTGCTGTTCCGGAGCGAAGACGAGCCGCACGTCATCGTAACGTTTGTAGCGATATAAATTGTAAACGCCGCCCTGGTATAACGTGATTACGTCGGAGCGCAATCCGGTCTTCTGTTTCGATTCGTTCTCGATCTGCGCAATGACATTGCTACGCGCCTTGTTAGCATCTTCCGGTGACATGCTGGGCTGTACCGCGGCTTTTACCTTGTCGGTTACGTCTTCGATCGACATGAGCACGTTCAGCTCGAGGTCGGTCGCTTTGACTTCTTCAGCTTGCGTCTTCGCGTAGAAACCGTCGCGGACGTAATTTTTTTTCTCGCTCGAAATCTTCTGCAGCGTGTCGAGGCCAACGTGGTGATTGGTGATGCAGAGCCCGTTTGCGGAAACGAACGACCCGCTGCCGCCGGAATTGAAGCGAACGCTGGCCTTTTGGAGATGGTCAAGCCACTGCGGTGTCGGCTCGAACTGATATTTTTCTTTGAGCTGTTTCAGCGGCGGCGCATTGAAAAGCCACATCCCTTCGTCGGCAGCGGCGGATGCGACAAAGCCGATTGTGCACGCCATGGTAAATGACCACAGTTTTTGTGATATCGAAAAAGCCGTAAGCATCGCGGAGCATAAAACGCTAGCGAGCGCGCGACAACTCCTGTCCTATTACCGATCAAGCCGCGTGATCCCTGAATCGATCGAACAGCACGTTAGGAATTTCGCAGGCCCGGCTTCGCTTTCGCGCTCCTAAACAACCGAGAGCCGCGATTACGGCAGGCGATACAACGAAGGCGACAACAATGACAATCTGAAGGAACGTTAACACCCCGCGCGCACACGCCTTCAGAGCAGGACTCATCGCAGTATTTAAGACAGCCAGACGAATTTTAAGGTTACAAAAAAAGATCGACCAACGTCAGGACCGCGGTTTTCTGCTTATGCAAAGCCGATTGCGCGATGAGGTTAGCAGCTCTTGATTCATGACGATGTTTCGAAGCAGGCGACGCAAGATCGAGCGGCTCGATTTCATTCTGGCGGGCGCTCAGAAGTCGGGGACGACGGCGTTGCATTATTTTTTAAGCAAGCATCCCAACATCACCATGGGCGATCAGCAGGAAATCCACTTCTTCGATAACGACGCGATGTTCGTTTCCGGGGCCGATTACGAGCAATTGCACAAACATTATCCGCTGCTTGCTCTCTCAAAGATCGCAGGTGATTGCTCGCCCAGTTACATCTATTACGAGCCAGTGGCGGAACGGATCTGGAAATACAACCCGAAGATCAAATTGTTGATCCTTCTGCGAAATCCAGTGGACCGTGCCTTTGCGCATTGGAACATGCAACGATTCAAAGGACGCGAGCCGCTGGATTTTTTTGATGCCGTCCGTGAAGAACAAGCGCGCATCGCCGGCGCGCCTCCGGGTGAAGCGCGCCGGTTCGCTTATGTCGATCGCGGATTTTATGGACAGCAACTCGAGCGTCTCTTCAAATTTTTTCCGCGCGAGCAAGTGAAAGTCGCAAAGTTCGAAAAGTTCAGGGAGCACCAGCGCGAAACGCTCGCGTCTATCTTTTCGTTTCTCGGCTGCAAACCATTGCGTTCGGTGCGCAGCAAAGACAGAAACGTTGTGCCATACGAGCGCGCGATGAACTGGGAGGAGAGGATTTTTCTCTACAACCTGTTCGCCGAAGACATCGCAAACGTTGAGCAAATGCTCGGCTGGGATTGTTCAGATTGGAAACTCTAGGGCCCGGACTGCACGACGAAGGACACGAAGGTTTTTAGGAACACTGGTTCTGAATTTCTCTGTGATCTCTGTGGTGAATTTTAAATCTGCTTGAAACGTGGGCGTTCGCTTTGGTCTGCGGCGAGCAGGGCTTTGCGGCGAAAAATCCGCGCACCTTGCGATTCAAAGAGGGCCCGCAACTCTGGCGTAAAAAATGAAGAACCGTCCGGCCGTGGATTAATTTCAAGGAGCAAGCGTCCGCGTGGTTTGAGGAACCGCGTTCGAATATCGTGGATGAAAAATTCCCAATCGGCCGGAGTCCATTCCTTCCGTTGGTCCGGTGTGATCCAGTGAAAACAGACGCGATGACCAGTGACGAGATCGAATTTTTTCCCGAGATCGGGCAGCGGTGTTTGCGGATGGATTCGCGCGATGATTCGGCGAACCCCGAGCAACTGCGTCGTGCCGCGGAAAAACAGCTCTTCATCTATGTCCAGGCCGAGTCCTTCGTGGCCAAAGAGGCGGCAGACGTAGAGAAAATAACCGGCGCCGCAGCCCAGGTCGAGAATATCAAGAGGCGGCGCGCGATCGAGCCACAGGTCCTGGACATGCTTGACGTTAACGCCGATCCAGTACGTTGCGTCTTCGTAGGCGTTGATTCTTCGCGCGTTGGGCCGGTAAGGATAATGTTGGCGCAGCCTTTCTAATTCAGCCTGATCAATCGTCGCGAGGATCCGCCGCGCGCTCACGGGATGAGTCCAGCGGCAGATGTGCTCCCAGAGGCTTTGCACCGCGTCGAGCGAAAACAGCTTTTGGAATTTGCGCGAAGGTCGCACAGAAGAAACGATGCAGCGAACTGCGCGCCACTCAAGGAGCGACGGCTTGGGCAGCCGTTATTCCTTGATTTCTACCCGGATGAGACCGGTCGTACCTTCATGGACGCTGAATCCGCTTCCCCAGCCGTCACCCGGAACGAGCTGTTGCCCGTAGAAGGGTTGCTCGTAACGCCAAAGCATATCGAGAGTCGCTCCGGACGGTTTTTTCCAGCGCAGCTCATAATACATATGCCGTTTCCACGACGGCGAATGGCCAGTCATGAAGTTGAAATCAAACGGGGTCGGCCAACTCAGAGCGCTGCGACGCGTCACAAGAAACGCTTCATCTCCCGTCTGTGGCACAACGGCAAGATGGTCGCCGCCATTTTCTCCTGTGGACGTAAGCGCGCCGAGAGCGAAAACTTTTCCGCCGCGCGCCACGGCAAATTCGTCGTCTTTGGTCGAGCCGATACTGAGAGCGATCTTTGGATGTATATCGTTCAGACTCAAATGGACGTCGTTGACCGTGAGCCAGCCGCCCGTTCCGCTGCCTTCGTAGCTGACCGAGTGAACCGGCGCGGAAGCGATTTTAATCGTTCCGAACCGATCGATGAACATTGAGACCTGGTGGCCGCCAAAAATCCACGCGGCGAGGATTGCGACGCCGCACAGGACAAGAACTCCAAGCGTGATCAGAAGTTTGCGCATTTTTGAAGTAGCCCGCGAATCACCCGCCTCTGCTTCGCTACGGCGAGGCAGGCGCGAATGGATGGAATGACGAAGCACGAATGACGAATGACGAAAGAAGCCCGAATGCTCAAATGGCAAAGGAACAATGCGCATTTTGGACATTCGGATTTTGTCATTCCTTCGGCATTCGACATTCGACATTCTTTTTGTAATTCGCAGTCAGAAAATCGATTGGGCCTATAGCTTATGCGCTCCTGCACTAAATGGGAACCAAAAGGGAACGCTCGCGTCGGCAACGAATTCTCGCTATAAGCCGAGGTGATGAACGCGGCGCAGGATCACGTTGATAAACCGGAACCGCGTTGGCAGGCGCTGCTGGCCTTTCTCGCGATCGGCGCAATTTATGTCGCGCTGCCGTCCAACCTGGTTGTCGGTCCCACTTGGTTAGTGCCCACTGTGATCGTGGTTTTACTCATCCCCACAGTCGTAAGCCATCGCGTTGGAAAACTTTCACTCAATCGCGCGCTCGGAGTTCTTATTAATGGAATTACAACCCTGGCGTTGATCGGATCGGTAATTTTGCTCGTGCGCGCACTGCCTTCCCACAAGGAATCCCCCTTGCAGTTGCTGCGTTCAGGCGGCTTGCTCTGGCTAACCAATGTGATCGTGTTCGCTCTCTGGTATTGGCGACTGGACGGCGGCGGGCCAACCCTGCGCCACAGCGAAAACAAATTCGGTAGCACCAGCTTCCTTTTTCCGCAGATGCAAATCCCGCACGATGAGCGTTCCCAATTTGCCTGTGCGCGCTGGCGAGCGCGTTTCGTCGATTATCTATTTGTTGCTTTCACCCAAAGCTCAACCTTTGGCCCCACCGACGCGCCACTGCTTGCGCGCTGGGCGAAGGTCCTGGCGATGATTCAGATTTTGATCTCGCTCACTATTTTGATCTTGCTCATCTCACGAGCGGTGGGCGTTCTGTAGGAATGCCGATCACTTCTGCTTCTTCCCTCTGTGATCTCTGCGACCTCTGCGGTAAAGAAGGAAAGCTCACAGTCACCGCAGAGGCCGCTGAGGACGCAGAGATTTGGACAGAATTCTCAGTTTTTCTCCTAGCCGCTATCTGCCGATCAGAATCAAAATGCCGGCTGCCAACGCCAGGATTCCGGTCACGATTACGGGGATAGCGACGTGAAAGAGAGCGACGATTCCAACAAGAATCAGATAGATGGCGAGCACAAGCATTCCGAGATTTTTGGTGATGTTCATGAATCTTTCTTGCGGCAAGTCCTGCGCGTTTGCACGCTTAAAATAACCACGAATGAACACGAATAGACACGAAGGGAAAACCACGGATGGCACGGATTTTTCACCGCAGAGGACGCAGAGGATTAAGAAAGAATTGAAACTCGCTCACTTCCCCGCTCGCTCGCCGCTGCCCGACGCGGCTTTGCCTTCTATGTCGCTGATCCCATCAGCTCCATTCACAGAATCGAACAAAATGGATTCTGATCCGGCAGTTGCCGGACTGTTTCTTCTTGTGCAAACCTTCTGGTCTCCGCGATCTCGGCGTCCTCTGCGGTAAAATTACCGACGACTAATCTGTGGATGAACCTTGCTCTGCTCTCTGCGCCCTCCGCGATTTGAAAGCCTGGCCGTTGCTTCGCATCCGTTGCAGCTGCGATGAAAATGAGAGGAGGGATTCACCTAAACTCCGAAAGCTTCAGCGGGGTTTTGGGTTCGGTGAATCCCATCAGGTTTGCGGCCTCTATTCCACCGTATCTTGCGAAAGACTGCGCAATTCTTGTTGCCGCCTGAAAGAAGTAAAAATAATTGTTGACATTATCTGTTACGCCTGCGATAAACCCCATCCTCAGACCAAACCCCTGAGAACGAACCAAAAACAACCGAAACCCAAAACCCCAGAACAAAACCAACCCTCTGAGACACCGCTTTTGTCCCGCAGTCGCGGGACTACTGCAGGCAAAAACCCTCAGAACAACTGCAGCTAAAAAAACCAAATATGAAAATCAAACTAA
>Ga0066675_10000770_pt1 | contig 12888 bp, 10 predicted proteins | sample GraSoiAngelo_124_FD_62295 | JGI IMG/M metagenome (GOLD analysis project Ga0066675, IMG submission 62295) | Grasslands soil microbial communities from the Angelo Coastal Reserve, California, USA - 14_0927_05_20cm | ecosystem: Environmental > Terrestrial > Soil > Grasslands | place: USA... | reverse complement strand
AGTCGCATCCGCGTGATCTTGCGCTGCTCGGCGGCAGCTTCCTCCAGCTCGGTGACGGGGTCGTTGGTCATGCGCCGCCTCAGGGCACGGAGAATCTCATCGGCGCTTCGCCCGCGCGCCGCGACGAGGAAGACGTGCCCGAAGCGCTCCTCATACTTGCGATTTTCGGCCGTCAGGGCCGCGAGCGTGAGGGCCGAGGCCTGGCGGACGCCGCTCTGCTCGCGCTCCGAGACTGCCGGGGCATGACCTCCCTGCTCGCCGATCCGCGGATGCGCGCGAAAGGCGCGAAGCCAGTCGCCGGGCTTGAGCTCGGACCAGGCCAGCTCGGCGACATCGAGGAGGTGATCGAGGTCGCGGTACGGCCGGCCGGAGGCGACCCGCGCCGCCCAGGAGCGATCCGCGAAGCCTGCGTAAAGCTGGTCCTCCGCCTCCTGGTCGGGCAGCGCGTTGAACCGTGCGAGGTGGTCACTCAATCCCCAGCGGCACCAGCTCAAAGCGATTGACGTCGACCAGGCCGCGGTCAGTGATCTTGAGCTCGGGGATGACCGACAGGGCGAGGAAGCTCAGCGTCATGAATGGCGAGGCCATCGTCACGCCCATCGCCTGGAGCCGCTTCCCCATCGACCGGAGCCTCTCGTGGACCTCGGCGAGCGGGCGATCGCTCATCAAGCCCGCCACGGGAAGCGGCAGCTCTTCGACAGCCCGGCCGCCTTCGGCGATGACGATGCCGCCGCCGATCTCCGCGAGCCGCATGGCGCAGGCTGCCATGTCGCCGTCGTCGACGCCGATCACGATCATGTTGTGCGCGTCGTGGGCGACCGTGGACGCGAAAGCTCCGCGCTTCAGGCCGACGTTGGTTGCGAAGCCAAGACCGATGCGGCCGCTCGCGTGATGCCGCTCGAGGACGGCGATCTTGACCAGGTCGCGCGCGGGGTCGGCCACGAGGCAGCCGTCCTTGAGCGCCGGCTCGACCACCTCGATGCCGGTGAGCAGCTGCGCCGGGATGACGCGCATGACGCGGATCTTCCTGGCGCCTGCGGGAATCCGAAACGAGGTCGCGTCGACAGGCGCCAGGCTGACCGAACGCCGCACCCATTCGGGGACGTCCAGCTTCACGAAGCGCGGCGGCGCCCCGTGCTTCAGCACCTGGCGCGGCTGGAATGACTCCAGGTCGTCGAGGACAAGGATGTCGGCCTGGTATCCGGGGGCGATGGCGCCCAGACGCCACAGCCGGTGATACATCGCTGGGTTGATGGTCGCCATCACGACCGCATCCTCAGGCGAGATCCCGTCCCCAACCGCCACCCGGACCATCTGGTTGATGTGTCCCTGCTCGACGATGAAATCGGGCTCGCGGTCGTCGGTGCAGAACATGCAGCGATCGCTGCCGTAGCGCTTGACGAGTGGAAGCAGGTCGAGCAGGTTGCGCGCGATCGACGCCTCGCGCAGCATGACCCACATCCCAAGCCTGCGCTTCTCGAGCGCCTCTTCGAAGGTCGTCGCCTCATGGTCGGAGCGAATGCCGGCGGCGATGTAGGCGTTCAGGCCCGGACCCCTGACGCCTGGCGCGTGGCCGTCCACGTGGTCGGTGAGCCCCGTCTTCAGCTTCGCAAGCTCGGACGGGCTGCCGGCGATCACGCCGGGGAAATTCATCATCTCCGCGATCCCGATCGTGCGATGGCGGCGCAGGAGGCTCTCGATATCTCCTGGCGTGAATGGCCGGCGTGGCGACTCGAACTGCGATGCCGGCACGCATGAGGAGGCCATCACGAAAACGTCGAGCGGAAGGTCGGTGCAGCAATCCAGCAGCCAGTGGATGCCGTCGGTGCCAAGCACGTTGGCGATCTCGTGGGGATCCGCGACCACCGCCGTCGTGCCCTGGGCGACTACTGCGCGGGCGAATTCGTCGACGGTCAGCTTGGACGACTCGATGTGCATGTGCGCGTCGATGAACCCAGGCACGAGGTACGCCCCGGAAACGTCGAGACGCTGCAGCCCGTCATACCGGCCGAGGCCCACGATATGGCCGTCTTTGATCGCGACGTCCATATCGAGCCATTCCTTGGTGAAGACCGAAAGGACGTGGCCGCCGGACAGCACAAGGTCGGCCGGCTCTTCACCTCGCGCGACCGCCATCCAGTGTGCGTCGATGACGGAGACTTTAGCGAGATGGCGATCCCGGCTGAGGTCGGTCCGATCGGCAGGAGCCTGAAGCGGCTCGAGGACGGGCGCCTGCTTCGAGGCGAGGGACGGTTCATCGATGATCTCGAGCCCGACGGCTGCCTCCATGTCGGCTTGCTGCGAAGCCCGGTGGCGAGCGGCCGCCTGAGCGGAGTTGACACCTCGGCGGCACGCGCTGCGACCGGCGTCGTCGCTGCCTTCAGCGCCGCCGACCTCGAAGGATCCTGCCGTCCGCTGAACGTCCATCTCACGACTCCCGGCGCCGTGTCGCCCGAACGGCCGATTCTCGCCACGGATCGGGTCCGCTTCGTCGGCGAGATCATGGCGGCGGTGGTCGCGGACAGCAGGTATGGCGCCGAGGACGCGCTCGAGCTGATGTCACCGGACATCGATCCGTCGCCCGCGGTCGTCAGCTTCGAAGATGCGCTGTCGGAAAAGGCCCCCCTGGTCCATGAGGCAGTGGCCGAAAACCTTTACTACCTGGGCCATCGCAGCTACGGAGACGTGGATGGGGCCTTCGAGCGGGCGGACGTGCTGGTCGAGGGCGAGGTGACCCACCCTCGGGTGTCAGCGGCTCCGATCGAAGGGCGCGGGGTAATCGCGGCGCCCGATGGTGAGGGCGTGGTGGTGTGGACCTCGACCCAGATTCCGCACCTGGTCGCCGACGGGATCGCGGAATGCCTCGGATTGGAGCGGCCGCGCGTGCGCGTGGTCGCCGCGGACGTCGGCGGCGGCTTCGGCATCAAGGCCCAGGTCTACCCGGAGGAGATCCTGCTGGCATGGATCGCACGTCGCGTGGGCACGGCGGTGAAATGGATCGAGAGCCGCTCCGAGCACATGCAGTCCGCCAGCCACGCACGCGACCAGAACGTGAAGTTCAGCGCTGCGGTGCGCAAGGACGGGCGCGTGCTCGGCCTGCGCGCGACGATCTTTTCGAGCATCGGGGCTTACGGGATCAGGCCCTTCGGTCCACTTCTCGACCCCATGGGCACCGCCGGGCTCGTTCCTGGGCCTTACGACATTCGCGACTACCAGTACGACTCATATGCGGTCGCGACCAACAAGTGCCCCGAAGGCCCCTACCGCGGGGTTGGCATGGTCACGGCGGTGCTCGCGCACGAAAGGCTGATGGACCTGATCGCGGCGCGGCTGGGGCTGGATCCCGCGGAGGTGCGTCGTGTCAATTTCGTGCGCCCAGCGCAGATGCCGTACCTGAGTGTCACCGGGCATCCCTACGAGTCAGGCGACTACGCTGCCGCGCTCGAGACCGCGCTGCAAAAGTTCGATTATCCGGGCGCGCGCAAAGATCAGGACAGGGCGCGCGGCGAGGGCCGCCTGCTCGGGATCGGCATCGGCTCCTACGTCGAGTACACCGGCGCGGGCTCGTCGACGTTCAAGCGTCGCGGCATGGAGGACATCCCGGGCACCGACACGGCACGCGTGTGGCTCGACGATGACGGCAAGGTGCACGTGCAGACGACGTCTCCCGCGATCGGACAGGGGTCGCACACGACATTTGCCCAGGTGGCGGCGGCAGGGCTAGGCGTCGAGCCGGAAAGCGTCATCGTCGAGCAGACCGACACGGCCAGGGTCGGCCAGGGTACCGGCTCCTTCATGAGCCGCGGCTCGGTCACCGCGGCCACGAGCACGTATCGCGCGGCGGCGCTGCTGCGGGAGGCGATCCTCGACGCCGCCTCGTATCAGCTCGACCAACCAGTCGAGCGCCTTTCGATCGACGGCTCATCCGTCCTGGTCGAAGGCGAATCCGGCGGTCTGACGCTGGCGCAGCTGGCCGGCGGCCACGACGGCGAACACAGCCTGGACGTCTCGGTGACCTACGACGCGGTCCAGGCCTCGTACCCCTACGCGACTCACGCCTGCATGGTCGAGGTCGACGCGGCGACGGGTGCGGTGCAGATCTTGCGTTATGTGGTCGCGGAGGACTGCGGTGTCCTGATCAACCCGATGATCGTCGAAGGCCAGGTCACGGGCGGGGTGGCACAGGCCGTCGGCGCCGCGCTGATGGAGGAGGTCGCGTACGGCCCGGACGGCGAGCTTCGGAGCGGAACGTTTCTCGACTACTTGATCCCGAGCGTCGGGGAGGTGCCTCCGGTTCAGATCGAGCACCTCGTCACCCCGTCGACGGTGCACGAACTCGGGACCAAAGGGGTCGGCGAGGGCGGCACCATCGGCGGCACCGCCGCGATCGCCAACGCCGTCGCCGACGCCTTGTCGATTTCCGAGCTCACTCTGCCGCTGACGCCGGACCGGATCATCGCCCTGATGCGGTGACGCCGCAGCCCTACCGACCCGTGAGCTATCTCGAGTGGAACGCGGCTCGCCGCGGCTCCAGCGCCGCGATCTGGGAAGGCGGCGCCGAGATATCGTTCGAGCAGCTGCTCGCGCACGTGCGTCGATTGCAGAAGCTGCTAGCGGCCAGAGGCGTGCGCGCGGGTGACGTGGTCGGTGTGAGGCTGCCGAACGTCTGGCAGTACGTCGCGCTGGAGCTTGCGATCCCCGAGATGGGCGCGCTCATCGTGCCGCTGCCGCTTGCGTTGGGAGAGCACGAGATGGGCTGGGTGCTGGGCAAAACGCAGCCGCGGCTGGTCGTCACGAGCGCCGAATTGGAAGCGCTGAGCGGACCAGCCGGTGGCCTGCCAACGCCTCCGATCGCTGCACCGGATCCGGCGCGCATCGTCGAGATCGCCCTGAGCTCGGGCACGACCGGCATGCCCAAGCTGGCCTCGCTCTCCGCGCGGCTGAAGCAGGTGACCTTCGAGAGCTTTACCTCGAGGCTGGACATCACCGAGGACGACCGCGTCCTCCCGATGACGCCGCTGACCCAGGGCATCGGCGGGATGTGCCTGTACTGCCTGCGCCTGGGCGCCGCATTGATCATGCTGCGCGAACCGCACTGGAGCGCGGAGCACTGCCTCGAGACCGCCGCGGCGGCAAGGGCTACCGTGATGGTCGGCGTGCCGACCAACGTGATCCGGATGCTCAGCCAATCGGTCTCGCTGCCAACGGTGCGGGCGGTCGCGGTTGCGGGAGCGCCCATGCCCCCAGAGATCGCCGAACGCTGGGAGCTGACGACCCGGACCCCGGTGTCCAGCTTTTACGGCTCGATGGACGCCGGTCAGCTCGCCGTCGCCAGCCCATCCGACCCCCAGGCCGCGCGCTGGACCACCGTCGGGCGGCCCCACGATCGTGCCGAATGGAAGATCGTCGATGACGAGATCTGCATGCGGGGCGACCTGGTGCAGGACCGCTACTGGGGCGAGGACTCGGGTCCCTACTCAGAGGATGGCTGGGCACACATGGGCGACCTCGGCTTCGTCGACGAGTCAGGATTCCTGCACGTCGTCGGCCGGGTCAAGGACATCATCATCAGGGGCGGCACGAACATCAATCCGTACGAGGTGGAATCGATCCTGCGCACGCATCCGGGGATCCTGGACGCTTGCGTGGTCGCGCGCCCCGACCCCGAGCTGGGCGAATTACCGGTCGCGTTCCTCGTCACCAGGAATGGCTTCGAGCTGAACCGCGAAGACCTCGTTGCGTTCTTGAAGGAAAAGGGGCTTGCGCGCTACAAGTGGCCTGACGCAGTGCATCGCCTCGACGAGCTCCCGCTGTCTGGCCCGGGCAAAGTCAACCGCAAGGCGCTCCGTGAAGATGCTCGCGCGATGTAACGACATCGATGTCGCGTGGTTCGAGGCCGGACGCGGGGAGCCCCTGGTGCTCATCCACGGGCTGGCGGACGACCATCGCGCCTGGCGGCGCGCCCTCCCAGACCTGATGCTGCGCCACCGCGTCTTCATGTACGACCTCAGGGGCCACGGCGAAACCACGCTCGGCAGGCCCGAGGGAACGCTCTTACAGCTCGGCGCCGATCTGGTCGGGCTCTTGGATGCGCTTGGCGTCGAACGCGCCGCGATTGCGGGCTTCTCACTAGGCGGCACGATCGCGATGCGGGCGGCGATCGACCATCCGCAACGAGTCAGTGCTCTCGCCCTGGTCGCGACCTCGAGTCGCGTCGGTCGCGCCGCGGCCGATTGGTACCGCCAGCGAGTCGAGATGGTCGAGCGCAACGACCCGCAGCTGCGCGAAACGCTGGATCGGGACACCGCCGAGGTATACGCGGAATCGCCGGCCGAGCTGGAGGAAGGGCTGATGATCCGCCGGCAATCGACCGCCGACCCTCGCGGCTACGGCAACGCTTGCGCGGCGATGGCCGCGCTCAATGCTTCACCGCTCGACCCGGAGCTCGACCGCATAACTGCGCCGACGCTGATCGTCGCCTCCGAGCGCGATAGGCACTGCCCGCCGAAGGCGGCCGAGATCATCGCGGCCGGAATCAAGGGCAGCAGGTTCGAGGTGATCCCGGACGCGGGCCACCAGATTCCGGTGGAGAAGCCGCGCGAGCTCGCTCGCTCGATGATTTCGTTTCTGAATGACTGACGTACTTCTCACCGAGTGGGGTGCGCACGACCTTCTTACCCTCACCCTCAACAGACCCGAGCGGCGCAACGCACTGGACCCGGAGCTCCTCGCGGCGCTGGCGGAATCGCTGGCGGCGGACGGAGAGCGAGCGAGGGTGGTCATCCTGAGGGGCGCCGGAACCGAGGCGTTCTCGGCCGGCTACGACCTTTCGCGGCTCACAGGAACGCCGGCAGACCTCGAGGCCGATCGATTTATCGGCGAGGCGGTGAATGCGCTTCGGCAGTGTCCTGCGCCGGTGATCGCACGCCTGCAGGGCCACTGCCATGGGGCGGGTGTCGAGCTCGCGCTCAACTGCGACCTCAGGATCGCGTCGCCAACGCTGCGCATGTCGGTGCCGGCCATCAGCCTCGGCGTGGTCTATCGCTATCAATTCGTGGCGCGGTTGGTCCAGACCTGCGGCATCGCGCGAACCTCGGACCTGCTGCTCGCCATGCATGAGCTCGACGCGGAAAGGGCCTACCTGTGGGGACTCGTCACGGAGGTCGCCGATGACATCGAAGTCAGGGTGGAGGCGGCGGCCCAGCGGCTAGCCACGTCTCCGCGCGAGGCAGTGCAAGGGACCAAGGCGAGCCTGAACCTGCTCGAAAGGCGCGCGATTGCGGGCGAGGATCTTCTGCAGGCGCAGCAGCTACGAGCGGCGGCGGCGGCCAGCCCCGAGCGCAAAGAAGCGGTCAAGCGCCGCCAGCAATCGATGAGCCGTCGGACGAAGCAATGAGCGCGTTCGACGTCAGCGTCGGCATCAGCCCGCGCCAGTCGTTCGACAGCTGGGCGCCATTTGTGGCCGGTCTGGAGGCCGAAGGCGTGCGTCGCGTCTGGGTGATCGACTCGCAGCTCGCGATGAAGGACGTCTACGCGGGACTGGTGGTCGCCGCGCTCAACACCACACGGATTGGCCTTGGCACCGGCGTCACCAACGCCGTCACCCGGCACCCGACGGTTACGGCCAACGCGATCGCTGCGGTGGCCGAGATCTCGCACGGGCGGGCGATCCTGGGCCTCGGCGCCGGCGACTCCGCTCTCTACGGCGTCGGGCTGAAGCCCCAAAAAGTGGCCGAGCTCGAGCAGGCGATCGGCTTTTTTCGCGCCCACGTCGACAAGAGCATCCCCATCTACGTGGCGGTCAGCCAGGAGCGTATGTGCGACCTTGCGGGCCGCCAGGCCGACGGCGCGATCGTCATGGGTCCGGCGCAGCCGGACATGGTGCGCCGGCAGGTCGAGTGGATCGAAGGTGGGCTGAAGGCCGCCGGTCGTCGCCGCGAAGATATCGAGATCGAGCTCATGGCGACGGTGGCCCCGTCACCAGACGACGTGCGCTCCTGGGCATCGACGCAAGCCCGCCTGCTGGGCCACTATCGCGATCTGCCTGAGAGCCTCCTCCGTTTTCGTGACGAGATCGCCGCGAGCGCAGAGTCATACGACTTCGCGGAGCATCTGTCGACCCGCGCGACCCACAGCGGGGCGGTCTCGGACGACCTTGTTCGCGCGCTCGCGATCGTGGGCACGCCTGAGGAGTGCGTGGAGCGGTTGCGGGGAGTCCAGGGGACCGGGATCGATTCGCTGATCTTTCCGCTGGCGGGTCGGGGCCGGCTCGAGCGCTGGCGGAAGATCCGCGACGAGATCCTCGGTCAGATCATCGTGTAGCCGCCGCTGACCGAGATCGTCTGGCCGGTGATGTAAGAGGCCCGGTCGGAGGCCAGCAGCAAAACCGCAGGCACCACGTCGTCGGGCGTGCCCAGCCGGCGCAGCGGATACGCGTGCGCAGCCTTTTCACGCGCTTCCGGAGTGAAGATCTGCGACTGCTCCGACGCCCACACGGACTCGCGGCCTGACGTCTCCGGCGAGCCCGGGATCAGACCGGGACAGACCACGTTGAGCGTGATGCCGTACTTTCCTACCTCGCGGGCGATGGCTTTCGACATCGCGATCACGCTCGCCTTGGTGCCGCTGTAGACCGCCTCCCGCCACTCCCCGATCCGACCCGCGTCGGAACCGATGGAAACGATGCGCCCGTGTCCGCGTTCGATCATGGGGTCGAGCACAGCGCGCACGCTGTTGATGAAACCCCACGTGTCGATGGCGATCTCGCGCTCCCACTCGCTGCGTGGTTTTTCCATGAACAGCCGGTCGATGGTCCAGCCCGCGCAGTTCACGAGCACGTCCACGGAACCTCCCATCTCGCCGCGCGCGAACGCAACCGTCGCGGCCACCGAGTCCCAATTCGTCACGTCCGTGTGCCGCGCGACGACGGTCCCGTGTGGTGCCTCGGCGGCGACCTTGCGGGCCTGCTCGTCGTCAACGTCGGCGATCACAACCCGGGCCCCCTCTGTCGCCAGGCCCAGGGTGATCGCCCGGCCGAGGTTGGAGGCTCCGCCCGTGACGATGGCAACGCGGCCGTTGAGCCCAAGATCCATGCCTGTTTACGAGCTGGGCTGCGGGAGTGCGAGCGGCGAGGCTCCGAACGTCTCCTCGAGGAAGCGGCCGTTGGCGAGAAGCGAATCGGAATCCTTCTTGTGAACAGCCTCAGCCACCTCGTTCATCTTGCTCGACAACAGGCTCAGCTGATCGCTGAGCACCTCGTCCGCGGTCTTCCCGTTGGGCATCCTGTGCAGGGTCGCATAAGCACGCGGCAGGTTCAGGTAAGCCTGGAGGGCCGAGGGCAGGTAGTCGGTCGCTGTGCGTCCGACCACCAACAGGTCAGGCGATCCCGGCGGGAAGCTCCCGTAATACGGAAGGATGCCCATGATCGTGTCGGCGATGCCCTGCAGCTTGGCCTCGAGCGGAGGCGGCAGCTTGGCGCTCGCAGTGCGGAGCTGGCGCTGGAGGCTGCGGCGAATGCTGTCCGGGTCAAATGTCGTGGCGCTCAGGCCGACCTTCGGCGGGCCCGGCGCAAGCAGGGCGCCGATCCCATACATCGCCGCCACCACGAAGGGCCAGAAGGCGCTTGTGATCCGGCCGGTGAAAAACAGCAGCAATCCAAACAGCGCCAGCGTGCCGCCGGCGATGTTCTTGCCGCTGTAGAGATACCTCAGCGCGGCATTGATTTCGATCTTTCCAGGGTCATTGATAGCCACGGATCACCTTGAAAATCGAGGGGCGGCGACACGCTGCCGCTGTCGAACGTCTGGCCCTCGTCAGGGTAGCGGTGTCGCCACCCGCAGCGCGCGGCCCGCGGCCGGAAGGGCGGGGTCACCGCCCTCCCTTGCCTGGCTTCTCGGCGCCTTCTCCGGGCTTGGCTTCTCCGTTTCCGCTCAGCGAGCGCATGAACGTGGCCGCCAGCCCTTCCAGGGCGCCTCCGCCGCCGGTGACGAGCACCTCGGGCATGACGTCGAGCTGGCCTTCCGCCAGCGCGCCGGCGATGGCCACCGCCGCCGTCGGCGTCGACCCCAGGCTCAGGACCTGGGCCTCGTAACCCCTGGCCTTGGCCAGCCCAAGCGCCTCGACCGCGGCCGCATCGCCGAGGCCGATCGCCCGGCGGCGCGAACCCTCGGCCTCGCCGGTGACCCGGACGTACGCCGCCTCGCCATCCGCCTCCGCCTTGCGGGCGTTGGCCCGCGCGCGGTTGATGTCCACCGAGACCTGCGCTTTGGCGAGCTCGGCCTGCATGTCGGCGGTGCCGCGAGCCTTTTCCAGGTCGACGCGCACCGTCTGCGCGTCCTTCTGCTGCTCGAACGTCGCCTTCTCCTGGTTCGCTATCTCCCGGCGCGTCAGCACGCTGACGAGCTCCGCAGGGAAGGTCACGTCCTGGATGTACACGCCGCGCGTCTCCACCTCGTAGGCGGCGAGGTAGCGCGAGATCGCCGCCAATGCCGCGCCCTGCACCTCATCGCGGGTTTCGATGAAGCGGATCGCCTCCAAGGCCTGCAGCGTGTTCCGGAAGTGGTTGCCCACCGCCGCCTGCAGCACCTCGTTGACCAGGTTCTGCATCGAACCGACCATCGAGATGACCTTGGGCGCCTTCGTGTCCGGCACGTGGATCTGAACCTGCAGGTCGATCCTGAATACGAACCCCTCGCGGCTCTTACCCTCGATCGGGCTCAGCTGCGCGTCCAGGTTGTGGGCGACCGAGTTCGCCTCCGCCCAGTTCAGGGTGAGGATGAACGTCGGCACCTTCTCGGCCGCGTAGATGCGCGGGTTCAGCGGGTATTTGCCCGTGCGTAGCGCTTCGCGCCAGATGCCGCGATGGCCCGGCTGCACGATCGAGCCGAACTTGAACTCCGGCCCCGACGTATCCAGCGTGGGTAAGCCCACGTAGCCCTTGATCACGGCGACCTCGCCCTGGTTGACGACCAGCATCGGCGCCAGCTCGACGCGGACGAGGAACGGGTTCAGGAGGTAGGCGCCGTACAGCAGCGGGTCGTGCTGCAGGCCGATGCGGCCGCCGCGGTCCAGGAACGCCTGGAAGTCCTGATAGTTGTTGTGCAGCTGGTTCTTCTTGCCGAGCAGGGCCTCGATCAGCTCCGAGTCGGTGATGCCGGGCTGCGCCTCCAGCGCCTCGATGTCGCCGAAGCCCCCGATGCGGCCGGCGATGTCGGCGGGCCCAAGCGGCTCGCCCTCGAGCGTGGTCACGATCCCGACCAGGTCCTGCATGCCGTCAGGCGCGATCACCTTGACGCGCAGCTGATCTGGCTTCAGCCCGAACGACTCAGGCGACAGCGGCCCGCGCGCGAGGATCTGCAGATCGACCGGCCGGCCGTACGCCTTGCTCGGGGTGATCACGAGGAACGCGATCGGGTGGATCGGCGCCAGAGTGCCGGGCGGCAGCACGGGCCGCTGAACGCCCTTCTGGCCCTGGCCGGAGAGAAACGCCTCGAGATCGGTGAAGTTGCCGAACTCAGGCCGGTAGACGGCTGACTTGGCGCCGGTCGGCAGTGGCTCGCCGATCTGCGAGATCACGACGCCGATCTCGCCCGCCGGAACCTGGACCCACGGGTACCTGGTCACGGCGTAGGTCGGCCAGAGCTTGAACCGGACTCCCGGCATCAGCAGCTCGGCCTGATAGCCGGCTTCTCCGGCGAAGGCGATCGGCGTATCCGTCGTGTTATGGCGGCGGGACACCCGCTTCACGACCAGTCCGATCTCGGCGGGGCCGATCACCACGATCGACCTCCAGAGCACATAAATCGCGAGCACGGCCAAAAACACGAGGAGGGACTGCAGCAGAACACTCATGGTGCACTGCCTCCGAGGGCTCGAACCTTGCCCTTGAACGAGGTTCGCCCTACCACGGGCGATTCCCTATTACTTACCCGTTTTCAGCCCGAAACATGCGCAAGTCTTCGACTTTTCGTCACGCGCCTTGCCGCCAGCGCGATGCTCAGCATCCACGTCCACTGAACCAGAGCGCCGGGACCGAGATAGGCCAACCCGGACTCGGCGTGGTCGCTGATGCAGCTGAGCGAAGCGCCGTCGCCGAGGCAGCCCGGCGCCACAAACCAGAGGGTCCAGACCAGGAAGACGGCCAGCCCGAACCCGAGCGCCACCCCGCCGGTGACCAGAAAAGTCAGAAGGCAGCGCCTGTCGCCCAAGCCGAGACCGATCGCGCAGGCGCCCAGGGTGAGATCGGCTTCGCAGGCGAGAATCGCCACTAGAAGGATCAGCACTCATCGCTAGAACGCGCTTGGCGTGGCCAGTCCCAACCAGAAGATCGCCGGCGGTCACGTCCGAACCGTCGTCAGGCGGGATCTTCCGCGGGTCCAACCCGTCCACCGCCGGCTCCGGCCAATACGCGGATGCTGAGCAGCAGGATGAGCGCGACGAAAGCAAGCGGCGCCAGGGCATCCAGCGCTGAAACGCCAAGCGGAGCCAGGATTGCCCGCAGCGCGCAGGTGCCGGCGACCAGCACCGCGACGGCACGGAGCCAGACCGGCTCGGCAAGGGTACCCGCGACCACTAGCACCGCGGTCGCAGCGAACAGCGCAGAGTCGGCGAGATCCTCGACCAGGGTGAGAGACGTTGCCCGATCTGCTGCCGCAAGGATCACGAGAGGCACCACGTTCGTCACCAGCTCGACGGCCGCGAAAACGACGAGCGCGGGCCGCAGCCACCGGTTAGGTCTGAGCGACAGGATGAACGCCGTGAGCGGCACGAGGGCAATCGCCCCCAAAACCTGCTGGATCACGATCAATTGCCCATGAGCCTTGTAGAAGGACGCGATCCGATCCGATGATTCGGATGCCGTCGGCAGCGACACAATCGCAGCGCTGACGA
>Ga0066675_10000760_pt1 | contig 12923 bp, 16 predicted proteins | sample GraSoiAngelo_124_FD_62295 | JGI IMG/M metagenome (GOLD analysis project Ga0066675, IMG submission 62295) | Grasslands soil microbial communities from the Angelo Coastal Reserve, California, USA - 14_0927_05_20cm | ecosystem: Environmental > Terrestrial > Soil > Grasslands | place: USA... | reverse complement strand
TTTACGAGGTCGCTCATCGCCGATCCCGATGTCGAGCTTCGACAGTTGCTTGCTTGCCATCGGATCCATACCTCCGTCTAGGGTTGACAACGGGCTTTGGGGTCGGGGGAGGGGCAGTTCCATGGGGGGGAAGTCCGCGTCGTATGCGTTGTCCGCGGTGTCCGCGCTGGAAGGGGCCACCGCTTTCGTTCCCTCGGGGTTCACCGCCCGGCGCTCGCACTTCTTCGAGCGCCTGGTTGGGAACGGGTTCGCCAACCTCTTGCGCGTGCGCGCCGAGGTGGAGTCCGCGCTTTCCGTAAACGGCGACGGCGTGCTGTCGACAGCGCCTCTCGCCGACGCGCTACGTCCGGAGAGCATTCCTTCGGTGAAGGCCGGCAAACGGCACGACCGGGTGCTCGCCGAGATCGATCAGGAGGGCTTCAGCTTCGCGGTGGACCCACAGGACGCGCCCTTCTTCGAGAAGCGCCGTCAGCGGAACCCGCGGAACCTCAATCTCGTCGACATCGTGCTGCTCGAGGGCCGGATCTGCATCCGCAAGCGCTACCGCAACTTCCGCCGCGGCGCGCTCCAGTGGGGCAAGCCGATTCCGCTGCGCGCGCGGTTGCAGCGCGGTGTGTGGAACTCCCTGGGGCTCTTCCTCTACAGCGAAGCGGCGGTCCTCTTGCGCCTCTCGGACCTGCCCTTCGTGCCGAAGCTGCGGGCCATCGATCTGGTCGATTGCGCCATCTACATGGACTATGTGCAGGGAGAGACGCTGCGCCAGGGAGCGGCGCGCACGGGCGCGGCGGTCTACGATCGCGACCTGGCGGGGACCAGCCTGGGCGATCTGTCGGCCCGCGAGCTGGAGCGGCGCGAAGTGTCGCTGCTCGACGGGGCGGGCGCGGGCGGGAACTTCCGGCGGGAGATCGCCGAGATGACCCGCCAGATGAACGACCGCGGCGTGGCGCCCCTCGACATCAAGCTCGGCAATTTCATCCGAGGCGCGACGACCGGCAAGCTCTACTGGATCGACTTCGAGTTCGCGCGCATCCAGACCCAGCCCCAGTGGGAGGACGGGCTCCGGCTGCAGCAGGACACGCTTGCGAACCTCTTCGCCCTCGCCGCGAACGACGAGCGCGAATCAGGGAAAGGTGCGGAAAAGGTCGCGTAGGTCGGTCGCGTTGGCGGCATCGCCGAGGAAGGGCTGCACGCCGAGGATCGTCTGGATGCTGCGCAGCGTGGAGCTGTGCGAGTAGGCGATCTGGTTCGAATAGCCCGCCTTGGCGAGCGGCGAGAGCGCGATGAACCCGATCGGCACGTTGCCGCCCTCGCTCTCGTCCCAGGTGATGAAGAGCGCGCCACCGTTCTTGTAGGCCCTCGAGGCCAGGATCTTCGGCACTTCGCGCGAGAGCCAGGCGTCGCCGTTGGCGACGGAGTTCGTGGTCGCGCAGCCCGACGAGTCGTGCATGTCGTCGCAGGTGTTCGGCGTGATGAAGCTGTACGCCGGCACGTTGTCCGTCTCCAGGTCGCGGCTCAGCTCCGCGTACGGGCGCACGTGGGAGATGCACCCGGCATTGCCGGAGTCGAGGCCCCCGTTGATGTCATTGAAGTAGATCATCGGGTTGTGCCGTGGCGCGTACAGGTTCACGTAGGAGAGCGGGCAATCGTTGCCGGAGATGTCCTCCTGGTACGATTTCCAGCTCACGCCCGCGTCGTTGAGCAGGCCGGTGAGGTGCTGCGAGGTCGAGAGGCGGTGGACCGACGGCGTCGCGTCGTCCGTCACTCCGAGGTTCGAGCCAGCCTCGAGCCAGATGTAGTTGGGCAAGCTCGGGTGGAGATTGGGCACGTTCTGGTAGTTCTCGGCGTGGGCTCCCTGCGCAAGGAGCGTTCCGTTGATGTACGGCGCGGAAGCGTTGCCCTTGATCTGCGACCAGTCGTGGTTCTCGAGCAGGATGACGAAGACGTGGCCGATGCGGTTGTCGACGGAGACCGGGACGGCATCGCCGGCCTTCGCCGTGCCCGCGGAGTCCGTGGCGCGGACCGCGATCGTGTGAGAGCCGTTCGCAACGGAGAAGCTGTCCCAGGTGGTGGCGAAAGGCGCCGCCGGAACCGTGGCGACCGTGGCGCCGTCGACCTGGAAGTCGACCTTGGCAGTGCCCGCGGGCACCGAAGCCGAGAGGGAGACCTGCCCGGCCACCGTGGAGCCGGCGCTCAGGCCGTCGAGCTTCGGAGCGCTGGAGGTGGGAGCAGGTGCCGGCGTGCCGGTCGGGCTCGTACCTCCGGAGCGTACGTCGGCGGAAGTCCCACCGCTGCCGCCGCACGAGAGAGCGGCAGCGAGTCCGAACGCGGCGAGCATTCTCAACACCGAGGCACGGCTTGGGGGGCTCTTGAGCAAGAGGGCTCCGAAGGAGAAGGTTCTTGACGCTTGCCGGGGGGTAACCCAGGGGCCTTGCGGGATATTCAGCTTTTTCCCCGCAAGCCCCGGCCCGGGCGCTCCTCGTCCTGCCGTTCCCTCCCGGAGGAGGAGAGCGGTCCCGCTCATGCGCGCATGATCGTCGCCGGCCGGCGGTTCCCGTGGAAACCGGTAGGGTCTTCCCTATGCAGTCGAACGATCGGCCTTCGCGGATTCCTCTCGTCGCCGCGGCGGCGACGTTCGCCATCCATCTCGCGGCCAATCCCCATTACGGGTTCTTCCGCGACGAGCTCTACTTCATCGTCTGCGGGCGACACCCGGCGCTCGGTTACGTCGATCAGCCGCCGCTCGTTCCGCTCCTCGCCGCCCTGACGCAGCTCGCGGGCGAGTCGTTGGTGCTCCTCCGCGCGCCCGCCGCCCTCGTCGCGGCGGCCTCCGTGTACGTCACCTGTCTCCTCGCGCGCGAGCTGGGCGGCGGACGATTCGCGCAGGCGCTCGCCGCGGTCTCGAGCGCCCTGTGTCCCGTGCTGTGCGCGTTCGGGATGAAGCTCAGCACCGATACCCCAGGTCTCTGGCTGTGGCCGCTCGCGGCGCTCTACCTCCTGCGCCTGCTCCGCGGCGGAGATGCCCGCAACTGGCTCGGCCTGGGCGCCGCGCTCGGCCTTTCCGCGCAGGCGAAGTTCAGCGTGGCGTACTTCGCGGCCGCGCTCTTCCTCGGCCTCCTCTGCACGCCAAAGCGCAGGATCCTCCTTTCGCGCTGGTTCGTCCTCGGCGCGCTGCTCGCCGCCGCGCTCGCGCTACCCGCCCTCCTCTGGCAAGCGTCGCACGGCTTCCCCATGCTCGAGATCCTCCGCAACGGACAGCACGGCAAGAACGTCGTGCTCTCGCCCGGCGAGTATCTCTTCGCCGAGGTGCTCGTCACCAACCCGATCCTGGCGCTGATCTGGATCGCCGGGCTTTTTCAGCTGCTCGCGGACGAACAGGCGCGTCCCCTCGGCCTCTCCTTCTTGATCCTCCTCGCGGCGATGATCGCGTCGCATGCCAAGCACTACTACCCGGCGGACATCTACCCCGTTCTCTTCGCCGCGGGCGGCGTCCTGATCGAGCGTCTCACGGCACGCTTTCGCGCACTCCGTCCCGCTGCGCTCGGCCTCTCGGCGATCGCAGGCGCGATCGCGCTCCCGTACGTGGTACCGATTCTTCCGCTGCCGGCCTTCCTCGCCTACCACCGCGTGCTGGCCCCGCGCCTCCATCTCCAGACCGCGGAGACGGAGAGGCATCGCCCGAGCGTCCTTCCCCAGGACTGGGCCGACATGCAAGGCTGGCCCGAGATGGCGGCCGCGGTGGCGAAGGTGTTCGCCTCGCTTGCGCCCGAGGACCGGGCGCACACCGCGATCGTCGCCGGGAACTATGGAGAGGCGGCGGCCATCGATTTCTTCGGACGGAGCCATGGCCTGCCGCCCGCGCTGAGCGGCCACAACCAGTACTTCCTCTGGGGCCCCCGCGGCGGAGACGTGCAGAACATCATCGACGTCGGCGGCGACTGCGGAGCGGGCGCGAACCTGTTCGAGCATGTCGAGCGGGCGGCGGTGTTCTCCTCGCCACTCGCCATGCCTTACGAAGACCAGCTTCCCATCATGCTCTGCCGCCGCATCCGCCGGCCACTTGCCGAGCTGTGGCCGGCGCTGAAGCTCTACTTGTAAGCGGATGGCATCGTTCAGCCGTGCTTCATGTTCGCCATTCTCCGCTTCATCTCTTCGGGCGCGACGTCTTCGATATGCGTCGCGATCGACCAGGTGTTCCCCCAGCGATCGGTCACGCTGCCGATCCGATCGCCGTAGAACATGTTCTCCGGCTGGCGGCTGCCTTTCGCGCCCGCCGCTACCGCCTTCTTGAAGACCGCATCGACGTCGCTGACGTAGAGAACGCCGTTCATCTGCCTCTTGCCATGCTCGGGGTTCTCGTCGGCGAGCATCACCATCGAGTCGCCGATGCGGACCTCGGCGTGACCGAGGCGGTTGCCGGGCCCGGGCATGCGAAGCACCTCCTCCGCTCCGAAGGCCTTCTTCAGGAAGTCGATGAAGTCCGAGGCTCCATCGACCACGTAGTAGGGCGTGAACGTCCGATATCCCTCGGGGATGGGCTTGACGGCCATCGGGTTGCTCCTCTCGAGCCCGGGTCAGTGTGGGCAGCACTCTTCTAGCGCTGTCAGGCTTCGCGGAAAAGCTCGTTTCCGAGGATCAGCGGACCTCGTATTTTCCGTCGGGAGCGAAAGGGACGACGCCGAGCAGGACCGCAAGGGCCAGCATCTCCGGGTAGGAACGGATCGGCGCTGCCCAATCGGCGTCCGGGACGGACATCGAGGCCCGCATCGATGGAGAGGCGATGCGCAGGTCGCGCAACTGGTCGTCCCACGAGATGGAGAACTCGGATTTCGGTGGCAGCGTGCCCGGCATCTCCCGCTCGGTGTGCAGCTCGTAGTCGGCGTGCCAGGTCTTCCAGCCCTGGGCCCTCGTCACGGCCAGCGGACAGAGGTGGATCTCCACGACGACGGATCCCTCCGGATCCGAGCGCGTGAGGAAACCGCCGCGACAACCCTCTTCCACCGTGCGCCGGGAGCTCGTCCCGACGTCCAGCTCGCCGGGATGCACCCAGAGCTGGAGCAACTTCCCGTTGGCGCTCCAGGCGATGAGCTCCCCCTGCTTCCGGTCGAACTCGAAGGCGCGGCCCCTCCCGCTGCTCGAGGCGCGCACGTCGAAGGTGTTGGTATTCCGGGAGGAGGCACAGGCAGCCGCGCAGAGGAGCAGGACGAGGGGGAAGACGCGGTTCATGCAGCGGAAGTAGCCCTTTTCGCGTGGGACGAGCAAGCGGGGGAAATGAGCGTCTGCCCGGGCCCGGAAAACGGTCGAATTCTCTGCTCGACGCCCCGGCGGCACCGTGGCATGGATCGCCGCCCATGCGGCCCGAGGACTCCGCGCACCCCATCCGGGTGCTGGTCGTGGACGACGATCCACGGCTCGTCATGGCGATGTCCGACGTGCTCGCCGCCGAGGGGTACGAGACCAAGACGGCGCAGAACGGCGAAGTGGCCATCCGCCAGCTCGCGTCGTTCTCGCCGGACGTCATGCTGCTCGACATGGAGATGCCGAAGATGGACGGCTTCGACGTCCTCCGCTGGCTGAAGAAGAACGGCATCCAGGTCCCTGTCGTCATCGCCTCGAACAACGACGACGTCTCGGCAAAGGAGCTCGGCGCCGTCGCCAAGCTGCCCAAGCCGTTCGACCTCGATCAGCTCCTGGCGGCGCTCGCCTCCGCGCTCGGCAAGCCGGCACTCCCTTAGGTTCGGCGGTTCGGCGCATACCAGGTACGTGATTTACCGCATTGACGCCGGCCAACAGATGGCGGGATGCCATGAGGTCCGATGAAGCGGCCCTCGCGACATGTCTTTGCCAGCAAACCGAGATTTTGCTGCGGTTTGAAACCGGGCCTCATCATGGTGCGGTGCCCGACCTGCGGCCTTCCCCACGAGGAGTATTTTGGCCCCTTGGATCGCGACGAGCGCGCGGCGGAGGTCCAGCTCCTCCGGCAGGAGCTCTCGGCCGCGATGGGCATCATCCTCGCGCGCGAGGAGCACGCCCCTCCGCAGGTGGTGATGCAGCCGAAGCGGGGCAAAGCGAAGCCGGTTCGCACCGGACGCCATTGAGCGGGACCTAGAAGTCCTTCGTCATCACCGCGCGCGGTTCGGTCCGATAGCCCGCGCGACCATAGAGCCGCTGCGCTTCCGCGTTCTCGTGCCGCACGAGAAGGTGCAGGGCGTGGGCGCCGCCGGATCGGGCGGCCTCCTCGGCGGCCGCGAGTGCCTGCCGGCCGATTCCGCGCCTGCGATGATCCGGGCGCACGTAAAACTCGGTGAGGAACGCGTCGCGCCCGCCGTACTCCAGGTCGTATCCCCAGGTGACGATGGCGTACCCCGAAGGATCGCCGTCGACTTCGAAGACGAGCACGCGTCCGAGTCCCGGATCCGCGAGGAGGCGCTCGAGCCGAGGCCGGAAGAGGGCGCGGTCGAAGGCGATGCTTTCTCCGGCGTTGAAGTCCTCCATCATCTCGAGGAGCGCCGGGAGGTCTTCGCCGCCAGCGCCGCGTGCTCCGAAGGCCATGCGCCACGATACCCTCGTTCCTCGGCGAACTGCTCGTGCAGAGCGCCCAGATAGAGCGTCACTCGCGTGTGCGTCGCCTTCGCGGGACGGTCGTCGAGGCGGCAGCGGGCGAGATCCTCGATTGGACCCTCGCAGAACTCGTGCGGGAAGCGCCAGCACCCGATGTCTCCAGTGATCCCGGACCCTGCGCCGATCTCGAGAACGTGCCGCACGGAAGCGCGGACCAGATCGGCGAGAAGCGGGCCGGGCGGTAGCCAGGAGGCGAGCACAAGATCGGGCCGGTGCTTGACGATCGCCTCCCGTGCCTCGAGCCGCTCGACCCCGGGACCAGGCGGAAGGCCCGCGATCGGTACCCGTCGCAGAGCGCGCCGCTCCTTCGCGCTCATGCGCGCGGAAGGTTCTTCCCAGGCGCCCGAGTCGGTCCGCTGGACTTCCAGATCCGGAGCGATGTCGGCGAGGGCCGCACCCAGGTGACCATCTCCTGCCGCGACCTCCAGCACCCGGCGCGCTCCCCGGGCGCGGATGGTCCGCGCGAGCGCGCGCAGGAACGGCTTCGTCGGGAGGAGGTAGAGCGGCCCGAGCGGCGTGAATTCGCACATCCAGAAAAGCTCGCCGCGAGGCAGAGCCGAGAGCGCCCGGTCGAGGGCGGCGGCCGGTGGAACCCGGCGGCGGCCGGAAGCGTCCCAGAGCAGCCTCGCCAGCGCGGCGCGTGCCCGGATCGAGCGCGCTCCGCCGCCGCGCGCAGGAAAGCCGGCGCGCGCCTCGCGAGCGTGCGCGGCCCGGTCAGGCAACGGGGGAGGTGCAGGCGCGGCACCGCTTGGCGAGGAGCGGGATCGTCTCCAGGCACTGCGGACACGACTTGGTCGACTCGGGGGGCGGCGGCTTCTCCAGGAGCATCTTGACGATGAAGAAGACCACCAGCGCGACGATGAAGAAGTCGATGAACCGTCCCACCAGGTCGCCGTACTTGATGGCGTTGTTCCCGCTCAGCGGCACCTGGGCGTTGCGCCAGTCGCCCCCCGGCAGCACGAGGCCGACGATGGGCATGATGAGGTCCTCGACGACCCCGGACACGACGCGCCCCAGGGCGGCGCCGATGATCACGCCGATCGCCAGGGCGAGCGCGTTCTGCTTGAGCAGGAATTCCTTGAACTCCCCGGCGAGCTTGTTCATGGGTCCTCAGGCGAGCCGTTCGGAGGCGTCGCGGGCAGCGAGAAGATAGGCCGGATCGGGCCAGATGGCATGCTCGCGCAGACACGCCTCGGTCAGCTTGATGGCGTGCTCGTCACCGGTGGCGATCGCACGGTCCGTGAGCCGGTCGGGCGTCTCGCTTGCAGGAGCAGTGGCGGCGGAGGGCAAGGATCCGGCGAAGGCCGCGAAGATCCCGGCTGCGGCTTGCCAGGCGTATCGGACAGCCCCCGGCGCCTCGCTTGCGGGGAGGTGCGGCAAGAGCAGGCGCACCGCTGCGGGACCGGTGACGGTGTGGATGAAAGCGATGACGTTGCCGCGGCCCGCGGAAGCGAGGAAGACCCGTGCGAAGAGCGAGGTCACTTCCGAGAGAGCGCGCCCCGGGTCGCGGACGTCGAGAAGGAACAGGATGGGCGCGAACGACGGGTCAGCATCGAGGGCGGCGAAGGCGGCCGCGATCGACCCTCGAGGGCGCCGCTCGGGCGGAATGGGCCGTACCCGCAACAGAGCCCCGGCGGCCGGGAAGCGGTTCCCCGAAGCGGCTGCTGGCGCCGGCAACTCGCGGTAGCGCGCCGCCCAGTACCCGAGACCTTCTGCGAGCTCCGAGCGGCGGATCGCCGTCTCCGAACGCGCGAGGCTCCGCGCGGCGTGCGCCGTACGGATTAGCCCGTGGAATCCGGCTGCGCAAAGACCCGGCAAGAGCCGCGGCACGAAGTGACGGATCGTCTCCTTCGCGCCTTCCTCGTCGATTCTGCGAGCGAAGAACGCGGTCAGATCGCCGACGCGGCCCGGGTCGCCGAACGCGCTCCGCAGGTCTGCCTCGGAGAGCCGCTGCCGTTCGGAGGGATGCGCATCGAGCCGCCGCGCGTACTTCGCCGCGAAGGGTAACGCGCTCTCGGGCCGCCCGAGTGCGATGAGCGCCTCGCAGGCCATCGGGCCGTGATTGCTCAGGCCGCCGCCGAATTCCGGACCGCGTCGCGAGACGAGCGCGAGGGCCTCGTCGAGGGAGTCCTCCTCCGCCGCTGCACGAGGGGGGAGCGTCGCGAAGGAGGCGGCGCCGAGCACGAGACTTCCAAGCTGCCTGCGCCCGAAAAGAGCCGGTTTCGCGTGCATGGCATTCTCCGCTTCGAACGCAGCATACTCGTCCGGGTGGCGCCGACCAACGATCCGAAGACCGGCCGCCTGCGCGACAGCTACGATCGCCTCGCCCGGCCGTATGCGGACAACCTCTTCGACGAGCTATCGCACAAGCCGCTCGATCGCGCGCTGCTCGACGCCTTCGCGGAGGAGATGCGCGGGCAGGGTCCCGTCGTAGACGTGGGATGTGGGCCCGGCCAGGTTGCGCGTTACCTGCACGAGCGAGGCGTCTCCGTCTCGGGCCTCGATCTGTCGCCGGGGATGGTTGCTCTCGCGGCGCGGCTAACGCCCGAGGTCTCGTTCCGCGAAGGGTCGATCCTCGCGCTCCCCGACCCGGACGGAGCCTGGGCCGGGTGCGTTGCCTTCTACGCCATCGTCCATTTCGATACGGCAGAGTTGCGGCAGGCGATGCGAGAGCTCGCTCGCGTTCTCCGCCCTGCCGGACTCTTGCTTCTCGCCTTCCACGAAGGTGTGGAGCGCATCCATCGCGACGAGTTGCTCGGTGTCGCCGTCGATCTCGATTTCGTCTTCTGGGAAACCGCGTCCGTCGAGCGCGAGCTTCTCGAGGCGGGATTCGTCATCGAAGCGAAGCTCGACCGCGCCCCCTACCAAGGGCACGAGCATCCGAGCCGCAGAACGTACCTGTTCGCGCGGAGGCATCCAGGAAGCTGGTAGAGGAGTGAGCGTGCGTTATCGCGAGTTGCGTCCCGCGCCGGACCTTTCCAGCGCCGTCGAATGCTACTGGATGCTCGAGGAGGAAGCGGGACCGCTCGCGGCGGCGGAGCCGGTGGTGCCTGACGGATGCATCGAGATGGTCTTCCATCTCGAAGGACGGTTCTCGAGCAGCCTCGACCCGCGCCGCCCGCAGCCCGAGGCGCTGGTCGTCGGCCAGCTCACGCGGCCCTTCCATCTCTCGGCGATCGATCGGGTCCACACCTTCGGAGTGCGCTTCCGCCCGGGCGGGGCCCGCGCGCTCCTCCCGATGCCGCTGCACCTCCTGACCGACCGCGAAGAGTCGCTCGACGGTCTGCTCGGAAGAGACGGCACGGCTCTCGCACGGCGGGTGAAATCCGCCGATTCGGACGAGGAGCGCGTTGCGGCGGTCGAGGGCGAGCTCCGTCGCAATCGGGCCGTCTCCGTCCCGCGGGCGCTTCAGGCCGCACTCGATGCCATCTTCCGCCGCCGGGGAGCGCTACGGGCCGGCGAGCTTCGCGGCCTCGGCCTGTGCGACCGGCAACTGCGACGTCTCTTCCGCGACGCCGTCGGGATCGGGCCCAAGGCGCTCTGCCGGATCGTGCGGCTGCGGAGCGCCTTCGCGGCACACCAGGCCGGAGCCGGCTGGACGGAGGCGGCGCTCGGGGCCGGTTTCTGCGACCAGGCGCATCTCGCCCGCGAGGCCCGCGCGGTCCTCGGCGCGCCCCCTTCCGCTTTCGAGGAGCGAGGACCCCTCGCCGCCGCGTTCGGAGTCGCCGCGGATTTCGATCCCGCCCTCTAGGCTCCGTGTCCGAATCGTCCAAGCCCCGTTCGAGGCGGGCCGGGTAGGGTGCGTGGCCTGGAGGCTTTCATGCAGCTTGCTGGATTGTTGGTCCTCATCCTGGCCGCGCCCGCGGCTCCGCTCCCCGACAAGGTGAGCCAGCTGCAATGGCTGGCCGGCGCCTGGGAAGGAGACGACGGCGGCACCTGGAACGAGGAGGTATGGGCGGCGCCGCGCGGCGGACTGATGCTCGCGTATCACCGCGACACGCGGCAAGGACGTGCCGTCGGTTTCGAGTTCCTGCGCATCGAGGAGACGCCCGCGGGGCTCGTCTATCGCCCGCTTCCCGGGGGCCACGCGGGAACCGATTTCAAGCTGGTCGAGGCGGGACCCGGACGCGCCGTCTTCGAGTCGGGGCTCGAGTTTCCCAGGCGCGTCCTCTACTGGCGCGAAGGTGAGACGCTCCACGCGCGAATCGAAGGGACCCGTGCGGGCAAGCTTGCGTCCAAGGAATGGGTCTGGCGCCCCGTCGCCAGTGACCGTAAGACGGCGCGCTGAGGGCGGGCCGACGCACAGGGCCCGCCCTCAGGAAGTCGCCTACTGCATGCCGACCTGGCCGCGAATCTCGCCCGGCTTGTTGTTCTGCGTGTGGATGTTGACGTAGAGGCTGCCGCTCTGCAGTCCGGCGATCACGTCGCTCCAGGACATCTTGTTGCCGTCCGGCGTCGCCTTGATCGCGGAAGCGTCGAACGACCCTTCGCCGCTCGCGGTGCTCGGATCCGACCCGGCGGAGATGGTGAGCGGCACGATCACGGGGCCGGCCTTGCCCGGGGGGCCCGAGTGGATGTGCGCCACGGTGACCGGGCTCGAGAGCCCGGACGCCGTGAGCTTGTAGGAAATCGACGTGCCGCTCGGCGTGAAGGAAGCGGTGCCCGTGGGCGACGAGGATCCGACGTTCGGTTGGGGGACCTCGTGGGTCGAATCGAGCTTCACCTCGATGGCCTGGCCACTCATGCCCGACATCGAACCGGTGGACGCGGAAGTGCCGGATGCCGAGGTACTGGAGGTGGAGCTTCCGGATGCCGAACTGTCCGAGGACTTGCTCATCCCCGCGCACGCCACAACTGCGAACGACAGCGCGAGAACAACGTGTCGATGCATCGTTTCTCCCTCTCGGTGAGGCCCCCGCGGAAGAGTCCGGGAGCCCGTGATTTCGCGGCAGACTATCCGGGCCCAGGCCCCACGGGAAGGTCGCCCTCCACGGTCGCCTGGTCGCCGCCGCGCAATCGGTGAAGTGCGGGGCCCTTTACGCCGCGTTACACGAGGAGGATCCTCTACTGCTCGGAGGAGCAGATGACCCTGCGACTGCGTGGGACCTGGATTGCGCTCGCGGCATTCGGATGCTCGATCGCGTTCTCCTTCCCGGCGAAGGCGCAGCAGCCGGGCGGAGATCTCGCCCCTCCTCCGCCACCGCCGGACGAGGAGGACGAAGGCGAGCCCGGGGGGCCCCAGGCGGCGGAAGAGGCGGCTCCCGGTCCCGACATCGGGCCGCCGGAGCGCGCGCCTTCGATCCGGGTGTTCGAGCGCGACCTCGCGCCCTACGGCCGCTGGGTGGACACGCCTGAGTACGGCCGGGTCTGGGTTCCGGCCAATGTCGATCCCGACTGGCGCCCCTACAGCGACGGCCGCTGGGTGGAGACGGCCTGGGGCTGGTCGTTCGTTTCCGGCGTTCCCTGGGGCTGGGCGGTGTTCCACTACGGCCGCTGGGGGTTCACGCCTGGCTTCGGATGGTTCTGGGTCCCGGGATTCGTCTGGGCGCCCGCCTGGGTGTCCTGGCGCTACTACCGCGGCTATGTCTGCTGGTCGCCGTACGGTCCGGCTCGATACGCGTATCCGCGAGCGTGGCCGGGATGGGTGGTGGTGCCCTCTCGCGCGTTCTTGCGGCCGCTGCGGCGCCACGTGGTGCCGTGGTCGAGCGCGGGGCCCATCGTGCGGGTGGCGAGGCCGGCGCCGTCCATCGGACGGGCGCCGGTGCGCGGGAATTTCTATGGGCCTCCGCGCGGGGTGGTGGGGCGAGCTCGACCGGCCGCGCCCGCGAGGGTGGCGCCGCATCGCAGACGGTGAGCGAAATCGATCGCAAGTGGTGGGTCCTCGCCGCCGTCGGCACGGGCACTTTCATGTCCGCCCTCGACGGCAGCGTGGTGAACTCCATCCTCCCCTTCCTTCGCACCGCGCTCGCGACGGACGTCGCCACCATCGAATGGGTGGTGACGATCTACCTGCTCGTCGTGAGCGGGTTGCTGCTCGGATTCGGGCGGCTCGGCGACCTGCGCGGCCACAAGGGCGTGTACATGACGGGCCTCGTCGGGTTCGTCTCGAGCTCGGCGCTGTGTGGGCTCTCGCCCTCGGTGGCATGGCTCATCGGGGCGCGCGCCGTGCAAGCGATCTCCGCGGCGATGCTCTTCGCCAATTCCCCCGCGATCCTCACCAGCACGTTTCCGGGCAAGCAGCGCGGGCAGGCTCTCGGACTGCAAGCCGTGATGACCTATCTCGGCCTCACCACGGGACCTTCCCT
>Ga0066675_10000753_pt1 | contig 13010 bp, 15 predicted proteins | sample GraSoiAngelo_124_FD_62295 | JGI IMG/M metagenome (GOLD analysis project Ga0066675, IMG submission 62295) | Grasslands soil microbial communities from the Angelo Coastal Reserve, California, USA - 14_0927_05_20cm | ecosystem: Environmental > Terrestrial > Soil > Grasslands | place: USA... | reverse complement strand
GTCCTTGGATGTGGTCGCGGTCTTCGTCGACCGGGATGGCGAGGGCAGCGTCCCATTGCGTCGTACTCATGAGCCGCCCTCCTCCTCCAGGTTCTCGAGAGCGCGAAGGATCCCGTCGGCCCCCGGGTTCACACCCACTGGAGAGATGTAGCTCCACCGCACGATTCCGTCGGCGTCGATCACGAACAGGGCCCGTTCGGTCGTGCCCTCTGCGGACCGATAGGCCTGATACGACCGAGCCACCTCGCCCTTGGGCTCGAAGTCCGCGAGCAGGGGGAAATGCAGGTTGCGATCCCTCGCAAAGGCAAGGTGGGACCAGATCCCGTCCACCGAGATGCCCAGGAGCTCCGCGTTGAACTTCCGGAACTCGGGGAGCAGCTCCTGGTAGAGGGCCATCTGATCGGAGCAGACCGGACTCCAGTCCTCAGGGTAGAAGGCCAGGATCACGGGTTGCCCCCGAAACTCGGCGAGCGACACGGTTTGATCCGGCGTCGAGGGCAGCCGGAACTCGGGCGCCTTGGTACCGGGTGGCAGGGGCGCGGCGCGAGCGTCGGCGGTCGTGTTGGTCATCGCCGTGTCAAACCTACCTCGGGCGCGGCTGGATACGAAGCGCAAGCTGGTGAAGCTCGTCGTGCTCTAGCCTCACGCGGGTGAGTGTCCTAGAGATCGAGACGCCGCACGGACTGGCCCGCGCGTACGTGCACGCCCCCGACGACCCCTGCGCCGCGCTCATCCTGGGCCACGGTGCGGGTGGAGGAGTGGAGGCACCGGATCTCGTTGCAGCCCGAGAGGCCGCCCGCTCGGAGGGGATCATCGCCGCGCTGGTCGAGCAGCCCTACCGCGTCGCGGGCCGCCGATCCCCGGCGCGCGCCCCGCAGCTCGACGCCGCCTGGACTGCGGTCGTCGAAGCCCTACGCACGGACGAGCTCAGCGGACTGCCGTTGATCGTCGGCGGTCGTTCGCTCGGCGCACGCGTCGCCTGCCGAACCTCGAAGGCGACCGGCGCCATCGCGGTGCTCTGTCTTGCGTTCCCGCTCGAGCCGCCGAGGCGCGCCGGCAAGCCGGCGCAGAGTCGCCTGCCCGAACTCGACGCGGTGGCGCTGCCCACGCTGATCGTTCAGGGCGAGCGCGATCCGTTCGGAATCCCTCCCCCAAGTCGGTCCCGCAAGGTGGTGGAGGTGCCGGGCGATCACGGCCTCAAGGCGGATCTCGATGCCGTGGCCGCGGCAGTGCGAGCGTGGATTGCTGAGCTCGTCGCCGACTCGGCGGGGCAGAGACGACTACTCCGGTAGCGGGGGCGCGAGCAACGCGACGATCGGATCGTCGGCCGTGCCAAGGAACTGCTCGGCTTCGAGCTCATTCTCGCCAACGCGTTCGACCCGGGCGCCGAGCGCATCGAGGAACTCGTCCGGCGGGTCGAGGAAATTGACGGCGTCGGTCCGGTAGTGCATGGGTACGACGAGCCTCGGCCGGAGAGCGCGCACAATCGCAGCGGCGGGCTCGCCGCCGACGGTCGGACCGCCGCCGACCGGGAGGATGAGCACGTCGACCTCGCCGATCGCCTTCTCTTGCTCTCCGCGCAACTCAGCCTGCCCGAAGTCGCCGAAGTGACAGAGACGCAGTCCGTCGAGGCTGAAGCAGAAGATCGTGTTTGGACCGCGCTTGGTGCCTGCGGCGTCGTCGTGCTCGGAGGCGACGGCGACCACCTCGCCGATCGGAGAATCAAACGTGCCGGCGGCCGAGCGCAGGATCTGCGGCGACCCGCCGACGACCTCGACCCCATTGTGGTCGCTGTGCTCGTGCGTGACGAGCAGCAGGTCGGCCTCCACTCCCTCGATCGCCGGGTAGTCGAACTGCAAGCCTCGCTCCGTGAGTCCTTCCAGGGCTCCGAACGGGTCGATGAAGACCGCCCTCTCCCCGTTGATCAAGAACGCGGACTGGCCGTACCAGCGGATGCGAATGGATGCCTCCTCGGACGCCGCGGAGTCTCCGGCGGGGGCTCGACCGGCTCGAGTCCGGTCGGCGCTCCTGGAGGGGAGGTCGCCTCCGCGTAGTGGTATTTGCCGCCGCGCAGCAACGACGCGAACGCGGCAACAAGGCAGGCCGCGATCGCGCATTAGGCCCTTTCGAGCCTGGCTGGGCTGGGCCGAATCTAGGTGTCGGACCATCGGCGGCGCAGCCTGTCCACGGCGACCGCTGCGGCTACACCGATGACGACGCCGAGAACGAAGGTGGAAACTCCCTCGATCGCCTTCGCTCGGTAGCTGACCTCCTCGACGTAGACGCCGGGGCTCAAATACTCAGGCATATCGCCTTCCGTCGACCAGCCGCACTCATGTCGCAAACCCAGCGGACGCAGACGCCGATGCGGTAGCAACGTCGCGCGGGTAGGTACGCAGAGCCTTGAAGAGGAAGTAAGCGCTCGCGGCCAGCGGGAGGAGCATGAGCGCGAAGGTCCACTGCAGGCCGGAGCGGCCGCCGCCGAACACGTAGTCGGACACGGCACCGAACAGCAGCGGCGCGAACGCCTGGGCAAGCGTGCGCAAGAACGTACGGATCGCCTCGGCGCGGCCCCAGAGAAGCGGGTGAACGATGTCGAGCCGTGCTGCGTCGATCGGCGGATTCTGCGCCGAGAGGGCGAGCGCGGCGACCGAGATGTACGGCAGCGCCGCGAGGGGGCTGCGCGTGAAGATCGCCGGCACGAAGAGGACCACAGCCACGGCGGCGGCGATTGCGCTGACGAGGATCCGGCCGTTGAGGTAGCCACGGTGCAACAAGAAGTCGCCGAGCGCGCCCCCGGCCAGAACGCCGACAACACCCGCCGCGCCGACGACGAGAAGCACGAGGGTGCTCAGCGCTTGAGCGATGCCGTACTGCTTCGTCACGAACTCAACGCCGAAGGTCTGGACTCCGGAGAGGAAGTAGTAGCCACCGGCGCTCGCCAGGATGATCGCCACGTTCGTCTTGATCGAAAGCACGTAGCGCGTCGCCGCCAGCAGCCCCATGTGGCGCGGATCCTGCGTCAGGACGAGCTCGGGGTCCGGCTCGAGGCCGTGCTCACGCGCGAGGAGCTGGGCGTCGGTGGTCTGATCTCCGCTTGCGTCGCCCGCGTCGGCCGTCGGGGGAGGCGAGGTTCCGGACAAGAGCGGACTCGTGCCGCCGCGCGCGGGCTCGGGCAGTTGGAAGACGAGCCAGGCGAGCACAAACGCCGGCAGGGCGAGGATCACAAACGCGGCGCGCCAGGACAGCGTTGCGATTCCCCCCGTCACGCTGAAGCCGATTGCCGCGCCGACGAGCTCTCCCGAGATGACGTAGCCATAGATGCGCCCGCGCTCCGAGGGGGCGAACCAATCGCCGACGAGCGAGGCAACTATCGGACCTGCCGCTGCCGTGACTCCCCCGAGGAAGACACGTGCGAGCACCAGGCGACCGAAGCTCGGCGCGGTGGCACTCCAGATCATCGCGGCGCCCCAGAGCACGATCGCGCCGCCGAGCAAACGCGTCCGCGTCACGCGGTCGGCGAGGACGCCGAAGGGGAGGCTCGCCGCCGCCGCGACGAGCGAGGTGATCGTGACCAGCAGACCGACGTCCGTGTTGTTGATCCCGAGGTCATGCCTGAGCTGGATCGCCGAGGCGCCGACCGTGGCGGTGTCGGCGCTGGCGAGTGCCAAAACCGAGGCAAGCAACAGGATCACGCGGGTCCGTTCCCTGCCGCCGAGGGCAGTGGTCAGAGCACGCGAGCCGGCGCGGCCGAGCCGCCCGGCCGACGCCGCTGCGACGCCCGCGGCCCGCCGGCCCGGGCTCGCCTCATCAGTCATCCGCACTCCTGGGGTGCACGCGCCTTGTTGACGGAGCGGATCACGCCGGGTCGATCGTAGGCCTCAACCGGCCGGATCGGTCCCGGACGCCTTGCGTAGAATCGCGCGACCCGCGAACTCAGGAGGTGGCACGATGGCCGTTGGGATGCTGCAGATGATGCAGGGAGTCACGAAGCAGCAATACGACCAGGTGAACGAAGCGATGTTCGGGCAGTCGCCGCCGTCCGCGGATCAGGTCCCGGAAGGGCTGATCATCCACACCGCCGGCCCCACGGACAACGGCTGGTACATCTACGATGTCTGGGAGTCGCGCGAGGCATTCCAGCGGTTCGTGGACGATCAGCTTCAGGCGGCGGTCGGCCAGGTCTTCGGCAATCAGCCGCCGCCTCCCGGCTCGGAGCCGCAGTTCTTCGAGATCGAGAGCCTCGCCGCGCCGCGCTGAGATCAGGGCGACTGAGCGAGTCCGGTGACGTTGCCGTCTGCGTCTTTCACGGACGCGATCAGCTTGCCACCGCCGACGTCTCTGATCGCCTGCTGCTCTTCTGCGCCGGCACCGAGAAGCGACGCAAGCGTCTTCTCGATGTCGTCGACCTCCCAGTAGCAGAGAGGCCCTGTCACGCCTTGGCTGTGGCCGTTGGGATCCAGGCCTAGTTCCTGGGCTCCGACCCTGAACCCCACGTAGTACGGCTCGTCCGCGTACGGCTCGACGCCCAGCAGCTTGCCGTACAGCGTCTTTGCTCGAGCTAGGTCCTTGACGGGATAGACGACTGTGCTCATACCTGACGTCATGAGGGCTCCTCAGGGTCGTATGTCACATCGGCCGGGTCTCGTTGGTCACATCTATGACACAACGCGACGAGGGAACGTGAGCGCGAGGAAGATCATCGCAATCGAGCTGCTCGCAGAACCCGCGCGCCTGGCCCAGCTCGACCTGGCCCCTGCTCGGCTTAATCGGGGTGCGCGCCCCCTCTGCCGCTTCACTTGTTGAAGCTACTATTCACCATGTAGCTACGACAAACGAAAGGTGATGAAGACTTTGAGCACGTTGCTGTTAGTTCCGCTTGACGACATCGTCGTCTTCCCGAACATGAACGTAACGATCTCCGCCGACGTGGGCGACGAGGAACGCGTGTTGCTCGTGCCAAGGCACAACGGCGAATACGCAAAGGTCGGCACGGTGGCCGAGGTCTCCGAACGGGTGCGCCTCCCCGGCGGCGTTGCAGCCGTCAGTCTCGTCGGTCTGCACCGCGGAATCGCCGGCGCCGCTCACACCGACGCCCAGGGCCGCCTCCGGGTCGAGGTGCAGGAGCAGCCGGACGTCGAGCCGCCCGGGGTGAAGACCCGCGACCTCGAGCGCGAGTACCGCGCCGTTGTCGAGGAGATCCTGGAGCTCCGGGGCGACGATGGGCGCGTGTCGTCCTTCGTTCGCTCGATCGGCGAGGCGGGAACGCTCGCAGACACCGCCGCCTATGCCCCTGAGGCTTCCTTTGAGCAACGGATCGAGCTACTCGAGGCCGTCGACGTAGTCGAGCGGCTCGAGCTCGCTCTACGGCTTCAGCGCGAGCGCCTGGCCGAGCTGCAGATCCGCCATCGCATCCGCGAGGACGTCGAAGAGGGCGCCCAGAAACAACAGCGCGAGTACATCCTACGCCGCCAGCTCGAGTCGATTCGCAAGGAACTGGGCGAGGACGAGGGCTCGGTCTCGGAGGACTACCGCAGCAAGATCGCCGAAGCGGATCTCCCCGACGAGGTCCGCGAGCAGGCGGAGCGCGAGGCCGGTCGGCTGGAGCGGATGGGCGACCAGAGCGGCGAGTCCTCGATGATCCGCACGTACCTGGACTGGCTTCTCGCCGTGCCGTGGGGGAAGCGCTCGGAGGAGCGCCTTGATCCCGTCAACGCGCGCGAGGTCCTGGACAGCGACCACGCCGGACTCGAGGACGTCAAGGAGCGGATCGTCGAGTACCTGGCCGTGCGCAAGCTGCGCCAGGAGCGGGGAATCGCGGAGGACAAGCGCTCCGGCGCGATCCTGACGCTGATCGGGCCGCCCGGAACGGGTAAGACCTCGGTGGGCGAGTCGATCGCCCGCGCGCTCAACCGCGAGTTCGTTCGCATGTCGCTGGGCGGCGTGCGAGACGAGGCCGAGATCCGCGGTCACCGCCGCACCTACATCGGCGCCCTGCCGGGCCGGTTGGTGCGCGCGCTGCGCGACGCCGGAACGATGAACCCGGTCATCCTGCTGGACGAGGTCGACAAGGTCGGCGCCGACTGGCGCGGCGATCCCTCTGCCGCGTTGCTCGAGGTGCTCGACCCGGCCCAGAACCACTCGTTCCGCGACCACTATCTCGATGTCGAGCTCGACCTCTCGGAGGTCGTGTTCATCGCCACGGCGAACGTGGCCGAGACGATCCCCGGCCCGCTGCTCGACCGCATGGAGGTGATCCGCTTCGACGGCTACACGGTCGACGAGAAGGTCGCGATCGCACGCGGCTACCTCTGGCCGCGCCAGCTCGAGCGGGCGGGACTGCGCGAGGACGAGGTGTCGATCGACGACATCACCCTCGAGCTGATCGTCAGCCAGTACACGCGCGAGGCGGGCGTTCGCCAGCTCGAGCGTGAGCTCGGCAAGCTGCTGCGCAAGACGGCGACCACCGTGGCGTCCGGCACCGCGCAACCGCCGATCTCGATCAACGAGGCGGGAGTTCGCGACGCCCTCGGGCGGCAGCGCTTCTATCAGGAGTCGGCCGAGCGAACGGCGGTCCCCGGCGTGGCGACCGGCCTCGCGGTCACCGGGACGGGCGGCGACGTGCTGTTCGTCGAGGCGACCAAGATGCAGGGCAAGGACGGGCTCGTTCTGACCGGCCAGCTCGGCGACGTGATGAAGGAGTCGGCGCGGATCGCGCTCTCCTACGTGCGTTCGCACGCTGACAAGCTCGGTCTCGACGAGCAGGACTTCGACGACGCCAGCTTCCACGTGCACGTGCCGGCTGGAGCGATCCCGAAGGACGGCCCCAGTGCCGGAATCACGATGACGACTGCGCTCGCGTCACTGCTCACGGGCCGGCCGGTGAAGCACACTGTCGGCATGACCGGCGAGGTCACGCTGCAGGGTCGCGTCCTACCAATCGGCGGTCTGAAGCAGAAGGCCCTCGCGGCCCACGCAGCCGGTCTGACCGACGTGATCATCCCAGAGCGAAACCGGGCCGATCTCGACGACATCCCCGAGGACGTTCGCAACGAGATGAGCTTCCATCCGGTGATGAGCCTGGACGAGGTGCTCGAGCTGTCGCTCGAGCCACACTCGGCGCATGCGCTGTCGTAGCTGCGCGCCGCTCCCCAAGGAGGTCCGCCGGGCGGCGGACCTCCTCGAGCGGCGTTGGACGGTCTCGATCCTCTACGTCTCGCACGAGGGCGCCGTCCGCTTCAACGAGTTCCAGCAGGCGCTCGGCTCGATTCCGCCCGCCACGCTGGCGCAGCGGCTCGCCGACCTCGAAGAGGCCGGCGTGCTCGAGCGAGCGGTGATCGACGCCCGCCCGCCCTACGTCGAATACCGCCTGACGCGGCGCGGCCGCCAACTGCGGTCGCTCATGAACGCGCTCTCCCGCTTCGCCGAGACGAGCGCAGGAACCGCCTAAAGTCACCGCGCGCACCTTCCCCTCGGGGCGTGTCCTCATGCCTGGCACCGGGCCACGCCCGAAGCGGCCAAGTGGAAGCCGCCACACGGACAGCTCGATCGCCCTGAAGGAGTCAACGACCCGCCAATGCGGACCGGTCCTCGGGTCTGGCACCGGGGCACGCCTCGAAGAGACGATCGACCTAGCGCGTGCGGACCGGTCCGGGTGCCTGGCACGGGGACATGGCCAACCGGGAGGGTTGCCTGCGGCGCGGCTCTGCAAGGATCGAGGTCGATGAGCTCAAACGCCACGATCTCAGCGCAGGCCGGCCAAAACCAGCGTGTGCGTCTGATCTTCGGTGCGCTGCTCCTGGTGCTGCTGCTCGCCTCGCTCGATCAGACGATCGTCGCGACTGCGTTGCCGACGATCGTCGGCGACCTGGGCGGTGTCTCCGACCTCTCGTGGGTGGTCACCGCCTATCTGCTCTCGTCGACGGTCGTCGGGCCGGTGTACGGAAAGCTCGGCGATCAGTACGGGCGCAAGGTCGTGCTGCAGTCGGCGATCGTCATCTTCCTCGTCGGCTCGGCGCTCGCCGGAATCAGCCAGAACATGACCGAGCTGATCGTCTTCCGAGGGATCCAGGGGCTCGGCGCCGGAGGCCTGATCGTGATCACGATCGCCGTGGTCGGCGACATCTTCCCGCCGCGCGAGCGCGGTCGCTACCAGGGCTACTTCGGCGGCGTCTTCGGTGTCTCTACCGTGGCAGGGCCGCTCCTCGGCGGCTTCTTCGTCGACAACCTCTCCTGGCGCTGGATCTTCTACGTCAACGTGCCGATCGGGTTGATCGCGCTCGCCGTGATCGCCACCGCCTTCCAGCCTCGCACGGATCACGTCAAGCACACGATCGACTACCTCGGGGCGGCCCTCCTCGCAGGCGGTCTCTCGGCGATCGTGCTCTACACGAGCCTCGGCGGCACCACCTACTCCTGGACGTCGCCGTGGATGCTGGCGCTGATCGTCGGCGGCGTCGTCCTGCTGGTGGCCTTCGTCTTCGCGGAAGGCCGGGCGGCGGAACCGATCTTGCCGCTCGAGCTCTTTCACAACCGCGTCTTCAGCGTCACGAGCGCCGTCGGCTTCATCGTCGGCCTCGCGCTGTTCGGCGCCGTCACCTACCTGCCGCTCTACCTCCAGGACGTCAAGGGCCACAGTCCGACTACCTCGGGCCTCCTGATTCTGCCCCTGACACCGGCGCCGGACAGGCCCAGATAGGCGATGAACCGGCTGCGCATCGGGCCGGTGAAGTCGACGAGCACGAGCATCGCGACCGAGCCGAAGGCGGCGAAGGTCGCCGTCTGGGGATTCCCGATCACCTTGTCGGCGAACGCGAAGACGGCAGGCATGACAACTGCAGCACGGGCAGCACTTCGCAATGCCGCAAGTCCGGGATCTGAAAGGCGAAGCTGCGGGATCGCCGCCCGAAGGCCCCGCGTCATCCACCCGAACGGCGGCCAGGCCGATCCTTGGCTGGACGAGCGGCTCGCCACGATGTTGCGATCTTAAGTGGCCATTTGAGCGGAACCGTCTAGGGCTCTGAAACGGCCGGCTAGGGCATCAGCGCGGGGCGCAGTCGCCGCAGGCGCCGCGAAGAACCACGTCGTGGCCGGCAACCGAGTAGCCGGTCCGGCCCTCGACCTTTTGGAGGGCGCGCTCGAGCTGGTCGTCGGCGAACGCCTCGACCTTGCCGCAATCGTCGCAGACGAGGTGGTGATGGTGCTCCCCGCCTGCGTGGATCGGCTCGAAGCGCGTGGTGCCGGCGCCGATGTCGATGCGCTGGACGAAGCCGTCCTTGCTCAACTGCTCGAGCACGCGGTAGACGCTCGCGATCCCGACGCCACGCCCCTCGGCCCGCAGCTGATCGAAGATCTCCTGCGCGGTCAGGCAGCAGTGCTGGCGTCCAAGAAGCTCGACGACGGCGCGGCGGGCGCCGCTGTTTCGGTGGCCCGTCGCCGCCAGTGAGGCAATCGTCGTATCGGCCCACGAGCCCGTCTTGGTCGAGGCGTTCACGACGCTTAATGGTAGCGCTTCTCCTATGCAGTCGATAGCGGGAATGAGTATTGTTAGCTTGTGGGCATTGCGCGAAGGCTGAGGAACCTGAAAACAGCTCTTGCTGCCGCCCTGCTCGCGGGGCTCGTCGTGCTTGCCGGCCCCGGCTGCGGGCAGTCGACGAGGAGTCCGGTGGCGCCGAACGGCGTTCTGCAAGTTGTCGCCGCAGAGAACTTCTGGGGCAACATCGCCTCGCAGCTGGGCGGCAGCAGGGTCCACGTCACGAGCGTGATCACGAGCCCCGCGACCGATCCGCACGACTACGAGCCGACAGCCGCGGACGCCCGGACGATTGCCGGGGCGCGAATGGTGATTGCGAACGGAATCGGCTATGACCCCTGGGCGCAGAAGCTGATCGCGGCAAATCCGGTGCCGGGGCGGATCGTCCTCAACGTCGGCGACCTTGTCGGAATCAAGCCAGGCGGCAACCCTCACCGCTGGTACTCGCCGACGAGCGTGCAGCAAGTGATCGACGCGATCGTCCAGGACTACGGCAAGCTCGAGCCGAAGAACGGCAATTACTTCGCTCAGCAGAAGACACGCTTCGAGACGAAGGGGCTTGCGCAGTACAAGCGTTTGATCGCGACGATCAGGCGCAAGTACCACGGTGTTCCCGTGGGCGCGTCGGAGAGCATTTTCGCCCCACTTGCGCAGACGCTTGGGCTCAAGCTCGTGACGCCCCCCTCGTTCCTGAAGGCGATCAGCGAAGGGGCTGAGCCGACTGCGGCCGACAAGACCACCGTTGATCGCCAGATTGCCGACGGGAAGATCAAGGTCTGGGTCTTCAACAGCCAGAACAGCACCCCTGACGTCAAGCGGATCACCGATGCCGCCCGCCAGCGCGGCATCCCGGTCACGACGATCACGGAGACGCTGGTGCCCGTCTCCGCCACCTTCCAGCAATGGCAGTCCCACCAGCTGCAAGCGCTCGCCGGCGCGCTCGCGCAGGCAAAGGTGCGATGAGCCGCCTGGGCGCCCTGGCCCCTCGCGCCAAGCCGGCCGGCGCCGCCACCTCGACGGCGGTGGCATTCGACCGAGCGGCTGCGCGGCTCGGCGGCCGCACGATCTGGAGCGACGTCTCACTGACGGTCGCCGAGGGCGACTTCGTTGCGGTTCTGGGGCCGAACGGGGCCGGCAAGTCGACGCTGATCAATGCGATTCTCGGTCTGTTGCCGCTGGCGGCCGGAACGGCGTCGGTGCTGGGACGACCACCGGGCGATTCGAAGGGCCTGATCGGCTACCTGCCTCAGCGCCGCAGCTTCGACACCGGCACCCGGATTCGCGGCGTCGACCTCGTCCGGCTCGGGCTGGACGGGGCGCGCTGGGGGGTTCCGCTTCCGGGCCTCCCGAGTCACAAACGCGACGCGGCCCGCGTGGGCGAGGTGATCGAGCTCGTAGGCGCGATCGGTTATGCCCGGCAGCCGATCGGCGAGCTCTCCGGCGGCGAGCAGCAGCGCCTCCTGATCGCGCAGGCGCTCGTCCGCCGTCCGAAACTGCTCTTGCTCGACGAGCCGCTCGACAGCCTCGACCTGCCCAACCAGGCCGCGGTGGCCGCGCTTGTTCGCCGCATCTGCGAAGAGGAGTACGTCGCTGTGCTGCTCGTGGCGCACGACATCAACCCGATCCTCGGCTACCTCGACCGGGTCGTCTACCTGGCCGGCGGAAACGCGATCGAGGGCGCGCCCCAAGAAGTGATCACGAGCGAGACGCTCACCCGTCTCTACGGCGCGCCGATCGAGGTGCTGCGCGCTTCCGACGGCCGGCTCGTCGTCGTCGGGCAGCCGGAGGCGCCGTTTGTGCATGGCGACCGCCATGGTTGAGGCCGCGATCTTCCAGGGGCTCTCCTGGAACCCGCTCGCCGATCTCCGCGAGCTTTTCGCCTACCCCTTCATGGTCAACGCGCTCGAGGCCGGCACGATCGTCGCCGTCATGGGCGGCGTCATCGGCTGGTTCATGGTCTTGCGCCGGCAGACGTTCGCCGGACACACGCTCTCCGTGATCGCCTTCCCCGGCGCCGCAGCCGCCAGCCTCGCCGGGCTACCACTTGCCGTCGGCTACTTCGGCTTCTGCGGGCTCGGTGCGCTCGCTCTCGCCGGGATCGCGGGGTCGCGCAGAAGCCTCAGCGCCGAGTCAGCTGCGATCGGCTCGCTCCAGGCGCTGGCGCTCGCGCTCGGCTTCCTCTTCGTCAGCCTCTACCACGGCGTCCTCAACGGTCTCGACTCGCTCCTCTTCGGCACCTTCTTGGGGATCACCGGACGGCAGGTCACCGTTCTGCTCGCCGTCGCGGCCGCCGCCGTCGCGCTCGTTGCAATCGCAGCCCGGCCGCTGTTCTTCGCCTCCGTCGATGGCGACGTCGCCCGCGCCCGAGGCGTTCCTGTGCGTGCGCTCGGCTTCGGCTTCCTGCTCGTCCTCGGCCTCTCGGTCGCGGAAACGAGCCAGATCACGGGAGCCCTGCTGGTCTTTGCGCTCCTCGTCACGCCGGCCGCAACCGCCCACCAGCTGACCCCGCGTCCCGGCCTGGGGATCGCTCTCTCGGTCACGCTCGCGCTCGCCGTTACCTGGCTCGGGCTCGCGCTCGCCTATTTCTCCATCTACCCGGTCGGCTTCTACGTCACTTCCCTCTCCTTCGGGCTCTATCTGCTGGTCCGAGTCTCCCGCGCGCTCGCGAGCCGGCGCCGAACGACCGGACGGCTTGCACTCGAGGCAGCCTGATGTTCGCGCACGAGTTCATGCGCCACGCCTTGATCGCCGGTAGTTTCGTCGGCCTCGCTTGCGGCCTGGTCGGCTATTTCGTCGTCCTCCGCGCCCAGGTCTTCGCCGGCGACGCGCTCAGCCACGTCGCCTTCACCGGCGCCCTCGCCGCGGCGGTCCTCGGCCTCAACATCCTCGCCGGCCTCTTCGCCGCGACGATCCTAGGCGGCATCATCATGGGCATCCTCGGGGACAAGGCCCGCGCCGACGACGTCACGATCGGCTCGCTCTTCGCCTGGACGCTCGGTCTCGGCGTCCTTTTCCTGACGATCTTCACCACCCAGGACAGCGCCGGCAACGGGACCGCCGGCGTCCGGGTTCTCTTCGGCTCCATCTTCGGGCTCAGCACCACCGATGTCCGGAATGCCGTCGTGCTCGCGGTTCTGGCCGGCGCGCTGCTGCTTGCGATCGCGCGGCCGCTGCTCTTCGCCTCCCTCGATACCGCTGTCGCCGCGGCCCAGGGCGTACCGGTGCGCGCACTCGGGCTCGTCTTTCTCGCGCTCCTCGGCCTCGTCTCGGCCCAGGCAACCCAAGCCGTCGGGGCTCTGCTGCTCCTCGGCCTCCTCGCGGCGCCGGCCGGCGCCGCGCACAGGCTCACCACCCGCCCCTACCTTGGCCTCGCGCTCTCGGCCCTCTTCTCGGTCGGCTCGATCTGGATCGGGCTCACTCTCAGCTACGTCTTCCCGACCCTCCCGCCCAGTTCGATGATCATCGCCGCGGCTGTCGG
>Ga0066675_10000749_pt1 | contig 13097 bp, 10 predicted proteins | sample GraSoiAngelo_124_FD_62295 | JGI IMG/M metagenome (GOLD analysis project Ga0066675, IMG submission 62295) | Grasslands soil microbial communities from the Angelo Coastal Reserve, California, USA - 14_0927_05_20cm | ecosystem: Environmental > Terrestrial > Soil > Grasslands | place: USA... | reverse complement strand
CGCTTCGCGGATTTCGTCGGCCGATTCTAAGGCTGCTTGATAGCCAACTTCGGGATCGCCGCCCGCGCCCAACCCACGTGACACGCTGCGCCCGAGCTGCACTTTACGCGTCGCGACTGAACTCGTCAGCGATTGCACATCGGTATTGATTGCCACCACGTCGGCTCTCTCCAATCCGTCAAGAATGATTCGATCGAGCGCATTCAAACCGGCGCCGCCGACGCTCGCGATTTTGATCGGAATAAACTCTGTCAGACGTTCTGGGAGACTGTAGTTCTTGTTAAGCTGAATCATGTTTTTCTTTCGTTGTGGTCGGATGCCTCCAACCCGTCAGACTCGTGGTTCTCATCGTTTTCCGCTGAAAAGCCTTCCAAAAATTCGGCTGAATCCTCGTGGCGGTCTATCGACATCCATTACTTGCGCGAATTTGACCAGGCCAATTGCCGTGGAGAACTGCGGATTTTCAACCGCAGATGTTACGCCCCAGGCTGTCTGCGCATGTGTAAGATTTGCCGGTATTTCGAAAATTTCCGACGCGAGATGATCGATCCCGCTCAACAGACTGCACCCGCCAGTGATGAAGACGCCCGCCCCCAGATAACCGAGATACGGTTCCTGTTCGAGTCTGCGCTTGAGTAATTCAAACGCTTCGCGCAAGCGCAGATAAATGATCGTATTCAGTGTTTCGCACTCGATCTCCTTTCCGGCAAAGCCGGAGTCGTCCTTGAGTAAAATCATTTCGCCAGGAAGACAGTTTCCAAGGACGCAACTACCTTCTTCGATTTTTAATTTTTCCGCACGTGCCATTGGGATACGCAGGCCCATTGAGATATCGTTGGTGATGTGGTCGCCGCCCACGGCCAGACAACCGCTTTGCCTCACTGCTCCCTCGGAGTACAAAACGTAGTCAGTGGTTCCGCCGCCCATATCAATCACGAGAGCGCCAAGGTCCTTCTCCTGTTGTGTAAGCACGACTTGCGCGGAAGCGAGCCCACTAAACACAACGTCCTCTACCTCCAGCGGCAGTTCCTTCACACATCGAATGGTGTTTTGGATCCGCGTGCGCACACCATGGATGATGTGAAAATCGGCTTCCAATTTTTGGCCGAGCATACCGACCGGGTTCAACACGCCCTGCTGGCCATCCACCTGGTAATGCTGAATGATGGAATGCAGGAAAGCGTTTTGCGCGGGAATGCTTACCTCGCGCGCGTTAATTTTTACGTCCTCCACATCCTGCTCATCGATTTCATCGCGGTCCTCAGGGAGCATAACGCATCCGCGATTGCTAAAACTCTGCAGGTGTGATCCGGCCACAGCGACGTACACGCTCTTGATCATCACGTCACTTTTCTGTTCGGCATCGACGACTGCTTCGTGCACGCATTTCATGGCCGTTTCAAAATCGACAATTTCGCCCTTCCGCACGCCGCGCGAAGGCGCCTCGCCTACTCCGAGGATTCTGAGCGTGCCATCAGGCCGGCTCTCTCCGACGACGACACAGATTTTGGAGGTGCCGATCTCAAGGCCGACCATTAAATTATTGTTCGCCATTATTTTTGTGAGCTTTCTTTTGTTGGTTACGAATTGCCTTTGGTGCGGGGGTAGAAGCGGCGCGCGATTTTGGCGCCGGCGCCCCAGGTTCGTGTCCGCCGGAATCCTGGCGAACGCGTGCTTCAAGCGTATGCACCGGGATTGCTTTCATGATCCGCGGCTCCACGGCAGGCGCGATAGTATCATTGATCACCGACGCCGCTGGACTGGTAAATGTTACCGGAATGTTCCGTTGCGGTACCAGGTTCACAGTCTCCAGCTCCTGCTTGGTCTTATCGCAATAATCAAGGAACACTTGCAGCCGCCGCAGTTGGTCTTCCAGATCATTCAACGCAAACATGACGCGGCTGTGGTTTTTATCCGTCACCAGGAGATAGTAACTTTTCGAAATATCGATTTCGCGGATCTGAAAGCGCGTCTGTAAAAGGCTGCTCTCGGTGAGACGCAGCAACTCGAGCGCTGTTTGTGCTTCGGGAGATTCGATCACCTTGCCCTGCTCGAGCGATTCGGTTTTGCATCCCAATATCAGCGGCAGTCCCAGGTATTCGGGCAGTAATTTCTTCTGTTTCATCAAAACGCCCCGTCGACCGACCAGGAATGCGGCATCCGACGCAAATGGATCGGTGATATCCGTTTCGCTCGTTATCCAGGCAACCGGCCTTCGTTCCACGATGCGAATGTCAATTTCGTTGGGTAATTTGCGCACCACCTCCACTTCGTCGGCTTGCGGAAGCTGTTGTAGGCGGTCGCGAATCTGCGCCAGGTTCACGCTAAAAATATTTTCTCCTTCGTGCAGATCGGCTGTTTTTAACATTTCCTCGCGCTGCAGGGTGCCGTCGGTCTGCAATTCAATTGTTTTGACCTGATAATCTGGATTGGCAAAAAAAAGGCGCGCTGCAGCTTCGCGCACGCCCACGTAACCGCCTGTGCACAAGCCTGCGACCAAAACCATTTTCCATAGCACTCCCATCGCGCTGCGGACCTGGTGCTGAGTCGCTCTTCGGGAACGAACTTTCACGTCGAGAAGATGTTGTTGTCGCCGCTGCCGCACATTGGACAGCCTTCGGTTGCGCGCTTGGGAATGTCTTTGGCTAGAACTCATTTCTTTCCGTCCATCCCCGCGCGCGCCTGCCGGCCATGGCCTTGGCGAAGCCGGGAAAGCGCAATGATCCGGGCGCAAAGCTCGGCGTACTCGATACCAGCCGCCGCGGCCGCCTCGGGCAGCAGACTGGCCTCGGTCATTCCGGGAATCGTGTTGATCTCCAAAATGAACGGCTGTCCATTCTCGGACAAAATCGCGTCCACCCGCGCGTAGACCTGCAGACCAGTCGCCCGAAAAGCACGGAGTGCTAGCTCCTGAATCTCCTTTGTCTTTTGGCTGTCGATCTCTGCCGGGCAGACATGCTCCGCTCCGCCGCCGGCCTGCGGGTTTAGAAATGGATACTTATTGTTGAAATCGTAAAAGCCGCCCTTGGGAATTATCTCGAGAATGGGCAAAGGCTGGTCACCGAGGATGCCTATCGTCAGTTCCCGCCCGGATACAAATTTTTCTATCAACAATTCGCGACCATAATGTGCGGCTTCATTGATCGCGGAATCGATTTCGCTTTCGTTTTTTACAATGATCACGCCCACAGTTGAGCCTTGTCGTGGCGCTTTAACCACTATCGGTAATGGAATCGTCGGTCGCTGTCCTAATTGGATGATTTCCCACGGTGGAGTGGTTATCCCGTGTTCTTGAAATTTTTGTTTTGTACGGATTTTATCGAAAGCGATCTCACTCGCATTGACGCCGTCGCCGGTGTAAGCGATGCCGCGGTGTTCCAGAACTTTCTGAAGCTGGCCATCCTCGCCAAAAGTTCCGTGGATTGTATTGAACGCCAGCTCGATATCGTCCGGAAGTTGGAACTGTTCGCTGCGCACATCAATTTCTACGACGTCGGCGCCTAACGACCGAAGCGCGTTCGATACGCCTCGCCCGGTGGCAAGCGAAACTTCGCGCTCCGATCCGGGGCCTCCCATGAGCACGGCAATTTTCGTTGGCAATTCTTCGCGTCCAATCATTAGGGTTCTCCGACGATTTCCACTTCAGTCTCCAATTCGATTCCGCGCTCTTTCCGCGCCACGCTCTTGATGTTGTCAATCAACTGAAGTATTTCCGCCGACGTCGCGTCGCCGTCGTTCACAATGAAATTGCCATGCACCTTCGAGACACGCGCATTTCCGACGCGCGAGTTCTTCAGCCCCAGTTCATCCACCAATTTACCGGCTGGAATGCTGGGGGGATTTTTGAAAATGCAACCCGCGCTTTTAGCGACCGGCTGCGTGGTGCGGCGTTTCTCCTGCGATTCGCGCAAACGGCTGTCGATCTCTGCGCGCTCGGCCCGCTGGCCACGAAAGGTTGCCGAAATGGCAAAGTTCTTTTCCAGCAACGGGAATCGCCGGTAGAAAACCTCCAGGTCGTCGCGATTTTTGACCTGCGGGTTTCCTTCGGCATCAAGATAACGAATGCGCGTGACGTTCTCGAAAGTTTGCGCACCCATCGCGCCGGCGTTCATGCGCAACGCGCCACCAACCTCACCTGGAATTCCTTCCATCCATTCGAGTCCGCCGAGATTTGCCGCACGCGCTGCGTAAGCGACCTGTCTCAATTTTACGCCTGCGCCTGCAGTGATTTCGGATCCATCGATTTCGATCTTCTCGAAAATGCCGCCGCGCGGATGAACCACCACGCCCCGGATGCCGCCGTCGCGAACGAGAAGATTGGAACCGCGCCCGATTGCAAAAAGCGGCAGGTGTTCATCGCGGCAAAAGCGAATGAGCTCTCCAAAAGCATGCTCGCTCTGCGGCTCGACCCAAAATTGTGCCGGGCCGCCAACGCGCAATGTCGTATGCTTCGAAAGCGGCTCGTAAAGGCGTACAGCACTATCCTCGCCTACGATGGATTTCAACTTTTCCGCAATGACCAGATCGGCGGCGAGGATCTCCAATTGTTCGTGGATGTTGCCAGCGCCGAGACTCAAAACAAGATCGCCGGACTCCAGCAGATTTCCCACGTCACGATGCATCCACTCCAAGCGGGGCTGATAGCTTACGCCGCGATGTCCGTGCTGGATGATTTCATCGACAATTGTGCGGCCAGTAATTCCTGAGATCGGCGTCTCGCTCGCAGCGTACACATCCGTGATGACGACTCGGTCGGTATCGTCGAAGGCGCTGCCGAATTTGCGAGACAGCGCCTTGGTTCGTGAAAAACGATGCGGCTGAAACATCGCAACCAGGCGTCGCCGGCCGATCGATTTCGCTGTGCTAACCGTGGCTCGGATTTCCGTCGGATGATGCGCGTAATCGTCCACCAGTAAAAACCGGTCGCTCGCGTATTTGATTTCAAACCGCCGGCGCGCGTGCTCGAATTTCCGAAGTGACGCCGTGATTTTGTCGAACGGAATTGAAAGCTCTGAGGCAAGGGCGATCACGCCAAGCGCGTTGTGTACATTGTGTTCTCCGGGAACGTTCAGAGTTGCTTGGCCGAGCTTCTCGCCGCGCCCATAAACCGAAAACGACGAACCAAAATGCCGCAGCTCGATGTCGAGTCCACGGTAATCCGCCTGCTCAGAAAATCCGTACGAGACCGCGCCTGTACGTTTTACGCATAATCGTGCGGTGTTCGGATCATCTGCGTTGTACAGAACCCTTCCCTTGGTTTGATCGATCAGTTGTGCAAAGACCTTTTCGATCGCGGCGAGATCGGGATAAAAATCAAGGTGCTCTTCTTCGATATTTAGAATGAGGGCGAGCTCCGGGTGAAAGTAACGCAAGGTGCCGTCGCTTTCGTCTCCTTCGGCAACGAAATATTCGCAGCGCGGATCCCAATGCGCATTTGTTCCCAGGATTGGAATTTCAGCGCCAACATAGTGGGAGGGATGCAGGCCACCTTCGCGCAACACGTGTGCCGTCATAGCGGAGGTGGTCGTTTTGCCATGCATTCCAGCGATTACAATTCCGCGCTTGGCATGCATGATTGCGGCGAGTGCTTCGGCGCGTCGGACCAACGATTTCCCGGAATTGCGCGCGCCACGAAGAATTGGATTGTCGTCCTTAATCGCGGAGGAAAAGACAACAAGCTCCGCTCTGTTGGCAAGATCCGGCAGGTGCTGATCATAGAAGCGCAGGCCCAGCCGTTGCAGTCGATCCGTCTCTGTGGTCGTGGCTTTGTCGGAGCCGCTCACTGCGTGGCCGAGCTCGATAAGAAGCCCTGCAAGACCGCTCATACCGCTTCCAGCCACGCCAACGAGGTGAACCGGATGGCGTTCCTGGGTGAGAAATCGCGATAGCTCAGGCAGCGCATCGCATCGCCGAAGTTCTTCGCCAGCAGGATCAGCGCACGCGGCACTTGTTTCAGACAGGACATTCATGGCTGGTGTATTTTTCCATCGTGCTTGCCACGCGACCGGCTGCATCTTTCGGCGCCATACGTGCGCAATTTGTGGCCATTTGCTGCAGCCGTTGCGGATTTTCGATCGACTCGCGGATTCTCCGCGCGAGCAATTCACCCGAGATTTCCGACTGTTTGAGAAGAATTGCCGCGTCAGCGTGAGCGTAGATCTCTGCGTTGCGCGTTTGGTGATCATCCGCTGCGTAGGGAAACGGAATCAGGATGCCAGGCAATGAAAACGCGGCAAGCTCAGCCAGGCTGGCTGCGCCAGCGCGAGCGACAACGAGGTCCGCGGCGCTGTAAACTTCCTCCATCCGATGATGAAATGGAGCGATGTAAGCAGGGACATTTTCGCGCCGATAGTTGTCTGCAACCAGGCGTTCATCCCGGGCGCCGGAGAGGTGTATCACTTGTAGAGGTAACCCTTGTAGAAACGGCAGCGCTTTGATCAGCGCCTGATTGATTCCGCTGGCGCCCTGGCTGCCTCCCATGACGAGCAGCGTGGGAAGATGCTCTTGCAATCCGAGCTCCCGCCGCGCTTCTGCGCGGTCCAAGGGCACCAGCTCGGTGCGCACCGGTGTGCCGGTGATTTCTGTGCGGATTTTCGGAAAAAATGGCGCGCATTCCTTGAAACCGAGCATGACTGCATTCACTATCCGCGCCGTCCAACGGTTCGCTTTTCCAGGGACAGCGTTCGATTCATGGATGAACGTCGCGATACCGCGAAACCGTCCGGCCAGCAGCGGCGCGGTAGAAGTGAACCCGCCCATGCCGAGAACAGCGTGCGGCTTGAACTTGCGGTAGATGGTCCGGCAAAGCGATAAGCTTTCAATAAACCGGCGGGTAAAACCAAAAAATGCCGGCGAAAACGGCGACGGCAGCCCGACTGTCGGTAATTTTTCGACGCGGAACTCTGTTCGGCTGGAAAGCGCCACCGTGTCAATATCCTTTTCGGAAATCAACAGCATCACTTTGTGTCCGCGATTTTGCAGCACTTCCGCCACAGCAATCCCGGGAAATAGATGTCCGCCGGTTCCTCCGCATGCGATTACGGCATTCATAGCATTGTAACCCTCATCAAATCCTTGGCGTCACTCTGGCTTGCATCGTGGCGCGTTTCCCCCTGGGCGACTCCAGAACCCCTTGGCGATAAATGTTCAACAAAACACCGACGCCGAACATACACCCGGCCAGGTTTGAACCTCCATAGCTAATAAACGGCAGTGGCAGCCCTTTGTTAGGCAAAAGCGATGTGGTCACGCCGATGTTGACCGCCGCTTGGAGAGCGAGAAGCGAGATAATCCCGCACCCAAGCAACAGCCCGAAACGGTCACGAGCGTGCAGGGCAATCATGATACCGCAAAGAATTATTACGACGAACAAGAAAACCACCAGCAGGCTGAAGCGCAGACCGAGCTCTTCGCCAATGATGGGAAAAATGAAATCGGTGTGCGCGTACGGCAGGTACAGCATCTTTTGTCGGCCATTGCCCAGGCCGAGTCCGTCCATTCCACCACTGCCCCAGGCGATCAGCGCCTGCATCTGCTGCAGGCCCGCGTCATCTTTATAGTTTTGCGGGTGAAGAAATGCCGCGAGACGCCCCATGCGCTCGGAGATATGCGTGGCAACGAGGAGCAACCCGCCCAAGCCTGCGAACGCCAGACCGCTAAGCCATAGCAGATTGGTTCCGGCAACAAACATGACAATAAAAGTCGTTGCTCCGATCAAAGCCGTCGTTCCCAGATCGACTTCGCCAAGCACAAGCGCAGCAGGCACGCTGATGACCGCGAGCGGAACGAGAAATCCCGAAAGCACGTTGCCGTCCGGTTTTTCACGTTGCGCAAACCAGGCAGCAAGGAAAAAAATTGTGGCGATCTTTGCGAGCTCCGATGGCTGAAAGGTAATCGGACCGTAGCCCACCCATCGGCGCGATCCATTGATGCGCATCCCGATGTGTGGAACGTAGCAAAGCGCCAGAGCAGCCAGCGCGAGTGCGAACCAAAGCCACCATGTTCTCTGCCAGAAATGATAGTTCATCAGCGCCGCAAAAATGCACGCCACGAGTCCAATCCCAACCCAAATCGCCTGGCGTCTAATGAAAAAATAAACGTCGCCATGGCTGTCGCGTGCGTATGCGCTTGTGCTGAAAAGCATCACAATGCCAATGACAAGAAGTCCCAGCACAGCCAGAAAGAGTATGTAAGCGCTTTTACGACGCATGGTTTGAATTCATTGCACGAGGCCTGTTATGTTGAGCGCAGCGCTGCAACGAAATGCGAAACATGAGGCCAGGCTTTCAAAGCCTTCTGGCCTGTTGCCGCTCCTCTGGTCCATTCTAATCTGAGATTGTTCGCTTCGCTCAGAAAGAGGGGTAAACGGTGGCTTGTAGCTCGCGGCATCGTCTTTCACTATTTGTTCTTCTTTCGGTTCGTTGCTTTTGCGCTTGTGATCTTCGAGTTCGCTGTTTCGGGGACCAGAAGCTTTTGCCCGATGTGCAGCTTACGTGGGTCTTCGATATGGTTCAGCGCAATCAGATCGCTATAAGAGACCTTCAATTTCTTCGCGATGATGACGGGATTATCGCGCTTTTTGACAACGTACGTTTTGCCCGAAGACGAAACCTTTTTCGCAGGTTCCTCCTTCACGGGCGGGGGATGTGAAGGTTTCAGGTCGGTATGCCTGGCGTTTTCGATTTCCGCTGTCGCAGTTCGGGGCTTCTCATTAACGGTTTGATTGGCTGTTGCCGCAGTTTGGGCCGGCTTGTTTTCTGTTTCCGCCGAAGCCGGCCGCACGAACGAACGCTCCCGCGTCTTGATCGCGTTGAACGCAATGATTCCCGACACGGCAACGACGTGCAAAAGCAAGACAATCAGCAACGCTCGCGACAATTTCATGTTTGGCTCTGGAATGCCGTCGAACTCCATTCCCGCGGACGCAGCCGACGCGCGCCGGGCCGTCGCGGCGAGAAATTTCTTTCGTTTGAGCAGGCTCGGGATCTTGATCGATTTCATTGAGGCAGCGCTTGCACCAGCGCGCGAAATTGGTCACCGCGATCGGAGTAACTTTTGAACATGTCGAAAGAGGAGGTGCCTGGAGAAAAAAGGACAACGTCGCCCGGCGTGGCGAGACCGCGTGCGCGTTCGACAGCGTCGGCGAGTGAAATCGCGAGATCGCAATTGACGGCACCGTCCCAGGAACGTTTGATGCTGGGAGCCATCTCCCCGATCAGGACGGCCGATTTAACTTTCTCCTTCACCAAAGATCGCAGTGGATCGAAGGTAAGTCCCTTGTCTTTGCCGCCGGCGATCAGCACCATCGGCTTCGTTTGTGCGGCTAGCGCTTTCTCCACCGCATCAAGGTTGGTCGCCTTCGAATCGTTCACATATTCGACGCCATCGAGTTCGCGCACAAATTCGCACCGGTGCGGGCGAGGCTCGTAATCGTGAAGGGCCGGCACCATCTGCGCGAAGGCCAAGCCGCGCGCAACGCCGACGGCGAGTGTCGCCATCAGGTTCTCGATGTTGTGTAACCCGCGCAGCTTCGTATCAGACAAACGCAGGACCGGCTGATTTTCATAAATAATCGCGCCCTCAGAAAGCCGGAAATCAGCGCGATTGGAGTAAGCACTGAATGTGATCCGACGCGGTCGAATTTTTGGCAACGCTTCAGCCGCGTTGACGACTGCGACATCCTGTTCGGTTTGGTTTTCGAAAATCCGCAGCTTGGCCGCGCGGTAGTCAGCGACCGAGCGATAACGATCGAGATGGTCGGGAGCGAAGTTGAGCCAGAGACTGATCGATGGGCGAAACGTGCGGATTGCTTCCAGCTGAAACGAGCTCACTTCAACCGTGAGCACGTCGAACAGCTGCTTTTCACGGGCAACTTCGGAGAGCGGTTTGCCGATGTTGCCACAAGCGATTGTTCGCTGCCCGCAGGCATTCAGCATTTGCGCCAGCAATTCGGTCGTTGTGGTCTTGCCGTTCGTGCCTGTAACCGCGATGACCGGCATTTCGCAGAAGCGCCACCCGAGCTCGACTTCACTGATCGTTTCAACTTTGCGCGAGGAAAAATTGCGGCCCAACGGCGAAGCGGGATCGATGCCCGGACTCAATACCACCCACTGATACTCAGATGAATCATGGTCCGCCGCAGGTCCACAAATGACGCGCACATCGTGTGCCCGCAGGTTGTCCAGAGTGGATTTGAGTAAGTTCTTGTCTTCGGCGCTGTCGAGCACGGTGACCTGTGCGCCCTCCGACGCGAGCAGCAGCGCCGCAGCGCTTCCGCTGAGCCCAGCTCCCACTATGGCGACTTTTTGATTCTTGTACCGTCTGTTGTTCATCGCAGTTTCAGTGTTGCCAGTCCGAGCAGGGCGAAAATGATCGAAAGGATCCAGAAGCGAACAATGACCGTAGTCTCCTTCCAGCCGGTGAGTTCGAAGTGATGATGAAGAGGTGACATGACGAAGAATCGCTTGCCGGTGAGTTTGAAGCTCAGCACCTGCACGATGACTGAGACAGCTTCGATTACGAAAACTCCACCGACTACGACCAGCAGCAGTTCCTGCTTACAACAGATCGCCACGACACCGATCATGCCGCCGATAGCCAGCGATCCGGTGTCACCCATGAAAACTTTAGCCGGATAACAGTTGAACCAGAGAAAGCCCAGCCCTGCGCCGATAAGCGCCGAGCAGACAACGGTCAGTTCGCCCGCGAACGGATAAAACGGGACCTGCAAGTACTCCGCGACGCGGAAATTGCCGGCGGCGTAGCATAGCAACGCATACGCAAATGCCACGGTGATGGTGCACCCGGCCGCCAAGCCATCCAGCCCATCAGTGAGATTCACCGCGTTGGACGCGCCGACGATGATCAGCGCAAAGAAAACGAAGGTGAACCAGCTCATGTTCGCAATTGCCGGCGTTTTTACAAAAGGAACGTAGAGCGCGCGTGCCTGCACTTCTAACAACGGATCGGTGAGAAACAGGCCGGTGATAATTGCCGCGAGAATAATTTGGAAAAGGAGTTTAAGCCGGCCATGGATCCCTTCGGATTTCTTCTTGGTAACCTTGAGGTAATCATCGGCGAACCCAAGCGCCCCGAGGTAAACCATGCTGAAGAGCGCGAGCCAGACGAATTTGTTGTCGAGACGCGCCCAAAGGATGCTCGACACAAACACGGCGCCAATCACCAGCACGCCACCCATGGTGGGTGTGCCTTGCTTCACCCCGTGAAGCTCCGCAAGCCGGTGAACTTCCTCCGCTCCGCGAATCGGCTGTCCCACTTTCAACGCACGCAGCTTTGCGATAATGAGGTTGCCAAAGGTGAGCGTTAGCAAAAAAGCGGTGACCGACGCGGCTATGGCTCGAAAAGTGACGTAAAGAAAAACATTGAACCCGATGAACTGCCCGCTCAGGTGATGGAGGTAGTACATCATGAGGAAATGACGAAGGTCGAATGTCGAATACTGAATTGCTCGATCACTTCCTCGGTGCGTGCAGCGCGACTGCCTTTGATCAGGACGAGATCGCCCGGCCCGGCAAGGTCACCTAACAACTCGGCAGCTTCGCGTGTGGATCGTGCAGATGTAATCTTGTCCAAACCGGCCGTGCGCGCGCCTTGCGCAATAAATTCAGCCACCTCGCCGATCGTGATCAGGTGATCTACACCCAGCGTGGCTGCGGTTTCGCCTACTTCGCGGTGGCCACGCTCGGATTCGGGACCGAGCTCGCGCATCTCGCCCAAGACTGCTATGCGTTTTCCCTCGGTATCGAGCTCGACCAGTGTTCGCAACGCTGCTTTCATCGAATCGGGATTGGCGTTGTAGCTGTCGTCGAGAAAATGCACGCCGCCGATTTCCTTGATTTGCAAGCGCGCTCTAGTGAGCGGCGCCGCAGCGAGACCGGCGGCGGATTCCTCGATGGACAGCCCAAATGCCCGACCGGCAGCGACGGCGAGCAATGCATTTTGCACCATATGCAAACCGGCAACGGGTAGCTGCGCCCGACAACGATGGGCGCCCTCGAGAATTGTGAACTCGGAGCCTTCGGCGCTCTGGCGGATTTCAATCGCGCGCACGGTTCCACCTGTCGTTCCAGCAAACACCACTTTTGCGCGTGTCCGCGTAGCGATTGCCTTGCTGAACAGATCGTCGGCATTCAGAATCACGGTTCCTTCAGGTCCTACTGCTTCGGCCAGCGCCCCTTTTTCTCTGGCGATTGCTTCGCGAGAACCCAGGAACTCGATGTGCGCTACGCCGATATTTGTAATAACCGCCGCGTCGGGGGCGGCGATCTTCGACAGCTCTGCGATTTCGCCGGGATGATTCATCCCGATTTCCCAAACGGCCACTTCATCCTCGGAAGTCGCCTCGAGAATGGTGCGTGGCAGGCCAACATGATTGTTGAAATTGCCTTCGGTTTTCGTGACGCGAAATTTTCGCGCGAGGACCGACGCGGCGAAATCCTTCGTGCTCGTCTTGCCGTTGCTTCCGGTGATCGCGACCACCTTCAGCGTGAGCGACCGCCGATAATTTGCAGCAATTTGCTGATACGCGTGCAACGGATCGAGCGCTCGGATGAGCGCGAAATTTTTTGGAACATGCCCGTTCCAGTTGCGATTAACGAGCGCACCCGCGGATCCCGATTTGGCAGCGGCTTCGACGAAATCGTGTGCATCGAAATTTTCCCCGTGCAGCGCCACGAACAATTCACCGGGTTTAATCGTGCGCGAATCGGTGCTGATTTTATTGATCACCACAGTTCCGTCACCGGATTCAAGTGAGGCTCCGGCAAACTGTGCGACTTGCGAAAGTCTGAGCGGATTCATTGCTAAAGCTCCACGGGATGATCCTCGATCGCGCGGCGCGCGACTTGGATGTCATCAAACGGGATCGTGTAATCGGCGAACTCCTGATAGTTTTCGTGTCCCTTGCCCGCAACCAAGACGATGTCGCGCGGACGCGCCAGCGCAACGGCGCGGTTGATTGCCTCCGTGCGATCGACAATTTTCTCGTAGCGGTTCGAGCGAAAACCTTTTTCCGTTTCCGCAATGATCGCGCTCGGGTCTTCCTTGCGCGGATTATCAGAGGTAATGATGGAGTAATC